>ULVB01021023.1_pt1 | contig 55113 bp, 49 predicted proteins | sample 1959071 | NCBI WGS metagenome assembly ULVB01 (sample SAMEA4835776, study PRJEB28245) | human gut metagenome | biome: gut microbiome; material: fecal sample | place: Denmark | collected 2008 | reverse complement strand
CCCTGCCTCTTGCTGGCATGATGAGGCTGCAAGGCAGGCGAACCCCTTTCTCATTTCAGTTCCGGATAAGCCGGAATTTCGCGCAGATATTCCACGTTTCCGGCCTCGTAATCAATGTGGCAGCAATAGTGGTTGATTCCGTTCGTGACGAAGAGATAATCAGCTCTGAGAACACTGTTGTAGGAGGCAATTTGCGTGAAAACCTGCTGCGTGATAGGCACAGAGGGGGCTTTATATTCAACGATGGCGCGTGGGCGGCCTCCGTCGCGGTGGTAAAGCACACTGTCGCAACGGCGTGAAACACCGCCAACCTTGAGGCCCACTTCGTTGCCGAGAAGAGCGGCAGGGTAGCCCTTGTGTTCAACCAGAAAATGAACAAAGTGCTGGCGCACCCATTCTTCGGGTGTGAGAGTGACATAGCGGCGGCGCAGGAAGTCGAAAACAAGGGTGCGCCCCCCTTGCACTTTCGTTTTTATATTGAAGGAGGGGAGATTTAATGGAATCATTTGTTTATATTTGCACCACGAACCGTCCCCGTGGCGGCCTTGCGTCGACACTGGGACGGTTGCGGTTGGTTTTAACATACTGAATACTCCGCCGCTTTCAGAGGCGTGCCGTGGAACGGCGCATAGCTTCTGAAAACAGAAGGGGAATATTCGCAAATTTACGAGTTTATTTATGATTACAAAGCAAGAAATTGTTGGAAACTGGCTCGTTCGTTACACCAAAATGCCGCTGGAGGCGTTTGGCCAGCACATTCTTCTGACGAATTTTAATAACTACATAGATTTGTTTTGCGACGAGATGAACGTGCCGCATGTGGGCTTTGAAGCCAACATGCGTGCCGTGACGGCTGGCGACATAACGATGATCAATTTCGGCATCGGAAGTCCGAATGCGGCGCTCATCATGGATTTGCTCAGTTGCGTCAATCCGAAGGCTTGCCTGTTTTTAGGCAAGTGTGGCGGCATTTCCGACAAGACACATCTCGGCGATTACATCCTGCCCTTGGCAGGCATCCGCGGCGAGGGTACGTCAAACGATTATTTTCCGCCAGAGGTGCCGGCGCTTCCGGCGTTTATGCTTCAGCGTGCCGTTTCCACCGCTCTGCGAGACAATAGTCATGATTATTGGACGGGTACGGTCTATACGACCAACCGCCGTGTCTGGGAACATGATGAACGCTTCAAGAGCTATCTTCGCGAAACGCGGGCTATGGCTGTCGACATGGAGACGGCAACGCTCTTTTCTTGTGGATTCTATAACCACATTCCGACAGGGGCACTCTTGCTCGTGTCGGACAATCCGATGGACCCCGATGGTGTTAAAACAGAGGCCAGCGACCAGAAGGTGACTTCCAATTTCGCAGCGCAACATGTGCGCATCGGCATTGAGGCCATGAAACTGATCATCGGCGAGAGAAAGACCGTTCGCCATCTAAAATACGATTGGTGAGAAACGCAAAGGAGCGTGGCAGGTGGCCAGCGACAATGGCGCGGACTTGAACGGAGCAGAAATAAGGCGGCATCTGCTGATTTATGGATTTAGGTAGGTGTCCAAAATTATTTTATAGTATCCATGCAGGGGAAAACCAGTTTGAACTAATTTGGAATACCTACTTATTTAGATTAAGTAATGGCATATAATACATCTTACTCTGCCCGAAAGAAAACGGGTGTGACCTATGAGACCATCATTCGGGAAGTGAGGGCCGGCGAACTGAAGCCGGTTTATTTTCTGATGGGGGAGGAGAGCTACTATATTGACCGCGTGTCGGACTTCATTGTCGACGCGGTGCTGAAAAAAGACGAGCGCGATTTCAATCTTCTCACCTTCTTCGGGATGGAAACTGACATCGACACGGTGATTAATGCTGCCAAAGGATTTCCGATGGGAGCGCAGCGACTGGTGGTTATGGTGAAAGAAGCGCAGGGGTTGAAAAATTTGGAGCGCTTGGAGTTTTATCTGAAGAGCGTTCAGCCCTCAACCGTGCTTATCTTTTGCTACAAAAACGGCAAAATCGACCAGCGCCTGAAGGTGGCCTCGATGATTGAGAAGCAGGGGGTGCTTTATGAGTCACCCAAACTGAACGAGCGTCAGCTCGTCGCTTTCATCAAATCCTATGCGCAGCGCAAACGCATTGGCATCGAAGAACAGGCCGTCATGATGTTGGCAGAGTATGTGGGGAACGATTTAAACCGCATGGCGGGCGAGCTCGACAAACTCTTCATCGCCCTTCCAGAGGGGCAAAAAATCGTTACGGAGGCCATGGTTCAGAGCCATGTCGGCATCAGCAAGGAATTTAATATTTTCGAACTGCAGGATGCGCTTGGGCGAAAAGACATCGCCAAAGTGATGCTGATTGCGAAATATTTTGACAGTAATCCGAAAGTGTACAACATTCAAAAGACGCTTCCGATGCTGTTTAAATACTTTTCAAACGTGATGCTGGCCTATTATTCGCCAGATAAGAGCGAACACGGCATTGGCGCGTGGCTTGGAATGTCCGAGTGGGGCGTTCGGAAAAATGTGTTGCCGCCGATGAAAGCCTACTCCGGTGTGAAGGTGATGAAGATCATTGGGGAGATTCGCAGAACGGATGCTCGGTCGAAGGGTGTTGACAGCACATCGTCAACAACGTGCGGCGAACTGATGCGGGAGCTCTTCTATTTTATTTTGCATTGATGGCAAAGTGAAATACAAGGGTAAAGGATAGCTGAAAAAATACTTATCAAAATAATAACTAAAAAGCGCCATTTCTTAATAGAGATGGCGCTCTTTTTGTTTAAGGATTTCTGGGAAGAAGGGGATGGCCGTTATTGGGAGTTTACCGAGAATGGCATTTTCAAAGTGCCGACAGCCAGATGGGAGGGACAGAACTTGGATGTGGCTTTGCTGGCAATTTTGTTGCTGCGTTCGTCGCTCAAGCCATTGCATGGAAAAATCGCCTGAATTTGTTTTATTGATAAACGGATTGCAGAAATGGACGAGTTGAGGGTTTCTGGAAGCGCTATTATTTGTTTTTCTCGTAAGATGCCCTGTAAATAGGGGCTTTGAGGTATTTCTGTTCGTTTCTTCTCCTATACTTCTTGGCGAACGCGGGGCGAGACACATCCGCGTCTGGGGGCAGGCGCATTCGTATCAGCTCCCAGACGCATTCGTATCTGGGAGCAGACGCGCTCGTATCTGGGGCGGCGTTCGTTGGAAAATATAAGGAGAGGATTGGGAGAGACATGGATTGGGGTGGGGAGATTCTTTTAAAAATAGGTATTCCAAATTCTTTTCTACTATTCGCGTAGAGGAATCCCAGGTTGATGTTGCCTTGCCGCATTCATTTACCTCTGCAGCAGTCTTGAAGAAGAAATGTGGCGGGCTACGTGGTTGATGAGAGATTGCTGATGGGGCAAAGGAATGCGGCAAGATAATATGTGTGATCTTAAATATCTACTTATCTCATTGAAAATCTGAAATTTGTGGCGATTTTTGAGCGGCGTTAAGTGACATAAAATTGAAGCGAGCTTTGGCGATATTGTATCTTTGCAGGGAGCGTGCCGTGTTGCATGATCTGATAATAAGTTGGTGTTCAAAACTATTTTACAATATCCAGGTCGGGGAACCCCGGTTTGATATTGCCTTGCCATATTCTGTTGCCCCTGTAGTTGCCTTTCATCAGTCACGTAGTCCGCTAAGCTTCTTCTTCAAGACCGCTGTAGGAACAAAATAATACAACAATTCAATATAAACTAATTTTGAACACCCGCTTAAAGGGGTGGGGGATGGCAGGGCGTGATGCCTGGAAAGTCTTGCCGTTCATCTCAGCCGAATGGCAGGATGAGGCGAAGCCTTTCAATCTGTTTCTGTGCGGTGCATGGATTTACCGATGTCTTACCTTGGCGAAAATGGCTTGCAGGCAAACAGGCGGAGAGAAAGCGGAAGACGCTTGCTTGGCATTGGGGCTTGATCGAAAAGCGCAACAAGGCGTTGCGCAGTCCACAAGAATCCGCCAGGGTGGGGGAGAGAATGAAGGAGAATAAACCAGAATCAATATAAAAAGGTAAATGCCTCAATAGGATGCGGGCCACACCAGAAAAATATGGAATTTCTAATGATAATTAATAATGGAACTGCAATGTGTATAAAGCAAAATCGTGTAATGCTGATTTTATTTGCGCGGAACGGTCAAATGCTAAAAATAGAAGATATTTCTTCATTTTCAGGTGTTTAATTGTGAAATGAACGGCCTGAGAATCGCGTAAAAACCTTGGAGTTGAACACTCGGGCGAAATAGGGAAATGGCGGCCAAGTAGAAGGAAAAAATCTGCCAAAATCTACATTTAGCCAATTTTATAATTTACGTAGACGAATCTCTGAATGTAAATCCTTAAGTATAGATTTACAAATATGTATTTAAATTACAAACAAATATCGGATATATGGAGATATTCAAATGTAAAATGGTTGATTTTTGGATTGAAAATTATGAAGTGTAAATGTAAACTTATAAATATGCACTCATTCTATTACATCGCAAGGTGCTGAAACTTAGGGAAATAGAACTTGTAGGTGTTTTATATGTGTATGTATTCATTTTCCTTTTGGTTTAAATCCCTTGAATATTCTCATTCTTGTTTTGTTTTACGATATCGTAATAAGCACATAATCAGAGTAATAGTTGCTTTCATTAAAGAAATATACAGGTGTGTTTTGGATTGTAAATATATATGTATATAAAGAGACGTCTTTCCTGGTTATCGGTATTTAGATTTGTGTTGATTTACGGATGTGAAATTGTAAAATTTAAAATCAAAATTTTCTTTCCTGAATTTTGTGGATTCCTAAATTTGTATGTATCTTTGTAAATGAATCCGTAAAATTCCGTTTTGACCGGCTGAGGGGCGTTTTTGGCTTGCTTTTAGCGCCAGGTGTTACGCTTTTTGGTGTTGCTTAAAATATATAATTATATAAAATGTGAGTTATGGATAAAGATATTATAAGTCCATGTGTGTGCTTACTTTTAAAATATAATCTTTGTCTCATGATATTAGTATAAATCTTAAAGTATGTGCATAAGAATAATATCAGTAAAATAAATCTTTGTATAAATCTATATTTATTCTAATATTGTATTTTACAAATTGGTCTTGCGGAATATGGAATTTCAAAGATCTAAAACATAGTTTGGTAAAATAAGAAATCAGTATGAAAGAAAGAATTCGTTTGATTCAGGAGCAGCTTGGGCTGTCGCAGATAGAGTTTGCTAACAAGTTGGGTATTTCGCCAGCATCTTTGTCGAGTATCTACACGGGGCGTACCAATCCTACGAATAATCATGTGATGGCCATTCATAAGGCCTTTCCGCAAATTAACGTAAATTGGTTAATGTTTGGAGAGGGGGATATGACTGAAGGAGGTGTTGTTGGCGCTGCGCTGAATGAAAATGGTGAGGCGGTCAATAATAATGATGAGGGAGGACTTGAAAATGGAAGATCTGATACTTCCGTCAGTCCTGCAGGTTTGGCGTTGTTTTCTTCAGAAGGAAAGGAAGCGCCAGGTGGTGACGTGGTTTCAAGGATGGGGGGCGCTGATGGAGTAAATTCAAGTCATTTGGGCGTTTCCAACGAGGATTTTTACTCTCGCAGGTCCAAAAATACGAATATTATTGACAAACCAGTCCGAGAAATCAAGGAAATTAGGGTGTTTTTCAGTGATGGTACATACGAGGCTTTTGTACCTTCTGGTAAATAACTCCGTTTGATATTCAGGGGATTAGCGTCTCTGCGTATTCTTCCTTTCACGGGGTGAAATGGCGCTCTCTTAATCGCTTTTTTGAGGTTGGAGGGGCGTGTTGCTGACGTGTTTTCTGCTTCGAAAAGAGGTGGTGGACTGTCTGGAAAAAAAGTGTGCCGTTGAAAGTGATATGCTGAAAGGCATTTTTATTTCTAAGATGGTTCTCTGGGTGAAGCTGCTCGTTTGTCCATGGTGTCGTGGTCTTCGTGGTGTCAGGTAGGAGTGTCGCTCGGTCTCTTTTCAAGTATTGTCTCGCAAGAATCCTTATAGCTGATATAAATATGAAAGTCCCTGTTCTTCCGTTGCGCAATTTGACAACGAGTCCGGCCTTCTACATGTTTGTGGCATTTGCAGCCGGCGTGTTGTTGGGCGATAGTTTTTACGGGCAGTTGAAATCCTATGTCGATTGGGCGGTAGTCCTCGTCGGCCTCCTTGTTGTGCTGGCAGTTGCCGTTCTTTACTTTTACGATCGTCGGTCGTCATTGCCGCTGGTCAGCTTCGCCGGTGTTGCCTGCTTTGTTTTGGGAACAGTTGTGCTGGTGGATGATCGCAAGGGGCAGGAAGTGGTATGGGCTGAGGGTATCAAGACGTATCGCGTCATGGTGGAGGATGCTCCGGTGGAGAAAGAAAACGTGTGGCAGTTTACGGGGCGCGTTTTGCCAACGGAGGATATTCCCGACGGAAGCGTGCGCAATGATATTGGGAAATTGGTGCGTTGCAGTGTGGCTAAGAAAAATGCTGGCGGGGCGAAGCGTGCGCCTGTGAATGATGAAGGAGATGGACAGGTTGGAAAAGAACTGCTGCTTCGTCCGGGAGATGAACTGCTGATGCGGTGCAGGGTAACCGAATTGCATAATACGGGAAATCCGGGAGAGTTTGACTATGCAAAGTGGCTGCGTCGGCAGGGCGTGTCTGGTATGGCTTTTTGTTATGCAGGATATTGGATGAATACTGGGGAGTCAGACGACATGCCGCTAACTGTAAAGGCGCTTCGCGCTCGTAGCTATATGGTGGAGCGTAGTGCGAAATATTTGTCGGATGACGATTTGGCTGTGTTCTCTGCCATTACGTTGGGCGACAAGACCAAGGTTGATAAAGAAATACGCAATGTCTATTCTTCGAGTGGCGTGAGCCATGTGCTGGCTCTGTCTGGTCTGCATTTGGGCATTCTGTTTGGTCTGTGGCAGATTGTTCTCAAACATCTTGACCATCGTCGGCGGCGTTTCTTTCTTTTTATGCGTCTGCTTGGATTGCTTGGCCTGCTTGCCTTTGCTTATCTTGCAGGATTTCCGAAGTCGTTGGTGCGGGCTGCCTTGATGTTGGCGTTCTGCCAGATGCAGCATCATTTCCAGGGAGAGCCGTTTTCGGTCAATAACCTGTTTTCTGCCGGCTTGGTTATTCTTTTCTTTTCGCCTCAGGCTTTGTTTGATGTGGGCTTCCAGTTGTCTTTCGCTTCCGTGTTGGGCATTCTGCTGTATATGGGATTGCTGATGACTCCCAAGACGCTTATGAAGCGGCCTGTGTTGCGTTGGGTAGTTAGTCTGGCGCTTGTGTCGGTCGTTGCGCAGTTGGCCACGTTTCCTTTGGTGGCCTATTATTTTCATACTGTTCCGCTCTATGGCGTAGTGTCGAATTTCGTTGCCGTCCCCGTGGCTTATTTGTTGCTGATGCTTGGCCTCGTGTTTTATGTTGTTCCGTTTTTGCAGCCCTTGATGGCGCCGGTGCTGCATTTCTTGCTTTCCCTGATGAATACTTTCTTGGGGTGGATGGCGGAAGTGCCTGGCGGTGTTTTGCATTTTCGTCCGAGTCTCGTTGCTGTGCTGCTGATTTATGTGGTGCTTGCGATGTCGTTCCGCGCTTTGCGTAGGGGTGTCAAGTATGTCGACTGGCGGTTTGTTCGTTGCGCGGTCTTGGCCTTTACGTTGTGTGTGGGTGTGGAATTGTATGCCGTTTGGCGTTCAAACCTCAATCCGCAAATCATCTTCTATGGCAGTTATGGTGGTGTGCCTGTTCATTTCATTCAGTCGTCGTCCAGTAGTTATCTGTGGATGCCAAGCGGTGTTGGCGCAACGGGGGCCGAAAAGCAGGTGGAATACTTGAAAGACGGATTCTGGGCCGACCATCATGTGGCGCCGCCAGTTGTGGTGGTCGACACATTGCGCAGAGACGATTGCCTTGTTCATGGAAATGTCGCTTGGTTTGGCGGCAAAACGGTTGCCCGGGTAAATGCGAGGCTGCGGAGCGGGGAAGGTCGGATGCCGCTGGCTGTCGACTATCTTTTGATTGAACGTGGGAGCAAGTCGCCACTTTCCGTGTTGTTGGAATATTACAGTCCAAGGCAGGTGGTGCTTTCCGCCTCGTTGTCGGATTATTATCGGAGAAGGTATGCGGAAGAGAGCAGGCGGCAGCATCTCCAGGTGTATGATATGCAGGCGGAGGGTGCGCTCAGAGTGGAATTGTAGTTTGATGGGGCTGGAAAATATTCTGAGAGAAACCGACATCGGATGAGCCGGTATGAAATCAGAAACAGATGTTAGGGAAAGTTCTAAGCGGTTTCGTCTTTTTACGTTTGCTGGCGCTTCTCGATGCTTGCGACTTCCTTCTTAAGCGTTGGTTACGACCCTGAAAATGATTCGATTTTATGGAATTTGTAACTAATACGTAAAAAATATGAAGAAAAATTTGGTGGTATTGAAGATATGTTGTACCTTTGCACTCGCAAAAAAGAAATAACGACATGCACTCTTAGCTCAGTTGGTAGAGCAACTGACTCTTAATCAGTGGGTCCAGGGTTCGAACCCCTGAGAGTGTACAAATTTTATTTGCAAACAGAGTATGCACTCTTAGCTCAGTTGGTAGAGCAACTGACTCTTAATCAGTGGGTCCAGGGTTCGAACCCCTGAGAGTGTACGAAATGCGAGGATTCAAAAGAGTCTTCGCATTTTTTCGTTTATGGCGTATTAGGTGGCGGGACAGAAAGATGCCGTTGTTGGATGCGCTGTGTTTTCAGAATGGGCAGGTGCTCAAAATGGTTTTACCAGCGTTGGTGTTAAAAATAATATTGACCATCTGCTCACCTACTTATTGATGCTTACAAAGAATATGCAGACCATGGAAAATCCAGAAGCGTACAGAGCTCAACAGATTGTTGAATATACAGGGACAAACCTTTTTTTGACAGGTAAGGCAGGAACGGGAAAAACCACGTTTCTGCGTCGGTTGCGTGAGCGGTCTGCCAAACGTATGGTGGTTCTTGCCCCGACGGGCATTGCTGCTATCAATGCGGGCGGCGTGACCATTCATTCTTTTTTTCAGCTCCCCTTCTCTCCCTATATCCCAGATGCCAATTACAGTCGGGAAACCTTTAAAATGACGCAGCAGAAGGTGCGCCTCATCCGCAGTTTGGATTTAGTGGTGATTGACGAGATTTCTATGGTGCGTGCTGATTTGCTTGATAGCATTGATTCCGTCTTGCGTCGATACCGCAATCCGGGTTTGCCTTTTGGCGGTGTGCAGTTGCTTTTGATTGGCGACTTGCAGCAGTTGGCACCAGTGGTGAGAGACGAGGATTGGAATATGCTGAAGAAGTATTACGACACCCCGTTCTTCTTTTCAAGCCGTGCCCTCCAGGCTTCCAACTATGTGACGGTTGAATTGAAACATATTTATCGGCAGGATGATCCTGATTTTATCCGTATTCTGAATGAAGTGCGTTCTGGAACGGTGGACAATCAGACGCTGGACGCGTTGAACAAGCGGTATATCCCTGATTTCAATCCTCCTCAAAAGGATGGCTATGTGCGTTTGGTCACTCATAACAATCAGGCAAAACAGGTGAATGAACTTGAACTGAACCGCCTCGAAACACCGGCTTTTGAGTTTAAGGCAGTGTGCAGCGGAGTGTTTCCGGAGAGTTCTTATCCGACGGATGAAGTGCTCGTCTTGAAGGAAGGTGCCCAGGTTATGTTTGTGAAGAACAATGCTGAAGCTGGCTACTATAATGGTATGCTGGGCGAGGTGGTCATGATTAATAAGAATGGGGTGTGCGTTCGTCCGATAGGTGAGAAGCGGGCTTCTCCCATTGAATTAGAGCGCGAGGAGTGGACCAATGCCAAATATGCCCTCAATGAAAAGAATAATGAGATTGAAGAGGTGGTGGAAGGTACATTCAAGCAATATCCCCTGCGGCTGGCGTGGGCCATTACCATACATAAAAGTCAGGGGCTCACTTTTGAACGCGCCATTATCGACACGCATTGGGCTTTTGCCCACGGGCAGACCTATGTGGCTTTGAGTCGTTGCAAGTCGTTGGAGGGCATGGTGCTTTCTTCAAAGATTCCAAGGGCGGCTGTCATCTGTGATGCCGATGTGGCGCAGTTTACGGAGAGGGCGGAGGCTGAAACTCCCACGGATGAGATGGTGAGAAAGATGCAGGCTGATTTTTATATGGAAACGGTGGTCCGTCTGTTTGACTTCCATCTGTTGCGCTATCAGTATGATCAGTTGCGTCGGCTCTTGGCGGAGCATTTCAATAGGCTGTTTCCGCGGACAGTGACTGCGTCGGATGAACTTGCTGCTGCTTTTTATAAGGAAGTGGAGCAGGTGGCTGTGGCGTTCCATCATCAGCTCTCTCGTTTGTTTGCAGAGGCGAAAAATACTTCTGGCGATGAAGTGATTGTTGAGCGCATAAAGAAGGGGGCGGCGTATTTCTCAGAGAAGATGAAGCCCGTCTATGATTTTGTGATGCAGATGGAGTTGCCGACAGACAACAAGCAGATTAAGCAACGTGTCTCTAACGTGTTGCAGGCGGCCCGAGAGGCGCTTCAATTCAAATGCCGCATGTTGAGGTATGTGGCGGAAAATGGTTTTGAGCTGGAGAAGTATTTGGCTGAAAAGGCCATCGCGTCTATGGGGGAGAAGAAATCGAAACCCCAAAAGGGCGAGAAGAGAAAAGCCAGTTCTGTGAGCCAGAAGGTGGAGGTGCCTTCGGATATTCTGCATCCCGAATTGTTTAAGCATTTGGTGAAATGGCGTTACGACAAGTCGCGCGAGAAACTCCTACCGGCCTATACGATTCTCCAGCAGAAGGCGTTGATTGGTGTGGCCAATCTCTTGCCAACGACGAAGGCTGATTTGAAAGTGATTCCTTATCTTGGCGACAAGAGTATTGAAAATTATGGGGATGAACTTTTGGCGCTTGTCGCGAAATATGGTCCGGCGGCAGGCAAATGACAAGTGTTTTTGAACACCAGCCTGTGTCCGGATGAAGATATTCAAAAATATCCCCGAAGGGATGGAACTCAAAAAACTGGTGTTCCGATTCCTTCGGGGATTATTGTCGGTCGGTGGCTATTTCTTTGCCACTGCTGCCAGGGTGAATTGGCATGGTTGTCCGTTAAAATATTTCACCAGGACACGTTCGAAGATGTTGCCTTCTTCGGAGATGGATGAAAAGAGCGTCATGCAAGAGCGTAGTTTGAGGTCGTCGGGCGAACCGAAAATGTCAAAAGCCGTTAGGCCTTCGTGCTGGAGCAGTTCCTCTGTGATTTCCAGTAGGCGCATTCCCAAAACAGGGTGGCGCAGATAGGCTTCGGCTTCAGAACGGCAGGAAATGGCGTATTTTTGTGCCATACTGCTATGGCCGAGGCCAGCAATTTGTGGGAAGATAAACCACATCCAGTGGGTTTTCTTGTGGCCGTTGCGAATCTCTTCAAGCGCTCGGCTGTAAGTTTGTTCTTGCGCCGCGACGAAGCGTTGCAGATTGAATTGGTCGTTGCTGCTTTCGTTGCCCTGTCGTTCAGAAGAATCCTCGGTTTCCTCTTTGCCGTTGGCACCGATGGTGAACAGTTCTTCCAAGCGTTCACCCATCTCCTGGATGTAATTCTTTTTCTTGTCGTGTGCTTTCGGGTTGACAACGACATTAAAACTGTGCGGCACCAATTCCACGTCAATGTCGCAGCCCATCATGACGGGATCGCCGTCGATGTGTACTGCGCCAGGTTGCGTGCGCTTGACATGGAGCTTCTTGGTTTGGGAAAGTTGCACGTGGTTGTTGTTCAGTAATGTCTTGGTGAACATCTGTAGCAGAACGTAGGCCCCTTCTATTGTAGGGAATGGTTTCATGACAATCACGTCCATCAGTCCGTCTTTCATGGAAGCCGTTGGCGCGATATAGGCATTGTTGCCGTATTGTGAAGCGTTGGCGCACGCAATCAAAAAGGCATCAAGTTCCTCCTTCTGGCCGTTATATTCCAAGATATAGTGTTCCGACTGGTAGGTCAGTCCCACTCCGATGGTGTTTTTGGCATATTGCAGCAGGCCGCGTTTGCCACTGTCGGCAAATTTCTTGCTGACAAATGCGTCAAAGCCCATACCGCAAGTGCAGAAAAACGGTTTGCCGTTGATTTTTCCGTAGTCAAGGCAGTGTATCACGTTTTGATTTAGAATTTCAATCGCTCCTCGCGGCGTTTGGGGGATTTGCAGATGCCTGGCCAGACCGTTTCCAGAACCGCAGGGGATGATGCCCAAAGCGGTGGACGTGTGCACCAGAGAGCGTGCCACTTCGTTGACGGTGCCGTCGCCGCCAACGGCCACAACGATGTCCACCCCGTTCTCTGCAGCTTCCTTGGTTAGTTCCGAAGCATGCCCGGCGTGTGTGGTGAATTTTATTTCGTGGTCAAAAAGTGTGTGGTCGAGCCATCGTTCAATCTCTTCCGGTATTGACTGTTTGTGTCGTGTGCCCGATATGGGATTGATGATAAAGAGGACTTCCTTCTTCATAGATAAGAATAAGAGATGTGAAACCTTTTTGTTTTTTCAAGGAGGCAGAGCCATGCAGGAGCTTGATTGTAAATTCAGAACTCCAAGGCACAAAGTTAAGTTTTTCTTTCGCTCCGACCATAAAATCCCTTGTGATAAATCGTCTGAGCGCATTTTTTGAAGATAAAAAGCCTGCATTAATGCAAAAATGTGTATCTTTGCCGAGTTTTACGGAGCTTGTTGATTGTCAAAAACCTTCAGGCATTAGTGGTAGTTGTAAAAGCTATGCTACGAAGGGAAGAAAAGCTCCGGCTATTGCATGAAGTAATATAATTTAAAAACGTTGGCATCCCGTGCTGGAAATTGCTTTTATTGGGGCGGATGACTCCTTATATATAATTGGTATATAATAATTATAATAATAAGGAGTGGAAGTCTATAGATATTCGGCATTCTCGGGCAGGGGGATGTTTATAACCAAGGAGGGAGGCAGATGGTCTCCACGTTTATCGCGACGTTGCTCTCTCCGTTCTGACAAATTAATCCATGGGTATTTTACAGGAAAGATTATCTAAGTACACTTTGCCACAGCAGTATATGGCAAAAGGCGTTTATCCCTATTTTCGTGAAATCGACGGAAAGCAGGGCACTGAAGTAGACATGGGCGGACACAAGGTGTTGATGTTCGGTTCAAATGCCTATACTGGTCTGCCTGGTGATGAACGTGTCATTGAGGCCGGTGTCAAGGCGCTTCGCAAATACGGTGCAGGCTGTGCCGGTTCGCGTTTCCTTAATGGTACACTTGACCTCCATGTTAAATTGGAGAAAGAGTTGGCTCAGTTTGTTGGCAAGGAGGATTCTCTCTGCTTCTCAACAGGTTTTACTGTAAACTCTGGTGTAATCGCTTGCCTCACGGGGCGCGAAGACTACATCATTTGTGACGACCGCGACCATGCCTCAATTGTTGACGGCCGCCGTTTGTCTTTCTCAACCAATTTGAAATACAAGCACAACGATATGGCTGACCTTGAACGTCAGCTTCAGAAGTGCGCTCCAGAAGCCGTTAAACTCATTGTGGTTGATGGCGTTTTCTCGATGGAGGGCGACTTGGCAAACTTGCCGGAAATCGTGCGCTTGAAGCATAAATACAATGCAACCATCATGGTCGACGAAGCACACGGAATTGGTGTGTTTGGTCGTCAGGGACGAGGCGTGTGTGACCATTTCGGTCTGACTGACGAGGTCGACTTGATTATGGGTACTTTCAGCAAGTCGTTGGCTTCAATCGGCGGTTTTATCGCTGCCGACGAAACCATCATCAATTGGTTGCGCCATAACGCACGTACTTATATCTTCAGTGCATCCAATACGCCGGCTGCCACTGCTGCCGCGCTCGAAGCATTGCATATCATCCAGGAAGAACCGCAGCGCATTGAGGCTCTTTGGGATGTGACGCGCTATGCGTTGAAGCGCTTCCGCGAGGCTGGTTTTGAAATCGGCGAAACGGAATCTCCGATTATCCCGCTTTACGTTCGCGACACGGAGAAGACCTTCGTTGCCACGGCACGTGCTTTTGAGGAAGGCGTTTTCATTAATCCGGTTATTCCGCCAGCATGTGCGCCCCAAGATACTTTGGTTCGCGTTGCATTGATGGCAACCCATACGCATGAGCAGGTTGACCGCGCTGTTGACTCTCTCCGCAAGGTGTTTGTTGAACTCGGAATCATCAAGGACTAATATTTTAGAATATATACATTACAACAAACCGTCTGTATCGTTTTCCTGTCGGGAATGGGTATAGACGGTTTTTTGGAACATGCCAAAAGTATTCAAAAATGTGGAGTAAAAACAAACTCAAGTTCGTGCGTTCGCTTACGCAGAAGAAATACCGGGATGCGGAGCGGGCTTTTCTGGCTGAAGGAGCAAAAGTGATAGGGGAGCTCTCCGGCGTTTTCCGTATGCGTCTTCTTGTTGCCACGCAGGAATATCTTGACAAGCATCCAGAAGTGACCGCTGAAGAAATTGATGTCGTTACGTCAAGGGAACTTTCTCAGGCGTCGGCCCTGACAACAGCGCATGAGGCGTTGGCCGTGTTTGAAAAGCCAGACCGGAAAGTGGCGTTTGAGATGAATCCTGACGATTTGGTGTTGGCGCTCGACGGTGTGCAAGATCCTGGGAATGTAGGCACCATTATTCGTTTGGCCGATTGGTTTGGTATTACGAATGTCGTATGTTCGCGTGAAACGGCCGACGCTTTTTCTCCTAAGGTTGTGCAGGCAACAATGGGGGCCTTGGCGCGTGTGAATGTCTTTTATGTCGACCTGCCGCAGTGGTTGGAGGAGAATAAGGGACAGATGCCAGTTTATGGCACGTTTATGGACGGCGATAATTTGTATGAATCCACACTGACTTCTCATGGCATCATCGTCATGGGCAATGAGGGAAAGGGAATCTCTCAGGCCGTTGAGCAACATGTTTCGCGGCGAATCACTATTCCGAATTTTCCTGAGGGCCGGCCGACAGTGGAAAGTCTTAATGTGGCAATAGCAACGGCGGTTACTTGTTCTGAGTTCCGTCGCCGCAGATAAATGGAGGTTTAAGTGAAATGTTTACGAGCATATTAAATGAATCTATTTTAGGTCTGCAACCTATTTTAGGTCTGCAGCCTTGGCTTGTCGGCGCTATGGCGTTGAGCCTGCTGCTTGCCTGGCGGTGGCGCTGGCGGGATTATCTGCTTCTGTGGAAGATAAATCGCCGGTTGCGTAGGGGAGAAAACATTCAGGATGTTCCTGCGCCGGCAATGGATGCGCAGGAGGGGATTTCGGCATTTGCCCGCCCTTTGCCGCGTGCGAGTGTGGTTATTCCGTGTTGCAATCAGGCAGACACGTTACGGGAAAATCTACCAGCGTTTTTGAATCAGGATTTGTCGGCGTTTGAAATCATTATTGTGGATGAGGCTTCAACCGACGAGACCCGTGCGTTGATCAATCATCTTTCTTCGGAGCATTCCAATCTGCGATACACCTTTGTTCCAGCCTCTTCCCGTTACCTCGACCGGAGAAAATTGGCCATCACGCTTGGCGTAAGGGCTGCCAGAGCACCTTGGGTGGTTTTGACCGAGGCCGATTGTCAGCCTGCAGATGTCTCTTGGCTCAGATTGATGGCTTCCCGTTTCTCGGATGAATCTGATTTCGTTTTGGGATATGCCAATTATGTCGATGACGGCACGCAGATGTCTCGCAGTGCCATCTTCAATCGGTTGCGTCGCCAGTTGCTGCGTTATAGGGCTGCGTTTGGAACACATCGCATGTGGAGTCGCCAATTTGCAACGCCTGTAGGAAAAGCTTTTGGCGGAGATGTCTCTAATATGGCAGTGCGCAAAAGTTGGTTCATGGCCAATAAAGGTTACGCCGACAGTCTCAATGTCTCTTGTGGCGAAGACGATTTGCTCGTGGATGCTCTTTCGTGCAAATCCCGCACCTTGGTAGAAGTACGACCAGAAGCCACCATGATGCAGCATCTGCCGTCGCGTCCCCTTTTGGTGGCACAACAGGCGGCACACCGCGAGGCACTTCGCCGTTTGTCGTGGCGAGGACGTTTATTCCGTTATCGTGAGAGCGCAGCCACATGGATGACGTGGCTCTTCTTGTTGGCCTTGATGGCCTACCTGCTTTTGCGTGTAGAGATCCTGGTGGAAACTCAAAAATATGCAACGGATGACGTTCCGTATGATGCGTCAGTTTTTTTGCTGATGATATTAGATGTCGTGTTGCCGGGATGGTTTTTGCGTCGGTGTACCGATAGTTTGGGAGAACGTCGTTTCTGCTGGTTAGGCTTGTGGGGGCGGCTCTTGGCCCAGCCATTCTATACGCTGACTGAGAAAATGCGGCATTTTGGGCGCCGCCACGACTTCGTGCGTCGCTGATGGCTTGTGGCCTCGAGCGTCAAAAAGCCATTTCCAAATAGCCCTGTCCTTTCCAGACATACGTTTAATTTCTAAAGACAATAGACACTCATGATAAAAATATACAGCATGGACACATGCCCAGACTGCATTGACATCAAACGGCAGGTGGAGAATAATCCGTCCTATCAAATCATTGAAATCGGGCAGCATGTCAGAAACCTGAAGGAATTTCTTCGTTTGAGAGATACCAGTTCGGTTTTTGACGAAGCCAAACGCGAAGGATACATAGGAATCCCTTGTTTCGTGCTCGAAGACGGGCGCGTGACGCTTGTGCCGGAGGAAGCCGGATTGATGGCGCAACATGCGGCAGAGGCGGAATCCTGTAGTCTTGACGGTTCTGGTTGTTGATGCTGAACGTAAGTAGGTTATATATGCCAAGGGCATTTCAAATATAAGAATATTTTTGGCCACCTACTTGTCTGAGAATCTTAGGAACAAGGAAACGTTTCTGTAATCGGCATGTTTCATTAATCGGCATGCCTCAATAGTGTAATGGCGGAAGAGTAGGCTGGCGTTGTATTATTTTCAAAGGCGCTCATGCTGACTCTTCCGCCATTGTTATAAGTTGGGGTGGGTTGTATGAGGTGTTTGCTCGTCTGTGCTTCATGGATTTCTCACGCCATGTGGCTTTTGATAGCATTCAACTCCTTGCGCCAAAAAAAATCAGAACGCCTGCCTGGTAAAACTCAATTGCAACGTCTGGTTCAAAAAGTTAAGCTATAAGTTGCTACTTTCAAAAAAAAATGTAACTTTGCAAATTGAACAAAAAGGAGTCGGGCTGATTTTGGCGTTTGATAAAGCCTGAAAGGAATCTGGCAGACTTCTCTGGTATCACAAGAAACAATAGTATAAATCTTTTTTTGATATAGCGCAAATAGTATGGGAATATTAAACATATTTGGCAAAAAATCTGTAGCCGAACAAGGTTGGCGCGTCGGAGGCATGGAAGATTTCATGACCCTTATTCGTGTCTACTACCAGGCGGTTATGGCGGCCAATTTGGGTATCAACAACTTGGCGGCTTTGCCCGACCTTCGTTTGTTTAAACAGACGTTGCATGTGCCAACGGTGAACAACAAGTTAGGGTTGGGTGAGAAAAACCGCTGCAAGAAACTCCTCTCTGAAATCTATGGCATCTCAGACAATTTCTTCAAGGAAATTGATATGAGCATCAAGCGCAACTGTAAGAACCTGAATAGCGTGCAGCCTTATTTCTTTGCTTTCCAGGGATTCTCTCAGGAGCTTATGATGGTTATGGGAAACTTGATGAAATGGAAGTTCCGCGTGCCTGGCTTCATGAAAAACGCGTTGCGTACCATGACGCAGAAAACCGTGAACGATGTCTTGACGAAAGACAACTGGAAGAAAGACGATGTGCGAAAGGCCTGTATGAGTGTTCGCCAGTATCAGCAGAAGCTTGGATACAGCGGCGAATGGATGGCGGAATATGTCTATAACATCGTTGTCTTGGCTAAGAAAGAGCCGAAACCAAAGGATGTTGAGGAAAAAGACGCCAAGAAATAACCCAACGATGCCTGTTGCTGCACTGCTGATACTTTCAGATTCGTTGAACGGAGACGCAATCTCATCGTCAGCGTGCTCTTGTTTCAAGCGGTGCATGCAGAAATCAAACAGGAAACGAAAACATTGACAGCGCATTTGATTTGCCCACAGGGAAAGACACCTGTCAACAGCAAGAGACTACATGACAAAAGAGGAAGAAAACAACCTGCGCATATTGGAAACAAGAGTGAGGCAACTCATCTTGTCATACAAAGACCTGGAAGCTAAAAATCAAGAACTGCTTGAAAAAATGGCGCTTCAGGTGGAAAGTATGTCCAAATTGCAAGCTGAGAATGTAGCCTTGAAGAAGCAGTACGACACGCTTAAGACGGCAAAGGTGCTTGAAGTCTCTGGCGAAGATGTGCGGGATGTGCGAAAGCGTCTCAATGGCCTGGTCAAGGAAGTTGACAAGTGCATCGCCTTGCTGAATGTTTAATCTCAACGAGTGGCAAAGCTTTCATATTTATAAGGAAGTTTGTCGGTGTCAGGAAGTTTCCGGTTGTTCTAATCTTTAAAATCCAAGTAATTATGGCAGATAAAGTGTCGTCCGTCAACGACAAACTGAGCATCCAATTGATGATTGGAAAGCAGATGCATCCAATCACCATTCGTCGTGACAAGGAGGAGATTTTCCGCAAGGCTGCCAAGAATATCAACGAACGTCTTGGGCGCTATCAGGAGAGTTATCCGAATCTGAGCTATGAAAGCTGTGTTTCAATCACATTGCTTGATTTTGCCGTAGAAGCTCTTCAGGCTCAAAGCAACAACGACACCAAACCTTATGACGAGGCTGTGTCGGCGCTGACGCGTGAGATTGAAGAAGCGCTTGGATGTGAAACCGCAGGAAGTGGCCAGGAGGCAGCGGATGGCGGTGTTCAAAACAAACAGTAACCAATTTCTAAATGAGGCGTTCCAGAAATTGGCCGGCTAAAGCCTCTCATGAAAAAAATAGGATGGGAGGGAAGCGGAAAAATTTTTCTCGCAGCGGCCGTATTGGGAAATGCCCGAATATAAATTAACGTAATGGAATATGTATGGATTGTTGTGGCGCTGATTATAGCTGGTGCCATTGAATTCGGTGCCTTAAAATATGTCCTCAAAAGCAAGTATAAACGTGTGCTGGATGAGGCAGCAAAAGAAGCCGATGTCATCAAAGAGAAGAAGTTGTTGGAGGTCAAGGAGAAATTCTTGAACAAGAAAGCTGAGCTTGAAAAGGAAGTACAGCAGAGAAACCAAAAGATTCTTCAGGTTGAAAACAAACTCAAGCAGCGCGAAATGAGTCTTTCGCAGAAGCAGGAAGACTTGGGAAAACGCAAAGTTGAACTCGACAACACGCAGAACAAGCTCAATGCTCATGCCAAGCTCTTGAAAACCAAGGAAGAGGAGTTGGAGAAGATGCAACTCAAAGAGCGCGAGAAACTGGAAGAACTCAGCGGTTTGTCGGCAGAGGAAGCCAAGAAGCGTTTGGTGGATTCTTTGAAGGATGAAGCCCGCACCAATGCCCAGTCGTATATCAACGAAATCATGGACGACGCTAAAATGACGGCCAATAAGGAAGCCAAGCGCATCGTGATTCAGACCATCCAGCGTGTTGCAACGGAAACCGCCATTGAAAACAGCGTGACAGTGTTCCATATCGACAACGACGAGGTTAAAGGCCGCATCATTGGTCGTGAAGGACGTAATATCCGTGCTTTGGAAGCAGCCACAGGCGTTGAAATTGTGGTTGACGACACGCCGGAAGCCATTGTGATTTCCGCTTTCGATCCTGTGCGTCGTGAAATCTGCCGTTTGGCGCTCCATCAGTTGATTTCAGACGGCCGCATTCACCCTGCTCGCATTGAAGAAGTCGTTGCCAAGGTGAAGAAGCAGATCGAGGAAGAAGTGATCGAGACCGGTAAGCGAACGGCCATTGACTTGGGCATTCACGGTTTGCATCCTGAGCTCATCCGCATCATTGGTAAGATGAAATACCGTTCTTCTTATGGTCAGAACCTTTTGCAGCATGCGCGTGAAACGGCCAATCTTTGTGCCGTGATGGCTGCCGAATTGGGATTGAATCCGAAGAAAGCCAAGCGTGCAGGTCTCTTGCACGACATCGGTAAGGTGCCCGATGAAGAGAGCGAATTGCCACACGCACTCTATGGTGCCAAGTTGGCTGAAAAATACAAGGAAAAACCTGAAATCTGCAATGCAATAGGTGCCCACCATGATGAAATGGAAATGACGACGCTCTTAGCGCCAATCGTTCAGGTGTGCGACGCCATCAGTGGTGCCCGTCCGGGTGCACGTCGTGAAATCGTTGAAGCTTACATCAAGCGCTTGAACGATCTTGAAAACATTGCAATGAGCTATCCTGGCGTTACGAAAACGTATGCCATCCAAGCAGGTCGCGAGTTGAGAGTGATTGTTGGTGCCGACAAGATTGACGACAAGCAGACTGAGAGCTTGAGCGGCGAAATCGCCAAGCGCATTCAGGACGAGATGACTTATCCGGGCCAGGTGAAGATTACGGTGATCCGTGAGACCCGCTCTGTAAGTTTTGCAAAGTAAAAAATCGTAGTAAAAGTGAGTGTTCAAAATTCTCTTATAATATCAATGTAGGGTAGTTGCCTTTGAACGCCTGCTTAATAAATTAAGGGTGCATACTGTGAATGGTATGCGCCCTTAGTTGTTGTGGAAATAGTTGTTTAAGATTAGGTGAATGATTTAAAGGATGGCTGTTTTCTGGTTGCCTGGAATAAGGCTGTTTGCTCTGAAAGCGCCGTGCAGAAAAATCCGCTGAACTCCGTGTCAGACGGTTTGCTCGCTCTTGCGAGCGTTCTTCCTTCGGTTTTCCCGAGAGGGGAGTCGCGTCCGATGGCTCGCAGTTTTTCATGCGGTGCTTTAGAAATGCTCAAAGGCCATCCAGTTCATCTGCCAGTATATAATCAATGCCTGTTTATGGGAAGAAATAAATATTCAGAAAATGAAATAAAGGAAATCGGTAAGTTGCTTCGTCTGAAAAATGCAGCCAACCGTTTCGGACAAAAGCAAATACGCCACCAGTTGCGCGTGGATTATGAGTTTAATATCGCAGATTTCAATGAGCCAGGAAAAGCCTTTGGCGAAGAAGACCTCTTGAAGGCCGTTGATCGCGGTGCCATTGTGATTCTGGACGATGCCACCATTGCAGCCATGAAGGAAAAGCGGGCCAGAGACAAGGCAAGAGATGAGGCCAAGCGGGCAGAAATGGCTGTTGAGGCTGGTGAGGAAACCTCTTGGCAAGATGCCATGAAAGAGTGGGAAGCCTGGGAAGCATCAGAGTCTTCCAAATAATCCATGTCGGCTACAAAGAATGTGGCAAGGCAATATCAGACAGTTTTTCCTGCATGGATAACAATCTTGATTTGACCACTGCTTACTAAATCAATGTGATTTATGATCAGAAAAAAGCGAAACCGTGAAACGGCCCGAAGCATGTTGCTGTGCTTCTGCCTGTTTGCCAGCGTCCTGCTGCTTGCGGGGTGTTCTGCGTTGCGTTTTGTGCCAGACGATGAGGTGATGCTGTCTTCCGTGAAAATGCAGAGCGACAGCAAGCAGATTTCGCCCGGTTCATATCGCGCATACGTTCGTCAGGAGCCAAATTCGCGTTGGTTCAGCCTGATGAAAGTTCCCCTTGGCGTCTATTGTATGCAGGGGAAAGACAGCTTGCGCCGTTTCAATCGTTTCATACGGAGAATTGGTGAGGCCCCAGTGATATATAACGAGGCAGAAACCAAAGAGTCGCTTTCGGCATTGAAGGCGGCGTTGAACAACCACGGTTTTTTGCACGCCAGCGTAGAGGCCGACACCTCCTTGGTGCGTGGAAGGCGTGTGAATTTGCGTTATAAAATCCATCCGGGATTGCGCACTTATGTCGGTGACATCCATTATGAGTTTGACGATGCGGAGGTGGAAAAGGCGGTGATGAAAACCATCTCCTCTTCAAAACTCTACCGTGGTATGCCGCTCGATGCCTCTCTGCTCAATGACGAGCGTTCCCGTTTGGTGAACCTTTTGCGAGACCAAGGATATTATCACCTTCACAAGGAATTTGTTTCCTTTAGGGCCGACACGGCAGCCGATGATTATAGCGTCAATCTGACGCTGCGCGTTAAAATGCCCAATGGCATGGATTCCACGCGCGTCTATCAGAAATACAAGATACGCAAGGTGAATATATATGAAGACGTGGCGCAAGGCGAGGAAAAAGGCGTTTCGCCATACCACGGATTAGACATCTATTATGGCGATGGCTTGAAGATGTATCGCCGTGTGTACGACAGTCACATGTATATTCGTCCCGATAGCCTGTATCGTGCCACAGATTTACGCAACACCTACAGCAGCATTAATAGTCTTCCTTCAGTGGGCTATTCAGCTGTGCGCTTTCGGGAAGTTCCCACCGATAGTGCGCTGCTTGATTGTGATGTTAATGTCAATCTCAACATGCCCAACAGTGTCAGCGCCGAAGTCGAGGGAACAAACACATCGGGGAATTTAGGTGCGGCTTTGGTGCTCACTTATTCCAACAAAAACATATTCCGCGGTGCAGAAAGCCTGTCGTTGAAATTGCGTGGCGCATACGAGGCCATTACTGGTTTGGAAGGATACAACAATCAGAATTACCTGGAATATAGTGCAGAGGCCGCCTTGCGGTTTCCTGCATTTCTCTTTCCTGGCATTTCTGAAAAACACAGGCAGGGATTGAAAGCCAGTTCAGAACTGAATGTGATGTATGATTCCCAAAATCGTCCGGAGTTTCATCGCCGTGTGCTGACGGGCGGTTGGACATACCGTTGGTCGCCCACATTCTCCCCTCGTTGGCGCCATCGTCTGGATTTGGTGAGTCTCAATTACGTTTTCATGCCTTGGATTTCAGATACCTTCCGAAAGGAATATCTGGAGGGAGACGACCCACACTACGCCGTGTTGCGTTATAGCTATGAGAATCTCTTCATCATGAGAATGGGGTATAGCTTCACCTACAACTCCCTGAACACCTCAACGGCTATGGGTCTGTATCACACGAATGGGTATCAGATACGTTTCAACGTGGAATCTGCGGGAAATTTGCTATATGGCATGTCAAAGCTTTTGGGAGCGCAGCGGGTGTCCAGCGGGCAATATAGTTTGATGAACATTGCCTATTCGCAATATGCAAAAGTGGACTTCGATTATGCCAAAAGTTTTGTGATTGATGAGCGAAACTCCATGGCCCTGCATGCCGGCTTCGGCGTTGCCCTGCCTTACGGAAACTCCAGTATCTTGCCGTATGAAAAGCGTTATTTCTCGGGAGGTGCAAACAGTGTGCGTGGTTGGGGCGTCAGAGAACTTGGTCCGGGCAGCTACAAAGGAAACGATGGGAAAATTGATTTCATCAACCAGACCGGAAATCTCAAGCTCGATTTGAGCGTGGAATACCGAACTCATTTGTTTTGGAAATTTCATGGCGCCGCTTTTATCGACGCAGGAAACATTTGGAACACAAAGAACTATGCAGATCAGCCTGGCGGACAGTTTCGTTTCGACCGTTTTTACAAGCAGATAGCAGTGTCCTATGGTTTGGGCTTGCGTTTCAATCTGGACTATTTCGTGCTGCGTTTGGACGGCGGCATGAAAGCCATCAATCCAACAGTTGAAAGCGGGAAGGGGCATTACCCTGTCATACATCCCGTGTTCTCGCGTGATTTCACGTTCCATTTTGCAGTTGGACTTCCGTTCTGATAAGTAGATGTTCAGGATTAGTTTAAACTGGCTTATCCCTACATGGATAGTGTAAACTAATTTTGAACACCTACTTAACAACACAAGAAGAAAACCGAAACGGCCTCGCTGTCATTTCTCCAATAGGGGAGGAGATGACGGCGAGGCCGTTTCGGTGTTTTGATTATCAGCTTGCCTTCTTGCCATAACCTTGTAACTTCAGAAAGTTGCATCCTTTTTGAAGTCCGTCCTTCAGACGGTAGTAATGCAATTGCTATTTCAATTCATATAATTTAGAGGGGTGGGTGCGTTGTAGCGCTTCAAGCGTCAGAGGGTCGTCTTCAGACAATCGTCCAGCTTGTTTCAGCGCTTCAGAAACCGTCTGTAGGGCCAAGTCTGGCCGGTTGTTTTCTTCGCTGAGATGGCATAGCCAGATGTGTCGTGCGTCAGCCGACAGGCATTCCGACAATAGTTTGGCCGTGTCAGCATTGTCCATGTGTCCAGTGCCGTTCCGTATGCGGTCTTTCAGGTGGCGCGGGTAGCGTCCGTTTTCAAGCATATATGCGTCGTAGTTTGATTCCACCACGATGTATTTCGCGTTAGAGAGGTGGTGTCGCATTGTTTCCGTCACGTGTCCAACGTCTGTCATCAAGCAGAAGGTGGTGTTGTTGACGCTGATGAAATATCCACAGTTGTCTGCACTATCGTGCGGAACCTGAAATGGGGTGATTTTAAATGGTCCTAAATCAAAAGTTTCTCCCGCAACGATGGTGTTGGCGAGAGGGGCGGGTACTTTCTTGCGTACGAAGCGGTTACGGTTCATGCCCATATACACGTCTGCCAGGGCATAAACAGGCAGATGAAATTCAATAGAAACCGCTCCAACGGCACGCACATGGTCGGCATGGTCGTGTGTGACAAGGATTCCCTTTATGTCTCCGAACGAGAGGCCGTAGTCGCGGAAATACTTCTTGAATTTCCGTATGCCGATGCCCTCGTCAATGAGAAGCCCATATCCGTCGGCGTTTATGTAATAGCAGTTTCCGCTGCTGCCGCTTCCAAAACATATAAATTTAATCATGGTTGTTATTCAAGTCTTGAATCGCATATTTCGTTGCTTGTCCATTTGGCGGTATGTATTTCCAATGAATGTGAGAGACAGGCAGGTTGCGAATGTGAAATGGTATGCAAAATTAATCAAATTAGTAATGCTGAAGAAATAAGTAATGGTAAAAAATAATTTGACCAATTTTGTGAAGTGTGGAGTAAGGCATAATTTCTTATGCTCTGTCATTTTGCCGCTTTGGGTATTATTGCTTTTGGTAGGGCTTTGTGAGGGAGTTTGGTGTGGAGTTAGTGGGCGTATGCCGTGAATGTGAGAAAGACGATGGTTTCAAACTGCGTAGAAAGTCAAGTGCAGGTCGTGCTCTTGTGTGTTTCCTCTGATACCTCTGCATTTGAATTTTGTCACCCTCTGATTAGTTGTCTTCTATAAATAGCTGAAATAGTGGTTCTTTACTATATGTGTCTGCCATATTTTTGATAAAAAGAGATATTTTTTGCCGAAAAGTTTGGTGGAGTGAAAATAAAGTTTTAACTTTGCACTCGCAAACAAGCAACAACGGTACCCTGACCGAGTGGCTAGGTAGCGGTCTGCAAAACCGTGTACAGCAGTTCGAATCTGCTGGGTACCTCAAAAAAGGACATTTGAGCAATCAAGTGTCCTTTTTTTATTTGTACTGATGACTTGTTGGCTCGCGTTTTGAGAAGATTGGTCGGGCGGGGAGTTGGTAAGAGGTGAGGTTTGATATTCAAGAAGGCAATCTGTGTTGAACGGGAAAGAGTGGCGGTTGGCGATGTTGCTGAAATGTCGCTCAAAATTATGGAGAATCCAATCGTTTTTGTTCTGGAGAATGCTCCAATCTGTTTTTCTTATGATGGAGGGTAGTGATGGCGGAATTGCCATTTCAGGGTTAAGGCTTATGATTTCTGTCAGACTCCCTCTATTTGATAGCGAACCTGGAACGAGACGCAACCGAACCTGGGATGAGACGCAACCGAACCTGGGACGTGACACGACCGAATCTGGGACGTGACACGATCGAATCTGGGACGGCGTTTGCTGGTAAGTTTGCTTGATGGATTGTCGGGTCGTCGGCAGTGTTGTTGCGATGGCTGGAAATGCGTCTGGTTTCCTGTTGCTTCTTGAAGATAATGGCAGGCTGGCGTTCTTTTGCATCGTGAAACAGGGCTGAAAACAGAAAAACACAGGAATGTCAGAAGATAAATCCAAATTTATTTGGTGTAATCGGAAAAATATTATAATTTTGCATCGCGTTTGGGAAACCAAGTCGTATGCCTCTTTAGCTCAGTTGGCCAGAGCACGTGATTTGTAATCTCGGGGTCGTTGGTTCGAATCCGACAAGAGGCTCATAGCTGAATCCTTTGGATGAAGCAAGCATCGGGGTGTAGCGCAGTCCGGTTAGCGCACCTGCTTTGGGAGCAGGGGGTCGTGGGTTCGAATCCCGCTACCCCGACAATAATTAAACCGCTGATAATTAGATATCCACTAATTGTCAGCGGTTATTTTTTAGCTCTTTATTTAAATATTAAAGAGCTAAATTTATGCCGTATTGTGCCGAAACTTCTTAAATAGAACTGGTATAAAAAACCACCACCACCCAAGATGATATCTCAGATGGTGGTTTGGAACGGCAGACGTGTCCCCTTTCGGGGATTAAACGCTCCCACCGCAATGCAAAAGTACAAACATTGAATGGAATAAAAAAATATCCACATACAATAATTGCAAATCCTTTTTAGTTTTCGTTAAATCGTTTATGCAATGCAACACACAGACTCATAAGAGTCAACGTGTTGCAGTTCTACTTTTAGCCTATTTCTTCCTATAGCTGTTTACTTTTGACGATAAAACAATTCGGGATTACTCAAAACGCCGTCAAGTATTTCAAAACCTTGTTTCCGCAACTTGATTTCTTCTTTGAGCTTTTCAAGCTCTTCTTTTGTCAGTTGGTTTTCGGTCAAACCGTATTCTTTTAATATTTGCTTTATTTTATCTTCCATATTGCAAAGTTGTATAATTAGTTATTCTTTATCGAAAACGTATATGTTAGGGTTACTGCTCGTATTTCTTTTGTATTTACACTAACGGAAGAACCTAAAAAAAATAACCGCTGACAATTAGTGGTATCTAATTATCAGCGGTTTAATTATCGTCGGGGTAGCGGGATTCGAACCCACGACCCCCTGCTCCCAAAGCAGGTGCGCTAACCGGACTGCGCTACACCCCGAAACTTGCTTCATCCAAAGGATTTAGCTTTGAGCCTCTTGTCGGATTCGAACCAACGACCCCGAGATTACAAATCACGTGCTCTGGCCAACTGAGCTAAAGAGGCGGGTGGGTAAGCTCTCTGCATCGCGCCGCTACAACCAACTACCTTTGCTGCGGTCAAGCCCTGGAGGATTCGAAGGGAGCTGGCCGTGCAGCACTTACCCAAATGCGGTGCAAAGATAGTTCTTATTTTTATACTGGCCAAATTTTGTTGGCGTTTTTTTGTTTGGAGAGTGAAAGCTGAGGTACGCTTGGGGAGAAATCGCTCGAAAATGTGCTTGCAAGCGCTTCCCGTAAAAATATTTGGAGAGGTTATTTGAGGCGTAGCGTCTGTTGGCAATATTTTAGGGCTTCAGGGCGGTGGGTGATGAGGATGATGGTTTGCGTGGTGTGGTGTGAAACGATGTTTTTCAACACCATGCTCTCCGTCTCTGGGTCTAAAGAAGATGTTGCTTCGTCGAGAAGCAGGATTGGAGCCTTTTGTAATAGGGCGCGGGCGATGGCAATGCGTTGCGCTTGCCCCTCAGAAAGCCCGTCTCCCATTTCTCCGCATCGCGAGTCGAGTTGTTCTGGTTTGTCGAACACGAAATGCGCTGCGGCATCCCTGAGTGCCAGTTTCATTTCCGTGTCGGTGGCCTGAGGATTGCCCCATTGAAGATTCTCACGTATGGTGCCGCTTAGCAGTGTGTTTCCTTGTGGAACATGAGAAAAGGCACATCTTGTTGAAGCGTTGATTGGGGCAGAGTTGCCCTTTTCGTCGTAGAGCAGAATGTTGCCTTCCGTTTGCTGGGTCAGTGCGAGGAGCAGACGAATCAGTGTTGTTTTTCCTGCCCCGGTTTCTCCGACGATGGCGATGATGTTTCCCGGGCGGAAATCGTAGCTGAAATCCTTGAAGATATTCTTGCTCGCTTTCTGCTCGTTGCTGGGATAGGCAAATGTGAGGTTGGAAATCTTGATGCCAGTGCAGTGTGAAGGGTCGGAGAGCTCTTTTGTAGTGCCAGTTGGTTGCGTTGCTTTTTCCTGCTGTATTTGTTCGATTTCCATGATGCGCTCAGCAGCCGTGAAAGCTTCGATGAATATAGGCACAAATTTGGAAAGAGTTCTGACGGGGCTTTGAATCTGTCCGACCAGTTGAATGAAGGCAATCAGTGCGCCGTATGTGATGACGTTGCTTTGCAAACTGAAAACGCCCCAGGTGAATGTGGCGAAATATCCGATGGCAAAGCCGGCGTTGATGAGGCCAGAAGAGAGGGTGGAGTAGCGCGTTTTGTGGATGACCTCTTTATGGAGTGTGTTCTGCAGGTTGTGGAGCCTTTCGGCAGCCATGACAGCGCGTCGTAGCGTTTTGATGATGAGAACGTGTTGCAGGCATTCCTGTATGGTTGATTGAACGGCACTTTCCTTGTCGCGGATATTGTGGGTTATTTTGCGCATTCGTTTCACGTAGAGCTTGCTGCAGATGACGAAAAACGGCAGGATGAGCACCACGATACATGCCAGTTGCTTGTCCATAAAGAAAAGGAAAAAGAAAGCTCCAGTGAATTGTGCCAGCGTGCAAACGAGCGACGGGATGCTTTCAGTCAGGAAATTAACGATGCCGTTGACATCCTGTTCCATTCTGTTTATCAGGTTGCCAGAATGGAAAGCCCTCAGTGCGTTCCATTCCCCATTCATCAGTTTGGTGAAAATGTGTAAGCGCATTTTGTTTTGCGCCTTCACGCCAAGTAGCGCTCTGATCCATCTGGAGAAAATGCCAATGGCCAGTTCGATTATCAGGATGAGCGCCAAGATGAAGATGGCCGTTGAAAGCGGCATGTCGGTTTTGACCTGCGTGGCAATGTCAATGGCGAGTTTCGTGGCCCACACAAAAGCCAAGGCGGAAATGACCGAGAGCAGTCCGATGGTCATGTTCAGCAAAGCTTGCAGGCGGTATCCCTTCCATGTGTTCCACAGGTAGGTTGCGATTTGTCTGGTCTTCTTGAGTGAGGACATGTTTCTTGTTGTCTAAATTCGTTGGTCGGCTCCCCACATCATTTTGTCTCGCAGAGTGTCGAAGAAATTTTGGTGCATAACCTTCATGACCCCAATGGCGTATGGGGCGCGTCGCAGGGTGATGGTCGTGTTTTCTGAAATACTCTCGCTTCGGCCGTCCACGGCAATCAGGAAATTGTGGCTGCGGCTTCTCACGCGGAGGGTTATCACGACATCGTCGCAAACAATAACTGGGCGTGTGCTCAGGCTATGTGATGCAACAGGCGACAGGCAGAAAGTGCCAGAGCGCGGCACGATGATGGGGCCGCCGACACTGAGGGAATATCCTGTGGAACCAGTCGGCGTGCTGATGATGAGGCCGTCCGACATATAGTTGGTCAGGAGTGCCCCGTTGATGTGTGTGTCAATCTCGATGAGCGAAGAATTGTCGTGCTTGAGAATGGCAACTTCGTTCAGGGCATAGGGGTATCCGTGGTAGGTTTCGCCGTCAAGAGTCATGGCGATGACGGCACGTTGTTCAATCGTGTATCTTCCGTCGAACACGGCATCCAGAGCGTTTTCAATGTCTTCCGGTGAAACGTCTGCCAGAAAACCCAGACGCCCAGTGTTGATGCCCAATATGGGAATGCCGCGTGCGCCGACTTGCGCTGCCGAGGTCAGAAAAGTGCCGTCGCCCCCCATAGAAATGACCAAGTCGGCTTTCAGATGCGGCATTTTGAAGGTGTCCATACCGTTGAGGCTGACGCAAAGTTCGCGGTTTAAGAAATCCGCAAATCCTTCTTCAATGCAGATGTCGGCCTGCAGTTCGGCGAGTTTTTTCAGGACGCGTTTGATATAGGCGTTCTTTTTGGTTTGGAAAACATTGCCAAGAAGTGCGATTCTCATAAAATTTTATGTTTTGTTATATTTGCGGCTTGTAAAAAATCTTTGGTCAGACCAGCCGAAACGTGAAGTTTTAGTAAATTTGCAGTAAAGTTGGTAATCAGGCGTATGAAAATGACATCAGGGCTTTTCAGAAAATGACGAAGCCTCAGGTTTTCATTTCATGCGAAACGAAGTACTTGAAGCAAAATTACTTATTTTCTCCGTATTACAAGAAAAAGAATCATGACAAAATTAAGCGTCAATATTAATAAGGTGGCCACTTTGCGTAATGCTCGTGGCGGAAATAATCCTTGTGTCACTTCGGTGGCTTTAGATTGTGAGCGTTTTGGAGCGCAGGGCATCACGGTGCATCCGAGGCCCGATGAACGTCACATCCGCTATCAGGATGTTCGCGACCTTAAGGGAATATTGACAACGGAATTTAATATTGAGGGATTCCCGTGTGCGGATTTCTGCGATTTGGTGTGTGAGGTTCAGCCAGCCCAGGTGACGTTGGTGCCTGACGCTCCCAATCAACTGACATCAAATCATGGATGGCAGGTGGGGGAACATGCTGAGTTTCTGACGGAAGTTATTCGCAAATTCAAGAACCACGGAATCCGCACCTCTGTTTTCATTGATGCACAACCGGAAATGGTTGAGGCGGCCGCAAGGGTCGGTGCCGACAGAGTGGAACTTTATACGGAGCCGTATGCTGTCAATTATGCCTCCAATCGCGAGGCGGCTGTGCAGGCTTTTGTTGAGGCGGCACAAAAATGCAGAGAGATTGGCATCGGACTAAATGCTGGACATGACTTGAGCTTGGAGAATCTTGCCTATTTTCATCAGCAGATTCCTTGGCTTGATGAAGTGAGCATAGGGCATGCTTTGATTTGTGATGCCCTCTACCTGGGATTGGAGACAACGATTCAGCGTTATCTGCAGTGTTTGCGATGACGGGAACGTGTGTTTCTGTGGGGGCTTCGCGATTCTCTCAGGCGTTTCCCCTTTCCTTGAAGACCTTGTTTGACAAGTAGGATATAGTTGCTTCAGGAATCACAGATATTTCATGTCTATTTAAAAGAGCGGCATTTTGAAATGCCCCAACTCAAGCACAATAACTAAGATAGGAACCTAATTAATCCAAAACTTTTATGTTGCACATTGTATTAGCAGACGGGTTTGAGGAAATCGAGGCTTTGGCAACGATTGACATTCTTCGTCGGTGTGGTTTGGAAGTACAGATCATCAGTGTGACGGGAAAGAGGCTTATGGTTGGAGCCCACAATATTCCCGTGCAGGCAGATACGCTATTGCGTGTTTCTGATATGAATCAAACGGAAGGCATCATTTTGCCTGGAGGCATGCCAGGTGCCAGTACGCTTGCTGCGAGCGATTGTTTGCGCAAGGCCATTAGAGCGGCTTATAGAAGCGGAAAGCTTTTGGCCGCCATTTGTGCCGCACCGATGGTGCTCGGACAGATGGAATTGCTGAAAAACAAGCGTGTCACCTGCTATCCAGGATTTGAAGAATATCTGATTGGAGCAACTGTGACAAGAAATGCCGTTGAGAAAGATGGGCAAATCATCACCGGCAACGGCCCTGGTGCCGCCATTGAATTTGCCTTTGCCATTGCATCTGAGTTTGTGACGGCAGAAGTTGTTGAGAATGTCAGAAAAGGGATGATGATTTCTTGATCGTCGGCGTTTTCTGTGAGCAAAAAATGTTGTGGCGGATATATTAAACCAAGACATAAAGTTTCTGAAGGGCGTAGGACCCAATCGTGCGAAGACTCTCGGTGACGAACTTAAGGTGTTCACCGTGAGGGATTTGTTGTACACTTTTCCATTTAAATATATTGACCGTTCCGTGATATACACCATTCGCGAATTGCGTGAAGACATGTCTTACGTGCAAATCGTTGGGAAAATCACAGATTTGGAAACGGAGGGGGAAGGCCGTAAGCATCGCTTGAAGGCGATATTTACCGACGGGACGGGCTTTGTGGAGATTGTATGGTTTAACGCATTCAAATATATAGAGAAGAATCTGAGGTTTGACCAGAAATATTTGCTCTTTGGCAAACCCTCATCTTTCAATGGCCGTATTTCTTTTGCACATCCCGAATTGGAGGTTTATCCGCCGAAGGATTCAGAAGGAAACCCCAGCAATGGGGCGGCAGAGGAATTTGGGGCTCAGACGGAAAACAATGTTCCGACGCTTTTCGGAAATGAAGAAGCGGCGATGGCGAGAAGGCAGACTTTGGTGTCTCCCTGGGCCTTGCAGCCTCATTATCACACCACAGAAAAAATGAAGCGTTTCTCGTTTAATTCCCGCCAGGTCAGCGAATTGGTGAGAAACGCATTGAAGGCAGTTGGCAATAACATGCCTGAAACTTTGCCCGACTACATTATCCAGAAATATCATCTCGCTCCGCTGCTCGCGTCTGTTCAGACGCTTCATTTCCCGCAGTCGTCAGAAGAATTGCCAGCGGCACGTCGGCGTTTGAAGTTCGACGAACTCTTTTATTTGCAGCTTGATATATTGCGCTATACCAAAAACCGCAAACTGAATTATGCTGGTTTCGTGTTCTCGCATGTGGGTGAAATGTTTCATACGTTTTATGAGAAGTATCTTCCGTTTCCTTTGACGGGGGCGCAAAAGCGTGTCGTTAAAGAGATACGCCGCGATTTGGGCGTCGGTCGGCAGATGAATCGTCTTCTTCAGGGCGATGTGGGCTCTGGAAAGACCATGGTTGCCCTTTTGGCTGCGCTCATTGCGATTGACAACGGATTTCAGGTGTGCCTGATGGCGCCGACAGAGATTTTGGCGGAGCAACATCTGGAAACGCTCAAGGGATTTCTGCAAGATATGCCAGTGGGCGTGTCTCTCCTGACAGGTAATGTGAAAGGCGCTGCGCGTAAGCGTGTTTTGGCCGATGTGGCAAACGGCGATGTGCATATTTTGGTTGGAACTCATGCCCTTATCGAGCCGAAGGTGGTTTTTCATAATTTGGGATTGGCCATCATTGATGAGCAACACCGCTTTGGTGTGAAGCAACGCGCAAAGCTTTGGGACAAAAATGTGCGGCCACCGCATATCTTGGTCATGACGGCTACGCCGATACCGCGAACGTTGGCCATGACGGTTTATGGCGACCTTGATGTTTCGGTGATTGACGAACTGCCGCCTGGTCGGAAACCAGTTCAAACGCTTCATTACACGTCATACGATTTGCCAAACCTCTTCGAGGGGATGCGGCGGCAACTGCTTGAGGGGCGGCAAGTCTATGTGGTATTCCCCCTCATTGAAGAGAGCGAGAAAAGCGATTTGAAGGATTTGGAAAATGGCTATTTACAACTCTGCGAGGCATTCCCAGGCTACTCTGTTGGAAAGGTGCATGGACGAATGAAGCCTGCGGAAAAAGAAGCCGCCATGCAGGCTTTCATGGCGCGTGAAACTCAGATATTGGTCTCGACAACCGTGATAGAAGTGGGAGTGAACGTACCGAATGCCACAGTGATGGTTGTTTGGAATGCCGATCGCTTCGGTCTTTCCCAACTGCATCAGTTGAGGGGCAGAGTGGGGCGTGGCGCAGACAGAAGCTATTGCATCTTGGTGACATCGCATAAACTCTCCGACACAACGCGCCGTCGCATTGGAATCATGACCGAAACAACGGATGGCTTCCGCATTGCCGAAGAAGATTTGCGGCTTCGCGGGCCTGGCGATTTGCAAGGCACGGAGCAGAGCGGTTTGCCCTTTGAACTGAAGGTGGCAGATCTTGTCAGAGATTCCGAATTGATGGCAGTTTGCCGTGAGGCTGCTGCAAATGTGATAGAGGGGGATCCTTATGAGAATCTTTCCCAAAATCAGCTGATTTGGCGGCATCTACGCCTCTTGACGGCAGATAGGAAAGACTTCTCTAATATCTCTTGAGGCGTTTCCGCATGCGGATTGAAAAAGTCTATTGTTTTCAGTTTGGCGGTTGTTATATCTGTTTAATAGACAGGTTCTTAGTCCGACCTACCTCTTTCTTGACAGGTTTCAAGAAAGAGGTAGGTCGTTTTATGATAGCTCGTTGTGGTTAGAGGGAATGTTTTGAAACAATTCAAAGCGCCTCCCTTTTGTCTTCGCTCTTGCACAGGTAAGCCAGTGCGCATTTGTCGCAATGGGGATTTCTGCTGGTGCAGGTATAGCGGCCGTGGAGTAGCAACCAATAGTGTGAGGCGGCTACCAGGTTCTCAGGAATGTGTTTTTTCAGTTCCATTTCCACGCTGTATGGCGTTGTGCAGCGTTTCGGTACCAGACCGAGGCGGTGGCTGACGCGGAAAACGTGTGTGTCAACAGCGAGTGCCGCTTTTTTGAAGATGACCGCCTGTATGACATTGGCCGTTTTGCGCCCAACGCCAGGCAGCTGTGTCAGTTCTTCCAAGTTGGAAGGTACTTCTCCGTTGAATTTCTTCATCAGCATTTGCGCCATCCCCACCAGGTGTTTGGCTTTGTTGTTGGGATAACTCACGGAGCGTATGTAGTCGTACACCACCTCTGGCGTGGTGGCCGCCAGGGCTTCTGGCGTTGGAAAATCTCGAAAGAGGCGCGGCGTCACTTGGTTGATGCGCTTGTCTGTACACTGGGCGGAAAGAATGACAGCAACGAGCAACTCGTAGGCCGAAGAAAAATCCAGTTCGGTTTCTGTGGCGCTCATGTTCTCTTGGAAATAAGAGAGAATGGCGTTATAGCGTTCTTGCTTTTTCATGGGAGGGGGGCGTTTGGGAATTAAGTAATGGTGAAAAAAATCTTGAGCAATTTTGAGGAGTAAGGAGTTATTTCTTATGCCCTGTCAAAATTTATCAACTTATTCATTCTCCATTACTAACCATTCAGTATGCCTACGGTTTCAAGCATGCCTTTGTAGAAGGCAGCCTTACGTTCCAAACTCAATGGATAGGCACGGCTGGAACTCGGCATGCGGAAGAATGTTAGATTTCTTCCGTTGAGGCAGACGGGGCAGCCGTTGCCGATGGATGGGGCGGTGGTTGAAAATAGTTGGCAGAGCGTGTCGGTCGCCTTCTGTCCTGTGGTCACGATGGCTTTGCATTGAGGAATGTGGCTCAGCAGTTCAGAGATGTCTGTTGGGGCGACAATTTCGAGGAATTTGTCGGAAGCATTTCCTTGCAATCGTCTTACGGCGCAGGCCGTGTCGTAGATGGCGATGCCTTTCTTCGTGAGGAAGTCCACGAGCGCCTGCTTCTTAAAGCGCTTGTTGGGGACATCGACAAAGGCGTTCTTGTCGTTGTAAAACAAGAGGCCGAAGATGCGCCACATGTCGTTTTGGAGGTTGGGATAGAAAAAATCGATGGACCACCGCTTTTGCGGCGGGGGAAAACTTCCGAGCATAAGCACTTTGGCCTCTTCGGGCAGAAAAGGTCTCAGAGGATGGTGCTCCACGGGCGCTTCTGGTGTTGGTAGCGTTGGGGACGCGTCATTTGCGGGACGGCTGGTTGCGGTAGTGCCGCTTTTTGTTGAACATGAATCCGGCATAGATGTTGACGTAGTTGATATAGTTGCTCAGAGAATATTTGTTTTTGGTGTAGTCGTAGGCATGCGTGATGACAGAGGCGCCTGCGAAGTAGTGGCTGTTGTTCCACACCAAGCCCACACGTGAGATGAAATCAAGTTTGAAGTTCTTTATGTTGTTCTCCCAAATGTCTTCACTTCTGACCCGTTCCCCCTTCGACCACTTAAGGCCGAGCGAGGGTGTCAGCGAAACGGCAAAGAGCCAGTTTTTAGCAAACACCCAGTTGTAGGCGTAACCACCATTGATGCTGCAGTTGCGATAGTCGGTCTTCGCAATCTTCAGTTCATCGATGAGAGGGATTTTCCCCGTTTCTTCATCGGGCGTCACCAATGGGGCTGGAAGACGGGTGTGGTCGAAATCGACGCTTTGGTGGGAATAGTTAAAACCAAGTAGCCACGAACCGCAGCTCTTTCTTTGCACCGTGCTTTGCGAGAATGCTGCGGGATAAGAGAAATGGCGGTGGTTGAACACGTAGTAGGCCCCCAACGAGAAGGTGTAGGTGTCAAGGCCGGAGAATTTCTTTCGGCGCACGCTGTGGGCGATTTCATCAGAAAAGCCAGAGGTTTTTTGGAGCGTGAAATCGCCAGTGTTGCGAATGTACACCAAGTCACACCCCAGCATGCTGCTGTAGAGGCTTAGGTTGAACTCCGTTGATTTTGTGGCCGACTGAGGGTGGCCGATGTCGAAGGTGTATCCCAGAAAAATCCAGCGCCATCCGAAGTAAGGCCCCACTTTGAAGCCCGGTTGTGGGGCGGCCTGCAGCGACTGCGAATTTCCATCGGCATCCGTTCCCTTAAACCGGTAAAACTGGTAAAAGTTGGTGTTTTGGAGCATCGCAGTGTAGTTGTAATAGTTTGGGGCGATATATTCGGTGTCATAATCGTCAAACCCTCTGACGAAGCGCTTAATCCAAGACCCAGTCTTCTTGATTTTCGCCTTCAAGCGTTTTCTCTCTCCTTTATCTGTGGGCAGGGAGTCATTGGGGATGGTCTTGGCAGTGGTGAGCGTGTCGGAATCGTCAGTTTCGGTCTGCAAGAATGTATGGTCTGTTGCGCTCAGGTCATTCGCGTTGTCACAACGTTCAAAGGCCGCAACGCCTGAAGGGGCTGCGGCTAAGAGGCAAAAGGAGAATATCAACCGGTTGAAACAACGGGACGAAAGAGCGTGCATTTGCGATGAAAGGTTGGGGAAGTCGGAGCTGTGTTTAGTGCTGGGGTAGTGCAGGGGGCTTGTAACTGTGGTGTGCCAGGCATGATGATGTGCCCTTTTGTTTGAATCAGCCCCTGTTTAGTAATGCATTATTTAGAGCTTGCCAAGAATTTTGTCGACCACCCAATTTACGGAAGTGGCGCTGATGCAGTCGCACGTGCAGATGGCCTTGTTTTGCAAATGTTCAACCACGAGCTTGATGAGCGGTAACTGTACGCAGGCGGGATTTTCAATGGCAAATTCCTCACGGCCCTCTGCTGTGTAAAGCACGATGGGGGCATAGGTGAACACCGAAAAACTGACCTGTCCTGCGTCGCCGATAATCTCGATGCGGTCTTCTTTCGCACTTTCGTGTGCCACGAAACACCATGACCCCGAGCCCGGTGTGCCATCGGTGAAGCGGAAACAGGCGCTCACCGTGTCTTCCGTCTTGTATAGTCCGCCGCGGTTGGCGGTGTAGCCTTCGGCTTCAATGATTGGACCGAACATCTCTTGCAGGAGGTCTATCTGGTGAGGCGCCAAATCATAGAAATATCCGCCGCCAGCGATGTCAGGCTGAACACGCCAAGGAAGATTATCGCGGTTGTAGTCTAAGTCGCGCGGAGGAACGGCAAAGCGTATTTGGATGTTGATGGGGTTGCCGATTTTTCCGCTCTTGATGATTTCCTTTACCTTGAGAAAATACGGCAGGTAGCGTCGGTAGTAGGCCACGAAGCAGGGCACGTTTGTTTTTTCTGCAATGCGGTTAATGCGTCCGCAGTCTTCATAGTTTGAAGCCATCGGCTTTTCGATATACACCGCTTTGCCACTCTTCATGGCCATGATGGCGTAGGTGGCGTGTGTTGAAGGAGGCGTTGCGATGTAAACGGCGTTGACGTTGGGGTCGTCCACCAAGCGTTGGGCATCGTCATACCATTTGGGGATGCCGTGGCGTATGGCATAAGAACGCGCCTTCTCCTTGTTGCGGCTCATCACCGCAACTACTTTGGAACCATCTACTGCCGAAAAGGCAGGACCGCTTTTCTTTTCTGTGACTTCACCGCAGCCAATGAAGCCCCATCTTATAGTTAAGTTATCTGTCATGCCACAAAGATAGTAAATTTTTGTGTACCTTTGCAGGCAATCAAAATAAAATAAGGGATGTGCTGAAAATTCCTGTTACGCCGATTTATCTCCTGCCGCAAGCGAAAAAGACTTGCTGGAGGGGGCGATTCGATGTGTAATTATATAAATGTATTATATAGTGCTTAAGATATGAAACAAGTTCCTAATAGTATAAATGAACCCCAAGGCACAGGAAAAGACTGTGATGTCATTGCTCCCATGCAGTCGCATCGCGGAATGAAAGGGTGTCTGCGCGACGGTTGGCGCATCTTTGCCCTCCAGGCGCGTAAATTTTCTCTCCAGCTTCTTCCAGTATCGTTGCTGGTGGGCATTGCCGCGCTCGTTTTTTTTGCGAGCTGCTACCATGCCGTGTTGAAATGTATCGTGCCGGTCTACACCCTGTCGCAAGGGGCGGAAAATGCCGATATGCTTGAGAATGCCTTCCGTCTATCCTCAGGCATGAAAATGCAGATTGTGGTGTCGGGCATAGTCCTTCTGTTGGCAATAATGGTGGGCCGCGGTTTCGTGTGGCATCAAATTCGGCATTTCTATCAGCACGCAGCTTTACCCAGTCAGCGATTTCTTTTGCCAGGGAAAAGCGTGATGCGCCAGATTGTCCGTTATTTGGCTTATGATGTCATACGCGTCATTGTGTTGGCTGCGCTCGCTGCTGTCGCTGTCCTGTTGTGGACAAAATGGACGTGGGCGTCATTGACGGTTTTGTCCTTGACTGTTCAGCCCTTGGCCGTTCTGCCTTTTGTAGTCCTGTTTTTTCTTGTCTTGACCGCGATGGCTTTTGTTGATGTGATGCTATTCCCAGGTTGCTATAAATATCTCGTTGAAGATGCATCCTATAAAGAAAGCCTGTTGTTCTCCTTGCGTCATGGCACGCGTCGATGGGGCGGCTATTTCGTTCTCGCCCTTCTGACGGCCATTCCCATCCTGTCGGTTTCGGCAGGCATCATAACGGCTTTTCTGCCCTATGCCCTCGGCGGCGTGTTCAATATGCAAGGCATGCTGCTTGGCGATCCTTCCGGTATGCCCGATTACGCCACCTATGTCACTGGTGCCATTGTCGTTATTGGAGTTTCCCTGTGTTTTCTGCTGACCTCCCTCCATACATGGACGTTGGCCTTCAAGGTTGCGTCCAATTGCGGTAACGCGGCGAAAAACAGCAAAAGCTCTGAGCCGGAGGCAAAATAATAAGGTTGATGGCTTGGCATATAAATAAAAATGTCTAATTTTGCAGGAGCAAAACCTGTTTTGCGGCAGTAGCTCAGTTGGTAGAGCATTAGCTTCCCAAGCTAAGGGTCGCGGGTTCGAGCCCCGTTTGCCGCTCAATAATTCCTTTTTACTTTACAGCAAATAAAAAATTATGGTAGTCTTGGTCATAATTTCAATATTGTTAGTCGGCTTATTGCTAATAGCAACCGAGAACATCAACAAGATGAACAAGGCTGCTGTTGCCATGTTCGTGGGCGTTATTTGCTGGCTTCTCTACATCGGCTATGGCACGCATTTTGTCATAGCAGAACATCAGATTGACTTTCTGTCTTATCTTTCGAATCACACCGTGAGCAACTCATCGGTGAAAGAGTTTATTGCCGGTTCCATTTTCTTCAAGTACATCGGTAATGTGGCTCAGGTTGTCTTGTTCCTGCTCGGCACAATGACCATTGTAGAGGTGCTCAACAACAACGGATGTTTTGATTTTATCCGCGAATGGCTGCGAACACGCAATCCCCGGCGTTTTCTTTGTGTGCTAACGGCGCTCACGTTCGTGCTTTCCGCAAATCTTGACAACTTGACGACGGTCTGCCTCATGCTTGGCATTATGCATGCAATGATTGCAGACGACAAGCAGCGAATGATTTACGGTTCGGTCATCATCATCGCCGCCAACTGCGGCGGAGCGTTCACCGTTATTGGAGACGTGACAAGTTTGGCTTTCTGGTCTAACGGGCTCATCAGTCCAACCAATTACGCTTCGGCCGTTTTTCTCCCGTGTCTGACAGCATTGGTCACCATTACCTTGCTGGTGATGAGGACCTTGCCCCATCGTCTGAGTCTTGTGCAGAACGTAGCCCCTTATCGCGGCGATGACACCATTCTCACGCGTTGGCAAAGACTGCTTATGCTCTTCGTTGGCATTGGTGGCCTTTGGCTTATTCCGACGTTCCATCGCATCACGCTTATGCCGCCGTTTGTGGGGGCCTTGTGCGTGCTTTCCCTGCTTTGGATTGTCAACGAGCTTTGCAATAGTTCTCTGCTTGGCAGCGACCAGATGGTGCGCAAACGCCAGCCAATGGCCTTGCAGTATGCCAACATCCAGCACATACTTTTCTTCATTGGCCTCACGTTGGCATTTGGTGCCATCAAAGAAACGGGTATTCTCGACCGCTTCTTTGAGTGGAACACTACCAAACTTCAAAACGTGTATGTCATCGGCGGCGTTATGGGCGCTCTCTCAGCCGTTTTCAATAACGTAACGGCGGTGGTTGCAAACATCTCAGTCTTCTCGCCCGATGTCATCAAGACCAATACGGAACTTTATGCCAATTTCGCGCAAGACGGGCTTTATTGGCCAATCCTCAGCTACACAACGGCAGTTGGCAGTTCGTTGCTCTCAATTGGCACCATGGCGGGTTTCGCTTTGATGCGCATGGAAGGCGTCACACTGCGCTGGTATGTGCGCCATATTTCTGGCAAGGTATTGGCCGGGTGGCTGGTCGGTCTGTTGGTGTTCTATTTGGCAACAGAAGTATTTTGAAATATAGTGCAACGACATAGGTAGACTATTATATACACACTAAGAGGCGATGTTGAACGCCTCTTATACTTCCATCAAAAATATTAAGGAGGAAAATGCAATGAGCAAAATAAGATGCATTGGCGTTCTGACCTCTGGAGGCGATGCCCCGGGAATGAATGCAGCCATCCGATCGGTCACCCGAAGCGGAATCTGCAACGGATTTAAGATTAAAGGAATCTATCGTGGTTATGAGGGCTTGATTCATGATGAAGTCAAGACATTTACCACAGAAGATGTCAGCAATATCATACAGACTGGTGGAACCATTCTGCGAACAGCTCGCAGCAAGGAATTTGTCACTGTTGAAGGTCGTCAAAAAGCCTATGAAACATTGAAGAAAGAAGGCATCGATGCCCTCATTGTCATTGGTGGAAACGGTTCGCTTTCTGGTGCCATGACGTTTGCAGAGGAATACGACTTCCCCTGCATCGGTCTGCCTGGCACCATTGACAACGACCTTTATGGCACCGACAATACCATCGGATATGATACCACGTTGAATACCATCACCCAATGTGTAGACAAAATCCGCGACACCGCCACCTCGCACGAGCGCATTTTCTTTGTCGAAGTGATGGGACGTGACGCAGGATTTCTGGCGCAAAATAGTGCCATTGCAGCCGGCGCCGAAGCGGCCATCATTCCTGAAGACTCGTTAGGTAGCGACCAGCTGATAACCTTTATGGAGCGTGGCATCCGTAAGAGTAAAAAGAGTTGCATCGTCATTGTAAGCGAAAGCCCTAAATGTGGTGCCATCTATTATGCCGACCGTGTAAACAAAGAATATCCCGAATTTGATGTGCGTGTGTCAATCCTCGGTCACCTTCAGCGCGGCGGAAGCCCCTCTGCACGCGATCGTATTTTGGCCAGCCGCGTCGGTGTCGGAGCCATTGAAGCCCTTGTAAAGGGACAGCGCAACGTGATGGTCGGCGTTCGCAACAACGAAGTTGTCTACGTGCCGTTTATTGAGGCCGTTGGCAAGCAAAAGCAAATGGACCGACAGCTCATCAAGGTGCTTGACGAATTGTCGATATAGTCGACGTCATAAGACAGAGAATCGTAAAATATCAGACTGGTTAAGTAGGCATTTCAAATTAGTTTATATTGAATACCTACCTATCAGGCCAAACAAATACCCCCAAACGAAAAGCCAGGGAAACGAAGAAGAAATTCTTGTTTCTCTGGCTTTTCGTTGTATGTTTGAATCGGGGCATCAAATTTTATCCAAGGCCTGCTTGATGTCGTCGAGGATGTCCTCGATGTCTTCAATGCCAACGGAGAGACGCATCAGGTCGGGTGCGATTCCGGCCTCGCGGAGTTGCTCTTCTGAAAGCTGGCGATGTGTGTGGCTGGCAGGGTGGAGGATGCAAGTGCGGGCGTCGGCCACATGGGTGACGATGTTGATCATGTCAAGCGAATCCATGAAACGGATGGCCGTTTCGCGGTCGCCTTTCAAGCCGAAGGCCATCACGCCGCAAGAGCCGTTGGGGAGATACTTCTTTGCCAGTTCGTGGTAGGTGTCGCCCTCCAAACCGCTATAGCGCACCCAGGCAACACGCGGGTCGTTTTGCAGAAATTCTGCCACACGCTGTGCGTTCTTGCAATGCTGCGGCATGCGCAGATGGAGAGTCTGCAACCCGAGGTTGAGGATAAACGAGTTCATCGGTGCCGGAATAGAGCCCAAGTCGCGCATCAGTTGGGCCACGAGTTTTGTGGTGTAGCCCATTTTCCCGAACGCCTTCACATAGGTCAGTCCGTGATAGCTCTCGTCGGGCGTGCAAAGTCCGGGGAATTTCTCTGCCTGTGCCATCCAGTCGAAATTGCCGCTGTCGACCACCACGCCGCCCACCTGGCTCGCAGTTCCGTCCATGTATTTGGTGGTGCTGTGCGTCACGATGTCAGCTCCCCATTCAAACGGGCGGCAGTTTACGGGAGTAGCAAACGTGTTGTCAACAATCAATGGCACTCCGTTGCGGTGTGTCAAACGTGCGAGCTTCTCAATGTCGAGAACGGCACATCCGGGGTTGCTCACCGTTTCGCCAAACACTGCCTTCGTGTTCGGCTTGAAAGCCTTCTGCAATTCCTCTTCACATTCGTTCTGGTTGACGAACGTGCAGTCGATGCCCAATTTCTTGAGCGTCACGCCAAAGAGGTTGTAAGTGCCACCATAGATTTCGTTGCAGGCGATGATGTGGTCGCCTGCCTCGCAGATGTTAAACACGGCATAGAAATTGGCCGCTTGACCGCTGCTCGTGAGAACGGCCCCCACGCCGCCTTCCAGTTGCGCGATTTTTTTCGCCACAGCGTCGTTGGTGGGGTTTTGCAGGCGCGTATAGAAATAGCCCTCCTTCTTCAGGTCGAAGAGCATGGCCATCTCCTCAGAGTTGTCATATTTAAATGTGGTGCTTTGAATGATAGGTAGCTCAATAGGCTCACCGTTTTTGGGTTCGTAGCCTCCCTGCACGCAGATGGAGGCGGTTCGCAGATTCTTTTTCATCAGATGGTGTTTGAATAGTGAATTGTGTCTTCGAGGCACATGAGTTAATCATTGCAAAGGTACAAAATGTTGTGGAAAAAGAAAGGCTGCGTTTCCCTTTTTCGTTTCGCTCCAATCGGAATCATTTGAAATGCTAAAACAGAATTTCAGGCCGCTCCTTATATTATGTATGTGAAATGCCAACCCTTTGTCGAAAAAAGTGTAGAGGTAAGTAGGTACTCAGATTTTATATGCCCTGTGCCGCTGCATAGTTTTTTCTTTGCTATATTTGTAGGTGAAAACAATTAATTCATATAGATAGTATATGCTCATACAGGTTCCCGTTTATTCTTCCCGTCCTTTCTCCTTCCAGCGCCTGTCGGCCCTTCTCGGCGTTGACGATCTCGTTCTCGTCTCCTCTCCCAGCGAGACGCCCGATGCCTGGTTCTTCTATCGCAGGAAACACGCTGTCACGATGTTCATGATTGAGAAAAAAGAAGATGCTTACGTGTTGTCGATGGATAGGCTCGCCTCGTATGACGACTATCGCTTTCTGCCATATCTCGTTGACACCCTGACTTTCCTTCTGACAGACAATCCTTACCAGAGTGACAATGGAGAAGATGCATTCAGTGTGTTCAGCGAAGAATGGGCCGCTGAGGCTATGGGAGAGGAAGTGGCATTTCTAAAGTGCTTCTTGAGTTTGGGAATGAAATATTATGTAGCATTGCCCATTTCCGAGGCAAACGTCTACGTGTGTAACGAAGCGTTAAACGCGGTCGGTGTCAGCATGTATTCCTCGACACCGCGCATTTTTGGCTATGTCTCCTATCTGTTGCGCCACCACCTGTTGCCCGCCGACGCCGTGGTCAGTCCTGCAATGATGGACGAGGAAGTTCAGGTAGACGTTCCGCAGCACCATTCTTTGGCGACAGTGCGCTCATGGCAGACCGATGGCGCAGAGACAACAGAGAGCTATAGCAAGGAGGATGTTGAACTTCTGTTGCAACTCTCACGGAAATATAAAGCAGGGGAGCCTGTTGAAGGCGTTGTGCTGAACGATATCGGAACAATTTTTGAATACGGCATTGGGGTGGAGCAAGATGTGGAAACGGCCATCTATTGGTTTGAAGCGGCCTGTTGCAACGGCGACCTGCTGTATGCCCCCACCAATCTCGGTGACATCTACCGAAAGGGGAGGGGGACAATTGGACAGAATTTACGTCTCGCCGTCGAGGCCTACAGCCGCTCGGAAGACCCTTATGCGTGGTATCGCATTGGTCAGAGCTACGAGGAGGGATGGAATGGCGAAAAAGACATGGAAAAGGCAATGGTATTTTATCGTAAGGCTGCCGATGCGCGGCACCACCTTGCGCTCAAAAGACTCGGAGAAAAGTCGGCCAACTGAAAGCATGACAATATAAGGCGGCGTGAATCATCGTGATGGTTCGCGCCGCCTTTTCTGATGCCGTTGCGCCGCCTTCGCCTCTCAAATGCAAAAATAATTCGAGCCACCTATTAATGATGTGCGCCCCTTTTCCGTCGTTGAGTTAATACGCATAAGCTTGAGGTGTATTCTGGAAATGAGGTCTGTAGGCAGCGTCTTTTAGGCCGCAGAGATGGTGCTCCACGGGGAAAAGACGTGTTACGAATGTTTAGTTTTTGCACTCGGCTAACAAAAACTAACGATATTTTAACGTAAAAATGGCTTTGAAACAAAGTAAAAATGTACCTTTGCGAGTGATTTTAAAATACAACGCGTTTTGCAATGAGTGATAATAAAGAACAACAATGGGGGCGCATTTCCCAAATCATCGGTCCTGTGGTCGATGTGGCGTTTGAAGCCAACGGAAAGCCCCTTGAGGAAGTGCTTCCGAGAATTCATGAGGCACTCTCTGTGGAGCATCCAGACGGACGCACCATTATTATAGAAGTGCAGCAGCACATTGGCGAAGACACAGTTCGCTGTGTAGCCATGGATAATACCGACGGACTGAAGCGTGGCCTTGAAGTGACACGCCTCGGTGCGCCTATTTCTATGCCCACTGGTCAGCAGATCAAGGGGCGCATGATGAACGTGACGGGCGACAGCATCGACGGCCTTAAGCCGCTCGACAAGTCGGTTGACGCTTATCCAATCCACCGCGACGCTCCTAAATTTGAAGACCTCAAGACGAGTAGCGAAGTGCTTTACACGGGTATCAAGGTCATCGACCTTTTGGAACCTTATGCCAAGGGCGGTAAGATTGGTTTGTTTGGTGGTGCCGGTGTGGGCAAGACCGTGTTGATTATGGAATTGATCAACAATATTGCCAAAGGCCACGACGGATTCTCCGTGTTTGCCGGTGTCGGTGAACGTACGCGCGAGGGTAACGACCTCTTGCGTGAGATGATTGAATCGGGCGTTGTGAAATACGGCAAGGAGTTCACCGAAGCTATGGAGCGTGGTGAATGGGATTTGTCGAAGGTCGACTACGAGGAAATGGCCAAAAGCCAGGCTACGCTCGTTTACGGACAGATGAACGAACCGCCTGGAGCACGTGCTTCTGTGGCATTGTCCGGCCTCTCTGTTGCCGAATCCTTCCGCGATGCCGGAGCCAAGGAAGGCAAGCAAAGTGACATATTGTTCTTCATCGACAATATTTTCCGTTTCACGCAGGCTGGTTCCGAGGTTTCAGCCTTGTTAGGCCGTATGCCATCGGCTGTGGGCTATCAGCCAACGTTGGCCAGTGAGATGGGTGCCATGCAAGAGCGAATCACGTCAACCAAAAACGGTTCTATCACCTCCATCCAGGCCGTCTATGTGCCAGCCGACGACTTGACAGACCCAGCGCCTGCCACCACGTTTACCCACTTGGATGCCACGACCGTGTTGAGCCGTAAGATAACGGAGCTTGGTATTTATCCGGCAGTGGATCCCCTGGATTCAACATCGCGCATTTTGGACCCGAACGTCATTGGCAAGGACCATTATAATTGTGCTCAGCGCGTTAAGCAGATTCTTCAGAAATACAAAGAGTTGCAGGACATCATTGCGATTCTTGGTATGGACGAACTTTCAGACGAAGACCGCGAAACCGTCAATCGCGCACGCCGCGTGCAGCGTTTCTTGAGCCAGCCGTTCACTGTTGCCGAAAAATTCACTGGTGTTCCGGGCGTGATGGTGCCAATCGAAGAATGTATCAGAGGTTTCAACATGATTCTCGATGGCGAGGTGGATTACCTTCCTGAACAGGCATTCTTGAACGTGGGCACCATTGACGAGGCCATTGCCAAGGGCAAGAAGATGCTGGAGGCTGCCAAGGCATAAGCGTGTGCTTTAAAAAAATGTGCGTTCTGAAAGACAGAAAACGCTTATCCCTACATCTGTATAAAAGAAAAAGATACTTATGAAAGTAACGGTAGTTTCTCCGGAAAGAATTGTGTTTTCTGGCGAGGTTGACAGCGTTGCCGTGCCAGGCGCCAAGGGGCGTTTTGAAATTCTGAACAACCACGCGCCGATCGTCTCTGCTCTGACGGCTGGCAAGGTGGTGTGCAGCGGAAAGGAAACCTTGGAACTTGACATTTTGGGCGGCTTCGTGGAAGTGGCCCGCAATGAAGTGTCTGTGTGCGTTGAAACTTCCCCAAAGGCATAGTAAGCGGCATGAAACATTTAACTGTGAAATATGTTTCCGTGCTGACCGTTGTGTACCTCTTGCTCGGTCCTCTGCTATTGTACGTGGAAAACAAAGTGTTCGGAAGCGAGGCTCTGCTTCAGGCATTTCCCATCACGGTGGTTGCTGTGGCGTATTTTGCATATACGCTGGCCGCCATGTCGTTGGTCGGGAAGTCCGCCCGCTCAGGCCAAACGCCTCTCGGCATGTTTCTCCTCGACAATGTGGTGCGGTTTTTCATGACGTGTATCATCTTGGTGGTCTACGCTTTCATCAATCGCTCCGGACTTGTGCTTTTCGGAATCAACCTCCTGGCCTATTATTTGGTAACATTGGTGGTTGTCACGTGTTTCACGGTCCGCATGAGCCGTGGAAACGTTTCGGCCAGGAGCAGGAAAACAGGCAATTCTTAATTCATAACAATAGGCGTTCAGAAAATCAGACATTTATTTGACGCCTGCTCAAGAAAAAGTAACAATGAAACACCTCAAACATATAGGTTGTTTGCTTTTGGTGGCTCTGCTCTCTGTGATGCCCGCTGCGGCTTCTGGGGCTGAGGCTGGGGAGAAATCCACGGTCGATGTCAAGGAAATCGTGCTCGGACACATGGGCGATGCCTACGAATGGCACATCTTGACATGGAACGGCCATGAAGTTGCGATTCCTCTGCCCGTTATCGTGAAGGGAGAAAAATCCGGATGGCATTGCTTCAGTTCTGCCCGTTTGGCAGAAGGAGAGTCCTACGAAGGTTTCTACATCAACGAGGCCGAAAACGGGAAAATATATGAAAAGCTCGACAACGGTCAGGAAGTGCGTCCGCTTGATTTGTCCATCACGAAAGACGTGTTGCAGATTTGGATTGTCGCCCTCCTGATGCTCGTCATCTTCCTTGGTGCAGCCCGCTGGTATCGCGGCCGCGATTGCAGCGACAATGCCCCAAAGGGATTCGTTGGTTTGGTGGAGATGTTTGTCATGATGGTCTATGACGACCTCATCAAGCCCAGCATCGGCGAAAAGCATTGCAAACCCTATGCGCCTTTTTTACTGACGGCTTTCTTCTTCATTTTCATCACCAACCTGATGGGGTTGATTCCGGTTTTCCCAGGCGGAGCCAACGTAACGGGCAATATCACGATCACGTTTTTCCTCGCCTTCTGTGTGTTGCTCATCGTCAACATCTTCGGAAACAAGGCCTATTGGAAAGACATCTTCTGGCCTGAGGTCCCCACTTGGCTGAAAGTCCCTGTGCCGTTGATGCCCGTGATAGAGCTTTTTGGCATCTTCACCAAGCCGTTTGCCTTGATGGTCCGTTTGTTTGCGAACATAATGGGCGGCCATGCCATCATCCTTTCGCTCACCTGCGTGATTTTCATCACTTGCCAGTTGGGCGTGGCCATCGGCAGTTCCTTGTCATTCGTCAGTTTCTTGCTGATGATTTTCATGAACTGTCTGGAACTTCTTGTTGCGTTCATCCAGGCCTACGTGTTCACCATGTTGAGTGCCGTCTTTATCGGACTGGCCCATCAGGAGCACCATGCGGAATGACGCAGCAAAACGTAGAGAGGGGCATGCTTTTCAAGCATTTTCAAAAACTGAGATGCCCAAACACTCTCCAAACACCTATCCTATAGGAAACAATCAAACTGAAAATATTAAAACAACACTTTTAAAAAACTCATTACTATGTTATTACTTGCATTATTAGAAGCTGCAGGAGTTGCAAAATTGGGCGCTGGTCTCGGCGCAGGTATCGCCGCAATTGGCGCTGGTCTCGGTATCGGTCGCATTGGTAGTTCTGCTATGGAGGCCATTGCACGCCAGCCAGAATCAACGAGCGACATCCGTACGAATATGATTATTGTTGCCGCCCTTGTAGAAGGTGTAGCTCTCTTCGCAGTAATCGTATGTCTGCTTTGCTTGTTCATCTAATCCACCACCAAAACGAAGCAATTTTATGCCATCCATATTAAGTCCGGATTTGGGCCTACTTTTTTGGATGTTCCTCGCTTTCCTCATCGTCTTCGCCCTTGTAGCGAAATATGGTTTTCCCGTCATCATCAAGATGGTTGAAGACCGCAAAAACTACATCGACGAATCGTTGAAGAAAGCCCGCGAGGCAAACGAAAAGTTGGCAAACATCAAAGCCGAGAGTGAAGAAATACTCCGTCAGGCCAGTGAGCGTCAGGCCCAGGTTTTGAAGGAGGCGATGGCAACGCGTGATAGCATAGTCAAAGAGGCCCGCGACAAGGCCCGCGAGGAGGGTCAGAAACTCCTCGAAGAGGCCAAGGCGCAGATTGCCGTTGAAAAGGAAAATGCTTTGCGGGATATCCGCAACACGGTTGCCGATGTATCGGTACAGATTGCAGAAAAGGTTGTGCGTCGCCAGTTGGACAAAGATACCGAAGATGAGCAATACATCGAACGTTTGCTCAATGAAGTAACCAGACAGAAATAACACGCACAGACTCAAATCGGTAGTCTTCTAAAGGTAAAGAGGCGTGGCACGTAAGCTCCGCGCTTCCTCCTTTGCAAGAGGCTTCCTTTTGAAGTCGTGTGTCAGAAAAATGATGCCGTGTGACACAAACGCCCGGTTGCTCAAGCCTCCGGCGCGTTTGTGGGCATGCAATGGCGTTACGCAGCAGGGTTGTCTGCTCGATGCCGTTGCTCCCATCGGCACAAATGTCTGAAACAAGCATATATAAAAGCGTAACAAGTTATGGATATAGGTATCGTTTCAATTCGCTATGCCAAAGCTCTTTTGCAATTTGCAATGGAAAATCATGAGGAAGACGGTGTGTATCGTGAAATGTCTGCAATGGCCGACGTTTTCATGAAATTGCCAGCGCTCCAGAAAGCGATGCAGAATCCGGTTCTAACATCGCAGCAGACAGAAACGCTTCTCGGCAGCGCTTGCGGTTCTGGCGGCAGCCAGACAGCATCAACGCGAAAGTTCATCAAACTTGTTGTGAGCAAGAAGCGAGCAGATTTTATGATGTTTATTGCGCATGCGTACGTAACACTCTATCGTAAGGAAAAGCATCTCGTCAAAGGACGCCTCGTTGTTGCCAAGTCAGTCAGTGAACACGTTGCCCAGCGTTTGCAAGCCATCGTTGAAGCCAGAACAGACAGTAAGGTGGATTTTGAAGTGCTTGTAGATGAAAACATAGGGGGCGGATTCATACTTGAATACGACACCTATCGGCTCGACGCAAGCGTGAAGACCCAGATTGAAAAACTGCATCGCGCGTTGAACGCTTGATTTTCTATTGAAAACATAAAAAACGGGTGGACGTAAGGAAAAGTGGTGCGCAGACCTGTCGCAGGCCTGCCAGGTGCCTCTGTTGTACGCACAATCTCTTTCCCCAGACGACCGCTCAAAAACAAGAAATAATTCACATGCCAAATAATATCAAACCAAGTGAAGTGTCGGATGTGCTCTTGCGTCAGCTTGAGAACATCGACACAAATATCAAGTTTGAAGAAGTCGGCATTGTCTTGTCCATCGGTGACGGTGTGGCCCGTATTTACGGTTTGACCGGTGTTACGGAAAACGAACTCATCGAGTTTGACAATGGCGTGATAGCCGTTGCCATGAACTTGGAGGAAGACAATGTGGGCGCAGTGCTCCTCGGATCGTCAGAAGGCATCAAGGAAGGACAGAGCGTGAAGCGCACGGGCCGCGTTGCCTCAATCGAGGTGAGCGAAAGCATGCTCGGCCGCGTCATCAATCCTTTGGGACAGCCGCTCGACGGAGGAGGTGCCATTGACGGCGAGAAATTCCTCATGCCGCTTGACCGTAAGGCTCCTGGTGTTATTTATCGCCAGCCAGTCAACCAGGCACTTCAAACAGGATTGAAGGCTGTCGATTCAATGATTCCTATCGGTCGCGGACAGCGTGAGCTGATCATCGGCGACCGCCAGACGGGAAAAACCGCCATTGCCATCGACACCATCATCAACCAGAAAGAAAATTACGAAAACGGCGATCCCGTTTACTGCATCTACGTGGCCATCGGCCAGAAAGCTTCAACGGTGGCCAACATCGTCAACACGCTGAAGGAAAACGGGGCAATGCCTTACACCATTGTTGTCTCTGCAACGGCCGCCGAACCTGCTGCGTTGCAGTATTTCGCACCATTTGCCGGTGCGGCCATCGGAGAATTCTTCCGCGACCGTGGCTTGCATGCCCTTGTCGTTTACGATGACCTCTCCAAGCAGGCTGTGGCCTATCGTGAAGTGTCGTTGATTCTTCGTCGTCCTTCAGGACGCGAGGCCTATCCAGGCGATGTCTTTTATCTTCATTCCCGTTTGCTCGAACGCGCAGCAAAGATCAATAACCAAACGGAGGTGGCAGAGAATATGAACGACCTGCCGGCCTGCTTGAAGGGAAAGGTGAAAGGCGGTGGTTCTCTGACGGCATTGCCTATTATCGAAACCCAGGCCGGCGACGTCTCTGCATACATCCCGACCAATGTGATTTCCATTACCGACGGACAGATTTATCTGGTCACCGACCTCTTCAACCAAGGTTTCCGTCCTGCTATTGACGTCGGCATCTCTGTGAGCCGTGTTGGTGGTGCTGCCCAGATCAAGAGCATGAAGAAGGTGGCAGGTACTTTGAAAATCGACCAGGCACAATACCGCGAGTTGGAGGCCTTCTCCAAATTCTCGTCTGATATGGACCCCGTGACGGCTATGACCATTGACCGCGGACGCAAGAACAACCAGTTGCTCATCCAGGCCCAATACAGTCCAATGCCTGTTGCAGAACAGGTGGCCATCCTTTATTGCGGTACGCGCGGACTGCTTAAAGATGTACCCGTTGACAAGGTGCGCGACTTCCAAGACAGTTTCTTGCAAATCATCCGTTCTAATTACGCAGACACAGTGCTCGCTGAATTGAAGCGTGGCAACCTTAGCGAAGAAGTTTGCAAAAACATCGAAAAGGTGGCCGGGGATGTTGCAGGACAATACAAATAAATTGAGACATCATGGCTTCACTTAAAGAAGTAAAAACAAGAATTTCAACCGTCAATAGCACCCGTAAAATCACGAGTGCCATGAAAATGGTGGCTTCGTCGAAACTTCATCGTGCCCAGATGGACATCGAAAGGATGCGTCCGTATGAAGCGGCGTTAGACAGAATGATGTCTACGTTCGTTTCAAACATGTCTGACGAACTTTCCTCTCCGTTTGCCATCAAGAGGGAGGTGAAGCGTGTTGCCTTGGTCGTTTTCACTTCAAATTCCAGCCTTTGTGGCGGCTTCAATGGCAACGTCATCAAGATGGTGCAGAAAACGGTTGACAGCTACCGCAAAAGCAACACGGACATCGTGCGTGTGTATGCCATCGGACGCAAGGGTGCCGAAGCCGTGCGCAAACTCGGTTTCGAGGTGGAAAACGATTATGCCTCGCTGCTGGATCATCCTTCCTACGATGTAGCCCGTGGTGTGGCGCAGGAACTCATGGCGCTCTACACTTCAGGCGAAGTCGATGAAGTCAAGATGATTTACCATCATTTCAAAAGTTCTGCCACGCAGCTGCTGACGCAGGAGACCTTCTTGCCAATCAGTTTGCAGCAGGAGGGTAAAGTTGAAAAAAACAGCGGCCCGTCTCTCAACTACATCATCGAACCATCTGTTGAAGAGGTGGTTGCTGCGTTGATTCCAAAGACTTTGAATCTCCGTGTCTACACCGCCTTGCTCGACAGTTTGGCAAGCGAACACGCGGCCAGAGTCATCACCATGCAGGTGGCCACGGACAATGCCGACGAACTTCTGCGCGAATTGAAGCTGACGTACAACAAGACACGCCAGCAGGCAATCACAACAGAATTGCTGGACATTGTCGGTGGTTCTATGCAATGATGCTCTGGGACGAAGACATTTCTTCTTTATTGAGATTCCAAACGGCCAGACATGCAATATGCTGTTGGCTGTTGATCTGAAACATAAGAAATTTAACAGTACGAAAAGGGTGGGGCATTGTTATTGCCTCACCCTTTTTGTTGCCTTTTCTTTCACACGCCTTTCCAGTGTCAATAGAAATCTATTGGGAACAGACAAAAGCGTGAACAAAGACTTGTTCTGCGGAATCCTTTATCGGAAAAGGCTCTGCTTTTGCTGATGTGTAGCTGCTTGGGTGAAACAAAAAATGGTTTTATAGCTATGTTCCCTTATGATATTTAGTAGCGTAATGCAGAAAGCATCGTCATCCTTAAAGTCTGTCCTATGATTTCATGTCGCCTCTGGGAGCAGGCACGACCGCATCTGGGAGCAGACGCGGTCGCATCTGGGAGCAGACGCGGTCGCATCTGGGAGCTGATTCGTACGCATCTGGGAGCAGATACGTTCGTATCTGGGAGCAGACGCGGTCGAGTGTCGTCCCGTGTTCGACAACAAGTCGTAATGTCGGGATGAAGTGGTGCAGGGAGGCGTGTTTAATATGAGGGATGTGAGCCTAACGTTTTTGGTACATTTATAGATAATGAAGATACGAATTCTTGCGTCATTCGCTGTGGATTTGCCATAATATCGGAAGTTTTCTGTCATTATAGGTGCATTGGTGAGCTAAAATTTCTGTTTTTTTCGTGATAGAAAACTGGTATAGAATAGATTTTCGCTGATTTTCGGTAACTTTGCACAACATCAACAACAAAAGTGATAGTGTTATTTTGTGTGACAATATAAAAAAAGTTATAGCAAATGTCAAACCGACCATACAACGAAAGGGACATTTCGTCCATATTCAATTATAGCAAGCAGTTGGTAAACAAGTGTCTGCGTGATTTTGTGCCCGATGCCGAAGAACATAATGGTAAGGGCAGCTTGGGACAACTTGTGGAAGAGTTGTTCTTTAAATACGACCTCAATTCTCGCCAAGAAGCCGACTTTGCTTTTGTGAATGCTGAATTGAAGTGTACTCCGCTAAAAGAGTCAGCTAAGAAAGAACTGCTGATAAAAGAGAGACATGCCAGAAGCATTCTGTTGCACAGAAAAAGATGGTAAAACATATTCTTTTGAAATAGGCGAGGATATTGCCGATGTTTCCGATAATTTCAACAAGGGCAAAAAGGAAAGTCCGTTCAAGAACTCTGGAATTATGGCAAACGGCAAAGTGTACACACTTGAAACCTTGCCAAAATATGAAGGACAATATATCACATTAGGAGACATTCTGGTAGATGAAGCCGCTGTGCCTAACGAGTTCTTCATATCAGATGAGGACTTTCCAAAATGGGAATATCAGAAAGGCTCAAAGTCGCTGAAACGTATCAACAAAACCACAGGATTTGAATATAATTACAGCGAGGGCGCAATGGCATTTCCAGACTATCTCGACCGTGCATCAAGAACAATTATTACAGGAGAAGGTGGTGCTGGTCCTTCACGTTTCAAGCATATTATCAAGACAGAAAGCGGTCGCTATCGCCGTCTTGTTCCTGTAGAGTTGGAACGTTTGAATATGTTTCCTGACAACCATACTTTTGGCTCATCCGACTTACGTCGTGCATTTCTTATGGGAAATGCGTTGGTTACAGGGATTGTTGAGAATATAGCTTTGGTGTTGAAGGAAAGAATGTAAAGTTAAGTGTACGCATGAAATACAAATTCTATAGATTCAAGATAGAAGTACAATCGTAAGCATCCCATGCAGGCCGTATTGAAAAGCCTCCAATAAAGTCCGAATTTTTCTGGAAAAAAGTACTTATGTTTTGTCTGAACGAAAATAACATCTATCGTCTCTACTCTCAAGGCATAGATACGCGAAAGGGCGTAGAAGGTAGGGTGTTCAAAATCCAGAAAAATCTCTACGCGTTTTTGACCAAATAGCATAGCGGTTGCGGCATAGCAACAAGAGGCGCTGCGCGAACGTTTGGCGAAGGTCTGAGGCGAAGCATTGTAGCTCACTTTGCTCGCAAAGTGAGGCCCACGAATATTGTGGTGGCCAAACACGGCTAAAAATCCAACAAAGTCATGCGCTAAAGCGCTGGCCATATTCGCTACGTGTTCGTGGCCCTCACTTTGCGAGCAAAGTGAGCTACAATGTTGGCGCCGCAACAGACGATTATGCGGTGTCAGCGCAAATCTCCGCAGCGAGGGCGCTGCTGCCAATTTTAATATTCTATCTTGAACACCCTAAAATAATGCGTCGGCCCTCCATCTTACTACTTTTTAACGAACGCCCTCCTGCGTTCGATCGCGTCTCGTCCTGCGTTCGATCGCGTCTCGTCCTGCGTTCGGTCGTGCCTCGTCCCGCGTTCGCTA
>ULVB01016878.1_pt1 | contig 55282 bp, 48 predicted proteins | sample 1959071 | NCBI WGS metagenome assembly ULVB01 (sample SAMEA4835776, study PRJEB28245) | human gut metagenome | biome: gut microbiome; material: fecal sample | place: Denmark | collected 2008 | reverse complement strand
ATTATTTTTTAATTCTTCATAATATCCAAAAGTCTCAACCGAAAATAAATCAATATATTGAGACTTGAATCTTTCAAAATAATTTTTTAAATTACGTAAGAAAGAATGTCCACAGAAATGATTAAATCCACCATTTCCCATATCTAATTTTGAATAAACGAATATATTAGGATTATATTTTTTACAATAATATGACCAAATGTATATATTGCTACCATAATTATAAAAATTAACTACATCATATTCACGAATATGTGCTTTTATAAAATCAATAACCGTCTGTCTGTTGCTTTTATTATCTAACGTATAATCTCCCATACAAATTAGATTACAATTTTTTTCAAACCCTTTATCACATAATAAAATACTATCTTCTTTTAAATAAGCTAAATCAGCTTTCCACCCCTCTATTTGTGAAACGTAAAAAGGAATTTGCCCTACGTCTTTCCCAAGCAGAGCATTACCCCCCCCTGTAATTACTGTCAGAAATTTTTTCTTCCTCAAAAAATTCACCTACCAAATACAATTAAATTATTCAACAAATTTTCCCATTTATCCCAAATCTTTTCTGGTGCGTATTGTTCCATATCTTTTTTAGCAGCATTGCCCATTTCTACACGCAAAGCTTTATCATTTATAAGTTTTTCTAATGCTTTAGCAAAAGAATCTACCCCATCATCGCATAAAATACCTGTTTTTCCATTTCTGATAAGTTCATTAACGGCGGGACAGTTTTTATATCCAACAGAAGGCAGGCCTACGCTCATTCCCTCTGCCAAGGCCATCCCAAAGCCTTCATATGCGCTTGGGAATGCAAAAATATCAGCGTCTTTTAAAATAAGCGGCACTTTATCAGTAGAACCCTTTAAAAATACTCTATTTTGTAGATTATTTGTCTTAATTAAATGTTCTAACTCTAAATAATATGCTTTTTTATCTGGTGCGCCCCATAATTCTACTATCCAATTTTGATATTTATCAGCTAATTTTGCAAAGGCTTCAATCAACAAATGTGGTCTTTTATGGTTTTTAGTTAAACGGCCCACAAAAATTATTTTGTAAATTTCTTTTTCGGCAGCTAAATCTGCGCTAAAATCAAATTGTGGTATGGCGTTACCTATAGTAATTGTTTTAGCATTTAGTAAATGCCTTTTTATGTGCTCTTCAAAAGAAGGCATTAAAACCTGATTAATTGTAGATTTTTCTATCGCCGGTATTTCTTCCAACGGATATGTATGAAAATAATCTTCCGGGTCGCCATGCGACATTGTTATTACCGGCGTTTTGATTTTTAAATCACACAGTAATGCTTTGGTTGCAGCAGGCTGAAAAGAAACTATTATTTCCGGCTGAATTTTTGCTAACAATTCTTTTAAGTTATTTAATAAATATTTTTTGGTGAAATCGTTATTAACGGTCCTTGCCTTAATTTTACTAAATGTTCTTAAAAGTTCTCGTTTTATTTTCATATATAGCGGAAAATCTATACTTTTTCCATTATAATGCCGCAAATCATAACAGGTTACGTTTTTATCTATCGGATAGAAAAATTTACCTGTTTTTTCATCGCTGTAAATTAAAGTTACATTATGCCCGCGTTTGGTCATTTCATTGGCAAAATTAACAGCAACTTTAGCAAGCCCGCCGCTGTCATCAACCATTTTTGCAAAATTAGCCAATAATATTCTCATAATATACTCCTGTATTAAGACAAAACTTTAATAATATTTTTAATCAAATTTTGTTGGCTATATTTCTTGTTAGCACCCAATAAACCTTGTTTATATTCAATAGATTTATTTTTAAAATTATTAACAAAATTTTCAAGCTGTTTGCTGAAAACTTCTACTGTATCCAATTTTACTGCTTCACCTATATTAAATTCCTCAAGTACTTCCGGGCTCATCTCAGGGGATTGAAGTACAGGTTTAAAATAACCTATTGCCGTAAACAGCATCGCACTAGGTTGATATCTGTAACGTTCTGCACCATAAGGCATTAAAATGGTGTCACAATTCATTAATTCACGCTGCCATTCTATGCCAATCAGATTTTTGTGCAAAAATTTAATATTTTTATTTTCACTGTATTTTTTTGCTAATCTGTCAAAATCATCTGAATCTTCTTTTGTTGCCGTCGCGCCCTGTACCAAAAGTTCTACCGGTACTTTAAAATAAGCTTTAACAAATGCTTCTAAAAAGAATTCTAAATTTTTTTCTTTGCGGTATTGCCCAAAAAATCCTAATCTCAATGGATTATGTATAGTAAACTCCGGTTTTACCGGCAAATCAAACGGAATATATACCGGCGGGAATATTGTGTGAAAATTAGGGCAATCTTTAAGCTCCGGGAATTCCGTCTGCATTCCCAATGCCGCTATATGTACATTATGATAGTTTTTTAAGGATTTAACTCCATTTACAAATCTTTCCCTATCGCTCGGCATAATGCCGTGCATCATAAACAATACCGGGACAGGTGAATTTTTTAATTTACTTTTTTTTAAAGAACGCATTCCGCGCCAGCTTGAAGTAGGGACTATGATTGCATCGCACAAGCCCTTTTGTGCTTTTTCACACGCGGACTCAAACCAAGCGATTCTGCGTTTTTCCCTTAATACAGACAGCCAGATTTTTTTTAACTTACTAACTCCAGCATAGCTTACTGCTTCACCACCGTCAAGATATTCTATATCAGTTTTGTAATTGAGTTTAAAAGGATAATTGGCCGGCACAAAAAATATCGGTTCGTGTCCTTGTTTTTTCATTTCTTCTACAAGTATTCTGTCAAACTCAACCTCGTGCCCTGCCGGCATTACAATGCTTTCCAAAAGTGCTATTTTCATTTATTGTCACCTTTTCTTTGCAATTCTATTAATTTTAAATATTTCATTAAAGTATAGAAAAAATGGTTAATGGACATAACTATCCCCATTAATCCATCCATAAAACCCCGTTTTAATATGCCCATTTGTATAAATCCAAAAAAGGCATGCAATATCGCTGTGCACAAAGTTACCTTTTTGCCATTCTCATAAGCATTTTGTGCCCAAATAGTGGTATACTGATCAAACTTTCTGAGCCAATGTTCCCAATCTTTATATGTATAATGTTCTATATACCCCGGTAATATTTGTGTTTTATCTGCACATTCAGGATGCTCATGAACTTTATTAACCCACTTTACGTGTTTAGTTTTAAACAATCTTGCTACAAAATCCGGTTTTAAAACGCCATAATTAAAGGCTCTGCCAAAAGCAACAGATTTGCGCTTAATTTTATATTGAACATTGTCGTTTTTAGCTATTTGCTCTTTTATTGCAACTATAAGCTCACTGTTCAAACGTTCGTCAGCATCTAAATAAAGTATCCATTCTGTACTGACTTTATCTAAAGCAAAATTACGCTGCGCAGAAAAATCATCATCCCATCTGCGGTAAACAACTTTTGCTCCAACTGATTCTGCTAATTCTACGGTTTTATCAGAACTGCCTGAATCTATAATTAAAATTTTATCAGTACATTTTTTTGCATTATTAATAACGCTGAGTATATTTTCTTCTTCGTTTTTTGTTAAAATAGCAATAGTTATTTTACTCATTTTTACCTCTATTTAATCGTTATATTTTATTATACCATAATGAATTCAATCTTAGAATATCTTTACTTGCCAGTAATCTCTTACTATAATATATATAGTTAAGATATTACATTTTAACGTTTTTGTTTTTGAAAGGATTTATCATGTATACTTATCTTGCTATTTCACTGTTAATTTATTTATTATCATACTCATTTTACCGTTTTGTTTCTCACGGTTTGGGGCATAAAGCGGAATATTTGCAAATGCGCCGCTTCATCCCATGTGCACTTTTAGCAACTTTACCATGCTATATAGCAGGCATTGACTTATTATCTTCTCAAACTATTATAAGCCTTATTACCGGTTTATTTTGGATTATTACATATCCATTGCTTTATTTTTTTACCTACCATAAAACATCTACGGACTTCGGATTCCATTTTGATACAGTTTTCGGTATGTATATTATATCATGGTTATTATCATTAAAGTTTTTGGTTACAGCTTTTAATATTTTCCCTAAAGCACTTTTACTTATAATCTCAACTATTGAATTTCTTATCTTTTTAATTCCTTTTGCCCAATGGGTATATTATTATTTATACCGTTCATGCATTACAGAAGATGGGATGATGATGATTCAGGAAACGCATTACAATGAAATAATTGAGTTCTTTAAATCATTTTCTGTAATATTTAATATTATAACTTTCAGCTCAGCAATTATATTGTATTTTGCTTTTATTTACAGTAATCTTGTATACAGTCCTATCAATTTAAATATTGAACAAATCGCCAGTTTAGCAGCTATTTTTATGTTTTTAACTATTTATTTATGGAAAAAAAGAAAGGGTGTTTTTGTCCGCACTGGAATCGTTGAATTATATCTTGATGTAAAAGAGTATTTTAAAACAACTATGCTTTATCAAACAAATATGGAAAAAAGAATTCAAAATTTGCAGGTAACACCTTCTCAACCGGTTTTTACCAAACCATCAACTATTATAATGGTAATAGGAGAATCTGCTTCACGTGATTATATGAGTGCCTTTACAGATTATCCTGACGAAACAACTCCATGGCTTTCTGAAAAAAAACATGACCCGCATTTTATACTTTTTCCACATAGTTATGCAGTAGTCGCCCACACTGTAAGCGTACTTGAACGAGCATTAACAGAATTTAACCAATATAATGATAAACAGTTTTATACCTCATGTTCCATTATTGATATCGCCCATAAAGCAGGATATACAACTCATTGGTACAGCAATCAAGGTCATCTTGGCTGCGCCGATACACCCGTGACACTTGTAGCAAATACTTCCGGTACAGCAAAATGGACTAAACAAAACTTAAATCAAATTCAATATGACGAATCGTTGTTGGATTATTTAGATGAAGTGGATCCACAAAAAAATAATTTTGTTGTTATTCATTTAAAAGGCAGCCATTTTAATTTTATTAACAGATATCCTCAATCGTATGCTAAATTCAGCGAGCCAGGAAAGTATGATTTAATTAATAATTATATTGATTCCATTACTTATACCGACAGCATTCTAAAACGTATTTGGGAATATGGTAAAACAAAGCTAAATATGCAGGCAATGTTATATTTTTCAGACCACGCAACAATTCCCGATAAAAGGCGCTCGCCTAATTTTGACGGTTTTGGTGCTTTGCGAATACCTATGTTTACATATTTTTCTGACGAGTATATAGAAACATTTCCTAATACATTTGAAACACTAAAAAAACACGAAAATTATTATTTTACAAATGATTTAATTTATGATTTAATGTGTGGCATTTTAAATATACAATCAAATCATTATGATGAACGCAACAGTTTGGCATCGCCATTGTATCAATTTGATAAGGATAATTTAAAAGTTTGCTTTGGCCAGTTACCGTTAACCAAAGATTTAAACTAAAAGAGGAGATATGTTGATTGCTTTCGAAATTGCATTTACTATTTTTAAAATTTTTTGTTTGCAAAAATATTAAGTTTAAAAATTTAAAACTTCCGTTTTACTCTAAAATTAAACTTCGTAAAAATTCACATTTATTTTTAGGTGATAATTTTCGCGCTCGTGGACATCTATATATAAATATTGCAGATAATGCTTATTTGCATATCGGTAACAACTGTTTTTTTAATAATAATTGTAGCATTAATTGCCATAAAGATATTTTTATAGGAGATAATACAATTTTAGGGGAAAGCATATTAATTTACGACCACGACCATAAATTCGACTATAATACTGGCGCACAAACAAAAGGATATAATACAGCTTCTGTTTATATTGGCAATAATTGTTGGATTGGTTCCGGAACAATTATATTAAAGGGCAGTTATATAGAAGATAACTGCCTGATTGCCGCTGGTTCCATTATAAACGGAAAAATAAAAGAAAAATCATTAGTATATAATCAAATAAAAACTATTCAAATTGCAAATTATTCAAATATATAAATAAAACACACCTAAAGATTAGTTTATCTAATTTTAGGTGTGTTTTATTTATATTCTTTTAATTTTCTCCAAATAAATCTCTTGTATAAACTTTAGTCTTTACATCAGATAATTCTTCATTCATTCTATTAGCTAAAATAACATCTGAAATTATCTTAAATTCATTTAAATCTTTAATTACTTTAGAATTAAAAAACTTTTCTTCTTTCATTGTCGGCTCATAAACAATTACTTCTATTCCTTTGGCTTTGATACGTTTCATTACACCCTGTATAGAAGACTGCCTGAAATTATCGCTGTTTGCCTTCATTGTTAAACGGTAAACCCCAACAACTTTAGGATTTCTTTCTATAATTCTGTCCGCAATAAAATCTTTGCGGGTGCGGTTTGCCTGCACAATAGCCCCTATAATATTATTAGGTACATCATGATAGTTTGCTAAAAGCTGCTTAGTATCTTTTGGCAGACAATACCCTCCATAACCAAAGGAAGGATTATTATAAAAATCGCCGATGCGTGGATCAAGGCATACACCTTCAATAATCTGTTTGGTACTTAATCCCCTAACTTCTGCATATGTATCCAGTTCATTAAAAAATGCAACACGCAAAGCCAAATACGTATTGGCAAAAAGTTTAACAGCTTCTGCTTCGGTTGGATTAGTGTATAAAACAGGAATATCTTTTTTTACAGCAGCTTCTTTCAGCATCGCAACAAATAGTTCCGCTTTGTCCTTAAAAGAACATTTTTCTCCAACTCCTACAATAATACGTGAAGGGAACAGGTTATCGTATAAAGCCTTGCCTTCGCGTAAAAATTCCGGCACAAACATTATTTTAAGCTGCGGATACTCTTTGCGGATACTTTCTGTAAATCCAACGGGAACAGTAGATTTAATAACTATTACTGCATTACTATTTACTTTTTTTATAATATTTAAAACCGCATTAATTGAAGAAGTATCAAAATAATTTTTTTGCGGATCATAATTAGTTGGTGTTGCTATAATTATAAAATCCACCTCTTTATAAGCAGATTCTGCATCAGTAGTTGCAAGTAAATCTAATTTTTTGTTCTTTAAAAAATCTTCTATTTCTTTATCTACAATAGGAGATTTTTTTGCATTTATACTATCAACTTTGCTTTGAATAATATCAACAGCCACAACATTATTATGCTGTGCAAGCAATACAGCATTTGATAAACCTACATATCCTGTTCCTGCTACTGCTATTTTCATAATAACATCTCCCATTATTTATGGTAAAATTCACGATACCAATTGACAAATTCAGTAAGGCCTTCCCTTATACTCGTTTGCGGTTTAAAGTTAAAATTTTTCTCGAGCTCGCTGACATCAGCATATGTTTGATAAACATCGCCAGGCTGCATAGGAAGATATTTTTTTTTAGCCTCAATGCCAATGATTTCTTCTAATGTTTCAATAAAAGTTAATAGTTTTTCCGGTTTGTTATTGCCAATATTATAAACTTTATATTGATCTCCGTTTTCATCTTTTTGCGGCGGACACGGTAAAATATTTTTTATTCCTGTTACAATATCATCAACATAAGTAAAATCTCTTAACATATCGCCATTATTGAATATTTTTATAGGTTCTCCGGCAAATATTTTATTGGTAAATCCAAAGTATGCCATATCCGGACGTCCAAACGGACCATAAACAGTAAAAAATCTCAAACCTGTTGCCGGTATTTTATAAAGATGAGAATAGGTAAAAGCCATAAGTTCATTAGATTTTTTTGTAGCAGCATAAAGACTTATCGGTCTGTCTACATTATCATCTACTGAAAACGGCGTTTTTTTCTGATTTCCATATACAGATGAACTTGACGCATATATTAAATGCTTTACAGGATAATGCCTGCATGCTTCTAAAACATTAAAAAATCCAATTATATTTGAATCAATATAGGCTTTAGGATTTTCTATGCTGTAACGCACTCCGGCCTGAGCTGCAAGGTTAACTGCAATATCCGGTTTATATGTTCTAAAAACATTATTAACAGAATTTTCATCAGCAAGATCAGCTTGTATAAATTTAAAATTCTTATAATTGCTTAAAATTTTCAAACGTGCATATTTTAAACTAACATCATAATAATTGTTAATGTTATCAAAACCGATTATCTCATATTGCTCATCTAATAAACTTTTAGCTAAATGAAAACCGATAAATCCGGCAGCACCTGTTATAAGAATAATTTGTTTCATAAGATCAGTCCTCATAATCCAAGTTTCAAGCGTATTTTAAGGATAGAATACCAGAAATATGATATAAACATTTTTGTATAATTGCCCTTAAGCCTAAATACTTCAGCCATTCTTTTAAAATTATGATAATGTTCAGGCGTTTTAGGTGGCATAGGATCATAAATATTATCCCAAAAAGAAAGTTCTAAATAATGCCTCCATAATTTATCTGCATCATACAAAACCATATCCCATGGTTTATCCCTGCCTAAAAAATGGCAGATAATAGTATTATTAGGTAAATTATCACCTGCATATTGATTAAATCTATGCTCTAAAAAAACAGCATTACCATCTACCACCATATTTATAATATCCTGGCTTTGTCCTAAAAATTTATTTGGATCTGCTCCCTGATAAGAAAAAGCTTTTTCTGTAATTCGTTCCTTTTCCCACTCATTTATATCAATCAGCATAATGCCATCATTAAAATATTTTCCATTTTTCATTTTTAAAAATTTAGTACGATATTCTACCGCTCCCGGTGAGTCTGATACAGCAGCTAAAGGTTTACCCTGCAAATTTATATTGAAAAGTTCATTTATATTTCCTAAACAAATCATATCTGCATCCATATAAATGAATTTATCTGCAATATCTTTTAATACTTTAGGCATAATAAGGCGCAAATAAGTAACCCTTGAAAATCTATTCATTTTTAAATGAAATCCCTCAAATGGTTTCATATCAATTAAGTAGACGTATAAATTTTGACTATATTTTTTTGCCGTTTCTCGTACTCTATTTAAATCTTCTTTTTTATAAGCATCAACAAAAATATGTATATTGAAACTTTTATCTTTGTTATTTTCAAAAATAGAAGTTATAGCCACGCCCATCTGCATAAAAAAATCTGCATTTATATTAAGTCCAATATTAATAAATTGAGTACCATCAGTTAAATTGGGCAATGTAAATTCGTAAGAAAATTTCTCTTTTATGAACTTAGTTTTATCAAATAATTGCTGATCAAACATTTTTACGCCTCTTATTTTTTATTTTCCAACATTTTCTCTGCTGCTTCGATAACCTGCGTTACCGTAAGCCGCGTCATGCACTGCATATCGTCACATTTATGCTTCATGCCGCCAGCACAGCCAAGGCACGGCGGCTGAGCAGTTACTATAACAGCGTCCTTGGTATAAGGGCCATACAGCTTTGGGTTGCTCGGCCCGTACATTGCTACAATGGGTACCTTCTGGCTGATGGCAACGTGCATAGGCCCGCTGTCATTAGTAATAATAAGGCTGCACCTGCGCATGGCTGCTGCCAGCCCACCGATGCCGAACGCACCTGTTGCAATAACAGGCACAGTTTTCATATGGCTTACGGCCTCCTGCACCATTTCTTCATCCATGGCGCCGCCAAAGTACACAACTTTATAGCCATTATTTGCAAAATGGTCGGCAACTTCGGCAAACCGTTCCGGTGCCCAGCGCTTGGTAACAACCGCGCTGCCAATATTAAAGCCTATCAGTTTATCTTTATCCGTTATGCCGTGAGCCTGCCAGAAATCTGCCGCTTCTTTAACATGGCGTTCACCCGGGAAAATTTCCAGCCCGTTATTTGTCAGGTCTTTTACGCCAAGCTGCTTCAGCACATCAAGATACATATCTGCCGCGTGCATAGTGCGGTCAAGCGGCGTAAACACATCCCAGCGCCATTTAAAAATGGTATGAGTTGTGCCGGTACGCAGTTTAACACTGGTCAGCGCATCAATAAAAGAGCATCTTTCGTTAGGATGCAGGTTTATCAATACGTCAAATTTATGCTTGCTTAAATGGCGCGCACAGGCAATTAATGCCAGAATACTGTTGTCGCGCCCTTTTTTGTCGATGGTAATTACTTCATCAAGATAGGGATTGAAAAGCACTACGTCTTTTAACTTTTCATCCACCAGCATGGCAATATGGCTGTCCGGCGCAGCCTTGCGCAGCGCATGAATAAACGGCGTCGTCAGCGTCAAGTCGCCAAGATGCATTAAAAAGGTAACCAGTATTTTTTTGCCGTTAAGTTCAACCATTTGTTTCACCACGCTTTTTTGTATAATGCCCATACACCATTTCCGGTGTAATATCGTACATGCAATGCCAGTCGCTGCAATGTTTTTTTAAGCAGCCTGCGCATTTGGCCGGGCTGATAATTACCGTACTGTTTTTGCTGCCGTAAGGGCCGGTGCGGTCTGCCTTGGTAGGCCCGTACATGGCTATAAGCGGCTTTTTAAGCGCCGCCGCAAAGTGGAGCGGTCCCGTATCACCGCTTATATAGAATACGCTGTCCTTAATCAGCGCCGCCAGTTCGCGCAGCGAGGTCTGCCCGATTAAATTAATCAGCTTGTCCGATTGGCAGCCTTTGACGATTTCTTCGCCCTTCGGCGCGTCATCCGGCCCGCCTGCAAGCACTACGCTTGTGCCGCCTTTAATAATCATCTGCGCCAGCTTGGCGTAATTTTCCGGCGGCCACACTTTGGTTTCCCAGCGCGCACCTGGCACCATTACAACGTATTCGCCGCGCAGGCCTTTATTTTTAAGTTTTTCCGCCACGGCTTTGCTTTCTTTGGTTAAATCCGGCAGAGGAAAATGTATTTCGTTTACCTCTGCGCCAAGATAACGCGCAACATCAAGATAACGCTCGATAACATGGTCTTTGCTGTGACTGCCGCAGATTGGGCGGCTGACGAACCTGCTGCCTTCGCGCATTTCGCAGTAGCCTATGCGGCTCTTGCAGCCGCTTATTGCCGCCAGCACGGCGCTTTTAAACAGCCCCTGCAAATCAATCACCAAATCAAAATGTTTGGAATGCAGCAGCGCGCGTATTTCCCTGAAATAATGCAGCTTATCGCAAAGGCCCATTTTATTAAATTTTACCTTATCAAAATAAATAACTTCGTCAATAACGGGCGGGTCAGGCAAAAAGCCTGCAAACTGCGGGTGCACCAGCCACGTTATTTTCGCTTTTGGGTAACGCCTGCGCAGCGCGTCCGCAAACGGCAGCGAGTGCAGTATATCACCCAGCGAGCTCATTTTAATAAGTAAAATATTTTTATATTCCATCTCACGCTATCTCTTTAACAAAATCAAGTAAACTGCCGCCTTCAAACAGGTATCCTTTAATGCCTGCCGCTTCCGCTGATTCCACATCGCGCGGCTTGTCGCCGATTAAAAAGGCAGTATCCTTATCAATATCGTATTCTTCAAAAGCACGCAGAATCAAGCCAGGTTTTGGTTTGCGGCAATCGCACTCCACGGCAAACTCCGCCACGGCGCCGCTGGGAAGATGCGGGCAGTAATAAAATTTTTCTATTTTGCCGCCTGCCTCTGCAATCTGCTGCGCCATATAATTATGCAGCTTCTGCATATTGCCGACGGTATAATAGCCGCGGGCTATGCCGCTCTGATTAGTAACAACAAAAATTGTGTAACCTTTTTTGGTAAGATAGGCCAGCGCTTCTTTGGCGCCGTCAATCCACTCCAGGTCTTCAATTTTATATAAGTAAGATTTATCAACGTTTAAAACGCCGTCGCGGTCAAAAAATGCAGCCTTAAGCTTCATATTTATAATACCCGCCGGTCTTATCCAAAAGTGCGCAGTATTCGGCTACTGCTTCTTCAATATCCGTAAAGCCGCCGTCGTAGCCAGCTTCCAGAAGTTTCGTGGTATCTGCCTGCGTATAGCTCTGGTATTTGCCGCGCAGAACATCCGGGAACGGAATGTATTCCAGCGTGCCGCTGCCGAAATGTTTAAGCACGCCTTTGGCAAGCGTATTAAAAGTATGCGCATGGCCGGTACCGCAGTTGTAAACGCCGCTCAGTTCCGGATGATCCCAGAAGAAGAAGTTTACTTTTACAACGTCTTTTACATAAATGAAGTCACGTGTTTGTTCGCCGTTGCCATAGCCGTCGATGCCTTCAAACAATTTAACCTTGCCTTCGGCTTTCCACTGGTTGTACATCTGGAACACCATAGATGCCATTTTGCCTTTGTGGTTTTCCTGCGGGCCGTAAACGTTAAAGTAACGCAGGCCAACAAGCTGGCTGCCGGTTTTGCCAAAATAACGGCGGGCATAGTTATCAAAGAACAGTTTGGAGAACGCGTAAACATTCAGCGCTTCCTCGCACTCCGGTTTTTCGGTAAATCCGTGCGCACCGCTGCCGTAGGTAGAAGCGGAAGAAGCGTAAATCATCTGGATTTTTCTGTCTGCTGCAAAGTGCATCAGGTTTTTGGTATATTCAAAGTTGTTCTGCATCATGTATTTGCCGTTGTATTCCATGGTGTCGCTGCATGCGCCCTCGTGGAAAATAACGTCAATTTTTTCATGGTTGAATTTGCCTGCTTTCAGTGCTTCGGCAAAATCAATTTTATCCATATAATCCAAAGCCTTTAAGCCCTGAATGTTTTTGAATTTTACCATATTGGTAAGGTTATCAACGATAAGGATATCATCGCGTCCGCGTTCGTTAAGGCCTTTAACAATGTTGCTGCCGATAAAGCCGGCACCGCCGGTTACAATAATCATAATTTGCCCTCCTTTACAAGCTGCGCTACTTTTTCTAATAACCCGGTTGTGGAATAACCGTCCTCAAATTTTATAATCTGTACTTCACCGGCGTATTCGCGCCCGGCTACTTCTTCAGGTTTATAATCGCCGCCCTTAACCAAAATATCGGGGCGGATTTTTTTCACTAGCTCCGTTGGCGTGTCTTCGTCAAACAGCACAACAGCATCAACGCAGGCCAAAGCCGCTAGCACACGCGCACGGTCAAGCTCGTGGTTCAGCGGGCGCGTTGCGCCTTTCAAGCGTTTTACGGAAGCATCCGTGTTGAGCCCGACAATTAAATGCCTGCCGAGTCGTGCCGCCTGCTCTAGGTACGAAACATGCCCGACATGCAGAATATCAAAGCAGCCGTTGGTGAAAACAATTTTTTCGCCGCAGGCACGCCAGGTATTGGCCAGCGATTCGATTTCCTGCCAGCTGAGCGTACGGTATCCGTAACCGTCCTTACGCTGCTCGGCAAGCAAATCTTTTAAAAGTTCGTCGCGGTGTACGGGGTAGGTGCCAACTTTGCCAACAACAATGCCCGCCGCACGGTTTGCCATGTAAACGGCATCCTCCAGTTCCAATCCGCCTGCCGCACCGGCCAGCAGGGTTGCCGCAACCGTGTCGCCTGCGCCGGAAACATCAAACACATCAAGCGCCGTTGCCGGAGCGTTAATAATAAGCCCGTCCCGTCCTGCCAGCGTCATACCTTTTTCGCTGCGGGTTACAACTACATTTTTTATATCATACTGCGCCGCAGCTGCACGCGCCAGGCGCAAAACAGGTTCATCCTCGTTAGGCACGGTTTCATGTGCTGCTTCGCACATTTCCTTTAAATTAGGCGTAATAAAATCGCAACCGCTGTATTTCGTCCAGTCCGCGCCCTTGGGGTCAACCAGCACGGGTACTTTATGCTCCCCTGCCGTTTTAATTACCCACTGCAGAAAGTTATGCGAGCATACGCCTTTGGCATAGTCCGAAACGGCGATGCCATCCAGCCCGCTGTCAATGAGGTTTAAGAGCCACTCTGAAAGGCGCTCCGTTTCATCTTCAAACAGGTCGCCGACCTCTTCAAAATCAAGGCGCAGCATTTGCTGCTTTGCGCCCAATATACGCATTTTGGTAATGGTAGATCGTTTATCTGATTTTATCAGCCCGCTGTAATCAATGCCGGCTTCTGCCATCATGCCTTCCAGCAGGCGGCGATTTTCGTCATCACCGGTAACGCCGCCAACATAAACCTTGCATTCCAGATGCGCCAGGTTGGCAGCAACATTTGCCGCACCGCCCAGTACGGAAGTAATGCGCGTTACCTTATTTACAGGCACCGGTGCTTCCGGCGAAATGCGTTTTACGTCGCCGTAAAAATAACGGTCCAGCATTACATCGCCGATAACGGCAATTTTTAATTGTTGTATTTTTTCTGCTAAAAATTTTGTGCAGCTGAGTTGTGACAATTTATTCACCATCCACCAGTTCGCAGATTATATGGCCTATTAAAATGTGCATTTCCTGTGCTCGCGCCGTTACCGGGCAGGGAATGGCGATGCAGATGTCACATTCATCCTTCATTTTGCCGCCGCCCTGCGCCGTCATGCCAATGCAGTGCATGCCTCTGGCTTTGGCTTCGGCAATAGCCGCCAGCACATTTTTACTGTTGCCGCTGGTAGAAATGCCAACCAGCACGTCGCCCTGCTGACCGAGCGCTTCCACCTGACGGGAAAACACGCGGTCATAGCCGTAGTCGTTGGCAACCGCCGTCAAGATGGAAGTATCGACGGTAAGCGCAATACCGGCAATGCCTTTGCGTTCTTTTTGAAAGCGCCCTACAAATTCGGCTGCCAGGTGCTGGCTGTCGGCTGCGCTGCCGCCGTTACCGCAGAACAGAACTTTGTGCCCGCCTGCCAGTGCTTTTTTGATAATGGCAGCGGCATCAGTCACCTGCTGCATAATACCGCTTTGTGCAACAAGCTGCGCCAAAGCAATATGTTCTTCAAAACGTGTTTTGATGATATCCATAACTCACCTCTTACCAGTTCAGGAATTCATACTTAATATTCCATTGTTTGTCGCCGCCGTCAAAATGCTCCTGTTCATATTCAAAGCTGATTGCCCAGCAGCAGAAACGGTGCGTCCAGGTATAAGTAGTTTCGTAATTTTCATGCTGGCCCATATCGTAACGGTTAACAATAGTAAAAGTATTCTTGTCATCAGGCTTGTAGCTGATGCCGTTGCGCAGTTCGCGCTCCATATCAGGCTGGTCATAATCAAACAGGTTGCTCGTATATTTTTCTCTGTAATATCCTGCCCATGTATACCATTTATCGCTTATTTTCTGGCCTAAAGTGCCATAATATGCCATGGTATTAGTGGTTTCATCGGTATAACTTTCATCAACCCACTTTTTGCCTACCGATAAATCAAGGAAGGTATTTTTGCTGTTAAACAGGTAAATACGGTCATGCGTCAAAAAAGCCCCGTATTCTGTATGCCAGCTTTGCCTGCCTGTTTCTTCATTTTTCCACAGGCCTCTGTGAGCATAAACCCTGTAAGTTACAGGAATGCCGTCAATAAAATAATGCGGTTTATAATAAAAACCTATTTCGTTCTTTTTATCTACCCATTCATCATCTTCTTCAAACCAGCCGCTCTGGTAAGTAAGGTAGTAATTGCGCTGGTCGTGCTTTACCTCAGCGACAGGCTTAAAATGCCCCTGGCTATAATACGGTAAATCTGCTTTTAAAGTTGTGTTCTGGTCAATGTTATAATCATAGCGCAGGCGGATATACATATACATGCCTTTGTCATCGTCGCCATCATAGCCGATGGTAGGCATCAAGCGCGACGCACCTTCATCACCAAGTTCATTTACCCATGTGTCACGCGAATAAACATGAGTTCCTTTAACATAAACCTTTACATCATGCGCTACCATTTTTTCTTTCGGGTAAATTTCAAAAGTCTTAGCCGTAATCAAAAGGCACGGAGAATGTTCTACTGCCGGGCAGCGTGTCATTTCGCCGCCTTCGTCCATTACCATTTTATCAGGATATATTGTGGCATGCGGAGCGCGGAAAAAGTCTTTGCCGCCCTGCCCTTCAATTTTCTTAATTTCGCCGGTTTTGGTATTAAAGTTATAATAAGCCCATTCGCCGTTCATTGTACTTTTTGGCTCCACCAGCGTGCCGCCCTGTTTCAGCCACACATCGCCGGTTTTCATGTTGCCTTCGGCACGCACGGTTTTCAAAGTTTCGTTGCCCTGCGTAATTACAACATTGCCTTCGGCAACAAAATCGCCGCTTACGGAATCATAACTTGCATAATCGCCAGTCATGGTTATCGGCAAAGGCTCCGACTGCGCGGCATCAATTTCTTCGCCGCTTCTTGTTTTACCGTCGGCTTTCACATTTTCGGCTTCCGCCTGCGTCATCTGCCTGTCAAAATCCGGCTCGGCATAACGCCCGTCGCCGCTGGTATAGTTTTCTGCCCAGGCAGTGTTTAAAGTTGCTGCTGCCGCCAGGCATACGGCTGCCAAAAGTTTTTTATTCATTGCTCCGCTCCTTGCTGGTATATTTTCACAAAGTTAATTTAAAACATTCTATAACAGTATAATTATAACACATTGTGCTATGCTGTTAAAGACGCACAGCCGCCGCACTTTTTAAATAATTGCAACATTTGCTGACGGCGCTTTTATATTTGCCGCCTGAGATACCTAAAAACAAACGGCAGGCTGCGCCGATATAAAAATTCAACGCAGGCTGCCGCCGCTATTAACTATTTTTTCCTGTTTTCGGAGTCAAATCATATTTTTTAAGGTAACGGTACAAGGTTACGCGGCTGACATCCAGCATGCCTGCCAGCTTGCTGATATTGCCGCCGGAGGATTTCCATGCCGCAATAAAGGCGTCTTTATCGTACTTCCACGATTTTTCCAGCGTTTTATCGCCGGGCAGTTTGATATTTTCCGCTTCGATAATGCTTCCCGGTGTATGGAAGAAAGCCTGCTCGATAACGCCCTGCAATTGTTTGATATTGCCCGGCCAGCTGCAGCTCTTTAAAAGCTCCAGCGCTTCCGGCGAAAGGCGTTTCGGCGAAAGATTGTGCTGCGCCGACATTTCCGCAAGAATATGCGCTGCAATAACTTCAATATCCTTGCTGCGCTCGCGCAGAGGTGGAACGCGGATGGTAGTATCAAGTACCAGCTCATACAAAGAACGGCTGAACAGGCCCTTGTCTGCCAGGCGTTTAAGGTTGGAATCGCAGGCAGCAATTACGCGCACATTAAGTTTTTTGCGTATGCCTGTTTCTTTATTTAAAAGACCGTTTTTCAAAGCGTCTGCCAGTTTGTCGCCCATTTCAACCGGCAGTTTTTCCACTTCGTCCAAAAACAGCGTGCCGCCCATGGAAAGCTCCAGCTTGCCTGCCGTCGGCTGATGGTCGCCGTCCTCGCTGCCGAAAAATTCTTCTTCCAGCGTGCTGAGCGGCGCGTTGGAGCATTTAACAACAATCAGCGGTGCGGCTGCGCGCGGGCTGGCCTGATGAATGCCGTGTGCCAGGCGCTGCTTGCCGGTGCCCGGTTCGCCCTGCAAAAGAATATTGTTGTCGCTGCGGGCAATGCGCGAAGCCTTATGCTGCAAAGCAAGGAACTCGCTCGTTTCGCCAACCATGCTGTACAGGCTGTAGCGCGAGCTGTAACCAGTTGCATGGGCAATAGTCGTTTTCAAGTCTTCAATCGACATGCTCATAACCAGCGCACTTTCAACCTCGCTGCCAACTTTTACCGGCATAACGGTAGTAATGTCTTCATAAGTGCGGTCCTGCGTAATCCAGGTAATTTCGCGGCGGTGCGTAGGCGTGCCCTGCAAAGCCTTTTTAATGGGAATATGCTCATAATTAAGGAAAATATCCTCAAGGTTTTCCCTGCCTTCGAGGCGTTTTTTAGCATTGCTGTTGCAGTATTTCAGCTTCTCGTCCTGCCCAATCCAGTAAACGGCCACCGGCAGTTCTTCCATCATCATTTTCTGGATGCTCCAGTATTCAAGCATCTTCAAATGCTGCTCAATGGCATATTTCATCGTTAAAAGCAGCGAAAGCAGAAGGTCGTACGGCAGGTCATTCTGGTCCAGCGAGAAGAACGAAATGATATAACGGATTTTGCCGTCCACACAAATCGGCGCGCTGCAGGCATCGCCGGAATGGCTGTCTTTAATCCACATTTCCGGTCCGAACATTAAAAACGGCACATTATGCTCGCGCGCAATGCTGATGCTGGAAGTACCAACATCTTCTTCAAGCACGCGCATGCCCTGAATATCTTCAATTACGCGCTGAAAGAACGGCAGGGCATAGTTTTTAATAACATAGCCGTCCTCGTCTATCAGCAGCATGCTTAAATTATGAATGTTGAAATGCTGCTTGCTCTGCTCATAAAGCCCGTCAACATATTTTACAATAAATTCATGCGTACGCTGATGCTCGACGATTTCCTCGCGGCTCAGCTTGTTGATTTTCGGCATTGTTTCATGAGGCAGTTTCATTTTGCGGCAGCGCTGCCACGATTCTGCCACCCACGGATGTACGTTGGGGTCGACAATGCCTTCTTCCATAAATTTTTTATAATATAACGCCAGTTTTTCCTTATTGCGCCTTTCGCGAATCATTAAAGCTCCCCCTTAAATATATTTAAACTGTTTCGCCGTTTTCAATCAAAACACGGCGGGCCCCATAATAATGTTCTTTCCAGTAACCGGTGTCAAGCGAATCAAGCACCACCCCACGCGAAGTGGACGCGCTCCAGAACTTGCCGCTGCCGGCGTAAATCCCCACATGCGAAGCGCCGCTGGCATATGTGGAAAAGAACACCAAATCTCCCGGTTTAAGTTTGCTTTTCAGCACAAAAATACCGTCCAGCACCTGCGCGTCGGCCGTGCGCGGCAGCTTGGCATCATGCCTGCCGAAAACATACTGCACATAAGCACTGCAGTCAAACCCTTTCGGCGTTGTACCGCCGAATTTATAAGGCACGCCCTTGTATTTGGCGGCAGTTTTTACAATATCTTTGCCGCGTACATCGGGTATGCCTTCCATTTTAAAGGCTTCCCACGAAATTTTATTATAAGTTTTGGTATCAAGCTTGCCGCTTTTTTTCAGCCCATGTTCCTTCTGGAATTTTTTAATGGCTTCGGTTGTATCTTTGCTGATACGCCCGTCCTTGCGGTCAACACCATACCCCAAAAGCTCCAGCTTTTGCTGAGCCACCGTCAGCTTCCAATCACGGGCAGGCGCCTTAGTTTTATTTTTGGCCATTGCCAGAGACGGCAGCAGGCACACCAATAAAAGGCAGCAAATAACTGTCAGCCAGCTTTTTTTGCGCATAACAGTCCTCCCTTCATTCCTAAAACGGCTTTTTAATAAAATAAATTTTTCAAAATATTACACAACGGCAAAAACGCTTTGCAAATAAGCAACTTATAATACACTTTTCGAGTATATTATAACGCATTTAACAGTTTTTGAAAAATCTTTTTTAACAACTTTGTGCTTTCTCAGTGTAAAAAAATAATCCGCAGCTTATTAACTATCCGCCGTTTTAAAAATAATTGATATTTTTATTAGCATATGTATAAGAATCTGTAAAATTTACAGCTGTAAAATGCCGCGCCTTTAAAAATTTACATTCTGGCAAATTGCACCGCAACTATGTTTGTGCTACACTAAAAACGAGGTTTGTTTAAAATGAGAAAGTTTACATTTATTATTTTTACAATTTTAATAATGCTGTTTTCTGCTGCCTGCAAAAACGAAACCAAAGCCCCTGCACTTGGCAGCGGCTCGGTTTATTTTGCCGTGTACGATATTACGGCACCTGCCGAAGGGCAGATTTTAGGGCTTATTTTAGAAAAAGGCGACCGCATCGGCAAAGAGCAGCCCCTGTTTGCCATAGACGACAAACAGCTTGCGGAAGAAATAAAACAGGCAGATGCCAATGCAGCCCGCGCCGAAGCAGAACTGAAAATAATGCAGAATGGGCAAAGCACCCCCAATAACGGCGCAGCACTTGCCGCAGCGCAGCAGCAATACGAACAGGCCAGCGCCCAAGAAGCAAAAATGGCATCGCTTTATAAAATAGGCGCCATTGCCCGCAGACAGTACGAAGCAGCTTCCGCTGAAAAATCAGCAGCACTGGCAGCTTTAAACGCCGCACAAAACGCCGGCAGCCTTGTTAAGGCATCACCCGAAGCCATTGCCCAAAAACAGGAAGAACTTAAAACCTTAAAGAAGAAATATAACGCCCTTATGCAAAAGCAGCTGGCACTGGAAACCGAAAGCCCCTGCACCGGCATTGTTGAAGAAAAATACCATAATGCTGGCGAAACCGCCGCTGCCGGAGAAAAAATCCTCAGCATCCGCGATTTGGAAAATTGCAGCGTAAACATCAAAATATCCGCACAGGCGGCGCAAAGCCTTAAACCTGGGCAAAAAGTAACCGCCCATGCCCAAGGTATAAACAAAACCTTTAACGGCAGCATTGCCAAAATAGAAAACGGCCTTGCAGAAATAAATATCGACAACACTTCGCTCGATTTAAAAGAAGGAACCGAAGTAACCGTAAGCGCCGTAAATTAATGGCGATTTCACAATTCTGTGTTATAATAAACTTAACAAAGCATAAAGGAGGATCTTACTATGGCATTACTTGATAAAATTGGCGAATTCGCTAAAATTGCGGCTAATAAAACTGAAGAAATTACCAAAACCATCGGCGAAAAAGCAGAAGCCGCTCTGGAGATCCAAAAATTAACCTCCCTCGTAGGGAAAGAAGAAAGCAAAATTGAAAGCACCTACAAAAAAATGGGCAAAATGGTTTGGGAAAAATCACAAAACTGCGATTGCCTGCCCGATGAATTTAAAGAAGAATGTGAAGCAATTAAAGCAAGCCTTGCCGCAATAGATGATTTGAAATTTAAAATTGCCAACATTAAGGCAACTGCCTTTAACGGCGACGAACCCAAAACAGCCTGCCCCAACTGCGGTGCAGCCGTAGGCATCAGCGCCAAATTCTGCAGCGAATGCGGCAGCAAAATGGAACCCGTTGAAACTGCAAAAACGGTAGAAGCTGAAGTAGTTTCCGAAAGTGCCGAACATAAAACCGAAGCGGAAGCAGAAGTTGAAGTTATTACTGAAGAAACAAAGCCGGAAGAAGCTAAACCGGAAACCGAAGCTGCCGAAGAAGCAAAACCTGCTGACAAACAATAACTAAATATTTAACCCTACAGCATTATTAACTGCGCCTCAAAAGCGATACCGGGCTTTTGCAGGTGCAGTTTTTATATTATTTTCAGAAAACATTATGGCACAGAAATGCTATAATTATATTATCTGTTTAAAATTTTATGCAGCGAGGGGTTTTAACATGCAGCAAACCAATAGTTTTAAAGGCATTGTTATGCTGTTATTATGTTCGTTTATCTGGGGCACGGCCTTTGTTGCCCAAAGCGTCGGTGCCGATTTGCTCGGCCCGTTTAGTTTTAACGGCATACGTTCTTTTTTAGGCGCATTTTTTCTTGTTCCCTGCATTGCCGTAATCGACAGGCTTTCCGGCAAACCGCTTTCCTGCTGGGGAACTGATGACAGCCACAAGCGCGGCGACCTTATTACCGGCGGCCTGTGCTGCGGCGTGCTTTTAACCATTGCCAGCACTTTGCAGCAAACCGGCATCGCTTACACATCAGCAGGCAAAGCCGGATTTATAACGGCGCTTTATATTGTTATAATCCCCATTTTAGGGCTGCTTGTAAAAAAACATGTAACTTTTATGCAGTGGGCAGCCGTTGCCGTTGCCGCTGCCGGTATGTACTTCATCTGCATTAACGAAGGCTTTTCCATCAACAAAGGGGATTTAATCGTACTTGCCTGCGCCGTAGTTTTTGCTGTGCACATCATGGCCATTGAGCGTTTTACCCAGCTTGTTGACCCGGTGCGCATGTCCGCCATTCAGTTTTTTGTCTGCGGCATGTTAAGCCTGCCGGTTATAATATGGGCCGAACAGCCGGAGCTTTCCGCCATCACCGTCGCCTGGCTTCCGCTGGCACACGCCGGAATTATGAGCTGCGGCATTGCCTATACACTGCAAATTGCTGGGCAAAAATATGTTAACGTAATCCTTGCCTCCATACTGCTGAGCCTGGAATCCGTCTTTTCCGTGCTCGCCGGGTGGATGTTCCTCGGCGAAACGCTTTCCATGCGCGAAATCGGCGGCTGCGTGCTCGTTTTTGCCGCAATCCTGCTCGCGCAGATGCCCGAAAGAAAGTAACATATAGCATAAACACACAAAAGCTGACGTTAAATCTAATATGCATCCAAAAAGTTGGACAAAATAATTACGCTGTTCTTAAGGACTTGGTCCAGTATTTTACCAGACTAAGTTCTTTAACTTTACCTCTATACTTTATTTATTATAATTATCTATATATCATATCCATCTAACTTCTCTTTAAAATCTTCTATTGACTCAAATTTCTCAAAATATAATAATTCAGATTGCAACAGAACAAATAATTTTTCTATTACTTCATTATACATACGGGTAATTGCCTTTACTTTTATATTGCTTTGATTTTAAATTCCTTTGAATAATTTGTCATAAAAATTGCATCTTCTAAGTTCTAGCTTTTGGAATACAATTCAATATAGTATGGTCTTCTTTTTAACCAAAAATTCGTCAGAGTCCAAATAATGCTCTGACGGTTTTTTATAAAATTAGTCACTTTATAGCTTTACAATAAAAACGCCCTTCCGCAAACGCGGAAAGGCGCATATTTACTGGTGATCCCGGGCAGATTCGAACTGCCGACCTACCGCTTAAGAGTTTTAAGACAAGAGAAACAAACAATAAAAATCGTAAAATTAACAATTTTACTTAAAAAAAATGTGGTTTATTTTCATAAAATATGTTGAAAATATACAATATTTTTTAATTTCCTACTGTGTTTGTTTTCATTTCTCTCTAATTTCCTCTCTGTTTTAAAGTTATCCACAGTAGAATTTATTTTCTGTAACAGTTTCTGTTACGATTTGCATTTTGTACGTTTTCATGATTTTTAGCTTATGTTGCAATAACGTCAAGTTGGTGTACCATTCAAGCGAAATATGCAATTTCTTTTAGTGTTTGGCATCATACTATTTTTAATCAATTATGCCTATGGACAATTTCCCTCCGAAATTATTTAATGTAAATCTGCCATCTTCAAGCAGCATATTTTTTTCCATTTTATACTCAAATGGAAACAGATAAGTCGAAGAATTGATATCAGCAAAGTTATAGTAGCCGTTATCCTCTACTATCAGCATAGCATATACCATGAATGCAACAATTTTGGGATTATTTACTCTATGTGTTTTTACATGATACTTACCCGGCTTGTCACACACCATTACATCAAACGCTTTCAAAGTAGCTATCAACTTATCAATAGAATGGTATAATGTAGTTCTCTCGCCCCATTCATCAAAGAGCTTATGTCTTAACTGAGACAAGATGATTTCATCCTGAAACTCAGAAATTTTACCAATTAACTTACACATATCTACAAACACAGGATATGTCGCCAGCATCATACACCAATGAATTACTAAAGCATATTCGGGATACGACTGAATAAGCTTTAACGCTGACTTTTTAATTTTATTTGTACGTTCATTTTTATAAACCCATATATTCATAAGAATTTCTCTTGTCTTACGATTATTTGTGGGACTATCTATTTCAAAACTCAAATATTCACTTAACTGGTTCTTTATTTCTTGTTCCGTTAATCCTTCTAAAAACAATTCAACAACTTTATTCAGCCATTCAAGCTTAAGGTTTCTGGATAATCCAATCATTTTAGCCATTTTTTTCTCCCGCCTTAATTTTAATAAAAGGAACAACTACCTCATCAAGTGTTATACCACCGTGTGTCATTACTTCATCACCTTTGGCGTCAAAAGAATCGTAGACATCACAAATTAGGTAATCATATTCCTTTGGAAGATAATACTTAGGATATTCGCTTAGTCCGTATTTCTCTATAAGTCCGTCTATATCAGCAAAATCTTTTAACACAATCATTCTACGGCTTTTAGTTTGCACTTCTACGCCTGTTCCCATGAGCTTTCCAAGACCAATGCATGCGGTATTTCCGTGGTCTGCTGTAATATAAACATCATATCCATCGTTAATAAAACGCTGCGTCATATCTAATAATTTTTTCTGATTTGCCAACAACGTAATATCATTAAACATTCCAATACGGCCTTGTTTCTGTGAATGAACCATATCATCTATGTCATTTATAATTACAACGCCGCATTTAACAAAAACTCCAAATTGTGCATCATAACCACGTTCATATCCAATTTGCAAATCAGAATAACCCATGCTTTTTGCGCAGTTCACAAATTCAAGTTTTTCCTTGCTCTGTTTCCAAGGTTCCAGCAATTGGCTTGGATATTTGCCTGATAATAAGCACTGACGCGAAATAGAAGTAGTACTTGGTATCATTGCAAACATAGATGTTTTTTCATATTTGACATTTTTAAAAGAGCCGGAGATTATTAGCCAATCGAACTCAGACATCCCGTCCATTACAACAACGATGAACTTATTGCTGTGATCATGTATATAATCCATCACTTTACTTACTATCACGGGCGATGCCTTATCAATATTCTGCGATAACTTTCCAAACTGCGCTAGCACATATTGCTGAAACAGATGGTTTATTTCTTGTGTATCTAAATCAACATCGTATTGAACTGCCATCACATCCAGTTGAGCCTTTTCCGCTGCAATGGAGAACCAGTCAGTGTATCGAGAGACATTTTTTGCTTTCTCTATAAGGTCATTGGTTGTCTTTTTCAAATATGCCTTCACATTAGCTATGGCATAAACCTTCAATCGCAGGAAGATTTCAGTATCGTGTTTTTGTCGAAGGTCGTCGAAATTTGCAGAATAAGCCGCGCACAGTAAATCAAGACCAGCCTTATCCATATCCTTTAACATTGCCGGATGAAGTTTCGGAAACAGGTTTTCTAGTGAAATTTTATAAGCAGACAATCTTTGAAGTACATCGTAAGGAATGTACTGTTCCGTGTGTGCAATAACGGCCATTTTTGCACCGGGAGTTTTTAGCTTCTCCTCATACTCAATTCTGAAGGCAAGATCGTCAGTGTATCTTATGATTTCAAAACCATGTGCAGAGAATGCAGATATGTAATTCGCTCGTCTGTTCAGATTTTCGTCATCCAGAAGCAGGATTTTATCTGTGTATTGCGCAGAAGATTTCTCAAACACATAGTCTCCGAACATTGGTTACGCCTCCAATCGTATAAGCATCATCAAGCTAAATTCAGGATATACCTGTATTCCTTTTTTATATTCCGCTTCAATATTAGTTTTCTCTCTATCCAGCTTCGCCAGTCTGGATTGACGAATGTTTTTTATACCAATATGCTCTGCTGCTTCTTCACGAAGCTTTATGGCATACATATATTTATTATAGTTTTCTTTTCTTTGTTGAAGTTGTTTCTCCTTCAGTTCAATAAAACTATTGTAAGCAAAATCCATACTCAGTTTTTCAAGTTGCTTATATTCTCCCGCTGTGATGTTTGAAGTGGCGCATACAGTTAATTCGCTGATAGGGTCTAAGAAAACATCCATAATACGTTTGCCTGCCATCGGTCTAAGAACAAATTTTTCATTAACAAAAATAGGAATAATACGCTTTCCGCTTTCTTCCTCAGAGATGGACAGTTTCCACAGCATAAAATAACCGGCCTCATTCGGGAAATTCTTAATGCCGACAGACATCAGTTGCGATGTTCTATCCTGCAGAATTTCAGTACGCAAGTGCTGGATGATTTTTTCATCATTGATTCCGATGCGATCAATCAATTTGATGTCACGGCCATGCCAGCTTTCATAATAGGCCAGCATTTGTCTGAGCGCAGCCTCAACATCAAAATTCGATTCAGTTCCGACAAGCTGCGTAAGATCTTTATCCTCTCGAATAATATCTTTATACTTCTTTGCATTTTCTACCTGCAATTTTACTTCCGCTTCAACCTGGTACATATTCTGCTCTACAGAAGAAGGCTTACCAATGGAATCCATATAAACTTTTGTGAAATCCAATTCTGCTACTTCGCTATCCAAAACATCAGCATATTTGTCAACACCCAGTTCTTTAAATATCACAGAAAGTTTCTTTTCTAGAACATCACGAACGCGGTTCTCAACAGTATCTGCAACAATAAAATTATAAATATGAACGTCACGTTTCTGACCAATACGATCTGCACGGCCGCAGCGCTGTTCGATTTTCATCGGATTCCATGGCAAATCATAGTTAATGATAATATTAGAAAATTGCAAGTTCAAGCCCTCGCCACCGGCATCAGTTGAAATAAAGATACTGGTCTTGGTTTTGAACTCTTGCAGCGCTTCATTACGCTCATCGATACTCATACTACCGTTAAGCACAGAAACAGTAAAGCCTCTATTCTCAAGGAGCTGCTGCAGATATTTTTGTGTAGCAACAAACTCTGTGAAAATGATAATCTTCTGATGCTGGTCTTCACTGAGGATATTGTCAATGGTATCTACAAGATGTTCTACCTTTACATCTGGATGCTCGAATTCAGCCTGCTTTGCTACAGCGATGATATGTTCCAGCTCGTTTATTTCCTCTGCCATGTTCAAGGACATTGCTTCGAGTGCTTCGGCGACATCGTCCTCGATTTCCATTTCGGCCAAATCTGCTTCGCTCAAAGAGCTGATACGTGTATTCTGGTTTTTCAGTATATCCAAACGGCGCTCAAGGCTTTGGCGTACTGCAGCAGTGCTGCTTGTAACCATACGCTGCATGATAATAAGCAGAAATATAAGGCACATGTTCTTTTTTCGATTACGTCGGGCTTTATCATACGTTTTAGAAACATAACTACTAACTAATTCATATAGTTCTTGTTGGTATGTGTGGCGTTTGTCCCAATGCATTTCCAGAAGGTGAGTGATACGGTTCTTAAACAATAAATTTCCATTATTATCAATTGCCTCACGCTTTTCTGTACGAATTAAATATGGTGCCACCTGTTCTTTAACAATTGACTTGGAGTTAGGAAATGCATCTTCATCTAAAAGACGCACCAAGCGTAAAAACGGTTCTGTTTTACCATTATGAGGAGTTGCAGATAAGAGCAGCAAATAAGGACTTGCCTGCGACAGCAAGTAGCCCAGCTTATATCTAGCCACCTCACCGGAGGAACCGGCAACACGATGTGCCTCATCGATGATGATAAGATCCCAGCCGCTGTTGATGATAGAGTAGATGCGTTCCTCATTATATTTTTCTACACGTTCATCCGTCCAACCAGCGTGTTTTTCGATGGGCTTGATGGAATCCATCGGAGAGATAACTTGGTCGTATTGACCATATACATCTTCCGCATCCGTCAAGCGTCGAATGGTATCGTAATCTGAAGGTAAAATAACATGGAATTTCTCGTGGAACTTCTCCTGCATCTCTGATGCCCACTGAGTAACCAGACCTGTCGGACAAACAACTAGAACTCGCTGGACAAGGCCACGGCTTTTTAATTCCTTTATAATCATACCAGCCTCGATAGTTTTACCGAGACCCACTTCATCAGCAAGTAAGTAACGGATATTGTTCGTCTCCATTGCACGGTTTAGCACATGGAGCTGATGCGGCAGAGGGATGATTCCACTTGCTAGAGCAGACAGAAAGCCACTGGCGGTCTCATTTTTGATTTTAGAGAGCAGGGTCACATAGCGCAAGTAGTACTCATTATACTGAACCGTGCTGCCGTTTGTATTCAATTGTTCTTCCGTTGCCTTATACACACGGCCAGTTGCAGGATTGAAAACCTTGTAGGAAGTGTATCCCCACATTTCAATCTTTTCCAGTACCTGCACATTATTGCCAGCTATTGTATCAAAAACGAAATCACCGGTGTTATACATTTATTTGCCTCTACTTTCAGGTTTTACTGTCCATACCATATCGCCAACTGTTTGACTTGATGTCCAGTATTTTCCGCGTATTCTCTCGTTGTTACCAGATAAAATCATTCTACAAGTTCCGTATTGAATAGGATTTTTTGCTTGATATGTCGCTTGGGGATCAGTCATATATGTGTAATATAACACATCAATTCCATGTTCGCATTTAATGGATCCAGTGATGGTATAGCTTGAATTGATGTCGGTCCGGGTTGTTACCTCAATTGAAAGCCATGTTTGTTTTATGCATATATCAATATCCTTTTGACCTAGTTGTTTTTTATAAACGTACGATAGTTTTCCATCATATTCTTTCTTGAGAATCGGTGGACGGTTCCATGGAATTAATCGCCAAAGATATTTTTCATAAATAATAAATAGAACACAAACTCCTGAAATTGAATAGCCCAAATACGCCGTATAGTCATCGTACGCTTCTGGCTTTTTAATCAAAAAACAGCATACAAAAATGATGGCTGCAGAAAAAATCATTGGTTTAATCAGTCTTTCTACACGTTCAGTCATTTCACTTTCCTCCAAGTTACTCGTACTCATAGAAGGAGGAAATGGCATCAAGAAATGCACAAAGATTACTATAATCTTCATTGTTTGCACACAAAGGTTTTATTCCATTGGCTTCTTTGTACGTCTCAAACAAGTTCTTATGAGAGTAAAGGTAACCAATCAACTGTTTAAATGCAAATACTTTACTGTATTTTCCACAATACTCTAGATACCAAGAATCATCAACATTCCACAGAAGTGATTCTAGCATAAAAGAGTTAACTCTTGCTGCTGCTGTTTTATATGTAGATTGATAGCTTTCTTCCATAAGATATCTCATCTTTTTAATGATACGAACCATCTTCTTATAATAGTGATTTGTTGCATCATTTTTAATTCTGCCATTTGCAATATGTTGTTCAGGATAATTGATAATTCGAGACCCTTGATCTGGCGTAATCACAACACCACCAACATAATTCGAGATGTTTTTACTATAGTCACCGCGGTAGTCTCGATACCTTTTGCACGGAACCGTATCCGCATCCTTTCTGTATGTATTACCATGAACCTTTATTGATTTATTCTTTCTCTTCACATCTGTTCCGAATCTACAGACGAGGCATTCTTGAACCTCATCCTTAAAGGTTTTCGCAGGATTTGGAGCAATAAAAAAGCCATAATCCGCATCTGACTGCGGGTACATTGAATCTGAAGTCCGATATTCGGTTATAAAGACTTCCTCTTGGATTACCGCTATATCAACATCGCTTTGCGTCCGTACATTGGTATTATTAGCATAGGAACCTTGGACAAATAGTTTGATTTTTCGATTATTATTTAAGTTTCTCAATTGAAGAGAATAAGCATATGTATCCGGATATAATAGACTTATTGCTTTGCCGTCATCGGTAAAGCCCAAACGCGTCAAGGCATCACTAACCATGCGTATAGCATTTTGACATTGTTGATCCTCTGTTGCGCTTAATGGTTGCGAATAGTTATCCAGCATAGATTCTGTAAACTTCATATATTCAACTCCTATTATATTCGGCTCAAACTAATATCATAGTACATTAAAAGATTTGCATCTTCTTGAATGAGTTTTTCCGGTAAACGCTCTGCGATATCAACAATCGCCTGATAGTTCTTGTCCTTCCAAAGGCGAGAGAAGCCTACACGGATAGCTTCCGAACGGAATAACTTCAGTTTGCCTTTGGAGTTCATGTAGCCTTCAAATTCTTTCCATAGCTTCTTTTCACGTAGTTTGGCAATATCGCCTTCTTTAGTTGTATCCGGAATATACCAACGACCATTTTCATCCTGCAAGAAGTTTTCTTCCAATAGAATAGACAGCTCAGGCATAGCTTCATACTTATCAACAGACTTTACTTCCTGCATGAATTTCGGCTGCAGTTCGGCGTAAGTTTTTGGGCCACCAAATTCGTCGCTTAACTGCTGATAGAGCCAACAAATTGCTGCCTTTTCGTTCGTAACAAAAAGTTCCATCTGAATAGATTCAACATCTGTTGTAATACGAGCCGTGTCATACTCATTAACTTGATCTGGCAAGAAATACATACCATCTCGTTTTAAGAACTTGTTGTCGAGCCCCTGATAGAATTCGGATGCATCCATTGGAATTGCAACTCCGTTCATTAGATGATATGCCACCATTCTATCCCACAGCATAATAGCTTGGCGCTCTGCTACTATTTCAATTTTATCACCATTAATAACAACAACTGGTAGTTGATGTAGGTGGTTACGAACAAAAGCCCATGCGGTTTCCTCAGATATACTTCCTTGTTGCATCTCGTTCTCAAGATAATTGCTTGGCTTATACGCAGAAATAACCAGATCCTTATCAACAGAGTTTTTTGTGGAATACTGCTTCATTGTTTGAACCTGTTTATCAAGGACACGCACATCAGCTACAACAAATCCAGACTGGCTTATAACCGATTGAAGAATGTTCCACACCTTATTCTGTGAATTGTGAAATTCGATCGTAATCCATCGATTAGGCTTTAGCACTCGATAACAATCACTCAACGCCTTCAACATCATTTTTTTATAGAACGCATCATCCTTATTAGATACATCATTAATGATTGCTTCATTTTCATTTTGGGTGTAAATACGCAACCATGACTCCCATATTATATTCAATTCAGAATACATAATATTTGAGCCGAAAGGAGGGTCAATGAAAATATAATCAATCGAATTGTTTGGAATTAAGCTCCGTTCTGAGGACATACACGTAACCATACAATTGGGATTCGAAATCAATTTTGCAATTTTTTTCGCTTTCCCGGAAAGAGCATACCAAGGAGACACCTCCGAACGAGTTGCTGCAATATACAAAGTTCCTTTCAAGTATCTGTTCACCTGTGAAAAAGAGCTACTGAAATATCTATTGGTTTTTGTAAAACCTACAGATACTGTTTGTAGCCAGAACTTTAATATGTTGCGATGTTGTTCATTTACTTCATTTTCTACATAACGCCACAGCTTTGCAAATGCAATAAGGCTCCTTTTATTATAAAACAAATCTATTCTTTTTACTAAGTGAGACTTCTTAGGCTGGCTTGTGTTAAACCCATCGGGCACTTCGTCCTTGGGATACCAAGTCGAAATTTTCATCTGAGACACTCTTTCAATCATCGCAATGTCTTCATCATCCGGCTCTTTATCATACTTTTTGCCTGCATAAGTATAGTTTATGAGTACTGGTTCTTCTTTAGTGATTTGAATCGCCTCACCAGTCACATCATCAAACACCATAGTAACCGCACGCTCAAATTCTGTTCCCCTTCCTGTGAAACCACAATACTTACATGTCAGACCACCACCTTTTTTGTGACCGGTCTTGCTATCGATTCCTATTTTGTAAAAATTTAGCTCTTTGCCACATTGTGGACAAATTACAATATCACTCCATACAGTATAGTTAATAGTGCCTTTAGTAGAGTTGAGAAACATCTGTCCTTGTCCAGTATGTTTAGTTTCGTATGCCCAGCCGAAGTCTTTTCTCAACCATTCCAATGCATCTTCAGCTTCTCGAGACACTATATGGATACCTTGAGGATAATTGTACCCCTGCGCAATAAAAGTTGCGGCAACAGAGAGATCGCTTAATATCGAATACCTGACACCCGTATTATGATGATATTCGGTGAATGTATTATTTCCCGCCATTGCAGCTGCAACACCTGTCATTCCACTTCCACAAAATGCATCATACACAATATCGCCAGGATTTGTGTAATGCAAAATATATTTCAAAATGGCCTTTGGCGGTACTTTTGTATGATAAGTGTGGTAATTGTATATATCATCACTCTTACCTTCACTCACATCAGCTGCAAAAGGTTCCCTGTGATAATCATCCGTGGCCTCATCATATGGAGTTCCGTTTTCACGGATAAACTCCTCAATGAACGGATTAGGGCACGCCGTATAATAAGGAGCATTGGAAAGGGCAATGATATCCTCATCGCTGCCAAGAGGGAAACCCTCTATATGGCGCACTTTATCAATATCCGCTTTTGTTAATTTTCTCGGTTCCATATTTAAACCTCGCTTTCTTTGCGCTTCACAACAATGCGCAGTTTGTCGGCATCCTTGCCATTTGTATAGGCAGAAATCATCTCATTTACTCTTGCCTTGAAGGATGCTTCGTCCATCGGAGGTAACTGCTCCAGTTTTGCCATCAGGTCGTCGGTATCGATAACTACCGGCTCAAAGCCTTTCAGCAACGCATTGATGGCCTTAACAAAAAAGTCATCCACACGCTTCGGCAGTGTAGCACTGGCAATAAATTCATCAATTACCTTCTGCTGTTCTGTAGACAGGAACTTCTTTTGAATTGCAACAATCGGGTCAGAGATAGTATCTAACAGAGTCTTGCTCCAATCAGCTAGCAGATCATCAATACGGATCTCCAAATTGTCCAGCATACCATAAACATTCTTCGTATTGTCGTCTAAATGGTAACGGCAGTGCGGACAAATATGTGTAGACTTTAGTTCTTCAGGTGTCAGTTCGTAGCAAACCTTAAGGCTGGACATCTCGGTTTCAATATCAGTCAGCTTTGCAGCAGATAGGATTTCGATGGAACGCAGTTTACGTAGGCTGGCTAGCGCACGGCCTTCCTGAATCTTTCCTCTGCGTTGGGCATCTGTAATGTCCAGTCTCTTCTTTTTATGGTTTTCAAAGTAGATGTCGATGTATTTTTCCTTAACCTTAGATAGGAGCGCATCGACCTTCTGGGCAGCAGTTTCGCCGGAAATACCGTCCATGATGCTATCACGGATGGAACGGAACTCAGCCTTTGCTGCATCAAATTCTGTCTTGAATGTTGCGCCCAAATCTATATACTCAATGTTTGCGATATAAGAAACGATATCGGCACAGCCAGCTTTAAAATCCACGAACTGCTGAATTTTAAATACCTGAGCGATCTGCTCTGCTAATTTATCAATCTGCTCCATAGATAGAATAAAATTGTTGAGTTTAGCAGGAGTGTTGAATTTTGCTTGATAGTTACTGAACTCATCTTTTACGTCATCGCAAGCCTTTTGAAGCATTCTTCTTTCGGCAGCATTTACCAAAGATTCTCCCCATAGGTCAAAATTACTGTTTAGTTTGTTTTCTGCTGCAACGGCAGAATTGGCTATTGTCCGTGCCTTAGAGAGCAATTCAGTTACACCTGTTTCTCGGTCATTTGGATTATCTAGTAACGCAGGATTAATATCCAGTACTTCAAACAGCCTTTTTAGTTCAGCCATAGAAATTTGTGCCGGTTTGGACAGATACTTAAATTCGTATAGATTCGCAACATTGATTTTTGGAATCTGATCAAGATTTGAAGCTGTAATGGTCTTGCCATCCTTCATAGTTATAACAGCATAGCCAGCATATACCATTGCTAAGAAAATAATAGGAGCAAAAACAAACTCAACCTTAAATTTCTTATCAATATAAACATCCATGAAGCGAGATTCGAAGATATCAGTGTAATTCAGAACCCCATGCGGAGGCAGATTACGGATCTGATCAATATAGTAACCCGCATATTTGCTGCCTTCCGGACGAATCTTATCACCATCCAGAATACCAAAACTTTGGAGCATCAGGGTGGACTGCTGCGTCTTTCTGCCTGCGAAATGGTCGAATGCTGCACGGGCGCAGTCAGCCATATTGCGGCGAGTGATCCTGGTCTTCATAACCGGAAATTCCGGGTACTTGCTGCAGAAATACTCATCAAAACACAGGGATGCTGCAAGGTCGATAGTATCTTTAAAGGTCATATCACTTTTATAATTGCCTTTTAATACTTCAATCATTTGACGCTTCTGACCTTTATACATTACATCAAAGCATGTGTTCTTGTTTTCGCTTAAGTATTTAATTAAGCGCTTGCGAAGCATATTGGCTTTATTAAAGTATGCGTCTTTATCCTTTCCTTCACTTATCTGTGCTAGAATTTGCGCAGCAGCATAGAGCTTCATACATTCACGAAATTCATCCGTGGACTTAAAATACAAATAAACTTCGTCAGAGAGTTTCTGTACACGACTGCCGTTTTCGTCATACGGAGGCATAATATGGATGTAGAAATCACGTTCCGGCTGAGCTGTGCTGCGCTCTCCAGGCAGGCCCATAAACAAATATCCTTCACGGAATATGTTGTGAGAATACCAATTCAGATCATATTCATAAATGTTAAAATTGGTAACATACTGCTTCGCATCCCATTCCAAACAGCGATAAACACTATCATAGAAATAGCGGTTCATTTCGCCATCGGCTAAAACGGAAGCCTTCTGATTAATTTTTTCATCGTAGTCAACAATTTTATCTACATCAATATAGTACTGATTGTTATTATCGTTATATATAATAAACTGCCCGGAAACAGTTGTCATAATGTCTCGCAGCGTAGTTTTAACTATAGGAAGCAGAAAATCTGCGTCCTGTTCCGGCAATGGCAAATATAGGCACAGGTCATCCTTCAAATTTTCTGCAGTTAAACCAAACTGAACGTCCAATCCGTTGGTAGTAAGTCTGTGTACACTTAAAGCGTAGATAATCTTTATAGCCAGTGGCTTATATGGAGGTTTTGGGAAAGAACGGTTGATAATATCTTCAAGTTGTTGACTGGCATTTACAACACGGTTAATAGTTACATCACTTTTTAGCAGTCCATTTGATTTAATTGCAGGCCAATAATTATCAAAGGAAATAATGCCTGGGGCGTCCTGAGGTACATCGGTATCGAAGATGCTTCTGATAGTTACTGATATATTTTTTAGAATATGCCGGTTCTCTATCAAATAAATTTTATTAAATACATCAATGTAGGACGGATGAATTGGAAACAGGTCTACGAATTCTTCCATTCTGGATGACATGCCGGCATAAAGACAACTGAATTTTTCGAGATGTTTTCGGATCAGGGCTTTTTGTTCTGGAGTCTTCTTTAGAATACGTTCCGACACAACATATGATGTCGCTTCTTTAGTAATGATAAGCTGAGTGAAACGATCGCTAACGTGTTTTAATGTATCGGCAACAAAACTAAAGCGAGGATTATCAAAAATCTTTTCCTGCATACCGAAAATTACACGCAGTTTTGATTTTGAACACATTTCGCCAAGGGCACGAAAGAACTCAAGATCGAGAACAATCTCTCTCTCATCACGTGAGGAAAGATAAGACAGAAATTCATCAACAATAATGAGGTAGCCTTTGTCTGGATACTTCTCGGAGAAGGCCATTATCATATTCTGTATAACGGACTTCAAACTCTTTACGCTCTTGTAGTCAGGCACTTCAAAATCGATGCCACGTTTATCAAAGTCATCCTGAACATAGCCCATGATAACATCGTACAGAGGCATAACAACGCCGCCGATCTCGATGCGCAGAACTTCAAATTTACCTGCGATAGGCTCCATCTGCTGGGCGAACTTCTTGTTCTGCAGATACTGCAAATTGTCTGCATCTGATGCAATAGCTGAGATAACGGACATCAAGTGAGATTTACCGGTGCCGTAATTGCCAACTATCAGCACACCTTTATTATCTATAACTTCATCCATTTGTAGCTGATCAATAAGCGGTGCTTGCATGGCATTAGCCATTGTATCTGACATAACATAGGTTTTTACATATTCACGCGCCTTATCTTTATTTTCAGCCGTTACAAGCTGTATAACATCTTCTATTGGATTAAAGCTTATTAATTGCGAATACTTCATATAGTATGCCTCCTTAAATAATACAGATTATATCGTAATTTTTAACAATGTAAGTTTTAAAATCAAGATAACCATCTTCAGCATAAAATAATTTTCCATCTTCGTATCTTCCAGGCCAAATAACACTAAATGGTTTCTTTTTACAGGTTGATGTCAAAATTCGTAGGACATCAATCTTATATTCTGGACTAAACATTACATCAAAATCTTTAATTATCGCTCCATATGGTAATTGTTCCAATATTTGGTTAAAAAAAGATTCTAACCGCATTGTCCTTCGGTTTGGTTTGCAGTCAGATAGTTTCATAGCTAAAAGCTTATTAATTGAAACAGCTCTATCTGTAATACCTTCAAATGAACAGCAATATATGATTGGTTTCAATTGTCCAGAAACATTAGCTTTAAAAAATTCCTGGGCCGGTATTATTGTTCCCATGTTTATTTAATCCCTTTTCTTATAATTATGAGTATAAGCTTTAATATCACGGAGCTTTTCCATTTCGGCCATTGTCAACTTTTTCTTCGCCGTAATACACTACCCCCTCATGCTTACTTTTAGTAGGATAGAATAATCTGTTTAATTTGTTTAGTTATCCTTATTATAACAAAAAATGTGCAAATTGGGTTATTTGGTATAAAGAAAGCGTCTAATAATAGAGTAGATTTCGTGAATGTAAATTATCTCCTATGATGATAGTAGCTTATTTTCCCATAGTAGGAGGATAAATTATGCCGACAATACGCAAAGCTACTGTTCCAATCAAAGAACAGCCCAGGTTAATCAACGAATGCCGTTAAAGCGTACTTACACAGATGCAGACTGATGCTGTGAACATGAAATTGCTTGCAGCACCTTTTACATATGGGTTATCCGCTGCTGGGAATTTGCAGGCATCTAAAAATATGACGGATGAAGAGCTGGCAGAACTGATATCGTGGAGTAAAAGAGTACACGCTAACCCAAATTGAATAGAGTTTAGTATAGTAAAATAATCCAACTCCCAAAGCATTAGTGCCATTAATAGCATATTACATGGAAGTTGGAGTATTTTAGTTTGTGGATTATTTTACTATACACCGCTTCATTATTGGGCGCTTACCTTTAAATTTTATGAAATCGCTCGTAATCACTTACCGCATCTTTAAACGCTATCATGGCAGCGTCTTTCATCAACCTTTCAACTTTTTCATAAGGTAATCCACCATTAGCCTGAATCATAGCATAAGCAAATGGCTTTAGCATTTTAATAACCATTTCGAAGGTAGTAGCTTCCCAATCAATGTTGATAACAGGTTTGCCAGCGGCTTCATTTCTCATGGAAACAATAAATTTTTTCACAGCAAGCCGCTCATTTTCGGTAAGCTTAAAAGTAGTTGGTTTTGCTCCATCAGGCAAGCTTTTTTTTCTACCAGAACCTTCACGCAGACCACCACGAGTGCTCACTTTTTCATTAGATTGTACATTCTTCATAATTTTTTACCTCCTGTCTTACGGTATTACTTAATCCGCTTTTGTTGATTATATAATACCATGCTAGAGAAATGTTGTCAACTACTTTTTCAATTAATATTGAAAAAGAATTACCAAAAGACATACGCGCTTTGAGAATTGGAAACCTATCTTGAAGATGGGCGTTGCAGCTTCACAAATAACCTAAGTGAAAATGCTATATGTTCTTTCACGGTCGGCAGGAAGAAATGGCAAAACTGTTACTGAATAAAGTTTAGTATAGTAAAATACTTCAACTCCTAAAGCATTGGTGACAGCTATGACATCTTATATGGAAGTTGGGGTATTTTAGTTTACTCGTGTTAGGATATGAGTATTTTACTCTATACCCACTCCATTATTAAGTGCTTACGTTATAAATAATAAAACATAAATAAAATCCGCCTTAAAAATCATCACTACCCGTCAAACGGGTAGTTTGACTAAGGGCTATAAGCCCAGATTACCGGCCAACGTCTAAAGGCGCTGGCTTTCTCTTTTGTTCAAGCCACTATGCCCTTGCCTCTTTTGCCGCCCCATATGGGGCGTTCGTATTACTTGCTACCCTTAAAAGGGTCTTCGTATTCTTTCACACTTAATTTATCAACTGCTATGTCATGCTTCTCCTGCTCCTCTATATATTTTCTTATCGTTGCTTCATTTAACCCTACTGATGACACAAAATATCCCTCTGCCCAAAAATATCTGTTCCCAAATTTGTACTTTAAATTTGCATGTTTATCAAACATCATTAATGCTGACTTTCCTTTGAGATACCCCATGAAACTTGATATCGAAATTTTAGGCGGAATATTAACCAGCATATGAACGTGGTCTGGCATCATATGTCTTTCTATTAATTCCACTCCCTTATAATGACATAACTGTCTTAAAATCTCACTCAAATCTTTTCGATATTGATTATAAATTATTTTTCGTCTATACTTATGTGTGAAAACGATATGATATTTTAAAATCCATTTCGTATGAGATAAACTATTAGCTTTATTTGGCATTAACTCATCATTCCTTTCTATTGGATAGTGACTTGAACACCTACTATTCTACAAGGAATGATGAGTTTTTGTATAACTTTCGACGCACACCCGCATAGCGGGTGGTTCTCTGTAAAGCATGATAATATTTATCATGCTTTACCAGCTAAAGCCATATAATATAAAAAGTCGTGTATAAATACACGACTTTAATTTTCTTGGTGATCCCGGGCAGATTCGAACTGCCGACCTACCGCTTAGGAGGCGGTTGCTCTATCCTGCTGAGCTACGGAACCGAATATTAACTTATTAAGTGTATCACAGTTTTAAGCAGCGGGCAATTATAAATTATCCATTGCTCCGGGAGGCATGCTCCACTCTACCCTTACATCGGTATTGAACCATAATCTGCCAAGGCAGTTTTTAAAGTTTTCCAAACTATCAAGCGGCATTAAAGTTTTGGTAACAAACTGACGGATAGTTTCGCCTTCAGGCAAATCAAGCGTTAAGGGTTTGCTTAAAAATTCTTCTACTTTGGCTTTAGCTTCCGGAACATCCAGCACGACATTGGCGGTTTTGGTTTCCGGGTCATATTCTACATAACCATAATGAGCATGGTGGTTTAACGTAACAGTAAATTTTTCCATAATATACCTCCGTTCTGTATATTATAGCAATTTATCGCTTATTCTACAATAGGGCACTTCAATTAAAGGCTGTTTACAGCCGAATTTTGCAGTATGCTGCCTTTAACAGATATTTTTACGGCATTTCACAAAAATTTTAATGTTAGCAATCTCTAACAATTAATAATAATTATTGACAACTTGCCGGTGCTGTGTTAAAATCATTACAGTAAGCGGTTAGAACGAACCGCCATGATAATTTTAAAATTTGTACTTTATGGAGGAATGAATAATGAAAAAATGGGTTTGCCAAGTTTGTGGCTATGTTTATGAAGGTGAAGCTGCTCCGGAATACTGCCCGCAGTGCAAAGCTCCGGCTTCCAAATTTGTAGAAATGAAAGGCGAAATGACCTGGGCTGCTGAACATTTTGTTGGCGTAGCTAAAGACGTTCCCGAAGACATTAAAGAAGACCTGCGCGCTAACTTTAACGGTGAATGCAGCGAAGTAGGCATGTACCTTGCTATGAGCCGCGTTGCTTTCCGTGAAGGCTATCCGGAAATCGGCCTGTACTGGGAAAAAGCTGCTTTTGAAGAAGCAGAACATGCTGCTAAATTTGCTGAACTGCTTGGCGAAGTTGTTACCGACAGCACCAAAAAGAACCTTGAAATGCGCGTAGAAGCTGAAAACGGCGCAACTGCAGGCAAAACCGACCTTGCAAAACGCGCTAAAGAACTCGGTCTTGACGCTATCCATGACACCGTTCATGAAATGGCTCGTGACGAAGCCCGCCATGGCAGAGCATTTGCAGGCCTGCTCGCTCGTTACTTCAACAAATAATTAAATAGTTGTTTAAGCAATAAGCAAAAGAAACTCCTGTTATCCACGGATAGCAGGAGTTTTTATTTTGCCGTTTTAATACGGATAATAGTTGATGACCATAAATTTTACTTTAATCTTGTCATCGTTAATATACGTATGGTTAACAGAAGAATTAAATACCAGAGAATCACCGGCATGGAGCTCATAAACGGCGGTATCTGTTTTAAGAGTAAGTGAGCCTTCGATAACATAAATATATTCCTGCGCCCTTGGCGAATGAGCGATTGAAGCATTGGCGCTTTCTGCGTCAAGTTCGCAGTAAAAGAGTTCAAAATTGCGGTCCGGCGCAGTAGAAAAATAGCAGTGAACGCGGTATACTCCTGTTTCGTCACTTTGCTCCGCCGTGTCGCTTCTGCGCACAACGGTGCCGTCCGGCTCTTTAACTTCCATCAGGCGTGTGTACGGCACGTTCAGCCCGTTGGCAATTTTCCAGATAGTGTTAATGGTAGGATTGCTGCCCCCTTTTTCAATATCCGACAAAATCGCTTTGCTGATGCCAGAAAGTTTTGCCAGCTGCCCCAACGTAAGGCTGCGCTCCGTACGCAGTTTATTTAAGTTAAACGCGATAATTTTCCCTAAGTCCATAAATTCACCTTTAACGTTTAATCTTTATCCTTATCGGCTTTAGCAGCGTCATTGGCATTGGCTACCGGCGCCCATTCGCGCAAAAGCTGGGCACAGCCGTTGGCGTAGCTGCCTGCATCGCCAAAGCCTGCGGCATAGGCATCCTGGTTATATACGGTTAAAAGCTGAACGTCTTCATAGTACAGCGTTGCGCTGCTGCCGTTGTCGTACACAATAAAACGGTACGGGTCAACAGGGCCGCGCTGACGCGCTACATACAGCGAACCTGCCAGCATATAGGCGCGGTATTCAGGCTTGTCGTTGCCCACGGTCTGGGCAATGTTAAAAGTCCAGTCACCTTCGTGTACGGTTGCCGTGCCGTCTTCATGCACCGTAATATCGGGATGAGGGTCTAACTTTTTAATCTGCTTCATTACGCGTTTCAGGCGTTCTTCCGGTTCCGGATGGCTGCTGAACAGGCCATAGCCCGGATTGCCTTTTTCCTTTGCCAAATCTTCCAGTTTATTAATGGTAAGCACCATGCTGTACGGATTGTAGCCTGCCTTAACGCACAGGTTAAACCCTTCCTTATCAGCGCCGCGTTCATCGGTGCGGCTGTAACCTGCTGCCAGTGCCTGCGAGGCGAGACCTGTAAGCCCCATATCGCCCTTGGTGGCAACAGCCAGCAAAAGGGTTGTTAAAAGCTGTTTTTCAATCTGGTGTACGGTATGTTTTTCAACAATATGGCTTACTTCGTGCCCTAAAACGCCTGCCAGTTCAGAATCGCTCGGCATGTAATCAATAAGCCCTTTAAACACATATACAAACCCGCCGGGGCAGGCCAGTGCGTTAACTTCGTCGCAGTTAAGCACTTTAAATGTATATTCCAAATCCTGTCGGTCGCTTACAGCTACAAGGCTTTGCCCAATGCGGTTCACACGTTCCTGCAGTTCGTAATCCTGCACAACGCCGTACTGCGCTTCCAGCGCCATTGCGGTTTCGCGCCCCATTTCAATTTCCTGCTGCTTGCTTATAATGCCGGCTTCTGCCGGAAAAGCAGTGCCAAGCAGTAAATAAAAGGCAAACAGCAAACCGGCAAATAACTTAAAAATGTTTTTTAATGCCATTTATATCTCCCCTTTTTCGTGCATGGCAGCAATTTCTTCTTTGGTATAACCCACGCTTTCCAGCACTTCCTGCGTATGCTCGCCCAAATAAGGCGCGCGTTTGCGGATAGTGCCCGGTGTGTCAGACAGCTTCGCCGCAGATTTTACATAAGTATAATCTCCGAAATCTTCTTTTTTGGTTACAAGCATCTGCGACTGTTCCGTCGTCAAGCTGCTGTCCAAAGCCTCCTGCAAGGTGCGGATTGGCGTTACGCAAAACTCGTCTTTGCCGATAAGTTCCAGCCACTCGGCCTGAGTTTTTCCTGCAAAAGCAGCTGCCAGTTTCTCTTTTATTTCTGCCGAATTGGCAAAATCAAACTGGCGGCTTTCAAGTTCCGGCAGGTCAATCAATTTGCACATTTTCTGCCAGAACTTCGGCTCTATCGTGCCGATGCTTAAATAACGGCCGTCCTTTGTTTTGTATACGCTGTAATAATGTGATGCCGTGCGCCCGAAAGAAGGCATACCGGTTTCGCGGCAGCCGATGACGCTGCTAATTGCCGTAATTTCCGCATTGATTGCCGAGCTGTACAAATCAACGTTTACAAGCTGCCCTTTGCCGGTGCGCTCGCGGGCATACAGTGCCATTAAAATGCCGCTGATGGCGTTTAAACTGCCGCCAAGTGCTGCCACCTGCACCGAAGGCACGCTTATATCCGTTCCGTCTTCCGGCGCTGCCACACCGGCAAGCCCTATAACATTAAGGTCATGCGAAGGCATGTGTTTATATTTTCCTTCCGGCCCGAAACCGGTAATGGAACAATAAATAAGCCGCGGGTTAATTTTGCTTACGCTTTCGTAATCAAGCCCCAGCATTTTTAAATACCCGGGGCGGAAACCTTCCAGAAATACGTCTGCCTCTTTTAAAAGGCGCAGCAAAACTTCACGCCCGGCAGGCGTTTTTAAATTTACGGTAATGCCTCGCTTGTTGCGGTTCAGCATTAAATGCCAGTAACTCATGCCGGGTTCTTTAGCCGGCGTAAAGCCGCGGGTAACGTCGCCCTTTACATCTTCAACCTTAATTATGTCCGCGCCGAAATCGCCCAGAACCATGCCGCAGTATTGCCCCGGCAGCCATTTGCTGAAATCAATTATTTTTATTCCTTCCAAAGCCTGCATAATTACTACCCCTTTGTACAACAAACAATTAATATGCTATATACTTCTACGCCATACGGTGTTTTCCTTTTTATCTTGCGGCAGATATTACAAACATGTATAATATTATTGTATGAATTATTATAAAAAATATTTTTGTCATTTTCATGTTCCGGAGTGATTTTTGTGAATATCCATAAATTAACGCTGGCGGCACTGCTTGTTGCCATAGGCACTTTAAGCGCGCATCTGGTTTATATACCGGCAGGCGCTTCCAAATGCTTTCCGGTTCAGCATGCTATAAATGTACTCTGCGCTGTTATTTTAGGGCCTAAAGAAGCCGTTTCCGTTGCTTTTGTTATTTCCTGCCTGCGCAATATGGCAGGCACAGGCTCGCTTTTGGCCTTTCCCGGCAGTATGATTGGCGCCTTCTTAGCCGGGCTTGCCTACCGCCGCTGGCATAATACCGGCGCGGCAATGCTTGGCGAAATTTTTGGCACCGGCATTTTAGGCGGGCTGGCAGCATGGTTTATTGCCTGGGCAATATTAAACAGCAAGGCGGCAGCCTGGTTCTTTGTGCCGCCGTTTTTAATCAGCACCATGGGCGGCAGCATAATTGCGGGGCTGCTCATTAAAAGCGGTATTCTTACTCATCTTATGCCGGCTTCTTTTTCCGGCAGGGCAGGTAAATAATGGATTTTAATCTTGATAATTTTCTTTCGCAAATTTTATATGTTTTAAGCGGCTTTTTATTCGGCATTTTCGCATCGCGCTACAGTGTGCTGTCCTGGCGCACCATTCGCGCACACGGTATTTTTGCGTCGCTTTTGCAGGTATGTATTCTGCTAATAGCGTTTATTGCTTTTCCGCTGCTTTTTTCTACTCGTACGGTAATGGGCAGCTTTGTATATTACGCTGTTTTGCTTTTCTTTTTCAGCAAGGGTTACAACAAGAGGTGAAATTATGAACGAAAATACTGAAGGTAAACTGCATAATTTAAAACTGGATGTGCCCATTGCAGAAAAATTTGTACAGCCCATGGCCGATACTTTTAAAGTTCTGGGCGACCCTACGCGTATCCGTATTCTGGCTTTGCTTGCCGAAAACGAATCCTGCGTAACGAATATTGCTGAAACACTGGAAATGACGCAGTCCGCAATCTCGCACCAGCTGCGCCTTCTGCGCCACGCAGGGCTTGTTAAGTTTACCAAAACCGGCAAGGAGGTTATTTACAGCCTTGACGACAACCACGTTTTAACCCTGTTTGCCCAGGCGCTGGACCATATCAAGCACAGGGTATAATGCCATAAACACAAAGAGCGTATGCTTTAGGCACACGCTCTTTTTATTTTACCTGTATTTTTTCACCGTCCGGCGCTGTCAGCCAGATATCATTAATATGCACGCGCCCCTTAACGATTTCAAAAGCGTCGCTTGTAACTTCGCCAAGCGGCGTTTTTATTTTTACATCCGTAAATTTCAGCACGCCATGCCTGTCATTAAATTTGCCGGAAATCTGTTCAAACGGTATCAGGCTGTATGTGCCCGCGCCGCTTGTAAAACTGCCGTAAGTAAGCACGTTTTTGGGGTTGCCGTCGCTGCGCATTTTTAAATCAAGCTCCACGCGGCAGTTAATTTTGCTGGTTTTGGCCGCAATGGAAGCCATTAAATCATGCCCAAGCGCGTCAATGCTGTAACCGCGCGTATCTACGTCATAGGTTCCGGTTGCTTCCACCGTGCCTCCGTAAACGCCGCCGGTAACATTGCTGAATTCAATTTTGCCGTTTTTATAAAAGAAATCGCCGTTTACCTTGTAAAAATGAAGCGCCGGTATGTTAAGCCGCAAAAATTCAATTCTGCCGTCGATAGAAGGCCCGGAAAGCGGCCCCGTTGCATGCCCGTAAACACTGGCTGTATCTTTAACCTTGCCAAGCCCCAGCGATTCCGGCACAACATTTTTCATGGAAATATACAAATCGCACTGCGGCTGCCCGCCGTTAAGCAAAAGTTTGCCGCTTATGCCCAGTTCGTCGCCAATCATCATGCCGCCAAAACCGGCTGCGGTAATTTTAAGCGCCGCCTCCTGCGGATTAACCGTACGCACAGCCGCGTTAACACCGCTTAAAACAAAATAACGGTGCCTGTAACTGGCAGTAATAGTGCAGTCATTAATTTTTATGCTGCTTTGCGGCAGATTTTCGGGCAAATTGATATGCAGCCCTTTATGACGCTTTTCGGTTTCCTGCCCTGCGTCCTTTTTCTTTTCCGGCAAAAAAGCCGGGCGCATATCCTTATTGAAGCGGATGGCTATTACAGGGTGGTTAAGTTCTGCTTCTTCCAGGCTGTTTAAATTTATGCTTCCGGTAACAACATCCCACGGTTTAACTTTAAAGCGCCCGTCCGGCACAAATACTACCGGTTCGCCCTCAGCGTCCAGCCATTTCAGCCCGTGGAAGCCAACATTGCCCCACATATCGGCCGTAATGCTTTCAACGGCAACGCTGCCTTCAAGCGTTTTCTGCCGCGCCATTTCGGCGTTAAAAATTTCGGCCGCATGTTCACCCGCCAGGCGGCACAGCCAGAAATATACGCCGGTTACAACAAGCATAGCCACAATAATGCCAATATACAGTTTAGGATGGTAAAATTTTTTAAGCATACTTACCTCAATCAGTTTCCCTGATTACAGTATAAGGTATTTGCGCCGGTTAGTAAAATTTTTAAACAAAAAACGGGCCCGCATTTTAGCATTACTGCCTAAACAGAGCCCGTTTAAATTATTTATTTTTAATTATTTCTTCCATTTGCAGTGGTCGGTTGCGCCGCTGAACTGGTTCAGTCGGAAGGAATTTTTAAGTGCCACCGTAATAAATTCCTTGGCTTCCGCCAAAGCGTCCTTAACGCTCAGGCCTTTGGCAAGCCCTGCGGTAATGGCTGCCGAAAAAGTACAGCCTGCGCCGTGGTTAAAGCAGCCGGGAATTTTCTTTTCGGTATTAACAACATAGTTTTTGCCGTCATACAGTACGTCTACCGCTTCATCGCTGTTATTGCGCGAGCCGCTTTTAATAACAACATAGCCTGCGCCCATTTCCTGAATGCGCGCCGCAGCTTCTTTAATTTCGTCAAGCGTTTCCACCTTATCCATACCGGCAATATACGCCGCTTCCAGAGTATTCGGCGTAATAACGTCGGCACGGCTTACCAGCACTTCTTTAATGGCTTTGGCTGCTTCCGGCACCATAATTGCGTCAATGCCCTTGCACACCATTACCGGGTCAATAACAACGTTCTTCAAACTGTATTTATCAATGGTATCGGCAACCAGCTGCACCAGTTCCGCACTGCCGAGCATGCCTGTTTTCATAGCGTCAATGCCGATGCCTTCCACAATGGTTTTTATCTGTTTTTCAATAACATCCATACCGATTGGGTACATTTCGTGGTCCCAGTTAAGCGGGTTCTGCGCCACAATAACCGTCAGCGCCGTCATGCCGTACACACCCATGGCGGTAAAAGTTTTTAAATCTGCTTCCATGCCTGCGCCGCCGCTTGTATCGCTGCCGGCAATGGTCATAGCCTTATGTAATGCCATTTTAAAGCCCCCTGTAATACAAAAAATTTATGTTTTTAACACAGATATTATGATATACTAAAACTGTTATTAAAAAAATATCCAGAATTTCCATTTTTAAAGGGGACAGTTTATGCTTATAACCTTGCCGCAGGCAGATAAAAAAGATTTTCCGCTTTATCTGCGCCTGATAAACGAAATTAAAAATAAAATACACAGCGGTGAAATTGCAGCCGGAGAAAAAATGCCGTCGCTGCGTAAACTGGCACACGATTTGGAAGTAAGCCGCACCACGGCAGAAGCGGCATACAGCCAGCTTGTTGCCGAAGGCTACCTTATTGCCAGCCCCAAACGCGGTTACTTTGCGGGCAGCATAGTTTCCCGCAAGCCGCAGAAAATTCTTCCGCCGCAAAAGCCTTCTGCCGCAGCAGTGCGTTACGACTTTGGCAATAACTATATCGACAGCAGCCTTTTTCCCGCCTCGCTTTGGAAGCGCTGCCTTGGACATGCCCTGCAAAATTCGGCACTGCTCGCCGGTTACGGCAACCCACAGGGCGAACCCTACCTGCGCAGCACGCTTGCGCGTTACAGCCACGAGGCGCGCAGCGTTATCTGTACGCCGGAACAGATAGTTATTGGCGCCGGTATGCAGAGCCTGCTGCAAATACTTATTGACGTGCTTGACGCTTTGCCGCACACAGTTGCTTTTGAAGAACCCGGCTTTACCAAAGCGGAACATATTTTTGCAATGAGCGGCTGGCAGGTGCGGCATTTTAACACCGAAAACCTGCATAACAAACTGCCGCAGCTGCTTTATGTAAGCCCCTCAAACCCGTACAAGGGGCGCTCGCTTTCGCCGCAGGGCAGGCTTGATTTACTGCGCTGGGCACAGCAAAACAGCGCCTACATTTTAGAAGACGATTACAACGGCGAATTCCGTTATTTTTCGCACCCCATTTCGTCATTACAGGGCATGAGCGGCGGCCAGAATGTAATTTACTGCGGCTCGTTCTCGCGCATTCTGCTGCCAAGCCTGCGCATAAGCTATTTGGTGCTGCCGCAAAACCTACTGCCCGTTTATAACCGTATCAAGCATTTGTATAACCAAACTTCCTCCAGCATTGAGCAGTTTGCCCTGGCGGAATTTATCTCCTCCGGCGGGCTGCGCCGCCACATAAAAAAAATGCGCCGCCGTTATGCCGTAAAAAACACTTTGCTGCGCACTGCCCTTGCCAATATTTTTGGCAGCAAGGCAAGCATTATGGCTTACGAATCCGGCCTGCATATACGCCTGGCTGTACACGCCGCTGCCACGGCAGAAGAACTGGCACAAAAGGCCATGTCAAAAGGCATTCACATTCTGCCAGTTAAAGCGGCCGAAAGCAGCAGCCCGGAAATTTTGCTTTCGTTTGCAGGCATTGCCGAAGAAGATATTGAACCAGCGCTCCTGGAATTAAAAAAAGTATGGCAGTTATAAAAAATGCTCTCTTTTAAGCACGCAGCTTACAAAGAGAGCATTTTACTTTATTTAATAAATATTTCCCAGCACAAAACCGCAAGCAGGCCCGGCACGCCGAAAATACCGGCGATAAGTGCTTTGGCAACAGTTATTTTCAGCCCGAAGCCCACTGCTGCACCGATAAGGTTTACCAGCCACAGCGCAGCGGCACCAATAACGCCGTTCCACACCAGCTTAAACGGCAGCGATAAAAATTTTACCGCTATCAGTAAAATTAAAACGCCGGCAATAAAAGGCAGCGAGCCTTCTATCGTTGCAGAATCAAGCCCCTGCACAGCGTCAATGGCTGCCGTGCCGATTTCCCTGACTGCGTTTTCCGCATCCTGTATTTCCATTTTTTAATCTTGCCTTTCTTACAGACGCAGCCTGTTCTCCAGCGCGCGCGCCAAAGTCAGTTCGTCGGCGTACTCCAAATCGCCGCCGACAGGCAAACCATGCGCAATACGGCTGGTTACCACGCCCAGAGGTTTCAGCAGCTGCGCCAGATAAGCCGCCGTTGCTTCACCCTCCACATTGGAATTGGTCGCCAGAATTACTTCTTTTACTTCGCCCTGCTGCAAACGGCGCAGAAGCTCCTTAATCCGCAGGTTATCCGGCCCAATGCCGTCCAGCGGCGACAATGCGCCGTGCAGGACATGGTACAGGCCTCTGTATCCGCGGCTGCGTTCCATGGCCATTACATCCTGCGGCTGTTCCACCACACAGATGGTGGTTTTGTCGCGCCCGGGGTCGCTGCATATGCCGCACTCCGGCTTGTCGCTTAAATTATAGCAGGTACGGCACAGGCATACCTGGCGTTTGGCATCAACCAAAGCAGCAGCCAACCGCTGCACATCCTCTGCCGGCATATTAATAATATGATAGGCAAGGCGCAGCGCCGTTTTGGAACCAATGCCCGGCAAACGCCGCAGCTGTTCATGCAGGTTTGCCAGCGGGCGTATCAGGCGCGCCATATCAGAACATGCCCGGCAGTTTCATCCCGCCAGTAATTTTGCCCATTTCTTTTTCTGTCATTTCATCTACCTTGCGCATTGCTTCGTTAATGGCAGTAGTAACCAAATCCTCCAGCATTTCCACATCTTCGGGGTCAACTGCGCTGGGGGCAATGGTAACCTTTTCAACGGTTTTGCGGCCGGTTATAACAACGGTAACGGCACCACCGCCGGCAGTTGCTTCAACAGTGCGGTTTTTCAGTTCTTCCTGCATTTTCAGCATATCCTGCTGCATTTTCTGTACTTTTTTCATCATACCCTGCATATTTGCCATTCCGGGATTAAACATAAATAAATTCCTCCTTAATTTTGCTGATTACAGTTTCTGCAATGTTCCGCCAAAAGCCGCCATGGCTTTTTTTACCACTGGCTCAAGTTCTTCTTCCTGCTCTTTTGCAGGCGCCGGTGCAGGCGGTTTCTGCACAAGTCCGGCTTCTTCAACGCAGTTTAAGCGCACCTCACAGCGCGCAAGGCGCAGCAAAACGGCTTCAAAAGCCTTTTTATAATCATCGGCATTCATGCGCTTGCAGTTAAACTTGTTTTTAAAAGCAACCGTTAAAATACCGTTGACATAGCTTACTGCACGCCCCCCGGCAGCACAGGCCACCATGGAGCGTTTCTTTTCCGTTTTTAAAATTTCAAGCACCTGCTGCCACAAATCTCCGGCAGCGGCATCCGCCTCCATAATTGGAGCAGGCTCTGCTTTCTGCACCGGAACTGCTTTTTTTACAGGCACGGCTTTAACAGGTTCAGCCGCGGGCTGATAATTTTCTGCTTCCGCAGCAGCTTTCTGAGGCTGCGGTTCCGGCGCTTCGGTGTGAATGCCATGACCTTCGTCAAGCACATAGCCGAATTTAGGACCGGTTTCCGGCGCAGCAGCCGCTTGCTGAGGATAATCCTGATGCACAGGCGCAGCAGGAACCGTTTGCTGTATTGCCGGTATTCTTCCGGCAAGCATGGCTTCCAGTTTTTCCACGCGCGCGGTTAAAGCTGCCAGCGTGCTGCCTTCCACACGGCACAAATCAAACAGGCACATTTCTGCGGCAATTCTGCCGCGCACGCTCTGCCGCAGTTCCAGCATGCACTGGTGCAGGCGTTCCTGCGCCGCCATCAGCCTGTCCGTGCTGAACAGTCCTTCCATAGCAGCTATTGCTTCTTTAGTATCAGTCAGGTAAATCTCGCGGTATTCGGGCGAAGCCTTGTAAAGCAGCACTGCCCGCAGGTATTCCGCAAGTTCAGTAATAATCTGCTTAACATCCTTGCCGCCTGCAAGCAGGGCTTCCAAAAGCTCCAGCGCTTTCGGCACATTGCCTTCGCCAACCGCTTTTACAAGTTCCCGCAGGGCTTCGCGCCCTACAATGCCCAGCACGCTGCGCACGGTTTCAGCGCTTACGCGCTCTGCCATAACGCCGCACTGGTCCAAAAGGCTCAATGCGTCGCGTATGCCGCCGTCAGCCTGTACGGCAATCAGCTGCAAGGCGTCGTCATCGGCTGCAATGCCGCTGCCGTCGGCAACTTCACGCAGGCGTTTAACAATGTTGCTGTCGGTTACGCGCTTAAAATCAAAGCGCTGGCAGCGCGAATGTATTGTTGCCGGTATTTTATGCGGCTCGGTTGTTGCCAGAATAAAAATTACATGCGGCGGCGGTTCTTCCAGCGTTTTTAAAAGCGCGTTGAAGGCCTCCGTCGTAAGCATATGCACTTCGTCGATAATATATACTTTATAACGTCCGTTTACGGGCGCAAAAGCAACTTTTTCGCGCAAATCGCGGATTTCATCAATGCCGCGGTTGGAAGCTGCGTCGATTTCAAACACATCCATGGATGTGCCGTCATTTATGCGCACGCAGTTCTGGCATTTATTGCAGGGGTTAGGCGTCGGCCCGTGTTCGCAGTTAACAGCCTTGGCCAGAATTTTTGCCGTACTGGTTTTGCCTGTTCCGCGCGGCCCGGCAAACAGATAGGCATGAGCTATGCGCCCCGTTTCCAGCGCATTGGTAAGCGCAGTACGCACCGCCTCCTGCCCTACGAGGGAATCGAACCCCTGCGGGCGCCACTTTCTGTATAACGCAACGTATGCCAACTGCCGCACCTCCTTATAATATGCCTACCACATAATTATATAAAATTTCTGCCCATAAGTACAACAAAATTAACAAAAAAAGCAGCCCATCAGAGCTGCTTAAGCTACTTCCTTGTAGGGCCGCAAATGCAGGCACCCCTGCGGCACATGCAAGTAACTGCTTAGTGCTGCTCCCTCCCGGTCCTGACACGGTTCACAGGCTTTCATTGCGCAGGACCCGCCATCTGCGGTCCTACAAAGAAGTAATAAAAAAACCGCTTACGCGGCAGTTTTTAAGTGGCGGAGAGAGAGGGATTCGAACCCTCGGTACGGTTTCCCGCACACACGCTTTCCAGGCGTGCACCTTCAACCACTCGGTCATCTCTCCGTGTTGAAAATGTGATAAATATTTGGTTTTTGCCGCAAAAGAAAACTTGCGGCTATGGCATCAGCCGCAAGTAACAGTATACCTATATTTTGCTTACTTGTCAAGGTTTTTACATAATTTTTCTGCAAATTATTTAATCATCCGCTGCATTTTCCGGAGGCAAAAGCAAAAGCGACCTTTCGGAATTTAAAGTTACGTTCTGTGCCGTGCTGCCCATTACCAGCCCTTTAACCAGCCCCGCGCCTGTTTTGGCCATTACAATCAGCGAAACATCCTCTTTTTCGGCAATGCGCAGAATCTCTTTGGAAGCCGCTCCTTTGCGTACATGAAACCCTGCTTTAATGCCGAAAATTTTCATTTCGTCCACCAGTTCCTGCAGGCGGTTTGAAGCCGTTTTCATTTTATCTTCCAAATCATCCTGGCTGCGGCTGCGTTCCACCACATGCACAAACACAACTTCGCTGATATGCTCGCGCAGCATGCGGATAACGTCCAGCGCCGACAAAGACTTTAGCGAAAAATCGGTCGGCACCAGAATGCGGTGCAGCAGATTTTTCTGCAGCAGTTCGTCGCCTGCATCTTCCACCGGTTTTGAAACAAACAGCGGCCTGTCGGTAGCACGCGCCAAATCAAAGGTGGTGCTTCCCAAAAGCGCGCTTTTAAAAAAGCCTTTTCCGTGCGACGCCACCATAATAAGCCCTGCGTCCTCATCATCGGCAATTTCCGTTAACTGCTCAAAAACTTCGCCGCTGCGGTAAATTTCACGCGCGTTTTCATATCCGGCGCGGCGCAGTTCGGCAACCACCGCCCGCACACGGCTCTGCACTTTTTTAAAGCTGCTGCTGCCGGGCTCCGCATCCTCTTTGTCTTTAAAAATATGCGCTACCGCAACCTCGGTATCGTCATCAGGGCACAAGCTGTAAAAACACGGAAGCAGACCGTCCGCTTCCTCCGATAAATCTGTTGCAAGCAAAACCTTATCAAACATTTTTGTTTCTTTCCTCCAAAACTTAAAATCAGCGAAAAGTTACTTAATATTATTTTAATTCTCCGCCGCCGCCAAAAATCCTGCCGCAAATTTGCAGCCGCCGCTGCCGGAACATGATATAATAAAAGTATTTAAAGGAGTTTTTATTTATGGATACAGCCTTACTGATAGAAAAATTAAACACTACGCACAACCTTAATAAAGTCGAAGCATTACAGCTTATCAAACAGGGCGCGCAGCATAAAAACCTGCTTTTTGCGCTGGCGCAGCAAACAGCGCAAAAAAGCTTCGGCAAGCAGATTTTTGTGCGCGGGCTGATAGAGTTTACCAACTACTGCAAAAACGACTGCTATTACTGCGGCATAAGGCGCAGCAACAAAAATGCCGCGCGCTACCGCCTTACGCAGGAAGAAATTCTGGAATGCTGCCATGCAGGGTACGGGCTTGGCTTCCGCACCTTTGTTTTACAGGGCGGCGAGGATTATTTTTACAGTGACGAGGATATCGCCGCTATTGTGCGCGCCATTAAAGCGCAGCATCCGGACTGCGCCGTTACGCTTTCCATCGGCGAGCGCAGCCGTGAAACCTACGCCTTATGGAAAAAAGCAGGTGCCGACCGTTATCTTCTGCGCCACGAAACGGCAGATTGTGCGCACTACGCCAAACTGCACCCGGCAGAACTGAGTGCCCAAAACCGCCAGAACTGCCTGTATACTTTAAAAGAACTCGGCTATCAGACAGGCGCGGGCTTTATGGTCGGCTCACCTTACCAGACGCCGGAAAATTTAGCGGACGATTTAATGTTCCTACAAAAACTGCGCCCGCAGATGATTGGCATCGGGCCGTTCATTCCCCATCACGATACGCCGTTTAAGGACGAACCCGCAGGCAGCGTGGAACTTACTTTGGTGCTGCTTGCCGTTCTACGGCTTTTATTTCCGCACGTGCTTCTTCCGGCAACGACGGCTCTGGGAACTCTGGCCCCGGGCGGCAGGCTTTTGGGCATTAAGGCCGGTGCAAATGTTATTATGCCCAATCTTTCGCCGCAGAACGTACGCTGCAAATACCTTTTGTACGACAACAAACTGCACACCGGTGCAGAAGCAGCCGAAGCGCTGAACGAACTGCAGCGTGAAGTAGCTTCCATAGGCTACAGGATTGTTTCTGCCCGCGGCGATTATACGGAGGAACCATGGACGCAAGGCTGAGGGTTCTTACAACTTACAAACTGCTTAACAATACGCGCTATTTCCGCCTGCGCTTATGTGCCGGCGGCGTTGTTACCGGCGTACTGGCAGGCGTTATCATAAGCTGCTTCCGCCTTGCCTTAACCGGTGCCGCTTCACTCCGCGCCAATTTGCAAAGCCTTGTTTTTGCCGGCGGTTATACGCCGCCTGCCATTGCACTTTTTTGCGGCGCACTGCTTATTGCCGCCGCTTTGCTTGCGTGGCTTGCCAAAGCGGAACCGCAGGCGGCGGGCAGCGGCATTCCGCAGGTAAAGGGCGCCGTACTGGGCGTTTTTAAACTGCGCTGGCTGCGTATTTTACTTGTTAAATTCGCCGCCTGCGCCCTTGCCATAGGCAGCGGGCTGTCGCTCGGAAGAGCAGGCCCGTCCATTCAAATGGGCGCTATGGCCGGGCAAGGCGTAAGCCGTCTTCTGGCACGCCCGCGCATAGAAGAACGCTATCTTATCAGCGGCGGCGCGGCAGCAGGCTTGGCCGCAGTTTTTAACGCTCCGCTGGCAGGCGTTATTTTCGTTCTGGAAGAAATCAACCACAATTTTTCAGGCTTTTTGCTGTTTCCCGTTCTTTCGGCATCCGTGGCAGCAACATTTACAAGCCGTTTAATACTAGGGCGCGATACCGTTTTTAATTTTTCCGGGCTGCCCGTTTTGCAGTACAGCGATTACTGGGTAATTCTGGCGGCAGGCATCATCTGCGGCGTACTGGGCGCGTTGTTTAATTACGGGCTTTTGAATGCCGCACGACTTTACAAACTGCTGCCAAACAGCAGCTGCCTGCAAAACTTTTTGCTGCTTGCCGTTACTGCCATTACCGGCTTATATCTGCCGGAAGCATTGGGCGGCGGCGACGATTTGCTAACCAATACCGCTTTTAACTCCTACCCCGTAACGGTACTGCTGATGTTTTTAACCGCCAAAATACTGCTTACACTGCTCGCTTTCGGGCGCGGGCTGCCGGGCGGCGCATTTATACCGACGCTTGTTGCGGGCGGGATTGCCGGTGCGGTTATGGCCGGACTGTTTTCTCAGGCGGGCCTTTTAAGCAGCGCCTATAAAACAAATATCGTTATACTTTCCATGGCGGCATTTTTTACGGCTTCCGTACGCACACCCATCACCGCCACGGTGCTTGTTATGGAAATGACAGGTTCGTTTCTGCACCTTTTGCCGCTGGCGCTTGCTTCGCTTACGGCTTTTGCCACAACAGAAGTTTGGCGCGCCAAGCCGCTGTACGGCGAACTGTTTATGCGTCTTTTGAAAAACACCAAAGCGCTGGAACGCAACCACGCCGAACAGGAACGCAGCATTATGGAACTGACGGTAGATACCGGCAGCACTGCTGACGGGCGCCTGGTGCGCGAAATTAACTGGCCGCGCCATTCGCTTTTAGTAGACGTAAAACGCGGCGACGAAGAACTAATCCCCGAAGGCAATACGCGCCTGCACAGCGGCGATACGCTGTATGTGCTGTGCTACCCTACGGAAATTGAAGAACTGCAAAAACTTACAGCAAAATAATTAAACGGCAGTAACCTTTTTAGGCTTCTGCCGTTATTTTTATGTTTTTACGGTTTTAATCAATGCCTGTTGCTTTGTAACCCAGGGCCTCTACCGCTGCTGTTAAAGCAGAAACTTCCGGCTCCTGCCCTTTATCTGCAAAAACCTCTGCCCAGTTTCTGTCAAGCCTTACAGTCACGCTTTTTACGCCCGGTACCTGTGCCAGCGCAGCCTGTACTTTTTCTGCGCATTTTCCGCACGCCATGCCTTCAATTTTAACAACCAGGTAATCCAAACGCTCAATTTTAAAAATTACCGGGCGCGTACCGTCGTTGCAGCAGGCAATCATCATGCGCTCATCGTTAGTCCAACCGCGCATAATGCTGCCGCCCTGAAGCGCCGTATAAATATAACGGCTGATACAGTCCCACGCTTCGCCGCACTGCGTGCCGTTGCCGGTGCGCCAGAAGGTATCGTCGCCGCCGTA
>ULVB01003491.1_pt1 | contig 56702 bp, 42 predicted proteins | sample 1959071 | NCBI WGS metagenome assembly ULVB01 (sample SAMEA4835776, study PRJEB28245) | human gut metagenome | biome: gut microbiome; material: fecal sample | place: Denmark | collected 2008 | reverse complement strand
GATATTTATATTATAATTGCTACAAATGTTATTGATATGGATAATAAACCTATTGAAGATAATGTTAGTAATAAGGCTAAAGCTGATGCTGAATTTGCTAACAGATATAAATCTAAACGAACTAATAGACCTACTAAAATGAAAGTAGGTAAACTTGGTCTTGGACGTATTGTTAAATAATTAAATAATATTTGTATTATGTTTACTCTTACAAGTTCTCAAAAGTCTTATTCTGTAGATTTTCCTACAGATATTCGTGAAATCACTGCTGATTATTTCAATGCTATTCTTAGTGATGTTAAAGTTCAGCAACATTATTGTATTGTAGCTATGTGCTTTAAAGATAAAGTTTTTAATGTTGCTTCTGCTTTAAAGAATAAAACTAATCCTACAAGCAATGTAACATCTATTATAGCTAAGATTGCTGAAGATAATGAATGTGGTTTTAAACAAATGGAAAGAGCTGTAGTTGATAGAACAAGTCTTGAACGTGGTATTCATCTACGTATTGCTGCAAATGCTATTTCTGTTAGTGGCTTTGAAGATTATGTTTCTAAAGATATTCAACTGATTGATTCTCTTATTAAAGGAACTTATTATCGTTCTGGTGCTTCAAATCTTGTTTTAAAATCAGGTAATGGAAAAATTGATTCTCCTTCTATTTATTTGGTAGAATTTAAGATTATTCCTATTCGTGATATTGTTGCTACTCGTCCTGTTATAGGAACGAATAATTGTATTTTTATTAATAGAAATAAAAACAGTATTGCTAACTAATGGCTAAGGGTTGGAACTTTAATAAACATAATGTTACAGAACTAAGTAATATTGATGATACTTATACATTAGTATGTAAAGATAGCAATACTATTATTGATGAGATTACTAAAGTTCCAGAAGTTAAAGTTAAAATTAAACTTATTATTGATAATCTTGAACAACAAATAGCTGATATTCTCCGAAATGATGGTATTGCTTATATACCTCATTTCGGAAATATTAGTAAAAATCCTTCCGGAATCGTTCTTAAAGAGAACTTTAAAACTCTTAAAGAAGCCTCTAAAAGAATGAATAAAGAAGAATATATGGAATTTAGTAAGAGTATATTTGCTGAAGCTAAACGTAATAGAGAAAAAGAACTTGAAGCTGAACGTAAAGCTAAATTATTTAAGAAAGTTCATTTTAAACCATATATGAAAATTCTTTCTAAATATGGTGAAACTTATGCTAATATATGGATTAAATATCATAATAAATATAATATTGTAGAATATAATCCAGATGTTGAACAACAATGGAGAGAATATTATGGAACAGACAAACAATCTTGATATTAAATATCTTGTTACTATAGATAACACTGGGATGCCTAAAGCTCCTACTCTTGAACAACTTCTTGATAAAGATGTTCGTCTACTTTATACAAGAGATACAACAAAAGATAAAGAAATGTATCTTAAAGAAGTAGGAGTTATTTATTATTTAGCCGATCCTAATGCTCCTACTAAACAACAAGGTCTTAGTGATGCAGAATGTATTAAAAGAGCTATTGAAAATTATGATCTTCCGGACAATTATCAACCTGATTTATTAGTATTTAAAATTGCTCGTCGCTATCATGATCAAAAAATAACTGAAGCTGGTATTATTCTTGAAAACATTCTTAAAGCTATTCATAATGCTAATATAGCCGTTAATGTTCTTAATGAATCACTTAATGAAAAACTTAGTTCTGGTCTAAGCAAAGATGATGCTTTAGATGTTATTGACATTATGGATAGACTTGCTAAAAAGTCTGTTGAAATACCTTCTTTAGTTAAAGGTCTTAACGAAGCTAGAGAAAATCTTATATATGAGCGTGAACAAACTACTGCTCGTGGTGGTCAAGTTATTTTATCAAGTATGGATGCAGATGAAGATGAATAAAGAAAAGATATTAATAGAGCGAGAACATATCAAATGGTATGAAGTTATAGATTCCCTTACAGGGAAACAAACTTATAAAATTGATATTAAAAAGTCTAATGATAATAATTGGATTAATATAGCTGAAGGTAATATTTATGCTACACAAGACTTATATAAATTATTAATTCATAGATTTGGTTATTAAATTATGATTACTCTTCGAGATAAAAGATATGAACAAGTTAAACTTACATTTGTTAATGAAGGTCATAAATATTATGATACTCTTGGTAATACTTATGTAAGTACTACAACTATAGTTGGACATTTACATAATCCTTTTGATAAAAAGAAATGGCTTCGTATTAAAGCTCAAGAACTTGGTATTAGTGAAAAAGAACTTGAAGCACAATGGAATAGTATTACAAAAGAAGCCTGTGAACGAGGAACTAATACTCATGATGGTCTTGAAAAAGGAATACGTGGTGCTAGTAAATTTAAAGCAGCTATTCGTTATCTTGATGATAGACCTGATGGTGAAATGATAACTATTGCTGATTTAGCTAATATTGATTTACATATATCTGAACTTTCAATTAAAGATTTTATTGAACTTACTGAAAATAAATATCCTGAAATATATAATGTTCTTGGATGGTATGTTGCTAGAGATTATCATATTTATGCTGAAATTGGAGCATTTCTTATAGACTATCTTATTTCTGGAACTATAGATGTTCTTCTTATTAGAGATGATAAACATGTTATTGGTGACTGGAAAACTAATAGAGGTGGTCTTGTTTTTGAATCAGGTTATTATAAGAAAGATAAAAGTACTAAACCTGCACAAGAAACTAATTTATGGATTCCTACTGATAATAGACTTCTTGCCCCATGTAGTCATATGCCTGATTGTAATGGTAGTGTTTATAATTTACAAGTTAGTATGTATGCCTATATGGTAGAAACTATTCTTGGAGTTCCTAATGCAGGTATTTGGCTTTGTCATATTGATTCTGATTTTGAACTTAATCAATATGGACAGCCTAGACGTTTTCCTGATGGATTATATCATATTAAAGAAAATCCTAAAGAACGTACTACATTTCATAAACTTCCTTATCTTAAAAAAGAAATTGAAATGATTCTTGCTGATAGACTTAAAGTTGTAAATGCTCAAGGTGTTAAACAACAATTTGATTTAGGACTATGAAAGAAAGTATTATTGCTTTTATTATAGGTTGTATTATTGGAGGTATAGCAGCTTATATTAACTATACAAGTTCTTCTGTAGAAGTAAATAATCCAATAATTATTGAAAGATATATTCCTATTGATACTACAGAAAATGTTATTAGTAAAGTTAATAATACTAAGTATATTATTGATAGTTTACAACAAGCTAATGATTCCCTTACAGGGAAACTTCAAGTAGCTAATTATAAACTTGAACGTATTCGTTATTATAATGATGTTGCTAAGAAAGGAAATAATATTAAATTTCTAAGAGGTTGGATTAATAGAGTATTAGATGGAAACGATTAATTATAGAGTTCTTGAATCTTCTAAAAATGTAAGATTAATAACATTTGTTGATGCTGCTAATCTAAGTAGAACATTTAGAGTTGAAGTTAAATCTATACTTGACAATCAATATAAGTGTGTGGATTATACTGAAGCTAGATGTAATTATGGTCGTTATATTAATAAGGCTTATAATACTATGAGTCGTTTATTTAAAAAATTATCTAAACAGTATGGCTAACTTTAAAATTGCATTTAGAAAAACTTGTAAATGGGAAGGCGAATATGCTAATGATCCCGATGATACAGGAGGTGAAACTTATAAAGGTATATCTCGTAAACATCATCCTACTTGGAATGGTTGGAAAATCATTGACAAATTAAAACAAGAATATCCTCGAGGTTTTAAAACTAAACTAAAAGGTAATTCTGAACTTCAAGCTATGGTTGATGATTTCTATAAAAGAAATTATTGGAATCATCTTTATCTTGATGATCTTGCTAATCAAGAACTTGCAAATCAAATGTTTGATACTGCTGTTAATTGCGGTATTAAACCTGCGGTTAAGATTATTCAGAAAGTTCTAGGTATTCCTGCTGATGGAAAACTTGGTCCTGTTACAATTGAAGCAATGAAGAAAATTAAAGGATAACATATAACTCAATAGAATCATGAAGAAATATATAATAGAAATACTCATTGTGATAGTGATTAATGTAGTATCACTTGTTATCTTTCATAGAGCATTCATTCACATTGATCCGATTAATTCAAATATCTCTTCTATTGATACTACCTATAATAGATTTCGGATTGATTCTATTGAGATAGTTATTCATAAACAAGATAGTATTATATATGATATTAAAGAAGATGCAAATAAAGATATACTTGAGAGTCTTAATGATGATGATAGTGCTGCTGTCAGTAGGTTTCTCCAGTTGGTCTATGACAACTTCTCCTACGGGGAAACAAGCAAAGACTGACACTGTGTCTGTCAGTATTCCTATAGAAGCTATTAGATTAGCTAATATAAAACTTATAGAAGCTAAAGCTAATATTAAGATTATTCAAGTTAAAGATAGTATTATTACAAATCAACGATTGGCTATTAATGAACTTGATAATATTAATAATGATTTACAAGATAGAATAGTTCAAGCTAATGAAATAAATAATAAAGTTAATACTGAACTTAATAGATATAAAGTTAAAGCAAAAAGAGCGAGCTGGGCTGCTGTAGGAAGTAGTTCAGCTTTTATTGTATTACTACTAATAATATTATAGTTATGGCTGGTGATAGAATTTATCCTTTTCTTGAATTTCTTCAGGAAGATAAAAGTGGATATCCTCATGCTAAAGATAAAGGATTTGTAGATAAAGATGATCTCTTTTTAGTTGGGGAAAGTGGAGGTTTTCTTATGAATATTAGACCTGGTTGGAAATTTGTTAATACTCATCTTTTTTCTGAAGCTGCAAATTATTATCGAGAACATAAAGGATCATATACTCAATTTAAAGTTGATAGTCTTCCTCATAGACAATTTAGAAAAAGAGAACAATATAGACGTAAACATGGATTTGAAGCTCCTTGTTTAATGGATCCTAAAGGAACTATTTATAATGTTCGTATAACAGGAAATCATTATAATTTTCTTAATTATACTCGTATGGAACAGCTTGATGAAACAAGTATTCAACGAGGTAATGTTAATACTGCTAAGAAACATTATGATTTTCCAAAGTTTCTTGATGCTCAATTTTGGTTTTTTCATATACTTGAATTTGCAGAAAATAATGGTTTTCATGTTATAATTGATAAAACTCGTCGAGGAGGATTTTCATATATAAATGCTAGTACTGCTGCTAATAGAGTTAATTCTTATCCTCGTAAAGTTGTTATTAATGTTGCTATTGATAAAAAATATCTTACTCAACGTGGAGGTCTTACTAACTTTGCAATTAATAATTTAAAGTTCTATGAAGAAAAAACTCCATTTAAAAGAGGAATATTTAGTACGGTTAATACCGACTTTCGTCTTGGATATAAGCTCTCAAGTGGGATTGAAGCAGACAATAGCTGGTCTAGTTCTTTACTTTCTGTTTCTGCTTTCAATGATCCTGATTGTGCTATTGGTAAGGATGCTGTAGAAGTTAATGTTGAAGAGTTATCTACTATGGATAACTTTGATGCTTTTATGAGTGTTACTGAACCTGCAATGCGTACTGGAGCTTATACAACTGGTATACTTAAATGTTGGGGTACTGCTACTTCTGGAGATATGTCTACATTTGAAGCAAACTTTTATAATCCTTATGCTTATCACTTTATGCCATTTGAAAATGTATGGGATCAAGATATGCGTGGAGAAGTTTGTGGATATTTTAAACCTTATTGTTGGGGATTACAAGGAGAAGTAGATGGAGAATTTGGTGTTGATAAAGATGGTAATTCTAATATTGAAGTAAGTCTTAAGATTGCTGCTAAAGAACGTATTATGAAAAAAGAAAAAGCTAAGACTTATTCTGATTATATTAATTATCTTGGACAATATGCTTTATTTCCTGCAGAATCATTTAGTAGTGGTGGAGAAAATATATTTAGTAGTGAAGCTCTTACTGCATGGGAAACTAAACTTCGTATTGATGATAGTTATAAATTTTATATTGATGGGGAATTAATTAAAGTTAATGGTAAAGTTGTATTTAGAAGTAATGATAGATTAGCTGCTGATGGTAAAAAGATATATGATTATATACAAGGTGTTCCCCGTAGAGGAAATGAATCTCCTCATGGTTGTGCTAGAATTTGGTTTATGCCTGAAGAAGAAACTTATTTTGATAGTAAGACCAATAGAATGGTTAAAGGCATACCTAAAGGTAAATATAGTGCTACATATGACCCTGTAGGTGTAGATAAAGAAAAGAAAGAAATTACTAATAAACATTCACATAATAGTATTGCTATTTGGGAAGAAGCTTCTGAACGTAATGGTTTTAAACAAAAACTTGTTGCTACTTATTATGGTCGTCCAGATAGACTTGAAGAAGCTGATGAAATATTTCTTAATCTTTGTATATTTTATGGTATTGTAGGAACAGCTGCTGTTGAAACTAACCGTGGTGAAACTGTTTCTAATTTCCGTAAATGGGGAGAACTTAAAAGACTTGAACATGAACCATTATTTGTATGGGATGCTTCAATTAAAGGTAAAGTAAGTACTAGTTATGGTTATAATGTTGGCGGTTCTGATAAGAAGTTAAATGCAATTCGTATTCTTAAAGAAATGCTTTATGAAGTTGTAGGTAAGAATGAAGATGGCTCTGATATTTATATGTTTGAATATATTCTTGATTATCAAACTATTCTTGAACTTAAGAAATGGAATCCTGAAGGTAACTTCGACCGTGTTTCTCAACTTATAGTTAGAGCTATTCAATGGAAAGCTAAACAACTTAAAGCTAAAGACCAACTTAAATCAAGAGTTAAAACAAATGAAGATAATGACCAAAGTTCTTTTTGGAATAGATCTTGGTTTCAATCTAAATAAAACTTTAAAAATATGGCTGATTACACTTATAAATTTGGAACTGCTGAATTTCCTGAACAGAAAGTCAGTGCTGCTGAAAAAGCTAAACCTGAATGGTACGCTAATAGTGTTGACTATGTTATTGCTGCTGGTATGGCAGCTAAAGGTACTAATGATATAGATGAACAATTATCTATATTACATGGAGAAATGCCTAGTCAATATTATAAGAAAACACTTAATCCTTATAATGTTACTAATGAAAAGTGGACTTATTTTCCAGCTACACTTCGTAATTATGATATTATGAATGGTGTAATTCGTAGATTTGTTGGAGAATATGTTAAAAATCCACATGATTTTATTGTTTCTGCTAATAATCCAGAAATAATAATGTCTAAAAATGCTAAACTTCGTGAAGAACTTAGACCTATTATAGAACAGCAAATAGCTGATAGAATTAAAGCTGCTGCTCAACAAGCTCAAAATGAAGGTCAAGATATGTCTCAATTTAATCCTCAACAAGCTATTGATATTCCAGCTTTCATTAAAGAATTTAATGAGAATTATATTGATGATCAATCTGAACAAGGACAACATATTCTTGATGCTATTCAGGATATAACTAAAGATACTCTTTTATATGCTCAAGCTTATTTTGATTTTGTATCTTTTGGTGAATGTTATACTCATACAGAAATAGTAGGAAATAATCTTATTAAAAGAGTTGTAGATCCGGGTGATGCTTATCCTGTACCTAATGATAATTTCTTTGTTGAAGATTTTGATATGTTTGCTGAAAGGCGTCGTCTTACTTATCAACAAATAGTTGATATGTTTGATGATCTTCTTGATGAAAATGAAAAGAAATTCCTTAATAGTTATTATGGCAAATATGGATATGGAGCTGATGATTCTGGGCTTCTTACTTATGATAAATATCATAATTATTTTGTAGATGTTTGTAATAAGTTTCCTAAAGTAGAACGAGATCTATTTAAACAATCTTCTATTCGTATTAGAGATCTTAATAGTAATCTTATTGACGTTTGGTTTGTTAATTGGAGAGGAATGGCTAAACGTGGTATTCTTACTACACAATTAAATGGATTTATTACTCAAATGATTGTTGAAGAAGACTATGTTATGCAAGAAGGCGATATAAGTCTTGAATGGGTTTGGGAATCTCAAGTATATGAAGCTGTACGTATAGGAGGTCGTTATGATGCAATATATCCTATTAAAGCAAGACCTATAGCTTATAATCGTGATGGTAAACTTTCTTATAATGGTATTATGGAAGTTCTTCCTCGATTTGGTAAGTTTAGTATTATTAAGATTATGACTCCTTATCAAGTTCTTCGTAATATCTTTTATTATCATCGTGAAATGGTTATAGCAACAAATAAACTTAATATTCTTCTTATTGCTAAATCATTACTTGGTTCACAACCTGATGATACAATATATAGAATGGTTGCTACTGGAGTTTTACCTATTGATGATGAAGATGATTCAAGCATGCTTCGTACTCAACAGATTCGTATGCTTAGTGCAAGTAATAATGATTATATTGTTCAGCTTACTCAACTTATTCAATCTATTGAAGAAGAAGCAAAGAATCAAGTTGATATGACAGCTCAAAGATATGGTGAAATTTCTAATAGTGCTGGTAAAGGTGTTACTGATGAAGCTATCGTGAGAGGTAGTATGGGTTCTGTAATTATCGAATATGTATTTGATATGTTTAGAGAAACTGACTATGCTCGTGATATGGACTATAGTAAACTTGCTTGGATTGATGGACTTCAAACTTCTTATAAAGACGGAGAAGGTAATATTAAATATTTAAGCCTTGATGTTAATTCTCATCTTTATAGTTCATATTTAATTAAAGCTAAACAATCTGTCAAAGAAAAAGAAAAACTTGATCAGATTAAACAGTTTGCTTTTAGTGCTGCACAAAATGGCAATATGGATATGGCTATTGCTAGTATTGCTGGAGATAATGTTGCTTCTGTTAAGAAACTTATTATGAAGTATCAAAATATTGCTCGTGAACATGAACAACAAATGGAGCAAATGAAGCAACAAACAGAACAAATGATACAGGAATTTGAACTTCAAAAGATAGCTGCTAAAGGGGAACAAGACAGAGCTACACTTCAACTTGAAAAATATCTTGATGGTCAGATTGAACAACTTAAAGCTAATGCTAATATTATGTCGTTTGATAATAGTCTTGCAGATGCTGAAAAAGCTCAAGCTGAAGAACGTATGGCTACTGCTGCTAATAATCTTAAAATGCAAGAGATTGCTCAGAAAGGTCAAGAAATTGCTATTAATGCTCAACTTAAACGTGAAGAAATTGGAGCTAAAATATATGATAGCAATATTAAACTTAAAGTTGCTAAAGAAAATAAGAATAAATATGATGTTGCAAAGAAGAAAACATCTTCTTCAAAGAAATAGGGAATTTGTTCTTCCTATTTAGTCTAATTTATGTATTAATGTTAATAATTGAGCCGCTGTTCGTCGTGATGATGGGCAGCGGTTTTTTCATGTCCGAAATTTGCCACTTTTTAGGCTGCTGGAGCGACTTTGTTTGAAACTGATACTATTATACATTTTGTACTTTTAAATTGATTGTGGCTAAAAGAAACAGGTAAATATAAGCCGATACATAAAAGTAAATATCGAGGCAGTAAGCAAAATGAGCTTGCAAATTCTATAAATAATAAACATATTGGTGTTGTTGTACTTATACATATTATATATATTTGTGTAATAACAATAATAAAAAGAGATACTATGCCTGATTTTGATTTTGGTTTTGATAGGGGCAACAGTAAGGGTAATGATAATCCTGCTCCTGCTGATAATAAAACAAATTTAGATACTGGTGATGTTGGTAAAGATGGTATAACTGGTTTAGATAATGCACCTGTTGCACCAGATAATAATCCAGATCCTACTCCTCCTACAGCCGGTAATGATCCTAATCCTGAGCCTAAACCTGAGGCTAAACCTAATAACAAGCCTGAGCCTAAGCCTGATGCTAAAAAGGATGATAAGAATAATGGTCAAAACGGTGATGGTACTATCGACGTTAAGACTCTTGAAGCCGGTACTACATTAGAAACTACAGATGGTGTTTTTACTGTAGATAATGAAGGAAATCTTGTTGATAAAGATGGTAATATCTTTAAGAAAGCTGATGAGGCTAATGATTATATTAATCAATTTGTAGCTGAAGAAGGTGGTGAAGATGAGATTTCTATTGATGCTATTCAAAAGTCTATAGGTATTGATGTTGTTGATGATAAAGGTAAGAAAGTAAAATTTGATAATACTCCTCAAGGAATTAAATCTTATATTGATTCTGTTATTGAGATTCGTGAAAATGAAATTCAAGAAGCTACTCTTAATAGACTTTATAGTGATATTCCAATTCTTCCTGATTTAATTAACTATTATGTTGCTAATGGTAATAGTCTTGAAGGATTTAATGAGGTTCCAGATAGAAGTCAAATTGTAGTTGATGAAAATGATACAGCACAACAAAAAGCTATTATTAAACAAGCGTATAAGGAGTTTGGTAAACGTGGTGATGTAAACAAGTACATTAAATATCTTGAAGATAGTGGACAACTTGTTGAAGTTGCTAAAGAAGAATTAGCTGCTCTTCAAAAGGCTGATGAAGAAGCTCATGAAAGACTTTGTCAAGAAGCTGAAGCTAAGATTAAAGCTGATGAAGAAGAAAGCGAAAAATATTGGCTTGGAGTTAAAAAAGTTATTGATAGTAAAAAGATTGCTGGTTATCAAATTCCTGATAATATTATTATCGAAAGAGATGGTAAAAAGATTTCTGCAACTCCAAATGACTTCTTTAATTATGTTTATCAAATTGATGAAAACGGAATTAGCCGTTATCAATATGATCTTGCTAAAGATACTCCTGAACAAAGACGTGATGATCAACTGCTTCGTGCTTATTTAAGATTTGTAGGTGGTAATTATGCTAGCCTTGTAGATATGGCTATTAAAGAAGAAAAAGCTAAAACTCTAAGACTTAAGAGTAAACAAGCTACAACAAAAGGTGTAAAGATTAATCCACCCCAGTCTGGTAATAAACCTAAAGATATAGACTTTGGGTATTGATTTATTAATTCCTAAATTGTTGTAGTTATGTATAAAATGCGTATTCTCGACAAAGGTAAATTTGAAGATAGAGGTTATTCTAATGAAGAATCTGTTGCTTATCTTCAATTAACTAAGCCTGTCGAAATTAACTCGTTCATTACTTATAATTATGGTATGGACGATGATCGTTTTCCTCTTACGTTTATGACTGAAGGTCAAGGTAAGTCTGGAGTTAAAGATATTGAAACTGTTCAGTGGACTTGGCGTACTATGGGTAGAATGAAGTTTGATGACTTTGTTACTTACTTCAATCCTGCTATTACTAAGCCGGGTATTGGTGGTTCTGAATTTGAAGTTCATTTCAGTACTCATTGGTTTATTGAACAATATGGTCTGATTGCTCCTGATGGTATGACTCAAGTTCGTATTCAGAAAGATTGTGGAGAAAGTGAATATGGATATAAGTATATTTTGAAATGTACTAGTCCTAATCCTAATTTCTTTATTGATCCTGAATTACTTACTAAAGGTAAGTATTGGTCAATGAGTGCTCCTACAATTTCTGAATCTTATTCTAAGGGTAACAGAAGTAACTCTATGTCTGCTGGTACAATGACTAGTCAGCTTGAGTTCCATCGTTATTCTAAAGAAATTGCTGGTAACTTGGCTAATGTTATTACTACTTATCAGTTTGATACTCCGGGTGGCGGAACTCATAACTTGTGGATCAATGAGGAGATGCGACAGTTCAACTTACAGATGCGTGTAATGAACGAAGAACGTCTGTGGATTGCTGAATATAACCGTAATCAGAATGGTGAAGTTATGTTGAAAGACCGTGATAACGGTAATCCTATTCCTCATACTTCCGGTATGTTTGAAATTTGTCGTGAATCTAACTATGATACTTATGGTGAGTTCTTGACTTTGAATAAGATTGAACGTACTATCGGTGATGTTCTTAACCGTGATACTGATACTGGAACTATGGAAGTAGTTCTGATGTGTGGTAAAGGTTTTGCTCAAGACTTTGATAATGCAATTCGTAATGATGCTAAGTCTGAAGGTTTCATTACTCCTCTTGGAGATAAAATGATTATGGATGATGGTGATGGTTTGGCTTATGGTCGTTACTTCCGTAAATATAAGACTGTAGATGGTCATACAATTACTTTGAAACATAACTCTTTCTTTGAAAAAGGAACTATCGCTGAAGCTGCAAAGAAGAATGGTCTTATTCATCCTCGTTCAGGTCTGCCTATTACTTCTCATCAAGCTGCTTTAATTGATTTCTCTTCTTATAAGGGTACACAGAATGTTCGTCTTATCCGTCAGAAGAATCAAGTTTATAAAGCTAAAGTTCTGAAAGGTTTGTCAGACGTTCCTGCATCTTGGGGTGTTCCTGATACTAACTTCATTGCTACTGAAATTGATATGAGTAGATTTGAAGTTAAATCTTCTTTGGGATTGCAGATTGATAACTCAACGAAGATGTTCTTGCTTCAGTGTAAATTATAATTAATCAAATTAAAGATATGGATAACGGTACAACTGGTTATAGTTTTAGCCCTAATAAGGGTAATGAAGTTGATAAAACTGCAATGACTTCTCCTACGGGGGAACAAGCACTAGATAACGATATTCAGCCTAATAAGCCTGATGATCAAGAAACAGAAAGAGATCTTGATAAACCTTATCTTGAAAAACGTTCTGTTACTATTAATTTAATTGCTAATTATTCATTTTATCGTCGTGCTAACGATAAATATCTTCCAAAGAAACATGAATATATTGGTAGTAGTTTTAGAACGTCTTCTGTTCTTGCTTCTAATAAAGACGAAGTCGAAGCTTATTTTCCAAATATAATTGGAGTTGCAACTAATGATCCTACTTTCGTTACTCGTGTAAAAGCATATCTTAATAATATGCAGATTGAAGTTAATGAAATGGGTAAAACCTTCGATACAAGTTTTCGTTGGCGTCATAAGAGAGATTATCTTTCTTATAAAGCTAAAGAAGATGCTATTGAAGATAGATATCGCTCTATTCGTCGTGATGATATTCAAGTAATTAAAAAAGCTCTTGAAGCTAAGATCGAAGACTTGAATGAACTTGAATCTACAAAGCACCAATATGGTACTCCTGTTAATGTAGAGGATTATATTAAGTATCGTCATTGTTTGCTCTATAGGGATGTAGCTAAGGATATGGCTCTTATTAATAGTGATATTAATTATCGCTTTTATTTCAAAGATGATGTCAAAGAAAATGAAATTATTCAGCGTCGTCGTCAAGAAATTAAGAATGCTAAACGTAACTTCCTTGCTGCTTGTGGAGATGATAGTTTGTTTGAAGCTGTCTATATTCAGTATTGTGTTGCTGATGGTATGCCTGTCATTAACGCTTCTGTTAAGACTCAACTTGAAAAAGAAATTGAACTTGATAATTACAGTAATCGTGAACCTGCTAAGTTTAATAAGATTTTCAATGATAAAGACTTAAAAGTTAAGGCTCTTATTGAAACTCTTATTTCTCGTGGCGAGTTTATTCGTGCTAGTGATAATCAGAACATTTCTACTGCTGCTGGTGATTTCATTGGAGCTAATATAAAAGAAGCTGTTCTTTGGTTTAAGAATCCTGCCAATGAACGTGCTGTAACTGCGTTTAAAAATAAATTAAAATATCAATGATATGGATATTGTAGATATGCACCTTTATTTTAGAGAACTTGCTCAACAATCTGGTATGCAAACTGTTCGTGCAATTCTTCCCGAAGATATAGATGTGAATCTAAACATTGCTATTCGGGATAAAGTTAAATCCATTATTCAAGGCAATGTTCGTAATATCGATGGTAATACGAAAGTTGCTAGAGATAACTCTAAGTATTCGCAAATCAATTCATTACGTAGTCTTTATAAAAGTGAAGATACGAATGGAGCTGGAGCCGGTTCTCAAACTGATCCTTATGTCGTAAATATTGGTACATCTGATAAACTATTGGTTACTGGGTTTAAGTCTCTATATAAAGGTCGTATCTATGATATTCGTATTATTGAACTTGAAGAATTAGGAGCTACTCTTAATGATTTTTGCAATAGAGCTGAATTTGATGCTCCGCTTTGTACTATAACAGGCGATGTTAATTCTATTACATTAGATGTTTATACCGGTCCTGTTAATGGAATTGCTCCTGATTCTATTCGATATTCATATATCAAAACTCCTAATGTCGTTTGTCATCCCGATGTTGGTAATCAAGTTGATTGTGATTTAATCGAATATTTGCATGATGATGTTGTTAGGGCTGCGGTCAATATGTACTTAAAAGCTATTGTCGCAACTAATGCTTCATAATATTACAAACTTATTAAAACTTTTAGGCTTATGAGACAATTTGTTCTTGCCGGCACTGCTGCGTATGGTGGTGCATCTGTAGATGCAGTTGCCGCTGGTGCTCCTGCAATGTTTTACCTTAAAAATGGAGTTGATACTCTGATTACTACAGGTAAAGAGAATTTCGGTCGATTTAATCTTGTTATTGGTCGTGGTCTTGAAAAAGGTGGTCCAATCGTTCTTCCAATGTTCCGTTACCATATGAGTTATACTCGTGGTGATTATAAAGCTGCAACTAAGTTTACAGCTGAACTTACGATTGATTCTAGTCGTTTGTATGCTTTTTCAAATTATACTGTTATTGTTGTTAAGAACGGTATTCAGTTTAACGAACGAAACAAATGGACTGCTACTGTTTGTGCAGGATTGAATCCTGATGTAACAAAGATCGCTGCTGCTCTTGCTAAGCATTTACAAAATAATAAGGTTGGTCATGGTCTTGATGTTAAAGCTGTTGGTTCAAAACTGACATTTGAATGTCCTGAAGCTGGAAAGGATTATACTATTATTCCTGCTGATGCTTTGACTGGTTTAGATGTTACTATGAAACACGCTGAAGCTGCTTACGGCAATGCAGCTTATGTTCAAGATCTTCACGAAAAGGCTTGGGCTGGATTTGGATATAATGATATGTATACTGAACCTTATGATCTTATGTATCCTAAGCATGATCTTAATAATACTGTTTCATTCGATCCTACTAACAAAGGTTTTACAATCTTTACAATTCGCTTTGCTGAACCTCGTGAAATGAAGACTCGTGACGAAGTTGTACATCAGATTGTTCAAGTTGCCTTCCCAACAGGTGCTGCTGGTATTGAAGCCTTTGAAACTGCTTTAAAGGGAATGGTAGACGAAAATGGTCTTGCAGGTACTAACTTGTGCTAATACTGTGAATCATCTCTATCTTTATGGTTAAGTATTATTTGTAATATTTATAAAGGTAGATGTGGTAATTATGTGTAGTTTCCCCGTAAAGGATATGCCACTGGGAGATGCTGCTATTAATACTACATCTACCTTTTGTTTTATTATCAATATGGATGATTTACTAACTGGTCTTAGTCAAGGAATAATACCTGGTCTTATTGTTCTTGCATATCTTGTAATCGTTAAATGGCTTGATAGTAAAAAAGAATCTCGAATTGAAACTCTTGCTAAAAGTGCTGCTACTCGTGTAGAAGAATTGACTAATAATATTAGTACAATTATTCTTGCAATGAAAGAACTTTCCATTGAACTTAAAAATATTACTAATAATATTATTGAACGTGACAAAGAAAAATGTAAAGTTAATATAGAACTTGCTTTTATGAACTTTACTAAAGAACTTTGTGATTTTGGATTTCTTACTGTTTATAATAATCATCTTGATACTAATAAAGATATTGTAGAACAAAATACTAAAACTATAGTTAATAGTGAGTTTTATAAAATGTATTCTTCTTTAAGTCTTTATGAAGTTAATGGAGTTCGTCCTAATCAATTTCTAAAGACTGAATGGAAAGATGAGTTTGAAGATGCTTTACTTAAAACTATATATAAAGAAAATATTACTGATTTAGAACGTGTAAATATTCTTAGAACAAAACTTAATCTTAAAGCTAAAGATTATTCTAATTATGTTTATAATAATATATTTGCTGATTAAGGTAATGGATGAGGTGTTCTTAAATAGTGTACAATCCGATAACAAAAACTGTATGGTGAGTAAGGCTGAATCAGCTATTTTGGGACTGGAATCAGGCTTTCTGCCGCATGAAAATTTTCTATGTGATTTATTGTTTCACTCGATTATAGATAATGCCTTAGAACGCCGCAAATGGCTTTCGGATTGCCAACTGAATAAAATTGTAAATGTTTATTATCGTATAACTGGTACTTGAGCTATGGATAATGTTGAATATGTTTACGCTGTTATACCTGCTCGTTATGCTTGTTTATATCATAAACTTTTAGTTCTACTTGCTGAATTTGGAGTAGATATGCTTAACGATTGTAATGCTACTTGCAAAGGAAATAATAAACATGTTATAACTTGTTATACAATGTTTAACGCTGGCGTTGCTGCTTATAATCTTGGCGAAACTAAAAAAGCTGAGACTATTATGAAGTATGTAAATGCTCAAGTTAAAATTATTTTTGCTGCTCGTGGAAGACATTGTCCTTTAGGTGAATTTAAAATTGCTGCAAGTGAAGATGGAAGTCGTACCGCTTATGTAAGTTGTAATGGCGAAACTGCTACTTTCAGAGTTGAAGATACACCTGATTCTAATATAATTAGTGGGGATGCAATTCAAAATGTTTCTCTTACTGATGAAGATTTTAATGAAAACTAAATTATTTCTAATATGATTATTAACGGTAAAGATGTAGGAAAACAACTCATTACCGCAAATGGTAAATGGGATGCTACCAAACCCTATAAACGTCTTTGTATTGTTTATAAAGATGGAAATAGTTATTTATCTAAAACTGCCGTTCCTGCTGGAACTTCTCTTGCTGATGAAGATTATTGGCAACCGTTCCATTCACTTGATGCTGCTTTAGCTATTGATTTAAGTGAATATAAGGCTCAACTTCAGGAAAAAATAGATACTCTTACAGAAGCTGTTACTATTTCTATCAATACTAATAATACTGATGTTGAGAATAACATATCTAAAGTTCTTGCTCGTCTTGCTTCAATTGAAGAAAATTCTAATTCTACTCTTAATAATGTTATTCAACAATTAAGTCAAGGTCTTAAAGAAATTCGTGACGAACTTAGTGTAATTAAGACAAATACTGAAAATAATGATAATACTTCTAAAGAGCGAGATAAAGTTATTAATAATGATATTAAAAAGCAATATGATTTGCTTGTAAATTATACTAATACTGCTATTAAAAAACTTGAATCTAAACTTGCTAATTATGCTACTGTAGATCAAATTCAAATTCAGCCACAAGCTCTTGCTACATTTGCTGAACGAAATGGCGAACTTGATGGAGCTACAAGAGTTATAGTAGCTAAAGATGTAGATCGTGATTCTATTTCTTCTGAAGATGTTGCTGTAGGTTATGAAGTTTATGTTATTGAAACTAAACTTACTTACATTATAGATGAGATATCTATTACAGGGGATATTACTTATTCTTTACATATAGGTTCGACTATTGATGCTGAATATTTTGATCAATTTGATGGAGAACTTCCTGAAACAATTGCTGATAGAGCTATTTCTGATGAATTAGGTAATAAGATTATTGATACTTATATTCGTAAATCTGATGTTCTTAATTATATTGAGGACACAGTTAAACGAATGTTTATTGATAATATGCCTATTATTTATCCGGGTAGTATTACTCCTGAAATGCTTAGTGAAGCTACTCTTCAACTTCTTGGTAATAAAACTATTACTAATCTTCCAGATGACTTTACATTAGCTGTTAATAAAGATCGTCGAATTGGTCTTGCTGATTTAGAACCTAATGTTGGTAATTTTAGAAGTTGGGGACATAGACATCTTAGAGCTAATATTATTGATTGTAAAAATGTTCTTGAACAATATATGGTTGATACTCCTAATATGTTCTATTATGTTTATTTAAATTATGATTTAAATGGACAAACTATTATTCTTCCAGATAATATTAAACTTGTTTGGAAAGGTGGTAATTTTAATAATGGAACTATTAAAGGAGTTATTGATGATATTATGCTTAAAGGTAGTAATCTTATTGTTGAACCTAAAGAATAAAGTAAATGGAACCTATTAAATATAAAGATCTTGATCCTGAACTTCAAGCCATGATTGCTACTCCTAAAACTATTGTTAATCATAGCGATGGAGAAGATTTAACTAATCGCGGCGATGTTCTTAAATTTGCGGATCGTTACAAAGATACATTTGGTCATGTAGAAAAAGGTTATATTATACTTCGTAAACATATCGCTGATGTTATTACAGAGAATGGTCATGAAGATGATAATGTTCTTACTCAGGATATGCTTTCTCGTGAAAATACAATTTATGAAGTAAGATATGATTTTAATCTTAATGGTCAAACTATTACAGTACCTAACGGATGTGTACTTCTGTTTAAAGGTGGTAAATTTAGAAATGGTAATCTGAATTGTAATGGTACTGTTGTTCGTAATGTTGCTGGAGACATATACGATGTGATTCCTTCTACGGGGGAACAAACACTATCTCCGGGTACTACTCGTTGGACAAGTGATGGTTTTATTGAATGGTGGAATGGTACTGAATGGTTTAATCCTTATAGAGTTCTTGATGATACTATTCGTTTAAATATTGAGAATGTTTGTAATGGGATTAATATCATTAATACTAATGTAGCTAATGGTTTTAAAACTATTAATGAAGCTATTCAAGCTGAAGCTACTGCTCGTCAAACTAAAGATAATGAATTATCATCTATTATAGCTGCTGAAATTACAGCACGTGAACAAGCTGATGTTGATATTAATGCTAAGATTGCTGAAGTTGAAAAGAAGCATACTGATGATGTTGAAGAACTTACTAAAATGATTGAAGAAGTTAATACTAGAGTTACTTCTCATATCAAAGCTGTCAATAGTAAGTTTCATGAAGTTATTTCTGATTATAAAGCTTCTGATGATCAACTTCGTGCTGAAATTGTTCAAGGTCTTAAAGATGAAGCTGATGCTAGAACTAAACAAATTGGTGAAGAAATTCAAGAAGTTTATAATTATATTGATAAGTTTAAGTCTACACAAAAGGCTAACTTTACTAAACTTAAAAATGAGTTTGCTAATGTAGTTAGACGTGTTGATAGTACTTTGGATACAACTAACAAAGCTCTTAATCAATATCGTGAAATTCTTGAAAAACAACAGACTTCTATTACTGATCTTCAAAATAGAGTTGAAAGATTACAAGATGCTGATCGTGCTTATGATGATAATCTCAACAAATATCTTGTAAGATTTGTTCTTGCTGATACGGGCGAAGTTATTGGAGGTCAATATGTAGAGCCAGGCAAAGCCGCAATCGCTCCTGATGTTCCTGAGGGAGCTTACTTTGATAAACCTTTTACAGAGGTTAATGAAGATATGATTATTAAAGTAATTGTTTAAAGTCTTGTTATTATGAGCACACTTAAAATTGCACAACTTAATAAATTTTGCGAAGATGAAGCTGTTCGTAAAAAGATTTATCCAGTTACTTTACTTCAAGCTTTATTTGATGCTCGAACAGGTCTTCGCTTAGATAGATTACTTTCTTATATAAATTGTATCTATCTTAATTATTGTGGTAGTTTTTCAGCAACTATGAATCAAATTCCTGCTGATCAACGTCGTGCAGGACTTATTGTTACATTTAGAGATTTTAATGGAATTATTAGTACTGTTCGTTATAAAGAAACTAATCTTTCTATAGCTGATGAATATTGGGGTGATAGAGATAAATGGGAAGGTTGGACTTTTGATACAGCTATTAATGATTTAGCTTCTGCCCTTGATGCAATATTTAAAGATATTGATTCTTATCCTGAATTTAAACAAGTTCTTGTTGATACTATTTCTCCTCTTATTACCGCTTATATGGATAATGAAGAGAATATAACTAAGGTTAAAGAACTTATTAAAGATGATATTATTAAAGCTGCTATTGCTAAAACTGAAGAAGTTTGGGATAATGCTTGTGATTATGAAGATATTAAAACTGTAGTTAACGAAGGTGTTCTTGCTGCTGTTAATACTGTATTTGATAATCTCGCTTCTCATGAAGAACTTAATAATTTATTGAATACTCTTATTAACGATAATGTTAAACAAGAAGTTCTTAACTCTGTTAGAAGTATTTTTGATTCTATTAAAGATGATGAAGATTTATATAATGTCTTTATATCTACTATAAATAATAAGATTAATGATGTCTTTTATCATGTATGGAATTATCCTGATGTTGCTGATATTATTCGTACTGAATGGAAAGCTAAACTTGAAGATATAGAAAATGATGAAGGATTAACTCAACTTATTGATTCTTTAATTCATGATTATGTATTTGAAGTTATAACTAATGCTAATAAATATCCTGAATGGGAAACAAAGTTTGTTCAATATATTTCTGATACTGTTAAATGTGTATTTGGTAGTATTAGTAAATATCCAGAATTAATTGGTGCTATTGATCAAGAAGTTCATGATACTGTTATATTAGTCATGAATGATATTGAACATCATACTGGATTACTTGGTGCTATTGATCAAGCTATTGAAAATTATATTTGCGAACAATTTAAACTTTTGTTTGCTGATACAACTCTTTCTCGATTTATCAATGTTAAGATTACTAAAACAATAACTAATATATTTAGTGATCTTGATAATTATCCTGATATTAAACTTAATTTTCAGAATGTTATTAAAGATGAACTTGATAAAGTAATTTCTAATATTGATAATTATCCTGAAGTAAAAGAACTTCTTGATAAACTTGCAAGAGATAATCGAGTTAGATTTTATTCATGTGCTACAACAAAAGTTTTTAAACAGTCTGAGATAGATAGTATTGCAAATGGAGTTCTTGATAGTTTCCCTGTAAAGGAAGGAACTTGGAATGATTCTGCCAGACTTGATGATGTTTTAATGGTTGAAGCTCAAGTTACTGATGATAATAATGATAATATTATTTATAAAGCTTATATCTTTGGTGTTATTAGTAAACTTCTTGAATTTGGTAATGCAAGTATTTTTGTAGAAGCTGTTATGTATGCTCCTTATGATATTAGAATGAATAATATTATTACTAATATTGGAGCTAATTCTGATGGTTCTTTCAATCCATTTGCTGCACCTGAAATTAAAGATTGTACTAATTATCGTCAAGTTATTAGAAATATTATTTTACTTATCCGTGATACTAATTCTCGTCTTGATGAATTTAATGAATTTGTAAATAACTATATTGCTGATGCTGATAAAAAATATGTTCATGCTGATACATTAGGACAATCAAATGGTATTCCTACACTTGATGAAAATGGTCTTATAGAAAAGAAATTTATTTCTACTACTTATAAGAATGTATATTCTGGTAGATATTTTAATGAAACAGCTTTTGCTGATGTTGATGGAAATATATTTGATACTAACCCTGAAGCTATATATGTCGATACTATTGATAAAGTAACTTATCATTGGGATGGTAAAAAGTATGAACGACTTGATAAGTCTATCGAAATAGGTTTAGAAGAAGGTCAAGCTCTTGATGGCTATAAAGGAAAACTTCTTATGAATGCTATTTATAGTCTTCCTAAAAATATTGTTAGTGATATTAAGGATGCTAAACGATATACTGATTGTGTTCAAGTTGTTTATCGTGGTAAAACTAAAGGAGATCATGGAGCATTTATTGATGATAAAGAACGTGTTATAACATTTAATCTTGCTACTGAACAACTTGCTGGTGTTATGCACCCTAAATATGTATGGATGCTTAATAATATCGGTGATATTATTCGTGGTTGGATTAAAGATAATGCAGAAGATGTTCTTGATATGATTACTCCTAAAGGTTATCAATTCGTTGTAGTTAAATCAGAAGATACTCATAAAGTTATTATTCCTGAAGGATTTGAAGTTGTTAGAGTTCAATCATCTGAACCTAAAGTTTACTTACATCCTAGTCAATGGACTATTCCTGTATTTACAGAAAATCCTGCTTCGGTTGAAAATAATTTTATTGGTGATCCTGAAATAATTACTGATAAATCAAGAGTATTGGATGTTCCAGACGGATATGATCCTCTACTTACTTTTAAATAACTAATTACTAATTTAAATCTTAATTGTTATGCAAGAAAGAAAACAGTTGTTCAGATTGAACGAGGGAATGGTAGCGTTGTTCCCGAAAGATGCTGTTAAGGGTTTTCCTATTAATTTTGCTACACTTTGGGCTACTGCAAATGATGCACAATGGGCAGGTTCTGACTTGAATACCCAGTTATCTGCTGCTATTAATGATGCTGCATTCTTGATTGATCGTGGAGCTTTGATGTACGTTGTATCTAACAGCATGTCTGCTGAAAAAGTAACTGATGCAGTTGTTCAGTGGGCTGTTCCTACAACAGATCATATTGAAGTTAATGTTTTGACAGTTGTTGCTAATAATGCAACTTTGGTTACAAAGAAGATTGCTAATAGCGAATCTGTTGCTGCTGAAGGCGTTTTGACAGGTTATGTTAAAGAAGCGTCTTATACTGCACTTGTTCCTGAAGATACTTTCAACAAAGCATTTGGTAAACTTGAAGCTGGTCTGAATTTTGTTCAGAATGTTCTTTTCAAGAATTATACTTCTGTTAATCTGGTATCAAATACAAGTATGTTTGAATTTGGTGTTAATACTAAACCGGTATTGACTATTAATGTTAAGTTTGATGGTGAAGTTATTGAACCTGATACTTTGAGCTTGAAGAAAAATGAAGTAGTAGTTTCTACTGATAAGACTGCTAAATCTTATACAGATAAAGAGGGAGTTACTGATACAGCTACTTATAAATTGGATATTACTTATGAGGGTATATCTAAATCTACTTCTGTAGTTGTTAAGGCTATTCGTGCTATGTATATGGGTGGTAGTCAGAAAGCTGCTGATTTAACTCAAGATGATATTAAAACATTGAATAAACAAGCTATTAAGAATAGTGCTGCCGGTGATTATTCATTTGAAGTTGTTCAAAATGATTATGCTTGGTTCTGTGTTCCGACTGAATTTACCATCAATAAGATAACTGCATATGGATTTCATGTTCCTTTGGAAGCTCCTGTTACTGTTCAGGTTGATGGACATGATTATAAGTGCTATCGTACTTCAAATGCTTTGGCTGCTGGCTCAATGAAAGTAACTATTGCTTAACTAAAGAAAGGAGATAAAGATTATGGCAAAGATTAATATTTATGGAACGTTATTTGCAGCTACTGTTGATGGTATTATTGCAGAAGCTAGTCAAATTAAAGATGTTGCGTTGAATAAAATGCAGGACGAAATCAACGCTATGGTTGTTGGTGATGATACCGGTGAAGGTTCTCTTCCAGACCAAATCCTTAATGTACTTATAAAGTTGAATGAATTTAAGGCTACAAAAGGTCAGCCCTATGGTCTTGCAAGTTTGAACGAAAATGGTAAAATCGATCCAAGTCAGTTGGATGGTACTCTTGGACGTGTTCAGGGTATTCAGAAATTCTTGGAAAATAAGGCTGCTTTAGCTACTGATTCTGATGCTGCAGCTGCTGTTGAAGGTCAGCAATTCTTCTGTAAAGCTGAAAAATTTATCTTTACTAAGACTATTGAAGGTTGGGATAAAGGTCGTGCTCCTCAAGGAGATACTATTTACAATCACCGTTTAGCTGATGATCAAGGACGTACTAACGTTTTGTATCGTTGGGATGGTGAAAACATGACTGAAATTTCTGCTTCATTGACTATCGGTACTATTACCGGCACAGCATTTGATGGTGGTAAAGGTAAAGCTTTGGAAGACTTAGTTGCTTCTATGGGTGCTAAGATTATTACTTCTGTAGATGCTGCTACAGCTGGTGTAGATAAAGTAACATTTAATTATAAGGCTATCTCTAAAGGGGCAACTAACTTTGATCCAGAAGCTCCTGCGACTGTAGAAATTCCTGCTGCTACAGAAGCTGCCGCTGGTGTTATGAAAGCTAGCGATAAGAAGAATTTGGATACTTTGATAACAATGATGGGTGGTGATCCTGAAAATCCTGAAAGTCCTATTGATCCAGAAGCTGCTGATTATTTGAAGAAATCTGATGCCGGTGTTGGTATTATCAAAGACTATACAAAAGGTGTTGCTAAAGAAGCTATTGCTGCTGGTGATACCATTGCTAAAGCTCTTGGTAAGTTGGAATATAGTATTGATAATATCTTTGGTGGTGAAGGTTCAACAGGTGGTGATATTACTATTCCGGAAATACCTGAACCAGATGGAACTGATGTACCGGTAATTGATGAACCAACAAATGATACTATTGGTTCTGATATTACTCCTGAACAACTTCCTGAAAATGGTGATGATTTGAAGACTATTATTGCTAAACAAAACCAGTTGATTGAAGTTCTGAATAAGAAGATTCAGTTGCTGAATGCTTTGGTACAGCCTGAAGGTTATCAGTTAGTTTATGTTGAAGCTGATCCTCAACCTTAATATACATTTTGCCTTAAGTTTCTAAATTAGTCTGGTAATGGCAACATTGCTGTTGCCAGACTTCTTTGTTTAAACAATTAAGATATGGATATAAAACAATTAGTAACGAGTAATCCTAAAGCTGGATTTTATCCTGTAACTCAAGATACAATTACAGTTATTGAATTAAATAAAGCTGTAATGAGTCTTACAAATGAAAGTAGTAGTGAAGATATCATTGCTGCTTTTGATAATCTTGAATCTTTTCAAGCACTTATTGCTGAAGTACGTAATCCTCAAAATATTTGTTCTGGTATTCTTGTTAATGAAACTCCAGAAGATAGACAAGTAGGTAAATGTGAAGCTTCAATTATTGCTAATACTGATACTGAAACTCTTTATATAAGATGGATTGAAATTGATAAAATTGTTACTTTGGCAATTAATAATACAGACGGAACTATGAGCTGTATTAGAATTGAAAATAATGTTGGAGGTAGAAGTGGAGAAAACGATATTTATGTATGGACATTACCAAGAGCAGGAGAAAGTATAACATCAGAAGAATATAATGCTATTAGCGAAATTATAGAATCTAATAAAATTATTCTTTTTAATGTAGATATTCTAAATGTACTTCCTGTATATTATATGGAATATAAAGATAAAGAAAATCCTAATAATGATTATATTTATATAGTAATGAATTTTTCAAATCAATGTAATGCTATTAAAATTAGAAAAGATACTTTTGCTATTGAAACTGAAACTTTAAATTTTGTTCAAGAAAAAGATGTTCTTACTAAAATTAATACTATTCCATTTACTCCTAATACTGATTATCAACCTGCAACAAAGAAATATGTTGATGATTTTATGAATGTATATCAAGTTGAATCAGAAATAGCAGCAAGTTATGATCTTACAACTGGATATGTTGATGGAATATCAATGAATGAATTAGCTTATAATAGTATTAAAGCTAATATAATAAGAGTTTCTATAATTGATCAAGATAATAAAAAGTGTGGAGATATTATTATAGATAAAACTAAAAATTCTATAATATATTCATGTGGATATGTAAAAGTTAAGACAAAAGATAAAATTTATGGATGTAATGTTGAATCATATATATCAAATAATGTATTATATGCAAATTTTGCTATAAAAGAATGTTATTTAAAAGAAAGCGAATATTCTAAATATGGTGAAGTTGTTAATACCGATAATATTCTTTATTTCGTAACTCCTGACGCATGATTGTAAAATCTGTTTCTTCTGATCGTCTTATTATAGAAGTTAATATTAATAATAAAAAAGGATATATGCTTGTTGATACTGGAGCAAGTATAGGTCTTATTGATATTGACTCTATAGACGAATATCATTTTGATCTTGGTAAACAGTTGAATACTGTTATTTCTGGTGTTGGTGGTGAATCTCAATCTGAGGTTTATTATACTAAAAACTTAAATGTTGATATTCAAGGAATACCTGTTTATCAATTAGCTACTACAGATATTTCTTCTGTCAAACATTCCATTAAACAAAATACTGGTATTACTATTTGTGGCATTCTCGGTCTTACTCAAATTAAAATGACTGAAATGAAGATTGCTGCTGATTGTAATACTATTAAACTAGGTTATTAACTTTTAAAACTTTAAGATATGTTTCAAGTAATTGTTGGCTGTGTGATTGCAAATGCTGTAACAATTTTGATTATTGGTGGTGTTCTTTATTATATTTATAAAAAGAACGAAACTAAAATCAAAGAACTGAATGATAAAATAGATACTAAAGTTGATGAAATAAAAGAGAAAGTCAATACTGTCATGGAAACTATAGAATCTATTAAAGAAACTATTGGTAAGTTGCCTTTTAATGGATAAGTTATGATTAAATGTAATGGAAAAGATGTTATACCTCGGCTTAATGGTAAAGAATTAAGCCGAGTTATGTATAATGGAAAACAGATATATCCTACTTATAAATATGAAGATATAGAATTTATTAATGTTAATAATATTCAATTTAATGGTAGTGCTGTTAAATTAAATCATCCTACTCTTCCTGAAAATTGTGTAATAACTAAAGCTAGAATACAAGTTTCTATTAGTGCTAAATCTGCTAGTAGAGAAAGTTTTTATATATCTTTATATAAAAGTTTAGATGATTTGAATAATGATAGCACTTGGAGAAGAGGTTCTTGGTTTACTTTATTTAGTTCTAGTAGTACTGGCGGACATTTTTTTAATTATACTGGTAGCGATCCATATAGTAGTAGTATAATGTTTGTAGATTTAGGAACAAATTCTTATATAGGTTCTGACGAAACAAATGGTCATGATATAAAATGTTCTTATGATTTTGAATTAATAAGAGATTTAGAAAGTACTAGATATTTTGGAACTATAAATAAAATACAAGAAGTAGATTTTGAAGATTTAACTACTGGTAAAAAATATACAAATGGTAAAGGAAATTCTTTTGGTATGTTTCCTATTTTCAATATAGATAATACTGCTGATATTTATGCTATTAATGAAACTTCTCCTCAAACTATTGAAACATTAAAAATAATATTAACTGCTAGAACTATAGTTTAAATAATTGATAAATATAATTTTGATTAATATATAATTATGCGTATATTTAAAGTCCGTGCTGCAAAAACTAAATATAATTATTACACTATCAATTCTGATATTGAAGGTGCAGATGTTATATTTGATGGAGAGCAAATAGGAGTTATTGAAAATGGCAAATTTGTATGTAAGATTGAAGAAAAGACTGATACAGGATCTCATACTGTTAAAGTTGAAAATGGTACTTTAGTAAATAAAGATACTATTTATTACTTATCTGCAAAGATGACTTTAACTATTCCTGCTGCCGGAGGTCGATATAATTTTAATACTGATAATATTAATAGTACTAAAGTAACATATACTCCTAGTTATCCTGCTCAAACTACAATCGAAGCTAATACAGCTGTTGATTTAAATACTGTTCAAACTTCTACAAATTCTAATGTTGGATTTACTCCAACTTATTATGATATTGCTAAGAATGATACTCTTGCTGCAAAAGGCCATAATGTTGAATTAACACAAGATGAATCAGGTAAGAAAGTTATTGTTATTATTAAACAGGAAGCTAATGTTAATGTAAATTATACAGTTAACTCTGATATTGAAGGTGCTGAAGTTCAATTCTCTATTAACAATACTGCTTTCACCCCTGTAGGGAACATCACTGGTGGAACATTGAACTTTAATATTCTCAAAACAGATACTGCTTCTACTGTTTATATTAAACTTGTTGGTGGTACTCTTCCTGAAACAAAAGAAACTTATATATTTGAAGCTGAAGATATTAATATATCGGCTGAAGCATGGAGTGGTAAACCTACTATTACAAGTAGTAAAGGTATGACTACTTATTCAATGCCTGCTGTTAAGACATTAAATAATAATGTAACAACTACTACAATTAATGCTGTTTCTAATCAGCAAGATGGAGTAGCTGTTGGATATACTCCAAGTGATACTATTAGTATTGAAGAAAATAAGACTACTAATGCTAAACAATATACTTATGATTATACTCAGAATGAATCTGGTAAGACATTAAGAATAACAATTCAACAAGCTGCTGGAGTACAATATCAATATACAGTTAATTATAATGTTCCTGGATCTACAGTTCTTGCTGATGGAGAAAATGTTGGTACTATAAGTAATGGTAGTTGTACATTTATTAAATGGAATAGTGGAGCAAAGGATTCTTATGCTATATCCTTTACAGGGGGACAAATGCCTGCTTCGCCTGCTACAACTTATACGTTTAGTGTTAGCCCTACATCTCTTTCATTTAGTGATAAAGGTGAAACTAAATCAGTAACTGTTACTTCTACTAAGACTGTTTATACAAATGTTCATAATACTGGTACTGTAAGTAAAGGTAAAGCTATTACTTTACGGTATAAGACTAATAGTCAAGTAAGTAATCCTACTTATACAAGAAGTTATTCTAGTATAGAATTAAGTGGAACTGGAACTAGTATTAGATTTGCTGCTAATCCTAATAAAGTTCAACGTAGTGGTAGTGTAACATTTACTCAAGCTGAATCTAATAAGACTGCTACAGTAAATTGTACTCAAGCTGCTAAAGTTGCTTATTCTTATACTGTAAATAGTAACTGTGAAGGTGGTACTGTTTATTTCAATAATGTTAATAAAGGAACTATTTCTGGAGGAAGATTAGCATTTGAGGATGATGCTGCTAGTGGAACTGTAAGAATTAGTGGTGGTGCGCCGAATAATTCAAGTGATTATGTAACTAGTGAAACAAGAACTAAAGAAGATTCTGAATCTGATACTACTACTGATTCTGAAACTGTATTTAAATGGAGTAATTGGACATGGGATTATCTTGAATCTACAGGTATGTCCTTTGGTCAACTTGGCAGAACTGATACTTGGCCTCTTTATTCTCATGTTAAAAGTAGAAATGGTGTACGTTTTCGTTATAGAAGTATTTATGAATCTCGTAGTCAATATCGTGATACTACTTATTCTGCTCCTTCTAATAAAACTGTTTATGGAGATAGTTCTGCTGTAACAATGAATTATACTTCAAGTACATCTACAAGATGGACATCATGGTCATTTGATCATTATGGTCCATGGGGATCTTGGAGTGCTTGGTCTTATGGTTCATATAGTTATTCAATACAAAATGTTACTATTACTGAATCTCTTTCATGGATGAGTGTAAGTAAGAGTAGATCAGGATCTAGTGGAACTACTGGATATGATATTTCATTTAATATTACAGACAATACTGGATCAAATAGAAGTGGTTATATTACGTTTAGTAATGGAATTAATTCTTATAGAGTTCTTGTTACACAAGTTGGTGTTGAATATGTATTAAAATTTAGTGGATCTTTAGGAACTCATAGCGCTAATGGAACTACTAATAGAAATAATTTAATTGAATGTGGTGGTAGTTGTAAACTTATAAGTTATAAAAAAGTTGGTAGTACATATACTCGAGTAAGTGTATCATTTGCTTCAGGAGGACAGCCAAGTCAAGTATATGATTATTGGGCTTATGGTGATGAAGGTAGCGGAACAAATACAGGATGGGATTTTGCTATAAGTTGTAAACAATCTCCTTATATGTCTAGTTCTTCAAATAGTAGAAGTTACACAGTTACTATGCAACAAAAAGAATCAGGAAAAACAGCTAGTATTACTATAAGACAATCTGATTATATTTTAAATATTGGCGGTAAGGCTAGTGATACTTATAATCTTGATTGGAATGCTCATACTAAAAATACTAATACTGGAGATAAATATCTTACTTGTCAAAGTGGAGGAGATAGCACTAATTGGCCTGCATGTATTGCTGATTCTCAAACTAGTTGGTTAAGCATGAATAATGGTTCGACTACATTTATAGGTAAGAATGGTGGTATTTTATATTGTAAAGCTCTTTCTGATAATAAATCATTTAGTTCAAGAACTGGTATATTTACAATTGGTATTCAAGGCAAAACCGCTCAACTTAGTCCTGGAACATATTCATTTACTGTTGTTCAAGGTGCTACCCCAAATGAGTTTTATGTTAAAACATCATCTGGATCTGAAGGATTTGCTTTTAGTAGAAAGAATATTACATCTTTACCACATTCATCTATTATTGTTGTTCGTGTTGCTACAACTCCTACTCCAATTAAATCATTATATATAAGTAGTAGTGGATTAGGAGCTCCATTTATTGCTTATGGTACTCAAGCATTTAACGTTTGGAAAGTATCTGGTAATACTGCTACATATTATAAAACTATATCTGTTGCTCCTGGAGGTACTGTTACAATTTAAATTTATAATTATGGAATTGGCAATAACTAAATTTATAGACTTATTGTTTGAAAACTTTGATTTATGTTTTATGTTAATAGTAAACATAGTAACATATTTCGTTATCAAAGTTATTGACGCTATGAACGGTGATAAACCTGTTTCTATTCTTGTTAAAAGATTATCTCTTATTATTGTTGCAATAGTAATTACTATTTGTTATGGTATTGCAGGTGAATTTAATAATCAATTAATCAATAGTGCTGTACTTGCACCTGTTGCTTATAGTTGGATTTTTAGACCTATACTAATGAAACTTGGTATTGGTTATAAACAACTTGATGATTATTTATTAATGAAAGACTGTGATACTGGAGAAAGCGAATAAAATATTTGTCAAACTATTTGTCGGTAATGATATTTTTATTATTATTGCCGACAAGTAAAAATCAAAAGTTATATTTATATGAACAAATTAAATCTTATTCGTAATAATCTTTTAGCTAAAGGAGTTCTTGATGCTCAACTTAGTGCATTACTTATTGAGTTTGATAAAGAATATACAACTGCTTTGGCTAATGCTTCTAAAGTTCCTGCTCTTGAACAACGTATTGAGGAACTTGAAGCTTTGACTATGATTCTTCGTGGAAGTTCCCCTGTAGAGGAACAACCATCTGAACCTACTCAACCTGATAATGAAAATAATGACGATAGCGGAACTGATCCAAATGCTGAAGGAGTTGATCCTGTTGAGGCATTAGACGCTGCTGAATCTAAAGTTTTAGAAGGCGTTAATTTTAGTAAGTAAAGTATTAATCTAAAAAAGTTTTATCTTATGGATCCTATTGAAGGTAAATCACCTAGTACAGATTGGATGGATAAGTATAATGGATGTAATCCTTGTCATCCATCTCATGATTGTAATTGTAATCATGATTGTGGTTGTGGACATCATCATCCATTTTGTCCTACTGAAGAAGACATAGATAGTGATACTTTATATCAGCAAATGCAGTATGCAATTAATGAGCTGGAACGTATCATTAAACCTCTTGATCTTCCTGAACAAACTAAATTTACAATTATCCATTTAGCAACTTGTAATATTCGTTGTTGTATGAATCTGCTTAAACTTATTCAGAAAAATGCCGCAGATATTGCTGTTCTTAATGAACGCATGGATAACACTAGCGGTCGGTTGGCTACAAATGAAACTGAAATTGCCAACATTAAAGGTAGTATTAGCACAATCAATACTAATATCGCTACTCTTGAAAGTAAACATAACAATCAGCAAACTCAGATCAATGATAATGCTGCTGCCATTAATGAACTTAAAGCTCATAAGATTGGTCGTTGCGAATTTGACAAAGTTGCTGCTACTGTTTGTGAAAATTACAAAGCTATTGCTAATTTACAAGGTCAAGTTACTAATAACAAGACTGCTACCGATGCTTCTATTGCTGAAGTTAATAAGAAAGTTGCAACTATCGAAACTAAGTGTGACGAAACTGCAAATAGTTTGAATGAACTGAAAGCTGTTGTTACTCCTGCTAAGATTTCTGCAATGGATCAAGCTATTGCTGAAAATGCTAAGGGTATTGAATTGGTTAAACAGGCTTGCACTAATAACCGTGAATTTATCGGTAAAGTAGCCACTAAAGTTGAAGAACATGATATTGTTCTGAAGAAAGTTGTTAATGATCATAAACAATTTGCTGCTGAAATTGCTTCTAATACTGCCGGTGTTGATACTAATCGTAAGGATATTGTAGCATTGAAAGCTGCTGTTGAAACATTACAGGCAACTGATGATGTTCATGGTACTGATATCGCTAAATTAAAAGTTCGTTGCGATGGTATTGACCAGACTATTGAAGATATGAAGACAGGAGCTATTGCTACTAATACTAGCATTAACAATCGTCTTGTAGTTCTTGAAGAGAATGATAAGAAGTACATTCCTATGTTTGAAGAAGATCATTCTAATTTGGATGCTCTTGAAGAAAAAGTAAATGGAATGGAAGCTCGTCTTGAAGAAACTCAAACTGCTGGCGAAAATTTAGCTGCTAAAGTTACTGAACTTGAAGGTAAAGTTGAAAAGAACGTTACTGATATTAGATTGTTGAACGAAACTGTTGCTACTGTTAATCAGAATATGGCTGACGGATTTGAAAACATTAATACTAATGTAGCTAATGGATTCAATACTATTAACGGCGGTATTAATAATGAAATTCGTCCTGCTATTGCTGCTAATGCAGAAGCTATTGCTGGTCAGGCTAAACAGATTGGTGATTTGCAGACTTCATTGAATGAAACAAATACTAATCTTGAAGCTGAAAAGACTGCTCGTGAAGAAAAGGATGCTGCACAGGATGCTACTTTAGCAAATACTGTTCAGTGGACTGATATTTCTAACGAACAGAATCCTAATAGAAAGGCTATTGTATTAGCAAATCATGATAGTATAGTTGGTACTAAGACTGATGGTAGTACAGTAAACATTGCTATGGTATCTAAATTGGATAAAGTTAATTTAGGTTCTGCTACACTTCCATTTAATACTAATGGTAGCGAATTGACTTACAACGATACTAATAACATTAGTTATACTCCTAAAGAGTAATTTGTTATGGCTGCTTTAACTGTTGCTGATATTAAGCGTTTAGCTGCTGAAATTCAACGAGCTAAAGTTAAAGCAGCTGCTACTGGTAGTTCGGAGAAACTCTCTTATATTGTATATAATGATGATGGTTCTCCGAACTATTCTCTTACATTGGCGGCTGCTTTATTTACTATTCCCGGTATTAGTCCTATTAATAGACTTAGATTATTAGCTATATATAATACTAGTTCTGCTGGTGGATATGATGATTTATATCAAAGCATAAAGTCATTAGAAAATCAAATTAAATCTGTTCAAGATAACATTACTGTAATTGAAGCTCAACTTGATGGTGTTGATGATGCTATTTCTAAAATTAGTAATCTTAATAACCAACTTGTTGAGCTTCGTTCGTTATATAATACTCTTAATACTACTGTTAATGATTTATCTGAAATTGTAAATGAAATTGAAACTATTGTTGATAGTATTGATATAGAAAGTCTTACTAATAAGATAAATGCTAATACTGAGAATATTACTACATTAACAAGTAGTCTTGATGCTATTGATAAAAGAGTACAGAAGCTCGAACAAGGTTCTGGTGGTGGATCCTCTACAGGGGGACTTACCGATAGAGTTGACAAACTTGAACAAGATGTTCAAACACTTAATGAAAAACTTACTCAATATAATGCTACTATTGAACAATTAAATTATAATATAGAACAAGCTAATCTTAAAGCTCAAAATGCAGAAAATATTGCTAATGGACTTAATTATAATGTAAGTAAAAATACTTCTGATATTAGTGCTATAAATATTTCTATTAATTCTATTAAAAATGATATTACATCTATTAATAAAAGAATTGATTCTATTGTTACTGGAGGTGATGTTGATTTAAGTGATTATGTAACTAAAACTGAATTAGCTAATGAACTTTCAAGTATGTTTTCAAGTCTTGGAGGAGCTACAGTTTATAATATACATTTAATTGGTTGGCATGATAATATTGAACTTGAATATGATTCTGAAACTTATCCTGATGCTAATAATAGCAATGAATATTTTGAACAATATGGTATTGTTGCTGCAAAAGAAATTACTACTAAAAAACAATTATTAAGTATAACAACAAGTAGTGATATTATTAGTAGATATTTAAGTGAAATAATGTATGTTGAAAGTATTGATGAATTATATAATAATATGCAAGCTCATGCTGTTATAATTAGTATTGGTTATGGAAAACCTAAAGCATTATCTATTAATAAAGTTGGAGATACTATTTATATTGATACTTATTGGGCTATTGATAATGGAGTTATTGCTAGATTTAAATTGACTTCTACAAATCTTAAAGTTATTGAATTATTTGATATTAAAAATGTTACTAATAAAATTAGTACTCTTGAATCTACAATTAGTAATCATGAATCAAGAATTAGTGCATTAGAAAGGAATTAAATTATGAGTAGTTTAAATCAACTTATAAGTGAAATTGCACATATTGTTGGACAACCTAATAATATTCCTCTTCGTCGCCATATTCGTCAAAGTATTATACATCATCGTAATGAACTTATTAGACAAAGTTTTAATAATCATAAATACATTGACAAACAAATTTGGCAGAGGTATAAAGTTAGTTTGATTGACGTTCCTGAAGGTGATATAAATGGTGTTAAATTAGGTCAATATGTTAAACGAAGTGCAAATAGAATACTTAAACCTGTTCGGTTTACTGATAATCTTCCTCTTAAGTCCGTGCGTACTATTGGAGCTAGTCCGATTGAAATTGCTCACGTTAAACAAGCTGGTGGACAATTTTATAAGGCTCTACCTGGCATGTGTGCTATGCCTGTCTATGATCTTATCAATTATTATCTTTATATTAATTATACTAATTCCTCTATTGATTTGGCACAAATTAATGCTGTTATAATTGAAGCTCCTTTTGAATATCCTCATCTAGTACCAGAAGAAACTTTTGAAGGTAAGATTGAAACTCCTGTAAGTGATGATGATGAATTTCTTCTTCCTGAAGATATGATTCCACAACTTAAAGAATTAATTCTTAAACGTGGAATTATTAATATACCTCATGAAACAAATGAAAGTCCTAAAGATAATATTGTAAATGGATAATATATGAAGCCTGAAAAAGTTCTTAAAGATTATTATAAATCTTTTATTGAAGCAAGTAATAAAGATTTATCTTATTATACAAATCTATTACATCTTGAAAAAATTAAATACAATGTATTTCGAGATTATATTAAATCAAAAGTTGATTATTATAAAGATAAAGGTATTGTATTGACTGATTATAAAATCGAATGGATTATTGGTCGTTATAATGAAAAAGAAGAACTTTATAATAAGGTTATGTCTATTTATAATTCATTATCTGAAGATGATGCTAAAACTGATATTATACAATTAATTAAATATTGTGCCTCGATTAAGAAAATATATAATTATAATAATATAATTGAACAAATTAAGATTCGTAAAGATATAACTTTTGTTCAATATAAAGAAATAATTAAAGCTTATTATTATAAAGTTCAAGAAGCTGTACTTGAAGGTTTTGCATATAGTTTTTCATATGGTATTGGCGATGTTAGTATTGTACGTTTTAAACGTAGTGAAAATGCAAAACCTATAGTTGACTTTAATGCTACTAATCAAAAGAAAAAAGAAATTATTGCTAAAGGTTTAGAACCTTATGATAAAAAGAAAGCTGAAATATATGCTACAAGAGGTCTTAAATATGAAGGAGTTCCTTATATAGTTTATAAAACTGATAATGTTATTTATAAAATAGATTTTACTGGAGGTAATATTACAAGAAAATATAAATATAAATTTGAACATACTGAATATGTTAAGAAAAGTCTTCGAGGTTTAGGTTATAAAAAAGTTGCAGAAAGTATTACTAATAGAAATGAAGTATTTGCTTTAGAATGCGATATTAGATTTAAACTTAATGTACTTCTTGAATTTGATAAAACACAATATATAAAATATATTAGAAATCCTGATGCTAATCAATCAAGTAATTATGCTAAAGGTGTAAAACTTAAAGTTAGAAGATCAATATATTAAATTATGGCTAACGAAAAAGTTGTTCCTATTGAACGAATTATAGCTAAGATAGATAATGATTTCAATCCTGATAATAGTGATTGGATTCCTAGAGTTGCTGCATGGGCTATTGATGCTATGAATCAACTTAAATGTCTTAGAAAAGTTCCTAAATGTCATAGGCTTGAAGTTAATCATAGACTTGCATTAAGTCCTTGTTGTCTTAATTATGATGAAATGAGAGTTTATGATCCTAATGGATGTTTAATTCCAAGAGCTGGAGATCCTCGATGTGGTCTTAATAAATGTGGAAACGGTGGTTGTTCCCCTGTAGAGGATATACATCATCACGGACATCATCATCATGGTCATCATTGTCATACTTGCGAACCTTATCCTCATGTTCATGTTGATGATTGTGGATTTGAAACTGAACATCATCACCATGATTGTTGTCATGTTTCTGAATCTCATACTCGTGAAGTAGTTAATACTCATTTATTTCCAGATAAAACTCTTACTTGGACTGAACATACAGGAAGTTATGATTACAGATGTATGCATCGTGTTCATCATACACATATTCCTAGCGATCAACTTCCTAATCGAAATTATATTATTTCTGGAAATTATATAGAACTTAATTTTGATGTTCCATATATTGTTATTGCTAGATTAGATGTTGATACTGAATATAGTAATTATTATCATTGTGAAGTTCCAAAGATTCCTGATAATGGTTTACTTATTGAAGCTATTACTAATTGGTGTATGTATAAAATGCTTACACGTGGATATAAACATCCTGTTATGACTTTAACTGCTGCTAGTGAAGCTCTTAATCCTTTTGTTGCATGGAAAGTAAATATTGAAAAAGTTAAACGTAGTGTTTTGCTTGATGCTCAACAACCTATTAATGATGACTTATTTAAGTCTGCTTTTATGATATTTACTTTTGGTCGTCGTAATAAATAATATAATATGTCTGATATTGTTAAAAAACTTAGTCTTAATAAACATCCTAGCGATGTTCCTAACTATGGTTTAATTCAGGCTAAGAATGTTAAGATTAGTAATGATTTTAAACGTATAGTTAATGAAGAAGGTATAAGTGCTAATACTGTTATTCATCAACGTATATCTGAAAGATTTGGTAATAGATATTATATTGTTGGATGTGTTCCTACTTCTAATGAATTGATTTTATTTGTTTGTGAAGGTACTACTCCTCAATTAAATGGAGAATTTAAAGATTCTGCTATTTATAGATATAACGAAACTGATAATAAATGTATTATTGTTAATGATCAATGGAAATATCATGGTGGTAAACTTAGAGGAACATATACATATAATATTAATAATCATCTTATTATACAAGTTGCTGAAGATCCTTATGATTTAGAAGAATTTGTTAATCCTAATTATAAACCCGATGAACTTGATCTTAAAGTTCCACTTAAAACTTTTGATCTTGATGATTGGGATATTATAAAAGATCTTAATTTAGGAGAATGTATTGATGGTAGAATTTTATATGTAGAAGAACGTGAAGTTAATAATAGAAAATTTGAAAATGATACTATTAGTATTAGTGAAAGATTTGGTAATAGAGCTGATTATGTAAATGCTATTGTACCACAAGTTCCTATATGCAATGTTACATGGGGTGGACTTATTAAAGGTAATGCTACTAAAGGTATTTATACATTTTTTATTCGTTATAAAATTGATTGTTGGGGTAATTATACTCAATGGTATCCTATTGGTTTTCCTATTACAGTTGATAGTGTTGAAAGTAATGAAGTAAGTAGATATAATTGGTATTATGATTATAAAGATCAAGATGATGAATCTGGTCATGGATATGGTTGTGTTGATTTTTATTCTGCTGATAGAGAATTTGTTAAAGTTCTTCCTAAAATTAGATTTAGATTTGAAGGTACTCATGATTATCTTAATTTTCAAAAATATCAAATTGGTATTATAATTAAAAGACTTGATACTACTAAATGTTATAGAACTGCTGATTTTGATAGATATATTTCTGGTTCTGGTAGAACTGAAGATAGACATGTTCTTACTGAATATGAATATATTTTTAATAAAGAAAAACTTTATGATATTAGTCTTGATGAATTAACTTTAACTAAATATAATTATTATAATGTTCGTAATACTATTAATTATCAAAATAGAAATTATATAAGTAATTATACTGAAACAAATTATAATATTAGTGAGAAAGAAATAGGTTTATTTGGTAAAGGTTTTAATATTGAAGAACTTGTTAAACTTAATTGTTTTGCTTATGCTCCATATGTAAAAACTAATGTTAAGTTTAAAGATAAAGTTTCTCAATATGATAGAACTGATAATTGTATGGATGAATTTTGTTATGATACAAATCTTGTTCATACAACTACTAAAGCAAAAGGAAGAAATAAACTTGATCAAGTTAAATCATGGGAAAAAGTTAGAGGTTATGATTATGGTGCATGGCATAGAATAATGGGTAAAGATTGGACTCCCGGTTCTTTATTTGGTGTTCCTCTTAATGAAGTATTCGGTATTGATAGAAATAAAGAAATTACTGTTAATGGTACTAAAAAGCCTGCATATAAATTTATACTTTGTCAGCGAGCTGGTCGTGAACAATTTGCTTGGTGGAATAGAGATGATAGTAGATGTCGTATATGTTTAGTTGAAAATGGAGCTATAGCTCAAGATTTTGGTTCTCAAGCTACTATAATTATTGATGATAAAAGTGATCCTATTAAATATAATTGTGATATTAATTGGATGACTGCATATAGTCCTATGCTTGATTATGGACTTAGTTATGAAAGTAGATTAGCACATAATACTCTTATTCCTGGAGAAGTTTATTCTTTTTATATTCATTTTGTTGATAAATTTGGTCATAGTACTAATGGATTTCATATTCCTAATTCTAATTCTAAATGGAAATATGATATTGATCTTAATACTACTTTAGGTTCTTATTTTAATGGTAATAATGGAACTCCTACTAATCCTATTCCTACAGATCCACAACTTTCTGTTATATTTGATATGTATAATAATAATCCTTCTAAATGGAGAGATTATAAACTTTATCAATTTATTAATAATGGAGGTAATAATGGACTTCAACTTGATATTAAAGATGATGGGCAATATGTTGAAAATATTATATTAGGTTATTATTCTAATAGTTCAGGTCAAACATTTCATCGTATTCCTATGTATAGTTTTACTGCACAAGGAAATGAAAGACCTATTCCATTAGTGTTTGGTATTGATTGTGTAATTGATGATGAATTATTTATTAATGAACTTAAAAATCGTGGATATATAGGTTATTATCTTAGCTATGAAAAAGCTGAACCTATGAGTCGCGTTGTAGGATTTGCTTCAGAAACAGACGCTTCAGAAGATATTGATGATCATCCTACTAATCACGATCTTGATAATCTTGATGATAAATTCTTAGGAGATTATAATGGTAGAGCTAATTATTACAATGGCAATAATAATATCTCTACAGGCGGTCCTAAAGCAACTGAAAATGCTAATAAAACTCTTTATGTTTATAGTGATGATTTAAATACTTCTGATAAAATTAAAGTTGATTTTAATGCTATTAGTTTTAGATGGGCTTTGTTTGATTATAGAGGGTTTTGGCAAGATCAAGGTACAAATAAAGTTGCTGAATATCGTGCAAGTCTTAATCTTCCAGAAGTTATGGCTGTAACTCCAATTGGCAATTATGATGAAATTATTTATCCTGTAGATGAATATGAAATACTTATAGGTGATGCTCCTAATAATGCTGGTAAAGGAACTCGTGTTAAAATGAAGAATCCAAATGTATTTAATGCTCAAACTTATCAACGTAATGCTATTGCTACTATATGGTCTTTAAATAATAATATTTATACTAACCCTAATAAAGAACTTATTCGTATTAATAATATTAAACTTTTTAATTATGAAGAAGAAGATCAAAAACTTAATACTTATGGTTCTTATCCTGGTCATATAACATATAATAGTACTCTTGTATTTAGAAGAACTGGTGCTCGATGGGATCCTCAATGGACTACTGTTAAAGGTACTGATGGTTGTAGATATTATTATTTAAATCAAGGTTCTTATAATGTTGTAAGTCCTCAAAGACTTGTTCAACATATTTGTTATTGGCATAGATTTATGGAAGGTAAAGTTGCTAATAATAGACCTAAACAAGAATTATTTATTCTTAATATTAATAATCAAGAACGTTTTGATGATGAAAAAGATACTAAACGAATAGCTAAACTTCCAAATGATTCTTTATATTTTCATGGTGGTCCTAATGTTCTATTTCCGGGTAGACCTGTTATGCCTATTCAAACTCTTGATATGTATAAATATGTTTTTCCTGATGAAACTATTAGTGATAGATTATTAATGGCTTATGATGATAATCTTAGAAATATTACTCAATTTGATAAAACTATTCGTCGTAGTGATGTTATTCAAGATGAATCTTATGTAAATGCTTGGCGAACTTTTCAACCTAATGGTTATAAAATTATTACTGAAAATAAAGGTAAAATTGTTAATCTTATAGGTATTGGACTTTATCTTCTTGCTCATACTGAACATAGTATGTTTATGTTTGATAGAACTGCTGCTCTTCAAACTCAAGATCGTGATGTTCGATTAAGTATGCCAGATGCATTTGATACTAAATATGTTGAAGTATATACTTCTGATAAAGGATTTGCTGGTATTCAAGATAGATTTGCAAGTATTATTGGTGAGTTTGGTTATGTATTTTATAATAATGATTTTCATAGATTTTTTAAATTTGATGAAAAACAACTTAAATATATAGACGAAGATGTTCGTCTTTGGTTTGAAAAAGTTCTTCCAAATAAAGTTCGTTTTGCTAATGATAAATATAATAATCGTCTTATAGTTTGTGTTGAGTATGGCGATAAAGTTGATACTTTAAGTTTTCATAATGATACTCAAACATTTATAAGTTTACATGATTATAATTATAAATATGCTTATAATACTAAAGTTAGAACTTATATGAATAGACTTATTCAAGGTGAAAGTCTTTATGAATATAATCATGAAAGTAATTATGGACGTTTTAATAATATGCTTACTAAAGCAAAAAGTAATGGCACATTTTATACTGTAGCTAATGGTAATAGTCATTATGATTCTTATATAGATGTTATATTTAATGATCAATATGAAGCTATAAAATTCCTTGAATATATTAGATATAAAGTTAAGAAACTTGATAAGTATCTTGTGCCTGATTCTCCTGATAATGAAATCACCCCCGTAGAAGAAGAAATATGGACTAATATTGGCTATGCTAATAAACTTCTTCCTAGATATAGTGGTGATATTCTTCGTATATTTAATGAATATTGTGATAGTTTTGATATGAGTCTTGATACTACAGGAGATGTTAATCGTTATAATAGATATAAACTTCCTTATTTTGAACTTGGTAATTGGAACTTTAATTATTTCCGTAATAATATACCTGCTCATCCAGGTGAGCCAAGTGATAGATTAAGAAGAATTTATGGTAATCAAATTGTAGTTCGTTTTATATTTAAAAATGCAGATAATAAACGAATTGAATTTGAAACTCTTGATTGTATTGTAACTAAACAACGTAATGTAAGATGAATAAATATAGAAATCGTAATGAAAGACCTAAAGCATTTATAGGTGCTGCTATTGGTGCAGCTACTGGATTAATTAAAGGAATTGCTGGAGGTATTGCAAAACGTAAACAAGCTAGAAGAGAACAGCAACAAAATTATGTTAATGCTGTTATGCAAAGTAAACAAGGAATGGATGAAGAACTTCAAGCTGCTGCTGAACTTGCTGGGCAATTTGAAGAAAAATTTGTTGCTAGATGTGGTGGTAGATATAAATCTAAAGGTGTTAAAATGGCTTGTGGTGGAAGTAAAAAAGCTTGTGGCGGTCGTGCTAAAAAAGGTTGTGGTGGTAAAAAGAAAGAATATGGTGGTGCTGAATTATTAACCGCTCCAAGTATGGCTCAAGGAAATCCTATGAATATTAATAAACTTAATTCTGATCTTCAATCTTTTTCTAAATCTGTAACACCTACTGTTTCAAAAGGATTTAATATTGGAAATATTGCTGGTGGACTTGGTAGTGCTGCTGGAGATTTAATTGGTAGTGGAGTAGGTTCTCTTATAGCTGGTAAACCCGCTGCACAATTTAGTACTTATAAACCTAATGTTAGAACTCAGCCTTTGAGTAATATTAATACTAATAAAGATGTTAATAATATTCCTAATAATGGTGCTACAACTGATGCTATGGCTTTACCGAATGGAGCTTTGCAACGTCCAACGGCTATATGTGGAACTCGGAAACGTGGCAAATTTGGCACTCGTCGTCGTTCCTGTTAAACTCAAAATATCAAATAGATGGATTATTCAACCTGAATAAGATAATGTCTTAGACGGGCTGAAATTCATTCAATATACATTATATAATATGAACAAAACTAAAATTCCTAATGTTGTTCGTGGTGGTGTAGCTATTCCTCTTGGTAGAAATCTTTATTATATGAAAGGTAGAAAACATAGTCAAGGTGGAATAGATATTGGTAAAAATCCTCGTACAGGACTTGAAGTTGAAGATGGAGAAATAATTCAGATGAAACCTAAAGAACTTAGAGTTTTATCTGCTCAAAAAGGAATTGGAACTGGTAATATAAGTCCTGCTCAAGCTGTTCTTAATGGTGCTAATCCAGATAAAGTTTTTCAAGCACAAGAAAATTTTAAAGATAGAAATAAAATAAATGATGATGGAACTAAAGCTGAACTTGGTATTAAAGAAACTCTTAGAAAATTATTTCCTAATATTGCTAAAGCGTATGATTATATAACAAAAGATAACAATAATAAAGAAACAAATATGTCTGAACCTAAAACAATTAATAAGAAGACTGGTCAATTACCTTATGGTTATACTCTTCGAAATTTATATAAATTTGAAAATCCAAATCGTAAAGGAATTAAAAGAAATACAGCTTATTCTTATGATAGTAGAACTATAGGTCCTGGTATTGATTTTAAATCTGGTCATCCTGAACTTGCTAAGAAAGCTAAAAAAGGTATTCCTGTTCAAGACGTAAATGATAGTGCTGTAACACATCTTCGTAAAGATGATGAAGTTATTATGTCTAATTATGCAGATATTTATGGTCAAGCTTCTGCTGATACTGTTAGTCATGGACCTAGATTTCTTGCTGCACAAGCTCGTTATCAACAAGGTAATATAAGAAAAGCATTTCCTGAAATAGCAAAAGCTATGAATAAAGGAGATGCTGAAGCTCTTAAAAAAGCTATACTTAAAGTAACTCCTAAAGATCATAAATATAGAAGACAACTTATTCAAGATTATGAAGTATATCCTTCTAAAAAATCTGATGGTGGTATGATTCAAATAAATGGAAATGTTAAAAACGGTCTTATTTATACACCTAGACCTAAACAAAAATGTGGTGGTAGAAGAAAAGCTTTTAATGGAGATGTTATTAGATTTAGAGATATAAATCCAGCTACAAGAGGAGGTATGCCTGTTTCTGCTATCCCCACAGATATTGAATTAGAAGGTACAACTCCTCATGTTGATATAGCATTTAAAAGAGATACTACAGATAAACCTAATAAAATTAATATTCCAACTGATGCTAAAATATTAGATAATTATTTATATAATACTATTAATGGAGGTCCTGTTTCTTCTAAAGCTGAATTTAATAGAATGACTTCTTCTATTGATTCTAAAAATCCTATAGAATTAAAGAAAAGTAATGTTAAACATGAACGTAGTCTTTATAAAAGACAATATAGTGAAGGTGAATATGAAAGAGCTGTTAAAAATGGACTTAGTTCTCCTGCTGATATTGTTGCTATGACTCGTTCTGGAGAGCAATTTGGTAGAGATTATAATGCTGATAGAGAATATTATTTAAGAACTGGCAAATTTAGTGTTTATACTGATAATATTGAAGGTAGTGCTGGATCATCACCTATATCTTCTCCTACGGGGGAACAAACACAAACTACTACAACTACACAAACTCCTAATGCTAAACAAACTTCTTCTACAGGAACAAGTAATACTCCCCGTAAAGGAATAACATCTGTTAAGCCTAATACTTATTCTGTTACAAATTATGTTATTCAAAAAGATGATTCTGTTAAAGCTGATGGTGTTAGAACAGGTTCTGGATTTAAACAATACGAAAGACGTAAAAATCAACAAACTATAAGTGATGCTAAAGTAAGTAAATCTTGGAGAGAAACTATTGGAGATGATGCTGATGTATTAAATTATATAGCTAATGGAGATGCTTTTGAACACAAACGTTGGCAAGATAGACATTCTAAAATGAGTCAAGAAACTGGATATAATTCTAAATCTGGTCGTGCTATAAAACATGAAGATGTTAGACAATATAGTAAAGACTTTAATAATAAATTTAATCAAGCTAATAAAAAATTAGGTTTATATACTACTCCTGCTGGAAAAACTGGTGATAATTTTTATGGTGAGACTAAAAAATGTGGAGGTAGAAAACAAGCTAAAGGTGGATTAGAATCACCTTATGAAGATGATTGGTATGGTGCTCAAGTAGCATTAAGAACTCTTGGTAATAATCTTAGTAGAGAAGATATGAAATATCTTCAAGAACAAATCGATGCTAGAAGACAAGCTCCAACAAGACGTGCTGCATTTACTAGAGAAGATGGATATGCTGGAGTTATTGATGAATTGCAAGCTCCTAAAATTAATCCTATTAATATAACTAAACCTACTATAGATTTATCTCCTATTAGTAAAACAGTTGTTCCTGAAGCACAAAAACGTGCTGCATTAAAAGGTACTGTTCGTGACAAATTTAATGAAGGTCCTACATTAGGAGATTGGATTGGTGCTGGTGTTAATTTAGGTGCTGGTCTTGGTGATTTCTTTGGTACTAATGCTTATCTTAATAAATTTAAATCTCCTGACCTTAGACTTCAACCACATCTTAAACTTAAAACTTATTATAATAATAATGCTGAAATTGATGAAATTAATCGTAATGTTGAAAATATTTCTCGTGATATAGATGCTAATACTGCATCTTCCAGTACAGCATTAGCTCGTAAAATTAATGCAAGAAATAATGCTACTATGGCTAAAAATAAATCTTGGCAAAATAAATTTAATATTCAAGATGAACGTATTAATACTGAACGTAAACTTAATTCTAATATTGATGGTCTTAATGCATATGGATTTAATAAATGGTCTATTCAAGATGCTACTATTAATAATGCTAAATACCAAGCTAAAGCAAATAATCTTGGTAATTTAATGGGTAATATTAGTGGAACTGTTAATGATGTTATTGCTCGTATAGAAGCACATAGAAATTTTAATAACAATCTTGGATATATTCAAGGTGCTAATCCTAATGTTGATGATAGAATATATGAAGATAATGGTGTACAATTTGATCCACGTAGACGTAGATATATAAATACTCAAAAAGGTATTACATTTACAGCAAGATGTGGTAAACGTATTAAACTTAAATAAATTATGGCTGGATTTCGAGTAGTTAATAGACCTATGATTCTTCCTGCTGATTTAGGAATTGTCGAAAGAAGTTATAATCAGTTAGAACAAGGTCATCAAAATACAATAGCTGCTGCTAGTAAGTATAAAACTGAATTAGCCCAGCTTGATTTAGCTCCTGAAGAAGATGCTTGGAGACAACAACAATTTGCAAAAATTGATAGTGCTCTTAACAATAATATGCTTTATGGAAACGCTTATACTGCTTTGGATGACGTTAATAAAGCTATTGGAGATATTGAGTCTGATCCTGGTATGATTGGTAGACTTAGATATCAAGCTCAAAGAAAAGAATGGTTAAATGCACTAAATGCTAGTAATCTTTCTGAAGATTATAAAGATTACTATAGAAAAGCAAATCCTTATGCTTATAAAGATAAAGTTGATGAAACTGGTAAAGTAATTGGTGGTAATTCATGGGAACCTAAAGAAACTTGGACTGAAAGTATTGATTTTGGTAAAATTATTGCAGCTGGTATAACTTCTGCAAAACCAGATAGTGCTAGTGGAAATAGTATAAGATTTATTGATGCTAATGGAAACGTAACAACTGATACTTCAAAATCTGTTGATGGTGAATATTATGATGATACTACAAATAGTTGGGTTAGACTTGGTCCTGATAAAATTAAAGCTGGTATAATGGCTTATCTTGAAGCTACTCCTGGTGCTATGGCTAGTGTTATGCAAGATTATAAAATTGCTAAATATCGTCATGCTGAAAATCCTGAAGTTAATTATGGTATAACTGATCCAAATGGTATTACATTATCATTTAAAGATTATATTGCAAGACGTGTAGATAATGCTGCTTATGCTGCATCTTATACACAAACTATTTCTAAAAGAACAATGGGTAAAGGTCTTGCCACTTATAAAGCCGGATTAAGTAATGCAACTAATGGAAGATATGGAAATGGAACTAATTACGCAAGTTATTTTGCTAATGGTCCTGTTGCTCAAATTCAATATGGTGTTGATATGGTAAGTAATTATCAACAAAGACGAACTACTGGTATTACTAATATTAATACAATGTTGAATACTCTTAATCCTAATGGAAAATATAATTTTACAAGAGATACAGATTATAATACTATTGAAACTGCAATTAAAACTGAACTTGAAAATTATAAAGGTAGTGATAAAAAACAATATGCTGAACAATTATATTCTATTTATAATAATGTAGTTTCTGCTAGCAATGATTATAATGATGCTGTTGAAGGATTAAATGAAACTCAAAAGAATGATATTGATTTTGTTACACGAATACAAAATGGTGGAACTTTAGAAAGAGGAAAAAGTAAATATGATGATAAAGTACTTGATGATATTAATAATATATTTGGAGAAAATGCTGCAGCTTTAAATATTCTTATTAGAAATCCTAATGTATATGCTACATTTAAATCTATTATTGATGGTAATGAAGTAGATGGATATAATAATCTTGGTAATATTAAAATTAAAGAAAATTCTAATGGTGAACATATAATTTCTATTCCTAAAGAAGAATATAATACTCTTGTATTAATGTCTAAAGCTTTAAATAATAGTTATATTCAAAATTATCCTAGACTTGGCGATAGATTAGGAAATAGTATTAATAGATTATTTAATAATGAAGCTTATAATGTATATACTATTGATGAAGAAGGTAATACTATTAAAAATAATATACCTCATCCTGGAATTAATAATATTACTCAACCTAGTAATGTTGAAATGATATTTAGTAATATTGGAGATACTTATGATAAAGCTATAACTTCAACTAAAGAAGCTGTATCCGAAAATGTTCCTATAAATATTAGAACTCCTGTTGTTGCTTTGCCTGGTACAACATTTGAACAAGGTGATCTTATAACTCGTTATCAAAAAGGACTTATTAACACTACTACATATAATACTTTAAGTAAAGCTGCAAATGAAAATTTTAATCAAAAACTTATGAGTCATCAATTCCATCTTAGTCCTATGTATATTATGGATAATAAAACTGGTAAAATTCTTACTGAAGTTAAAGATCCAAATGATAGAATACTTATAGGTAATGCTATTCAACAAACTAATCAGAAAAAATCATTATATAAAACTCCTGCTATTGCAAGCGGAGTAGGTTCTGGATATTTATTTAATGCTCTTCCTTTAATGTCATCTAGTGGAGGTAAGTTAATGCGTAAAAATCTTATAGGAACTGATTATGATGGTAATGATCTTTCTACTTCAGAAAATATTAGTGTTTTTGTTCCCGGATTATTATCTAATGAAGTAAATGAAAGTATTGAAAGAGATCCGGGTGTTAAAGCTGTAAGTACTGTTAATGTTATGGATCAAGTTGGTAATACTATTTCTCTTTATAACGGAAAAAGTTTATTTGGTGAGCCATTAAGACTTAAAGGGAATAAAAATGGTACATTTACTTTTAGTTCTGGATTTAATGATACAAATACAATTATAAATCAAGATCAAGCTGAAGCTTTAATAAAGTCTAGTGTTGAATTTGAAGAACTCATTAAAGCTGGTAAACTTATACAAGCTGGATATGGAGATCAACAAACTGTTATTCGTGCTCAATATCTTGTCAATTCTATTGCTCAAGAATTAAGTTTAATTTATGGAATTAATCCGACTATGGCTGCTGCCGCTATTATAAGTAATGCCGGTATTCCAATAACTCAATAATATATGGATTTAGGTAAATTTTTGTTACAAGGTGTAACTATTCCTAATCCTATGCTAAAGAAACAAGGTCTTACTAAGAAAGAAAAAGCTCTTCTTCCTAAGACCGTTGTTTCTAATAATATAGCTAATGCATATGATTATGGAAGTGATGTTGGAAATATTCTTTCTAAAAAGAATTATAATTTAAATCATCTTGATGTTGATACATTAATTAAAAGAGGTATTGCTCCAAATCCTATAAATACACAAGAAGAACTTGATAAAATCGCAGCTATGAACCAAAGTCATCTTTCTCAATTTGGTAATTTTCTTGTTCGAGCTGTTGGTAATGAAATGTTATTAGGAACTATACGTGGAGCAAGTGATTTATTTCAAGCTGGTACTGAAAATTTTATTAAATATGATAGTCCTTATACAAATCAATTTACAGAATATATAGAAGGATTACAAGAAAATCTTAAAGAATTTGCTCCTATAATTAGAGAGAATCCAAATAAACCTTTTGATACACATGATTTTGCTTGGTGGATGGATAATGCTGTTAGCATTGCTAGTACTGTATCATTAGCTGTTCCGGGTGGTGGTGTAGCTAAAGGAGTTAGTTATTTAAGTCGATTACTTAATGTTAATAAAGCTACTGCAAATATACTTAAAACTATAAGTAGATCAGGTAAATTATTTAATCCTTACAGAGCTACTGTTAAAGCTGGAGATATTGCTGAAACTGGAATACATTCTTTTCTTATGCGTACTACTGAAAATTATATGGAAGCTCGTGATACGCATGATGAAATAGAAAAGAATACTCTTGATGCTCTTAATAATATGACTAAAGAACAACGAAAAGCTTTTGATGAACGTAATCCTAAATATGCTAATTTATCTAATGAAGATATTGCTAAGTTAATGGCTAAAGAAGGAGCTGATCAAGTATTTAAAGATGATATGTGGGTTCTTTTATTTGATTTTGCTCAACTTAAAGCTGCTGGTAGATTATGGAAAGGTATTAGTAAAAATATGCCAAGTACTTTTGCTACTCGTGAAGCTGAAAGAAAACTTCAAGCTACTTTAAATAAAACTGATTTTAAACCTAAAACTGGTTTTGCTAAATTTCTTGATATAGCTGCTCATACTGATTATAAAATACTTGCTATTGAAGCTAGTGAAGGTCTTGAAGAAATGTGGCAATATACAACTCAACAAACAGCTTCAGATATTGCTAAAAATAAATTAGATCTTAACCAAGTTATTCGTGGGTATGATGAACTTCTTGGAGATCCTCACTCTCTTGAAGCTGGATTTTGGGGATGGCTTGGAGGTCTTGCTTTTCAAGGACTTAGTACAGGTGGAGCAAAAGCTTTTGCAAAATGGGATGATTATAGATGGGAACAAGAACATAAAAACGATCCTGATATAATTAAGAATTTTAATCTTCGTCGTGCTGAAAAAGTTAATGAAGTTCGTAGAATACAAGAAATTGAAAGTCGTGCTTTAATGTTTCAGAATTATAATAATAATATGGATATTATTAATAGAGGATTTAATCCTTATGAAACTATAAACACTTCTGATGGTATTCAATATGCTGCATTACGTGATGAAACTGAAAAGAATAGTCTTAAAAAAATAACTACTGATAACTTTCTTGCAGAATTAGTAGCTAATGCTTCCGATAGAGGTAATATGGAAGGACTTAAAGCTATGGTTGATAATACTTCTGTATTTAAGGAACTTAGTGATTATCTCCCCGTAGAGGATGAACATAGAGAGAAATATCTTCGAGATAGATTTGATTATATTTATGATAAATATCAATATGAAATAGGTAATGTTGCTAATAGTTCTGTAAGTCCATATGCTGTTAGAACAATTGCTTTAAAGAATGTAAAAGATAAACTTATTGGTGAATATTTTCGTAATGAACATAATCAATCTAAAGCAAGTTTTAATAATGCTGTTAGTGATAAATTCAAAAATGATCAAGATAAACAAAATAAAATTAATGCTGCTTATGAGGAATATAGAAATATTGCTATTCAAAGTAAAATAGCTAATATTAAAGCTAAAATAGATAATGAACGTAATGCTTTAATTAAAAAAGAATATCAAAGACAAATTGATGCTTTAGAAAAACTTATTCCTAGAGATATAAATAATAATCCTATATTAATTACAGATTTAAATAATGATAGTGCTTTAAATACTTTAAATTCTGCTGATTCTTCTATTGCGGAACTTGCTACTGAAAGTATTGCTAATGAATTATATGCTGTTGAAAGTGAATCTTCTGCTTATAATACAAGTAAAGAAATTCAAGAAGCTAGTAAATATTATTCTAATCTTTATGAAGCATATAGACAAGAAGAATATAAAAAAGCATATGATACTATTAAACGTATTCTTAAACGTAAAGATATTAATTTAAATGATTTAGTTGATAATATAGATAATATTGAAAATACTAATCTTCCTGATGAAGTTAAAACTACTCTTAAAGACTTATTTGATAGATTAGATATTTATAGTGATATAAATGCTCCTGTTCTCGAAAGTATTGTTAAACTTATAAAAGATGAAGATAATAGAAGAAAACAAGCTGCACAAGCTACTGTAAATGGAGAACCTATTAATAGAGAAAATGTTCCTGAAACACCTAATCCAGATGTTGTAGAAACTGGTAATAGAAGGGTTGATGATCCAACATCCACTATTACTTCCTCTACGGGGAATATTTCACAAACTCACGTAGGTACTGAAGAAAAGCTTGGAGATCAATTATTAACTAATGCAGAACGTGCTTCTGCTCCTGAAACTCAAGCTGTTGAAACTCAAGCTGGAGAAACAGTAGAAAATCCTGATCCTGAAACAGAAGCTTTTCTTAATGCTCAAGCTAATAATGATAGAATTGATCAAGAAAATTTAGATAAACAAGTACAAATACATTCTAAAACTATTGCTTCTTGGGCAGGAACTAAAGATAAAGCATATTGGGAAAATACTCATGCTGATCAAGTTAAAAATGATATTATAGAAGAACTTAAAAAACATACTACAGATCAAAATGTTATTGATGAAATAGTAAATAAATATTTTATTATTATTACTCCTATTGCTCGTAAAATTGTTGAAATTAAAGGAGTTTCTGGTATAAATAAACTTCAATATTATATTGATGAGTTACAATTAAGAAGTAGTAATTTTATTCTTACTGATGAACGTAAATTAATTTATGCTAATTCTGCTGATGATCCTACTAAAAGAAAAGAAGATGTATATAATGCTGTAAAAGAGTTTATTGAAAGTTATGTTAAAGAACGTCATATTCTTGAAGAATCTCTTGGATATAGTTCTATTGAAAGTATATTAAAATATATAATTCATAATGGAGTTAAAGATCCTTCTTCTATTCGTATTTATTATAATGCTATAATTGAATATATTAATAATGCTAATTATAAATCTTCAAAAGTTCGTATTGTAAATAATATTCCTTATCTTAGTGATGAAACTATATTAAGATTAATTGATGAAGTTAATAGTGTTCCTGATGGACAAGATTATAATACTATAACTATAGATGCTATTAATGATTCTCGTGTAAATATTTATACAGAGTCTTTTAATGATGTTGTTAAAAGAGGTTTATTAACTACTGATACTCCTATTTATATTTCAAGAACAGCGAATGGTATAAATTATTCTGTTATTGATCCTGAAAATAAAACTGCGATAGTTATTGGTTCTAATATTGTTCCTACAAGAACAGAAGATAATACTGGATATTATTTTAAAAGTAAATATGGTGGTTATAATATAAGTGTTTATAAAAATGGAGTTAATTATAAATCTAATCTTGATTCTATTTTTGAAACTTTATATGATGGTAAAGAAAGTAATAAAGAATTTGCTGAAAGATTTCTTAGAATTATTGAACATGCTCAAAGAGTTGGTGATAAAATTATTATAAATTATGAACAATCTGAAGAAGATATTAATTATATAACTAATCATGAAAGTTTTAAATTATTTGTAAATAATGCTCTTTCTGATAATTATAGAACAGGAATATATGCTCATACTCCTAAAGTTATTATCAGTAATATTATTAATAGTTTTTATGGAGTATTTAAATATGATTTTAGTGATAATAGAGCTATTAATTTACAATCTTATCGTAATTATTTAAAACGTATTTATTCTAACTATAATAATGTATATAATCAAGTACAACAATTAGAAAATAGTAATAGTACTGCTATTCCTTATTCTGTTACAAGACTTAGTTATGGTACATTAATTACGTCTAATGAACCTAAACCAATTAAAGAAGTTATAGTTAATTTTAATAATAATAGATATAATCTTAATTTAGGAGTATTTACTGGAGAAACATTAACTACTGAAAATGGTACAACTACTTCTTTAAAAGGATTTGGAAGACATATTACAAGTAAAGGTCGTGTTGGTGATGCTCCTGTATTATTAATTAATAATGGAAATAGTTCCCCTTCAGTTGTTCCATTATATTCTACAAATACAAATGATAATGAAACTCTTAAAACAGCTGTTGCTGCTGAAGTAACAAATTTATTATCCGATTATCAAGCTGAAGCATTAGATTTTGAAACTCTATATAAAAAACTTAGTGATTTATTTGGAATTAATAAATTAATTTCTGATATTAGATTATTTAAAGTAACTGATGATGATGGTACTAATGATAGAATTATTCTTAGTATTCCAGCTTATTATCAAAATACTGTTTATTCTCAAAAAGCAAATATTACTATATTTAAACATAATACTTCTACAATAGATATTGAAAATAAAGTTAATGGTGGTATAAATCTTTATTATAACGCTATTAGAGATAATGGTGCTAAATTTGGAAAAAGTTCTTATAATTGGGCTAAAGAAGATTTTGGAGAAGCTGTTAATTTTTTACTTGATTATGCAAGATTTGCTGTTAGTAGAGAGTTTACTCAAAATGTAGTTGCAAATAATAGTTATGTTAGTAAACAAACAAATGGTAAATTTAAAGTAAAAATTGGTACTTTATTTGAAAAAGAATATAATAGCTATCTTGATTTTATAATTGAAGAAGGAATTGCTAATATACCTGTAGGACAGGATAATGGAAGTAACTTTATATCTGATCCTGATAATCCAAAACAAAATAGAATATTACAAATTAGTACTAGACCTATAGATACTACTAATGTTATAGATAATACTGCTGAATCTATTAATGGACAAAATGTTTATAATAATGCAGATACTCTTTTAAATACTGATAAAAATGAAACATTTGATATAAAGAAATTTGTTGATACTTTAACACCTAATTATAGAAATGTTTTAGATGCTACTGTTGAAGGTATAAGTATTTTGCCAGATGAAGTTTTTATTCATGTTTTAGATGAATATGGAAATTATTATAATACAGATGCTTATGCTGAATATAATCTTAATTCTGATACTATTTCTATTACTAAAAATCTTTTAACTCATTTAATGAATAATCCTACGGCTAATCAAAGAGATGTTATTACAAGACTTATTCATGAAAATATTCATAGACAATTTAGAAATCGTAAAGATAAATATAATGATGCTGAAAGATTAGCTAATGAAATTAATGAATTTGCTAAACAAGTATATGATTTATTATTTAATCAAGATGGTCTTTCAAAATATTATGGAAATGTTTATTCACAAAATATTAAAAATCAATATAAAAATATATTTGATGTTAATGGATTTATAGAAGGTAAAGGATTTGTTAATGATACTGGTGAAATTAATTTAGTTGGTATTGAAGAATTTATTACTGAAACTATTACTAATCTTCCATTAACAAATATTCTTAATGAATTTAATTATGATGGTGACATAAATACGAATAAAAAAGATAGTTTTTGGACTAAGTTTCTTAAACTTATTGCTAAACTCTTTGATATTGATATTAAAGATAGAAGTTATCTTGCTAAAGAAATATCTATACTTAATTCTATAAGTGAAGAAATAGCACCTAGTAATATTCCGAATGTTAATACTCAACAAGAAAATAATCAAACAAAAAGTACTTCTACTAATAGAAGACCTAGAACTAAATATGGTAATGCTAATGGTAATCGTAAACGTAGCGAAGTCATTATTCCGGACTTTAGTCAGTTAGTATACCAACTTGCACCTGCCGACCGTGCCGAATTTACTAGGAAACTTTACGCTGGAGAGATTGTTTTACATTGTTAATACAATTAATCAGCTCAATAGAAATAATTCAATAGCGAGGCTGAAAATGCCTCGCTAAACTTTAAAAATTTATATACAATATGGCTAATTGTGTAGTTAAATATGCCAATGATGAAAATGTCAATAAAGCTATTATTGCTATAGCTGACAATAATGCAGGTCTTGGATTCAAACTTGCAAACATGGTATATGGTGAACAATTTAATGATTTTCTTACTAAAAAGAAACTTAATATAAATCTTAAAGAAGGAGAAAAACTTGTAACTAAAATTCCTGCTTCTAAACTTAAAGATTATATTAGATCTTTTTATAATAGATTTTATCTTGATATTGCATCTTCTAGTAGAGAGCAATCAAGTATTAGTAAAACTTTATTTACTGATGCTCGTGTTGCTAATACAGCTCGTGAACATTTTGCTTATGTAGCATCTTTTATTAATAATGATCTTATTTTTAATAATGATAAAAATGCTAATAATCCTTATGTTATTATTCATGAAATGCGAAATGTTGCTATTGATAAATTATATGATATTTATGATAGATTAATAGATGAAGGTAAATTAGAAGATGATCCTGATTTAAATGAAAAAGCTATTGCTTATGTTTGTTTAGCTAATCTTGATAGAAATGATGATACTGATTTAAAAGATTATAATTATATAACTTATTTTCTATCTTTATTTGATTATAATTTTATCGAATATATTAAAAATAATGCTAAAGTAAGTAAATTATTTTCTAAATATGATATTACTCAAGATCCAGATTTAGTTTATAATGAAGATGGAACTTATGATTTTGCTGAAAATTCTAAAGAAGAGGCAGATAGTGTAAATCCCCCTGTAGAGGAAGGTGATGGGGACATAGATTCTATTGATGATGTTGATAATACTACTTCTGATAATAGTAATTCTGAAGTTCGTACTAATGCTCAATGGGATTTTGGTAATGATGTTAGTAATTTTAAGAAATTTATTGATCTTGAAATTAAAAGTTATTTTAATTTTCTTCCTCGTTTAGCTGATACTTCTTATAAAGATGGTATTTATAATTTTGATACTAATAATCCTCTTGGCTGTATTTTATCTATGAATTATGAGGAATGTAGTACTGAATTATTTAATATGGTAGCTACTACTGATGCTGGTAGAAATATTTATAGTTTTGTTCAAAGAGTATATGAACTTGCTAATAATAAAAAAGAATTTGCTGGATTTATTCGTTTATATAACGATATGGTTGATGAAAATGGTAATATTACTAATTTTGGTTATAAAATATTTTATACATTTAGAAAACCTATCGTTAATGTTTCTGAATTAACAGTTACTAATTATGGTAATATTCGAGTTCATCAAAGTAATAATGGTAATAGTTCTGTTCGTACTTTATTTTATAATATGATTGATGATTTAAAGTTTAGTATAGAAGATGCTTCACTTGAAAATCATGAAGATAGATTTAATACTATTAAAACTGAACTTGGTAAATTATATAAATATGTAGATTCTTCTAATAATAATTCTGAATTTGAAGTTAAATCTGAATTTGATATTTCTGCTGAAAATTATATTAATGAAGGTGTTAGTATTTTACAATATATTTTTAAACAATATTTTCCTGATTTTAGAGTTGATGGTATTGATAAATATATTAATGGAGGAAAAACTTATAAGAATAAAATTGATAGATTAAATAGTGTTATTAATATTTATGAAACTCTTTATAATGGATTTTTAACTGCTCGTGTAGAATATAATAAAGTACAAACTGAAAATCGTAATAAATTTATTGATTAT
>ULVB01075886.1_pt1 | contig 68734 bp, 63 predicted proteins | sample 1959071 | NCBI WGS metagenome assembly ULVB01 (sample SAMEA4835776, study PRJEB28245) | human gut metagenome | biome: gut microbiome; material: fecal sample | place: Denmark | collected 2008 | reverse complement strand
GTAGGAAGAAAACTACTTCGTTTTCCTCCTACTCGATTGTGGTTGTTCTATAGGGCTTGTCCATCGGATGCAGCAATGGCTCAAGTCCAAAACCCTGTGTAAAAGAACACGGCTTGCTCATCGGCTGGCTTGATCCACCAGCGTAAGGGCTCGAGTCCAAAACCCTGTGTAAAAGAACGGAAACGATCATGATGATTGACTTTTAACTGTTTCGCGCCAACATCAAAGTAAACGCTGATGAGCAATTAGGCTGTTTGTCGAAGGCATACCGCCAGTCGGTTCAATAGTTCCATCGCGCAGATCAGGTACTTCTGGGCAGTTTGCTGAGTTGACACAATAGTTTGTCCGGTGAAAGCCTTGCTTGCCGGACATGGCGCATGATTTCCGCATTTTGTCCGGCCAAAGCGCAAGCCACCGGACGAACGGCGCAGATGGAACAGGACGGCGAGAATATTTCATAACTCTTTCAGCCACATCTCAAATCTGCATTGGTGGAAGCCGGCCCGGACTGAAAAACTCAAATGCGAAGACACAAGTTTTTCACTTGAATGTGCCTTTCAAGCATTTAGAAGCTGTTTTGAATTGTTTGTTTGAAGGTAAAGAGCGAGCTCTTCCCCTGCTGCTCACCTTGGCACGGGCGACCCTGATAAGGCCTCGCCTCTGCTTGTACCCTGCAAGGCACCTGGACTCGGGCTGGCATTCAGGTGACGGGGAATGGACGACATTCTTTTACCAAATTGTCGTGCATGACCTGCATAAAGATGGTTTCGATGACACTTTATGGAGAAAATGTCATTCAATCCCTCGATTGTCAGCCTGTCTCGGACTGCCCTTGAACGCAGGCCACATCTATGGCCCGGTGCCAGCCACAAGCGGGAAGGAAATATTTTCGTGATTTGTAAGCGGTTGGTAATAAATATTTTAACCGCTTGCCTTTGGCGAATCCGCACTTAAGGCGAGTGCTTAACCACATGATAATAAGTGCGTTACCCTCCACTGTCAGGTGCAGAGCCGAGTGAAAGATTAATGCTAATGAAGATGATAAGGATTTGTGTCACGTTGAGTTCCGGTGTGTTTGGAGGTTATGGCGGCCATTCACCCGGATAGGGCGCGCGAAGCTCGTAGACCGCCATGCCTCCTCATACTGTCTTAGAAGTCTCGGCGAGAGTTAAAAAGTCTGTACCCTTATACAAGGGCGACAACGAATTTTCAATCCTCGAATGTGGTAATTATGCTTTTAAGACAGTCTCCCCAGACCCTGGTCCACTCAGACCAGAGAAACACATGCGATGGCGTCCAACAACGCTATGTGGCGAAGGAGTACTTCCTGGATGCAACTCAGGGGACAGATGCTAATTCCATTTAAATACTTTCGAAGCATGCCCAAACGCAGACTTTTGGGCTTTATCCCAGATATACCAGAGACTCCCTCACGAATGTAAGAAATTTGTTGACAATATATCATAAAAATGCTATATTCGTCAACAAATAGTATCGCTATGACTAATGACTTGTTTCATATAAGACTGCGTGAAGCGCGTTTGCTTTGCGGATTGAGCATGGACAAACTTGCCGCAAAAACCAACGGTGCCATCACCAAACAAAGTTTATCTAAATATGAAGCCGGGGTGATGTGTCCCAAACGTGGCACACTTGCCGCCCTGGCCAAAGCTTTGGACATAGGCGAGGCTTTCTTTTCGGGTGCTGATTTAGAGATAGATACCCCTATGCTGCGCAGGACATCAGGAGGAGTTCTCTCCGATGTGGAGACCGCCCGCCTTGAGGCGATTCTATCTTTCTGGACGGAGCAATACCTCGCCAAAGAAAAAGAGAGCGGCATGGCAGTACGCTTTTCAAATCCGCTTTCGGAACTTAGGATCACCAAGGCTGAAGATGTCGCCAAGGCCGCACTCCTTTTACGTGAACAATGGAACTGCGGGGACGGCCCGTTGCCCTGCATCTTGAGGCTGCTGGAACGAAAGGGACTCAAGGTCAAGGCAATGGAGTTGCCTGACGGCATTCTTGGCCTGAGTACATGGGCGAACAACACGTATCCTCTGATCCTTGTTGATGTCCGACCGGAAAAGACCACCGTCGAACGTTTGCGTTTTACTGTCTGCCACGAGCTGGGACATCTGTTGCTTGATTTCAGCGGGGATGCGGACGAAGAGAAACTGTGCGACAGGTTTTCCGGTTTCTTCCTGTTTCCTCAAAAGACCTTTATTGAAGAATTCGGGAATGAGGAAAGGGAGTGTTTGACCCTCGCGGAAATGATTGACTTAAAGGAGATTTATGGTGTGTCTGTTGCGGCACAGGTACACGAGGCACATGACCTGGGAATGATTACCGACGAGCATTATCATTGGTGGTTTGAAGAAAGAATCAGCAAGAACCCTCGCGAGAAAGGATGGGGCACCTATCCCATCCCTGAAACTTTGGGGCGCGAAAAAAGGATCGACTCAATCCTGAACAATACTCTGACTACATAATGAATATACTTGCGAGCAATGATAATAGCACATTTATTCAAAGAAGACGATAATCGTTGGAAAATTCAGTCCAATGAGGAACACTGTGCTGGTGTTGCTGGATTGGCGTCTCGGTTTGCCGGCGAGTTCGGGATGTCATCTTGGGGTGGACTTATAGGCTTTCTTCACGACAAAGGCAAGGAGTCCAATGCATTTCAGCAGCATATTAAAAAGGTGAGCGGGTATTCGCCCGAGGTTAAGGTCATCGGCAATTATCATCATGCCTATGTCGGTGGCGCCATCGCAGGGAAGCAATATGGAAAGTCTGCGGACAATCTGATCGTTAATCAAATACTTTCTCACCATTCTGGCTTGCACGATTCCGATGAGATTGATGCTGCTATCAAAAAGGAGATGGATCAGAACCATGACGGGCAACTCCCCCCGGAGATTAACACAGACATCGGAACAATCAAGTTAAACAAACCTCCGTTTGTTCTTAGTCCAAATGATTTTCACCATTTGGCACGCATGCTCTTTTCCTGCTTGGTGGATGCGGACTACCTTGACACAGAGTCTTTTATGGATAAGACTTCTTCTGAACTACGTTCGGGGAAGGCGACCTTGACTGAACTGCTTCCAAAGCTGGAGAACTACCTTCTTGAACTAAAGGCAAATGCCACAGATTCCGCGGTCAACCATGTCAGGGACGAAGTACAGAACCAATGCATCAGGACTTCAGAGTCTCCAATTGGCTTTTACAGTTTAACGGTTCCGACAGGAGGCGGCAAAACGCTGTCCTCATTGGTTTGGGCGATGAGGCATGCCATTCATAATGGACAAGACAGGGTGATCGTTGCGATTCCTTACACGAGCATCATAGTACAGACCGCATCCATCCTGAGGAATATCTTCGGAGAAGAAAACGTACTGGAACATCATAGCAATGCCGACCCTGAACAAATTAGAGACGAAAGGCTTCGGGAACGGATGAGGTTAGCAACCGAAAACTGGGATTATCCGATAATTGTGACAACCAATGTGCTGCTGTTCGAGTCTATGTTTGACAACAGACCGTCTGTTTGCCGCAGACTGCATAACATAGTGAACAGCGTCATTATATTGGATGAAGTGCAGACGCTTCAGGTTGATTATTTACAGCCCATTGTTGACTCCTTGAAGACATACAACAAACTGTTCAAGATGTCCGTCTTGTTCACTACTGCCAGTCAGCCTGTCTTGAGCGGTGTCATTGAGGGATGCAACCCCAAGGCGTCATTTTCGGGAATAAACGAAATCAAGGAGATCATTCCGGAGAATTTCCGGCTTCATGATAAGCTGCGGCGAGTAAGGCTCGACATTGACAACGAAGGGAAAACCTACGATGAAGTGGCCGGGATGCTGACACGGCATAAAAGGGTGCTTTGTGTTGTAAACACTCGAAATGATGCGAAAGAACTCTACAAGCGTCTCCCACAAGAAGGTGTCACTCTGCATCTTTCCAAGATGATGTGTCCGGCTCACATACGTGAGACCATAGCAAAGATCAAGACCGCCCTTAAAGATGACGAAAATGAGATCATCCGTGTTGTGTCCACGCAATTGATAGAGGCGGGAGTTGACATAGACTTCCCTGTTGTCTTTCGACAGGAGGCAGGACTTGACTCTGTCCTGCAAGCAGCCGGAAGATGCAATCGGGAAGGCAACCTGAACACCGGTACTACATACGTGTTCAGCCTTGCAAATGAACACAATCTTCCTAAAGGTGATATTCAAGATGGCAATAATGCGAGAAAGAGCATAGTTGGAGATCACGATTGGTTCGATCCCTCTACTATGAAGTTGTACTTTAGGCAATTATATTGCCGGAAAGATAGTTTCGACAAGAAAAACATCAAGGATTATCTCTATAAAAAAGACCCTTGTTTTGAGACTGCCGCAAAAGAGTTCCGGTTGATAGAGGACACAGGGAAGAATGTCATAGTTTGTTGGAATGACAGCACCGAGTTGGTGAGGAAGCTGACGCAGCATGGTCCGTCTTATATGTTGATGAAGAGACTGTCCGACTACAGTGTGAACGTTTATCAACGGGACTTTGACGCCTTATGCAGCATGGGTGTTGTTTCCGAGAAAGTCGAGGGTGTCTATGTTGTCGAGTATGCGGGACAGTATGATGAACACATTGGCTTACGTACAGAGAATCGTTGGACAAATGAATCTATAGTCATATAAGGAAAACGGTATGATAAAGAGAAATTCAGTAAAACTATTCGGAGGAAACCAGATACGCTCCGTTTGGGATGAAGATAATGAGAAGTGGTATTTCTCAATAGTTGATGTGGTGGCTGTCTTGACGGACAACGATGACTACCAACTTGCACGCAACTATTGGAAAGTCTTGAAAAACAGACTTATAAAAGAAGGAAATGAACCGGTTACAAATTGTAACCAGTTGAAATTACCGGCGGCAGACGGCAAGATGCGTATGACTGATGTCGCAGATACAGAGCAACTTCTGCGTATCATTCAGTCTATCCCGTCGCCCAAGGCAGAGCCATTTAAGATATGGCTGGCAAAAGTTGGTGCCGAACGTCTGGATCAGATGCAGGATCCGGAATTGAGCATCCAGCAAGCGATGATGGACTACAAGCGTTTGGGTTATTCCGACAACTGGATCAACCAACGCCTGAAGAGTATCGAGATTCGCAAGGACTTGACAGACCAATGGAAGTCGCACAATGTTGAGGAGGGCATTCAATACGCTTCTTTAACGGACATCATTTATCAGGCCTGGGCCGGCAGAACGGCTAAAGACTACAAGCGATTCAAAGGTCTGAAGAAGGAAAACTTGCGTGACAATATGACAAATGAGGAACTTGTGCTGAATATGCTTGCGGAACTCTCTGCCACCAGCATCACAAAAGCGAAGAACCCTCAGACGCTGGATGAAAACAAGGTGTGTGCGAAAGAAGGTGGTGACGTGGCCCGTGTGGCCAGAGAAAATCTGGAATCAAAGACAGGGCGTAAGGTCGTGTCACCTCTTTCCGCAAGAAGGTTCTTTGAGGCTCAACAGCCTGTGGAAGAGATAGAAAACAAAGACAATCCTGACAAAACAAATTAATGGCGATATGGAATATTCAGACAAGGAATACTGCTTGGAGGTGTGGGGCGACATGGCTTGCTTCACCAGGCCGGAACTGAAGGTGGAGCGGGTAAGTTATGATGTGATCACCCCATCAGCGGCACGTGCCATCTTCGAGGCGATTTTCTGGAAACCGGCCATACATTGGCAGATTACCAAAATCGAAGTGTTGAACCCAATCAAGTGGACATCGATACGTAGAAATGAAGTCGGAGCGGTTGCAGGCAGATCTCCGATCTTCATCGAAGAACAAAGACAGATGAAGAACACCCTTTTGCTTAAGGATGTGCATTATCGTATTTGGGCAAGAATGGAGTTTCGTCCAATTAAGAAACGCATTGAGGAGGGAGACCTGTTCGCTCATGAACCAGGAAAGGATGAGAACCCGATGAAGTATTACCAGATGTTTGAGCGTAGAGCGGGCAAGGGTCAATGCTTCAATCAGCCTTACCTTGGCACACGTGAATTTTCTGCGTCATTTCGTCTGGTGGATGTGAATGCGGAAGAGTTAGATCCGGCATTGCCTACAGACAAAGGAGGCGACAGAGACTTCGGGATTATGCTCTATGACATGGATTTCTCAAATCCTAAGGACATTCAAGCCTTGTTCTATCGTGCTGAAATGAGGCAAGGAGTAATCACTGTTCCGCCAATTGATAGCAAGGAGGTGTTAAGATGATACTGAAAGCGTTATATGACTATTATAACAGGTGCGGCAACCTTCCGGCGCCGGGAATGGAAGAGAAGGAAATAGGCTTTGTCATTGTCATTTCCAAAGAAGGCAAATTCCTTCGCTTTGAGGACTGTAGAACGGACAAGACCATCGGAAGAGTCTATCTTGTCAAAAAACACGTGAGCAGGTCAAGTGCCGCTGTCGCCAACTACCTTTATGATAACAGTGCCTATGTGCTTGGTTATTCAGATAAAGATGATAGTGAAAAGAATCAGTTGTATTTCAATACATTTGTTGAGAAGGTTCAGTCAATTCTGGATAGGATGCCTGATAATTCTGACATTCGGACGCTGATGAACTTCTATGCGCAGGGAAGAGAGGCTATCCATTCAGAAGTAGAGCAAGATCCATTATGGGAAGACATTAAAAAGAATTTATCAAAGAAGTATTCGGTTTTTTCTTTTAGGATTGAAGGAGACTTGAGAATCCTGGCAGAGAAGAAAGAACTCATGCAAACAAATGAGGGTACAAGGAATGATAACAGCCGTGGTCTCTGCATGGTGACGGGTGTTCAAGGAGAACTTGTTGATACCACAACAGCCACAATGATTCAAGGAAGTCAGGCAACTGCGAAATTGGTCGCTTTTCAGGTTAATTCCGGCTATGACTCTTACGGAAAAGAAAAGTGCGGCAACGCTCCGATCTCACACGAGGTCGAATTTGCCTACACGACAGCTCTCAACACGATGCTGCGTAGAGATTCACGCAACAAATTTACGGTAGGCAACCGTACGTTCGTCTTTTGGGCATCCTCAAATGACAAGGCTGCGGAACAAGCGGAAGAAAGCCTCTTTGATTTGCTGGGATATTCGGAAGAGAAGAAAGACAATCCTAATGCGAAGATAGAACAAGTAAGAAAAGTCTTTACCGCGATTTATTCGGGTAGTTTGAGCACAAGTCTGGAAGATCGTTTCTACATTCTTGGACTTGCCCCCAATTCCGCTCGGATAGCGGTGGTCTATTGGTCAGAAACACCTTTGCGGGATTTTGCCGGGAAGATTCTTCGGCATTTCGACGATATGGAGATAATCGACACGCGCAAGGATAGAAAGCCATATATGGGAATAAAGGATATTCTTTCAGCGGTCACTTTAGGAGGCAAGCAGTCCGAGGTGACGCCGAATCTTCCTGAATCAATCATCAAAAGCATCTTTCTGGGGACACCTTACCCTTATACCCTCCTTTCCGCATGTATACGTCGGATAAGGGCAGAAAGTGGTGACGGCAATGCTGCTCGAATAACTCGTATAGCCATCATAAAGGCATTTTTGAACAGACAAAATGTTAATGATAAAAGAATGGAAATCATGTTGGACAAACGTAACACAAATCAGGGCTACCTGTGTGGCCGCCTCTTTGCAGTTCTTGACAGAATTCAAGAAGATGCAAACGGGATCAGCAGCATCCGCGAACACTATATGAATGCTGCCAGCTCAACACCATCCTCGGTGTTCGCAACGATACTCAATCTTTCTTCCCACCATTTGGAGAATTTGTCAAATGAGGGAAAGAAAGTGTTCTATGAGAAGTTGAAGCAAGAGATAATCGACAAAATCTCCTCTGATGGGTTCCCGGCGCACCTTGACCTTCAAGACCAAGGTCGCTTCTTTGTGGGATATTATCACCAGAGGCAAGACTTTTTTAATAAAAAAGAAGAGAATAATAATGACGAAAGTGTAAATGCTTAAAATTTAAAATATTATGACTGAATTAAACAACAGAATCGATTTCGTTTACGTTTTCGATGTACAGGATGGTAATCCAAACGGTGATCCGGATGCGGGAAATCTGCCTCGCGTGGATGCCGAAACTGGTATGGGACTGGTGACAGATGTGTGCTTGAAGCGTAAGGTTCGTAATTATGTACAGGTTGCGAAAGGCTTGTCAGAGGGCTATGACATATTCATCAAAGAAAAAGCTATTCTCAATGATGAGATAGACAAAGCCCATGATGACTCTGTGGTAAAGGGTGTCAAGGACGCAAAGGACAAGACAGCCGCCGCGCGACGTTTCATGTGCAAGAACTACTATGACATACGAACCTTTGGTGCTGTAATGTCAACAGGAAAGAATGCCGGCCAGGTTAGAGACCCTATACAACTGACCTTCGCTCGTTCTGTCGACCCGGTTGCCACAGCTGAGCATTCCATAACCAGGGTTGCGGTTGCGACACAAAAAGAGGCCGAGAGCCAAAAGGGAGAGAATCACACTATGGGTCGCAAAGCCACAATACCTTACGGTCTCTATGTGTGTCACGGCTTCGTCTCGGCTAACCTTGCGAAACAGACGGGCTTCTCTGAAGAAGATCTTCAATTATTCTTCGAGGCGTTGAAAAATATGTTCGATGCGGATCGTTCGGCCGCTCGCGGCTTGATGAGCGCACAGAAGCTTATTGTGTTCCGTCACGATTCCGAACTTGGCAATGCGCCGGCCAATAAACTCTTCGATCTGGTAAAGATAGAAAAAGTAACAGAGAGTGCCCCAAGATCGTTCCGTGACTATAAGGTGACGATTGAAGAAGAATCGATTCCTGCCGGTGTCACAGTGAAAGAACTCATATAGCGTCGTTCTATGTACTCAGAAGAAGAAATGCTAATGTTGTCGGGGATTCAGCACTTTATGTTCTGTCCCCGGCAATGGGCATTGATTCACATCGAACAACAATGGGCTGAGAACAAGCTGACGACGGAGGGGAGTATTCTGCATAGTAACGTTGACAATCCTTTCTACCGCCAGAAAAATGGAGACGTAATCACTCTCCGCTCTTTGCATATCGCCTCAAGGGAGCTAGGGCTGTATGGCGTCACGGATGCGGTGGAACTTATTCCTTCCGACTCCCGAGAGGATTCGATCACCCATAATAAATACAAAGGATTTTGGAAGCCTTATCCTATTGAATATAAAAGGGGACATAGTAAACCTGATGAGAGAGACGAAGTACAACTGGCGGCTCAAGTTCTATGTCTGGAAGAAATGTATGGTATTCATATTCCTCGTGGAGCCCTCTATTACGATGAGGTGAAGCGTCGTGAAACGGTTGAAATGTCCGATGTTTTGCGGACAACCACGATGCGATGCGCCAAAGAAATGCATAGAATATTCACAAGCGGCGACATCCCCAAAGCCACGAAGAGACCCCATTGCAAAAACTGTTCTCTAAAAGACATTTGCCTTCCGGAAACGAATGATTGTACTCAAGTTGTAACGTATTTAAGCAGAAACCTATATGAGAATATTACTTAATACTTTGTATGTGACTACCCCTGAAGCATATTTGAGCAAGGATGGGATGAATGTTGTTGTCTCTGTAAATCAGGAGGAGATATTCCGTATACCGATTCACAACATTGAGCAGATAGTGACATTCGGATATATTGGAGCAAGCCCTGGGGTAATGAAGTTATGCGCCGATAGCGGGGTATCCCTTACGTTTCTTTCTCCACAAGGTCGTTACATAAGTCGTTCGCAAGGTCCGACAAAAGGCAATGTTTTATTGAGGAAGGCACAATACAATTATTCCGATGATCCAGATTATTCCCTTCACCTCAGCAAATTGTTTATCGGAGGAAAGATACATAATTATCGTAATATTCTTCGTAGGTTCATTCGTGACAATGGTTCAGACGATGTTGTGGAAAATGCGGCGGAGAATCTCCGAAGGTGTAAGTTAAGGGTCTTGAACACAGATTCAATTGATAGCGTAAGAGGAATAGAAGGGGAGGCGGCAACATATTATTTTGGAATATTCTCACATCTGATTCTGAACCAGAAAGACGATTTTGTTTTTGAGAACCGTAATCGCCGTCCTCCAAAGGATGCTGTCAACGCTATGCTGTCGTTTGTGTATTCCCTTATTTGCAATGATATGACTTCCGCTTTGGAGACAGTGGGTCTAGATCCATATGTGGGTTTTATGCACACCTTAAGACCAGGCCGGGCTTCTTTGGCTTTGGATGTTATGGAAGAACTTCGCGCTTATTTGGGAGACCGTTTGATTCTGTCGTTGATAAACAGGAAACAGATTACAATAAAAGATTTTGTGAAGCAAGGGGATGAAAGCATTGTGATGACGGATAGCGGGAGGAAAACAATATTGACCGCTTGGCAAAGCCGAAAAAAAGAGACGATCACTCATCCCTATCTTAACGAGAAGGTATCCATAGGCCTTTTACCCTACATTCAATCAATGTTACTGGCGAGATTCATCAGGAAAGACATTGATGACTATCCTGTTTTCCTTATCCAGTAATTGGCGATTATGTTTGTACTGATAACTTATGATGTGAATGTGTCCTCGCCCAGTGGAGAAAGACGCTTGAGACAAGTCGCAAAGGCCTGTTTAAATTATGGTAAACGTGTTCAGAATTCAGTGTTTGAATGCATCTTGACAGAATCTCAATATGTGAGCCTTAAATTTCAGTTAGAGAATCTCATCGATAGAGACCAAGACAGTGTAAGGTTCTATTCATTAGGATCAAACTGGAAGCACAAGGTAGAAACCTTGAGTGATAAGAGAGACACGGATTTCACGGAGGAGCTCATTATTTGACAGAGGCGAACCCCAAGTGTTGCAGATAAAGCAGAGATGTTCGCAATTGTTGAACATCAATAATATGGCCGAGATAATCACGTAATGTTAACAGAGTTTATAATTATTATGTTTTCATTCGCAAATTCATTATCTTTATGACCTAAAAGCCAACCATTTGATGGCTTAACAGTCGCACCCCACGTGGGTGCGTGGATTGAAATTAAATCCGTGTATCGCGATACCCAGCAGCAGGGGTCGCACCCCACGTGGGTGCGTGGATTGAAATCAAACATATTGCTGCTCCTTAAGTTTAGTATCAGCGTCGCACCCCACGTGGGTGCGTGGATTGAAATTGAGGTTATCGCTCTAATAGACGCTTGCGGTCTTGTCGCACCCCACGTGGGTGCGTGGATTGAAATTCTTCTTGCGCCAATACGAAAGCGGTTGTTAGAGGTCGCACCCCACGTGGGTGCGTGGATTGAAATTTGCCACATCTCTGAGTTGTAAACTTCCAAGGGTGTCGCACCCCACGTGGGTGCGTGGATTGAAATGCACAATATATCCCCTACCGAACTTGCCCGAATACGTCGCACCCCACGTGGGTGCGTGGATTGAAATATCTGCTTATATGGATACCCCTCGGTCGTCTCGTGTCGCACCCCACGTGGGTGCGTGGATTGAAATAACAAGAACGGCATCATAGGCTATCAGCACAAGGTCGCACCCCACGTGGGTGCGTGGATTGAAATCAGAAGTCGAAAGTGTTGGTGTAGTCGTTAGGTGTCGCACCCCACGTGGGTGCGTGGATTGAAATACAAGTGCCTACACCCTCCGTCACACGGCCTGCGCAAGCAGCCTTGCCGAGAACGGCTTTATGGATTGCATCAAGAGCTGTGACTTCCTGCTGAGCAACGAAGGTAAGGCGGCCATCGTCAAGCTTCACGTTGACGGAATAGCAAGGTACGTAAGAAGCCGCTATTCTTGACTATCCGGGACAGGAACCCCTTCCGCTCGCAGATGGCCTTCAATGGTGTTGAGCGGCAGGTTTTCCATCCGACTCTGGTCAATGTAGTTCAGCATAGAGACGCGGAGACCTTTCAGATTCGGATGCTCGTTGATATATGTTTTGAGAGACTTCACCTTGACGTTTTCCTCGGCCTTGGTCTACCCGTTATTGCATTCGGCAAAACTGATAGGCCGCCGCTTTCCCCAAAGCGACGGCCTGTTGTATATAAAACGAACTTAACAAATAGACAACAAAAAGAACTTTTGTCTGTCCAAGGACAAAGGTATCAAGATTTATCGAATATCCAAAACTTTTTCGTAATTTTTTAAAACGATTTTTGCGTCAATTGTTCATGAAAGCACCGTTGTTTGCTTACAGATTGATGCAAAATGCCGCTTCGAGACACTTCTGAGGGGGATTCTGTGCAAGATGATCCGGCGATGTTCCGTCTGGACCGCACCATTGGTGGCGGCAAGATTTAAAAGGTTTTTACCCGTTCCTGTACTCACTTGGTGTCATTCCTGTGTGTGCCTTGAAGAACTTGTAGAACACGGACGGATTCGGGAAATGCAGTTTGAAAACGATCTCCTTAATGCTGTCGTCGGTGTACTTGAGCATATTCTTGGCCTCCAGAATCACGAACGAGTCGATCCAGTCCGGCGCCGACCGTCCGCTTACCTGCTTGATAAGCTTGGAAAGGTATTTGGGTGTCAGGCCAAGATGGCTCGCATAGAAGGCCATGTTCCTTTCTGAGGTGTGATGCTCGGTGACGAGCGCCATGAAATGCTCGAAAATCAGTTTTACTCTCGTGTTGACCGCCGCTCCAGGCAACTCGGGGGTTCTGGCCGCACTCTTCTCCATTAGTCCTCCGAGAACATAGAACAGCGAAGCTATCAAAGAACCGACCGCCTCCCTTTTGTTCGGCACATCCGAGGACAGGATTACCCCTATAAGATCCAAATATTTGGAACAGAATGCGATGTTCCTGTCGTCAAGCTGAATGCATGGTTCCGTCAGCAATTTCAGCCGATCGTCGAAAATTTTCTTAAAGTCGAAACTTATGCTGGAAAGATACTCCTTGGAGATCGCCACGACAATGAACTCGAATCCGTTGTCGCCTTCATTGCCCAGCCTGTTTATCTTTATGATGTTCCCAGGGGTGCCGATGAACAGCGTACCCTTGACCACTTTGTAAGACCGAAGGTTGATCTCCACGTTCAACTCTCCTGATTTGCAGAAAATAGCGATGTACGCATCGCTGCGGCAAGGATATTTCAGAAATTGAAGGTTGTCGCTATACTTCACGTCCATGATGAAGAAATCGTCTTCAAGCTGGATCTCGTTCTGGACAGGAACGAGTTTCCTGATCTGTTTAAGACCTATGTTCAATAACGAATCTGGCATTCCATAAAATGTTTTTAGCGTCTGGCGGCAAAATTAGGAAATATTCTTGTCATTGCAAAATTTCGCAATATTCTACCTTTTGACAATTATAGAGTCCAATCGTTCATTCTAATGGTATAATTTGGCAGTCAATTTGTAGTGAAGCCTATCGCTTGTAAGAAGAACAAAAAATTTATGAATATGAACAAGTACATTGTCAAAATCTCAACATTGGTCGCTATGGCTCTTGTGCCAGTTGCGATGAATGCCCAGCAGACGTTGACGCTGGAGCAGTGCCGCGAAATGGCAATCGAGAATAACAAGACCTTGAAACAGGCCGAGACCAAGATTGAAATGGCAGGCTATGACCGTAAGATAGCGTTCGCGAATTATCTCCCGAATATCTCGGCGACAGGGGCGTACATCTATAACGCCAATGACATCGCCCTTGTCAGCGACGCTACCTCGCAGAAGCTCCAGAATATGGGAACGCTCATACATTCCCAGACTCAAGGTTTCGCTCAGGAACTGATGACCGCTATAAAATCCAATCCGGCGGCCGCTCTTGAATATGCCAACAGCCCTATGTGGCAGACGGTTCTCGGAGCGCTTTCGCAGACGGATATGTCACAGACAATCAACGCCCTTGGCAAGGAGATCGATGACGCTTTCCATCCGGATATGCAAAACATTTTCGCAGGTGCCGTGACAGTTCAGCAACCGGTGTTCGTGGGAGGCAAGATCATAGCTGCCAACAAGATTGCCAAATTGGCGGAAGAGCTGTCAAAGACCCAGTACGACCAGCAGTACCAGCAGGTTATAGTTGATGTTGATCAGGCATATTGGCAGATTGTTTCCATCGCGAACAAGAAGAAGCTTGCCGACGCCTACGCCGACCTTCTTCACAAGATGGAGCACGATGTGGATCTTTTTGTCAAGGAAGGTGTGGCCACGGAGTCTGACGCTCTCCAGATAAAGGTGAAAGCCAACGAGGCGGACATGCTCAAAACCAAGTCCGACAATGGCTTGACCCTTGCCAAAATGCTTCTCTGCAAGCAGATAGGTCTTGATCTCGACACCGAGATTGTACTTGCTGACGAAACCCTCTCCGACATTCCTGTCCCTCAGATGGGTGCGGACAAGGATTTGGATCAGATATATGCCGACAGGCCGGAGACAAAGAGCCTTGAGCTGGCCTCTCAAATCTATGACGGAAAAGTCAGGGTGGCAAGAGCCGACATGATGCCGAAAATAGCTTTGATGGCTTCGTATTCGGTGACCAATCCTAATATTAAGAATGGATTCCAGAAGGACTGGGGTGGATTCTTCAACGCCGGCGTGATGGTGAACATTCCGATCTTCCACGGATTCGAAGCCATGAGCAAGACCCGCAAGGCAAAGGCCGAGGCCACTCTCTACAGAACCCAGCTTGAGGATGCCAAGAACCTCATCAACCTGCAGGTGACCCAGTTGCGCAAGCAGGAAGGCGAGGCGTTCGAAAAGCTCACGATGGCTCAGAACAACCTGTCCAGCGCTGAGGAGAATCTCCGCACCGCGACTGTCGGCTTCGAGGAAGGCGTGATCGACACCAACACCGCGCTCGCCGCCCAGACCGCTTGGCTAAAGGCTCATTCTGAATATATCGACGCTGGAATCGAGCTTCAGATGCTCGCCGCCAACCTGAATAAGGCCGAAGGCAACAACCATGCTCAGACAAAATAAGTTAAGGGATAATAATAAAAAACAAAGAATATTATGGAAAAGGAAAAGAAAAGCTACAATCTTGTGATTGGCATTGTGGCGCTGATCGTAATCATCCTTCTGATCGCCGTCATCGGCTATTTCGTCTCTAAACCAAAGCCTCTGATGATTCAGGGCGAGGCAGAGGCCAGTGAGTATCGTGTGTCCGGCAAGGTTCCGGGCAGGATCGAGGAACTTTACGTCAAGGAAGGCCAGATGGTCCACAAGGGAGACACCGTCGCCCTCATCGATTCTCCTGAGGTACGTGCCAAGCTGGCGCAGGCCAACGCCATCAAGGCGGTTGCCAGCTCACAGAGCAGAAAGGCTCAGAACGGAGCCCGCAAGGAGCAGATCGCCGGAGCCTATGAGCTTTATCAGCAGGCTCTTGTGCAGGAAGACGTGATGAAGAAGTCTTTCGACAGGATCCAGAAGCTCTATGACCAGAAAGTCATCGCGGCTCAGAAATACGACGAGGTGAAGGCCAAGTACGATGCCTCCGTCGCTCAGACTAAGGCTGCCAAGAGTCAGTATGACATGGCTGTCAACGGAGCGCGCGAGGAGGACAAGGCTGCGGCCAAGGCTCTCGTCGATCAGGCTAACGGCGCGTTGATGGAGGTGGAGTCTTATCTGAGCGAACTGTACCTTACGGCTCCGGCTGACGGAATCATCTCTGCTCTTTTCCCTAAGGTCGGCGAGCTTGTCGGCCAGGGAGCGCCTGTCGCCAGCGTTACTGACCTGAATGATGTATGGTTCACTTTCAATGTGCGTGAGGACTACCTCCACGGCATGAAGCAGGGCGACAAGATCACGGTGATCATCCCGGCCCTTGACGGCAAGGAGGTTCCGGCCACCATCAACTATGTGGCTGTCCGTGAGTCCTACGCCACGTGGAAGGCCACCAAGGAAACTGGTATGTACGATGCCAAGACCTTTGAGGTCAGGGCCGTTCCGGATGTGACAGTGGACGGCATTCGTCCTGGTATGTCCGCAATCGTTAAGTAAGGACTATCATCATGACTAATTGGCAGAGAATAATTGCGGTGGCCCGCCGCGAGCTCAGGATCATCAGGCAGCGTCCGATCTATCTTCTGGGTTCGGTAGGCGTGATAGCCTTCTGCGCCATATTCTTCCTGACATTTCTGAAGGACGGTCTGCCGAGTGATGTTCCGATCGGTCTTGTGGACTACGACTACTCGTCCACCTCAAGGAATTTCTGCCAGCAGCTGGATGCCACCCAGGTGGGAAAGGTTGTCCACTACGATTCGTTCGCGGCTGCCAGAGAAGACATGAACAGAGGCAAGATCGCGGCTGTCTGTGTCGTTCCTGTGGGGATGAACGATGACATCCAGGCGAACCGTCAGCCGAAGATCACGTTCTACGTCAACGGCTTGTACTTCGTCAGTGGGGCGCTTGCGTGGAAGGATCTTCTTCAGATGGTCAATCTGACCAACGGAGCCGTGCAGAGGCAGGCCTTCAGGGCAAGAGGCTACAACGACAGCCAGATCATGGGCATGATCCGTCCTGTGGACGTGGATGTCCATCAGATCGGCAACGTCGGCACCAACTACAACTACTACCTCAGCAGCGTCCTGCTGCCGGGTGTGCTGGAGATGATCGTGATAATCGTCCTGATATATTCATTGGGAGCGGAGCTTAAGTATGGTACCTCCAGGCATCTGCTGCAGACCTCCGGCAACTCGATCGTGACCGCCCTCGCCGGCAAGCTTCTGGTGTGGACGCTGACATTCTCGGCGATCGGGCTGATACTGATCCTGCTGCTCTTCCATAGGCTGCATTTTCCGTTGGCGGGATCCATCTGGAACATGTTTTTGGGCATATTCCTTATGATCTTCGCCAGTGAGGCGATCGCCATATTCATCCTTGAGATGCTTCCTGTGCCGAGGTTGGCGTTGAGTATCGGCGCTCTTTACAGCGTGCTTGGATTCTCCCTCTCGGGCTTCACGCTTCCGATAGAGGCCATGCCGCCTTACATCCAGGGACTTGCGGCGGCGTTCCCGTTGCGTCATTATTATCTGTTCTATGTCCAGGAGGCCATATTCGGAGCCGGATTCGCCGGATGGTGGAAGCAGGTGATCTACTTGCTGATCTTCATTCTGTTGCCGCTCATAGGTCTTGTGCGACTCAAGAAGGCCTACATTCATCAGAACTTCCCTAAAGACTAAGTGACATGAAAAATACATACGCAAAAACATGGATCAAGGACTTCTGGGGCATATTCTGTCATGAGCTTCGACAGATTTTCTCAGACAGCGGCGTGCTGCTGATCTTCCTTGTCGCCGGACTTGCCTATCCGCTGCTTTACAATCTCGTTTACCTGAACGGTATTCTTTCTGAGACTCCCGTTGCCATTGTTGACAATTGCGACAGCCCGGACAGCCACCGCTTCATCAGGGAGATCGACGCCACCCGAGAGGTCGAGGTCGCGGCGAAATGTATGAATATGGCCGAGGCGGAAAAAATGATGCAGGAACGCAAGGTCAACGGTATCATCTATTTCCCTTCCGACTTCACGGAGAAACTGGCTCGAAACGAAACCTCCACATTCTCCGTCTATGCGGACATGAGCAGCTTCCTCTACTACAAGAACGCTCTCATGGCCACCAACTTCGTGATGCTTCATGAGATCGGTCAGATCCAGATGCAGAGGTTCTCGTCCCTCGGGATGACGGAACAGGCCGCGTCCCAGACTGTCAAGCCGCTCGGCTACGAGGACAATAATCCCTACAACAGGGCCTTCAACTATAGTTTCTTCCTGATCTCGGCCATCCTGATGATCATCATCCAGCAGACGCTTTTCTACGGAATGTCACTGCTGGTAGGAACCGCAAGGGAGAGGAACCGCAGTTTCGCATCGCTTCCTGACAGACTTGAAGGTCACGGTGTCGGGCGTGTGGTCATGGGACGTGGGGGCGCCTACTGGCTGCTGTACATTGCCGTGGGTATGTACATAGCCTTCATCGTCCCCGCAATATTCGGAATCCCTCAAAGAGGTGAGTTCAAGGATGTCCTTGCGATGCTGGTCTTCTTCATCACTGACTGTGTGTTCTTCAGCATGGTCTGGAGCACGCTGATCACGAGGAGGGAGTCCGTGTTCATCCTCTTTCTGGCGATGTCGCCTGTGGCTTTGTTCCTGACCGGTTGCTCATGGCCGACATTCGCGTTCCCGGGCTTCTGGAAGGTGTTCTCCTACATATTCCCGTCCACTTTCGGCGCGCAGGGTTTCATCAACCTCAGCACTGCCGGTGGCGAGATGGGAGCGGCTGACGTGCAGATGAAGGCCATGATCATCCAGACGGTCATCTATTTCTTCCTTGCATGCGTGGCTGTCTATGCCGAGAACTGGGTACTGCGTCACAAGGAGCAGATCCGTCAGAGGAGTGAGCGGCTCGCCAAGCGTGTGGGCATCGACAGCGCCGAGGACGCTAAGATCATCGCCGGTGAATAGGACGTGATCCGGTAAAAAGAAAACTCCCTCCCGAATTTTGCACGTTACCAAAATTCGGGAGGGAGTTTTCTCTTTACCGGTTGCTGAACCTACCGAAAAGGCATTTGTTCTGCAGTTATACTTCGGTTAGAGCAGACATATACTGCCGTAGGCGGCTTTGGCTCCCGAAGAGGGAGGTCGTGAGCGATTAATGAAGGTCCAGTGGACCTTCATAGCGAGCAGCACGAAGTGGGGAGGACCGCCGGAGGCAGTATATGTCTGCTTTTATTATTCCCCGACGTGGAACGCCACGCGGAGTTCCTCGATCTCCTCGTCGGTGATCGGGTTCAGCTTGCCCAAAGGAGCGGCGAGGATCAGCGAGCGGGCGCTGAAATCTGCCACCTCAAGACGGTCGAACGTGTTGATGAGCTGGTCACCGGTCACGACGACGGAATCGTTTTCCAGCATCACGAACGGTCTCTGTTTGAACTCATCGGCGAGTTCTGTCAGATGCTCGTTGTACTGGCTCCCGAACGGGAATGTCGGGATGTCCTGAAGGAATATCCAGCTCTCCGGGATTGTTCGCACGTCGAATTTCACTCCGGTCGTGCAGAATCCCATCAGGGCAGGGGACTGGGTCAGGATGATTGAGTTGACCTTCGGGTTGCGGCGGTAGATCTCGTAATGAAGTGCCACAGAGCGGCTTGCGTTCTTCCCGGCCTCTACCATTCCGTCTTTGATCTGCACGATGTCTTCCGGCTCAAGATCCCAACGCTGCATGCTGGACGGAGTGATGAGGAAATCATTGCCTCTCCAGCGCACGGATGCCGTACCGTAGGAACTGCACATAAGCCCTTGTGAGCAGGCTCTGCGGACAATTTTGCAGATCTCCGCGCGGATCGCCCTCTCATCTGAAGGGTGCGTTACGTTCATAAAGTGTTGGAACGGAACGTTCACGGCTTTCTCGTGCTGGAGGATCTGATCCTCGCTGAGGTATTTAGGCTCTCCCAAAGTCTTGGCGTTCAGGATTGTGCGCGCGCAGAGCTCCAGGGTCTCAAACCTCTGGTAAGCATCAGCGATGTCCTCACCGGCAACCACGACACCGTGGTTCTCCATGATGACGGCCTTGTAGTCCGGGTTCTTCTTGAATTCTGCCACAATTTTCTTTCCCAGAAGCTCGCTTCCAGGGAGGGCATATTCAGCGAATCCGACAGGGCCGCAGGTCGCGCGCGCCTGAGGGATGATGCTCGTGTCCGGAACCTGGTGAACCATACTGAAGGTGACCAGTCCAGGAGGGTGGGCGTGGATCACTGAATGAATATGCGGGTTCATCTTGTAGATGGCCTTGTGGAAAGGGTACTCGGATGAAGGTCTGTGAGGTCCGATGATGGTTCCGTCAGCCTTCACGCACATGATGTCCGCCGGAGTCAGCGAACCTTTGTCAATCGCCGCCGGGGTGATCCACATATCTCCGTTCTCGTCCATAATGGACAGGTTTCCGCCGGAGGTGGTGGTCATCTCGCTGCGATAAATCCTGCCGATGATGATAGCGATCTGCTCGGCCGGATGCATCAGATTTACGTCAAGTTGTTTCATGATATTAATGAATTACATTGGAAGCCGCTTTACTTTGCCTGAAGTCAAGGTCGCTTCCCGGATTTACAATTATGCCAGCATGACCTGCCCTCCCGTCACAGGGATGGCCTGTCCGGTCTCTCCGGTCTGGTCGATGACGTAGAGGATGGCCTTGCAGACATCCACAGGGTTGCATCCCTTGCGCATAGGCACCTGGGCGAGATAGTAGTCCTTGACATCCTGCACGGTCTTCGCTCCCGGAACCTTGCCGGCGTTGAGGTACTGGATGAACAGTCCGTTCTCCGGGTTGCTCCACAGAGGACCATCGTAGTAGTTGCCAGGGCAGATGCTGTTGACTTTCACCCTGTAAGGGGCGAGCTCAAGCGCGAAGGACTGGGTCAGGCCTATTCCACCGAACTTGCCGCCGGCGTAGGCGAAGTTGGCCTTGCTGCCGCGCAGGCCGCTCTTGCTGTTGACCTGGATGATGTCGGCGAAATATTCAGGATCATATTTCGTCTCGATCTTCATTATGTGTGAGGCGACCTTCGCGCAGAAGAAGTAGGCCTCGTAGTTGATCTTGGTGACGAACTCGAAGTTCTCAGGGGTCATCACGTCCAATCCGCCGGCGCGGACAACCCCGGCGTTGCTGACGAACGCGTCAAGCGCGCCGAAGTTCAGAATTGTCTCCTTCATCAGGTTCCGGAGGCTCGCCATGTCCGCGACATTTGTCTTTACGAATATGGCCTTGTTGGCTCCAGCCTTCTCGTTGAAGCTGGCTGCGGTCTTCTCCCCGGTCGCCTCGTTGAGGTCGGCCACCACGATGTTGGCTCCCTGGGCCATCAGCTCACGGGCGATGCCCTCTCCGAATCCCTGGGCGGCTCCGGTCACGATGATCGTGCGGCCTTCCACACGGCCTTTGGACGCGCTGGAGGCCACCTTGCGGCGGTAATTCTCCACCTCCCAGTTGTCGATGAAGTCGATCCAAGCCCGCTCCATCGGATGCTCTCCGCCGAAGCTCTGCGCATAGAACGCTACCTTCATCGCGTCCGTGAACACATCGGTGATGATCTGTGCGTTCCTGGAGCTGTCTCCCACGGCGATGAGTCCGATTCCTTTGATGAGCAGTACCTTAGGCGTATAACCCTTCTCGCTTACGAAAGCCTCGATTTCCTCCTCGGCCTGCTTTAAAATCTCTTCATCTGACTCGGCTTCAATGAATATGTACGAGCTCTTGCAGTACACGATGATGTCCGGGGTGAACGGCTTCGCAATCTTGTCGAAACCGGATTTTCCGGGACAATCGGTCACTGAGCCTGTCGAAGTGACTGAACAACCATCAATGAAGAAGTCCACGAGGGCGTTTTGGGTGACTTTCAAGGTCTTGAAGCCCCTTCCGGAGCGCGAGAGCATCTGCCTGATCGCCGGAACGACATCCGTAACAGTCTCCGAGACAGCCGTGTCACCCTCCGGAAGAGCGGCGACCTTGGCCTCAAGTTTTCCAAGGACTTCTGAATATATTCCCTCAATCTCAGCGGTGGTGTCCCCACCCACGAATATTCCGTGATTCTGAAGGAATATCACCTGGGGTTCCTTGCCTTTCTCAGCCTTGTAGGCCTTTATCCGGTCATAGACCTTCTTGAAAAGCGTGTAGCCCGGGTCGGTATATTCAATGTAAAGGGCATCTGGGAATATCTCCTTGCACGCGGCCTCGGCGTTCACCGAGCACATCAGGCCGTTGACAAGGGTAGGGTGGAGGTGAACCACGAAGGCGAATCCCATGCAGTTGTGCAGGGATGTCTCCACTGAAGGCCTTCTGTCCTTTGTTATACAGGCCACGGAGAGGTCGTTCTTGACCTGTTCCTCACGTATCGCCGTGTCCTCATTGTAAGCCTTTTCGCCCATCTCGTTCAGAAGGGCTCTGTCAAGGACGGCAAACCCGTCCTCTGTTATCGTTGCGAGGGCGTGGCCGCTGGCCTTCACCCAAAGTCTGTTCTCATCCTTGTAGGAGGTGTTGCCGCCTCCGGCGATCACGAACCTGGAGTCCTGTCCGAACTTCCGGGAAATCGCGATAAGGTCTTCAATCTGTTTCATATTCGTGTGTCAATTATGTGTTCTGTTTGCTGAGCTGGCATATTCCTAAATGGCTAAAGTCTTGCGGATCAACTCGTCTCCCGCTTCGATGGAGTTCAGTCCCGCCTGATGGGCGGCCACCGCGCAGGCTCCACGGTAGTTGGTCTCGCGCAGCTTCTCGCTGAGCCCTTCGGCGTTGTCGCGGGTGCGCAGACGGATCGGCTCCAGCGCCGGAGTGTTGTGCTCCGAGCCGAAAGTGACGATGAAGCCCTCGTCCTGAAGGTAACCGGAATATTCCTCAAGCACGGCCGTCGTGTTGCGGGTCGTGATGAATTCCACGGACTTGATTCCGCGCTTTTTCAGCGTGTCGGCGGCTTTTTGCAGGTCGCCCTCGAAGTCGGTGAAGTTGCCTTTCGCGTCGTCCGCGAGGAACGGGTAGGTCGGGATTCCGCCGGCGGCCTTGATGATTTGGCAGACGGTCTCCATCGGCAGGAACGACTTAGGATCCTCAGGCACGAACGCCGCGCCTCCGGCCTTGAGGATCTTGCTTCGGATCTCGTTCTCCACCGCCGCCTCGTTGTCCGGAGCGGATTTCAGTGGCTGTCCTCCGAAGATTCTCTCGTAGAGGGCGAGCCTGTCCTGGATTTTGTCGGCTTTGGCGTCAACCGCCATCCTGAGAGCCTTCGCAAGGTGACGCTCACGCACCGATCCTCTGGTCAGTTCCTTGACAATATATTTGAAATCAACGTTGAATCCGGCCTTGACCTCATCCAGATGGGCGTTCAGTTTGGCGCACATCCTTTCAACCTGGGCGTTGGACTCAGCCCGTACATCGGCGAGCATCTGAGCCTCTTTGCCGCTGAGTATCACCGGATAGGCCAGTCCCTTTCCGCTCAGGTAGGTGCGTCCCGGGTTGTTCGGGTCGTTCACTCTTAATCCGGCGGCCTGGTCCTCGCTGTTCAGAGAGATGAACTCGATGTTGAACATCGGGTAGAGATGCCTTGCGGCGCATTCGTCATTCCACTCCCTGTAGCCGTCGAGGCTGTAGAAGTCATTGATTCCCACAACTTCGACACCTTCGGCGGCGGCCATATCAAGGGCTTGTCTCACGTCTTTGAAGGCGCTGAAGGAGTACGGTGTGTGCAGATGGGCGTTAACGTCGATTATCGTTTTCATATTCATGAATATTCTTTGCTCAAAGTTAGTAATAATCTTATAAAGGTCATTCTGCAATGCGGATTTTTGAAGCCGTTCGGTCAAATTTGAAATTAATTTGCTAAATTTGTGGAATATGCCACGAAATATTTTCGATAACATAAAACATCTTACAAATGGAAAAGAAACAACAAGGTAACATTTTCGCTATTGTGATCATGTTCTTCCTGTTCGCGATGATCTCATTCGTGACGGGATTCCAGAATCCGTTCGGAGTCATCGTGAAGCAGCAGTTCGCCGCTTCGAACTTTATGTCCCAGCTGGGCAACGCCGCCAACTTCATCGCTTATGCGTTTATGGGCCTGCCTGCCGGTATGATCCTGTCCAAGAAGGGCTACAAGTTCACCGCCCTCGCGGCCGTGACCGTAGGATTTGTCGGAGTCGGCATCACATTCCTTTCAGGAATCGCCGGCAGCTTCGCCGTCTATCTTCTCGGCGCGTTCATCTCCGGTTTCTCAATGTGTATGCTCAACACGGTTGTGAACCCTATGCTCAACACTCTCGGTGGTGGTGGAAACAAGGGTAACCAGCTCATCCAGTGGGGCGGATCCTGCAACTCCTTGAGCGCCACGATCGTGCCTGTGCTCGTGGGTTATCTCATCGGTGACGTTACGAAGGACACTCAGATCGCCGACGCCAATCCGGCGCTCTTCATCGCGATGGGCATTTTCGCTCTGGCGTTCATCATCATCGCGGCCTCGCATATTCCTGAACCCGAGCTTGAGGCGGCGGCAGCTTCCGGAAAGACGCAGCAGCTCACCATCGGCGAGAGCGTCAAGGGAGCCCTCTCCTTCAAGCATTTCGTGCTTGGTATCATCGCCATATTCGTCTATGTGGGTGTCGAGGTAGGTATTCCTAACTTCGTGAACCTATACATGACATCCGCCGAGATCGGCATCAGCGCCGCTGTGGCTGGAACAATTGTCGGGATGTACTGGTTCCTCATGCTTTGTGGTCGTCTCGTGGGAGCTTCCGTCGGAGGGAAGGTCTCCAGCCGCGCCATGGTCAGCTTCGTGGGCATTGTCGCCATCATATTCCTTCTTCTTGGAATGTTCCTTGGTGACACGGCGACAGTCAAGTTCCCGGCCATCACCTCCCAGCTGTCATTCTCCCTCGCCGAGATTCCGATCGGAGTGATGTTCTTCATCCTCTGCGGACTCTGCACATCCGTGATGTGGGGCGCCATATTCAATCTCGCTGTCGAGGGCCTCGGCAAGTACACATCTATCGCTTCCGGCCTGTTCATGGTGATGGTTTGCGGTGGTGGAATCCTCCCTCTCATCCAGGGTGCCGTCGCTGACGCCACCAACTATCTGATGAGTTACATCGTTATCATCATCGGTGTCGCCTATATCCTTTGGTACGCCCTCTTCGGCTCTAAAGTAAAGAAAACCGCTTAATTTGAAATCCCGTCCCGGTGGGGTTCTCCACCGGGACTTATCATAGCCAAATATTATGGAACAGAATCTAGTAATAGGAATAGATGTCGGTGGACAGACCACCAAATGCGGGGTTGTTGACGCGCGCGGAACCGTGCTCGCCCAGACAGTCATCCGTTCAGACTCCTACACTACTGTCGAGCCTTACATCGAGGAACTTGCCGCGGCGCTGAAGAAGATCATCACCGATGCCGGTGCCGAAGGGCAGATCCGTGGAATCGGTGTGGGCGCTCCTAACGCCAACTACTACACCGGAGAGGTCGAGAACGCCGTTAACCTTTCTTGGGGAAGAGCTGGTTCGATTCCTTTCGCCAAGATGCTTACCGAAGCGATGGGCGGCATCCCTGTGACCCTAACCAACGACGCCAACGCCGCCGCGATGGGTGAGATGACCTACGGTGCCGCGAGAGGTATGAAGAATTTCATCATGATCACCCTCGGAACCGGTGTCGGCAGCGGAATCGTCATCAACGGTGAGATGGTCTATGGCCACGACGGATTCGCCGGAGAGCTCGGCCACACCACGATCGTCCGCCACAACGGCCGTCGCTGCAACTGCGGAAAGAGTGGTTGCCTTGAGACCTACTGCTCCGCGATCGGGGTGGCCAAAACCGCCCGCGAGTGGCTGGACATGAGCAGTGAGCCGTCATCCCTCAGAAGCCTTGACAACATCACTTCAAAGGATGTCTACGAGGCCGCGAAGGAAGGCGATGCCCTTGCCATCAAGATCTTTGAATATACCGGCACCCTCCTCGGAGAGGCTTTCGCCGACTTCATCGCGTTCTCCGCTCCGGAGGCCATCATTCTCTTCGGCGGTCTCGCCAGAAGCAAGGAGTTCCTCACCGAGCCGATCCTCCGTTCGATGAACGACAACGTCCTCCCTCTCTGGAAGAACAAGGTCCAGCTCGTATATTCCCAGCTCAAGGAGTCCGACGCCGCCATCCTCGGCGCCTCCGCCCTCGCCTGGGAACGATAGCCTTTCCCGATGCGGCATCCGGCCTAGCCTTGAAGCCTTGCCGGATGCCGTCGCCAGAGCGAGCCTCCCTCCAGCCGTGGAGCGCAAGCTCTTGTAAATGAATATACTGACGCACCCTCCTTGTGCCTGACATAGGGCTGAGGAGGGTGCGTCATTTTGTTGATCTTCAGTTGCTTGGTCTCCACGGAAATACCGTGCGGCCTTTCGGCGGAAGAATGCGGTATTCTACACTTTTCTGTCAAGAATCTCCTTGTGGAACGGGCCGACACACTTGCTAAATTCGCAACATGAGTTGCGCGAAGATTCTTTTGCTCTTATTAATGGCTTGCGAGAACTGGCTCAAGTGCCACTCTGCAAACTTATTTGCTCTTTTATAAATTACTCTTGCTTTTCCGTGTAATGTATTATAAATTTGTGATATAGTATTGTATATGATCCTATGACCTAGTGGCCGGACAGTACTGAAGGCGTGACTAGCGATTGACTCAACATAGGAGACTGACCTCTGAAATTGTAGAAGCAGTATTGTCTATGATTATTCTTAACGATTGGGAATCAATTCTTTTTTTTGTAAAACTTTGGACAAAGACTTTTTATGAACAAACAACTTCTTTTTTGTGTTTTGTCTCTTCTCGCCGTTCTCTCTGTCAGTTGTAATAAATCTGATGGAGAATCTACTATCTATGGCAAAAGCTGGGAAGAAAAATGGATTGTTGCATCAAAGACAATCACCGCTACAGGAGCCAATGGGCCTGAGACATGCTATTGGATAAAGGTTGACAACAACCCTGTCTGGCAAATTAGTCATAGCCAGATAGATGGCTTCAACTATGAAAGTGGCTACGAGTACGAACTGCTTGTTAACGCGCAAGAAATACTTGATCCTCCTCAGGATGCGTCTTCCTGTGAATATACGCTTCTCTCTGTTGTGTCAAAAATATTAAAAGACTCTGATGTCCCGCTTTTGACAAATACTCCATTAGAATGTATGTCGAATGCCGAATCTTTTCAAAATGGTTCAAGACATTTTTCTGATTCTGTTGCCATTATTGAAGGAGATATTCTCCTTTCAAAAGAGCAGACTGAAACTATTATGACAAGATCTGGAGCAATAACAGATGTTATAAAATATTGGCCAGGTAATACGGTGTATTATACATTCGCACAAGATTTTTCTTTACAATCAAATGTTGAAAGGGCCATTAATGAGTGGGAAAACAAAACAAGTTTAACATTTGTAAATGGTACAGGTTATGGTAATTACATAGAGTTTTTCCACGGATCTGGTAATTATTCATACTTAGGAACGTGTTTCAGTTATTAGTGCCGTATGATCAGTTCGATGCGATTAAACAGTGGCGTATGGATTTCTTTTGGAATGGGAATTTTGTCATTAACCTTGCTATACTGTACTATATCATATTTAAAATAACGGCACGAAAATATAGAAGATGAAGCTTAAAAATATATACGAGTTGACCACAAAATATTGCAAATCGTTAATTGTCAACATATTATTTATTTAATAACACATTGCTTATAATTGTCTTGATATTAGTGCGATACACCGAAAGTTAGTCGATCCCTAAATTTAACCCACGTCCTCTAAAAGCGGGAATATGACAGAAAGACGCTCGTGAAGAGATCATTGTCCCTCTAAAAGCGTGATTTGTACAAATTAACGCCTGTGAAGGAGCGTTATGGACGGTTAACGGCAGCATTGGCAAGAATCTCTTTTAGGAACGGGCCGGTGACGGAGGCGGGGTTCTGGGCGAGTTGCTCGGGAGTGCCTTGGGCGACGATGAGGCCGCCGCGGCGACCACCGTCGGGACCGAGGTCGAAGAGGTAGTCCACACTCTTGAGAACATCCAGATTGTGCTCGATGATGATCACCGTGTTGCCTTGATCGACAAGTTGTTGCAGAACGTTGAGCAATACCTTGATGTCTTCGAAGTGAAGGCCGGTCGTCGGCTCGTCAAGGATGTACAACGTGTTGCCGGTCGCCTTTCTGAACAGCTCCGCCGCCAGTTTCATTCGCTGACTCTCGCCGCCGGAAAGTGTCACGGCTGACTGGCCGAGATGAACGTAACCGAGACCTACATCGACCAACGCTTTCAGTTTCTGGGCGATGGCCGGAATCGGCTTGAAGAACTCATAGGCCTCGCTGATAGGCATCTCAAGCACATCGTTGATGTTTTTACCTTTGTAGTGCACGGCCAACGTGTCCTCCTTGTATCTCTTGCCCCTGCACTCATCGCAGACCACATTCACGGACGGCAGGAAGTTCATCTCGATGACCTTGATTCCGGCCCCCTTGCAGGCCTCGCAGCGTCCACCAGCCACGTTGAACGAAAACCGGCCGGCCTTGAACCCGCGTACCTTTGCGTCCGGAGTGTCGGCGAACAGGTTGCGTATGTCGTTGAACACACCCGTGAACGTGGCCGGGTTTGATCTCGGCGAACGTCCGATTGGACTCTGGTCGATCTCTATCAGCTTGTCGATGTTCTCGACACCCTCCAGTGAATCGTAAGCCAAAGGATGCAGCTTAGCCCTGTAGAACTTGTTCTTGAGAATCGGCATCAGAGTCTCGTTGATGAGCGTGGACTTGCCACTCCCGCTCACTCCGCTGATCCCGATGAAGCATCCCAGCGGAAAATCTACACTGACATTCTTCAGGTTGTTGCCCCTCGCTCCCTTGATGCTCAGGAACTTGCCGCTTCCTGCCCGGCGCTCGGACGGAATCTCGATCGAATCTTTCCCTTGAAGGTAATCCAGCGTCTTTGACTTCCCGAATATGCAGTGTCCGGCGGTCTCCTTGTCCAATGAGGAAGGAATCTTTCCGTTGTCCGAGGAATATTCCATCAGAGCTTTCAGAGGTGCGTTCAGGCATATTTTCCCGCCTTTGTCGCCGGCCCCTGGACCCACATCCACAAGCCAGTCGGCACTCATCATCGTCTCGTAGTCGTGCTCCACGACCATCACGGAGTTGCCCTCGTCCCGGAGTTCCTTCAACGAGTTGATCAGCTTGCGGTTGTCCCTCTGGTGCAGTCCGATTGACGGCTCGTCCAGGATGTACAGCACGTTGACGAGTTTTGAACCGATTTGCGTGGCGAGCCTGATCCTCTGGCCCTCTCCGCCGGAAAGCGAGGCCGTCGGGCGGTCAAGTGACAGATAGTCAAGGCCTACGTCCAGCATGAACTGAACCCTTTCATTGAGTTCCTTGAGGATGTCCCGCGCTATATTGTTCTCTCTTGTGTTTAGTTTCCCTGGCAACGACGCGAACCATTCCTTGAGTTCGGTCATCTCCATCGCCGCCACCTCTGAGATAGTCTTGCCGTCAATCTTGAAGCAGCGGGCGTTCTCGTTCAGCCTGGTGCCGTGGCAGACAGGACAGACGATCTTCTCGTCGATGTCGTCCACGATTCCGTCAAACGTAACCATTTCGGACAGACTACCTTCGCCTACACGGAACAATTCATCACTTCCGAATATGATGTGCGAGATGGCCTCGTCCGGAATCGAGTCGATAGGATCGTACAGAGAGAAGTTGTATTTCCGGGCGATGGAGCGGATCACATCATATTTCTTGGTCTCACGCATTTTACCCAGCGGGACTATTCCCCCGTCTGCGATTGACACTGATCTGTCAGGAATGATGGAATTCATATCCACATTCACTATCATTCCAAGTCCTTTGCAGTGAGGACAGTAACCTTCCGGGGAGTTGAATGAGAAAGAGTGTGGCGCTGGTTCCTGCAAGGATATTCCCGAATCAGGATCGACAAGGTGCTTGGAGAAATGCCTCAGTTTGTCAGAGCCGAACTCCAGCAGGGCGACCGAGCCTTTGCCAAGATTCAGAGCCGACATCACGGAGTCCCGGACCCGTTTCTCATCGCCCTCAGACGGCTTGAGCTTGTCCACGACCAGTTCTATGAAGTGGCTTTTGTAGCGGTCCAGAGCATCAACCTCGTTCAGCGGGAGTATATTCCCGTCCACTCTGACATCGGTGTAGCCTCGTTTGCGGAGCTGGTCGAACAGCTCGCGGTAATGTCCCTTGCGCCCCACGACCAGCGGAGCGAGCAGGTAACACTTCTTGCCCTTATATTCATCCATTATGAGGTCCACGATCTGCGCGTCCGTGTAGCGGGCCATCTCCTTCCCCGTGACCGGTGAATATGCCCTCGAAGCCTTCGCGTACAGAAGCCGGAGGAAGTCGAATATTTCGGTGATGGTTCCGACGGTGGAACGTGGGTTGTTGCCCGTGGTCTTCTGCTCGATGGCGATGATCGGACTCAGTCCCGTTATGCTCTCGACCTCAGGCTTTTCCAGTACACCCATAAAGTGCTTGGCGTAAGGCGAAAGAGTGTCCAGGTACCGTCTCTGCCCTTCTGCGTAGATCGTGTCGAACGCCAGCGAGGACTTCCCGCTGCCGCTTAGCCCCGTCACCACCACAAGTTCTCCTCTTGGAATGTCAACGTTCACACCCTTAAGGTTATGCGCCTCCGCCCCCCGGATCTCGATATATTCTTTCTTGCTCATCATTTCCGCTTTATTCCGCAAATTTAACGAATATTCAGTAAATTTGTAGTCAAGAGTAAAACAGACGAATCAATGAGTCAGGATCATCAACTGAACATCAAGACATTTAATTTCAATTCGTTCCGGGAGAATTGCTATGTGCTTTGGGACGGAAGGGGGAATTGCGTTTTTGTGGATCCGGGGTGCTATTGGCCGGAAGAGTTCGCTAAGCTTAAGGAGCTGGTGAAGACGGAACGGCTGACACCGAAGGCCATCTGGCTGACGCACGGGCATTTCGACCACGTGCACGGGGTGCTGAGGATCGTCCAGGAATATTCAGTGCCGGTGCTGATGTCGCCGGAGGACAAGATGATTCTGGACAACAATCCGGCGGCCGTGAGGGAGTTCGGGCTGGTAGCGCATGATTCCTCTGAGATCAAGACGGTGGACATCCGTGACGGGGAGGTTCTGGACACGCTTGAGGGGTCACCTTTCAGGGTGATAACCACTCCAGGACACACTCCAGGTGGGGTTTGCTACTACGACGAGACGGACAAGGTCCTGCTGACAGGCGACACTCTTTTCGCCGGGGCGATCGGGCGTTCGGACCTTATAGGAGGGGATTATGACCATCTGATAATCAGTATAATGGATAAGTTGATGGGACTGCCGGGTGATGTGGATGTGCTTCCGGGGCACGGACGCAAGACCACGATTGCAGACGAAAGGACCCACAACCCGTTCCTCCAACCGTTCAACGAGCCGGAGGAGGATCTTGACTGGGACGGGGAAGGAATAGAGATAGAAGGAGAAAAATAATGCACATAGGAATAGCAGGCAACATAGGCAGCGGCAAGACCACCCTCACAAGGATGCTGGCCGCGCATTACGGATGGACACCGAAGTACGAGTCGGTGACATACAATCCATATCTGGAGGACTACTACAAGGACATCCCCCGCTGGTCGTACAATCTGGAGACATATTTCCTCGCCCAGAGGTTCAAGGACGTGCTGGAGATAGCCAAGAGCAAGGACGTGATCATCCAGGACAGGACGCTCTTCGAGGGCGTGCACATCTTCGTAGCCAACAACTATGCGATGGGCAACCTCACCAAGCGCGACTACGAGACCTATATGGACCTCTACAACGTGATGGCGGCGACGGTGCGCAAGCCGGATCTGCTGATCTACCTCAAATCATCGGTGCCTCACCTCGTGGCGCAGATCCAGAAGCGCGGCCGCGACTACGAGCAGACGATGAGCCTTGAATATCTCAGCGGCCTGAACGACCGTTATGACAAGTGGATCAATGAATATGACGGCAAGGTCCTGACAATTGAGGCTGACGATCTTGACTTCGAGAACCGCCCCGAGGACTTCGCCTCCATCACCGACCGCATAGATGCCGAACTCTACGGCCTCTTCCCTCTGGAGAAGTAGTCAGACACATTGCCCCTTCTCCCTGGCCACAAAACCCTATCCCCGGTCACTGAGCTTGTCGAAGTGACCGAACATCGCACCTCATTCTCCGAAAGCCGAGAGAATTGATGTCGGGGTGATAGCTGAACCATCGGATGTGAATGCACCCATATCGTAGGCACCCCAGTTGCGCCCCTGTTTCTCATAAATGGCAGGTCTCCATTTTCCGTCAACCTGCGGCTCCCAGTAGAACACACCGGCGCAGACGGACAGGGACTTGACCGAGTTCATAAAATCGGTCAGGCATTGGGTGGATGTGGCGATCTCTGACGCGGAGGCCTTGACACCAACCTCACAGACCATCACCTTGCAGCCATACTTCGAGGCTAAAGTCTTAATATTCAATATGGCGGCAGAGTTCATCGCCTTCCAGGTCATTTGGGAGTTGGCCATCGGATAATGCGACAGTCCGATCATATCGAACTTTCCACCGTTGGCCTTGAGCTTGTCGAAGAACCAGGTGTTGTCCTGATAGGCATTGTCGATGTGGACAATCACCTGAGCGTCAGGGAACACGGATTTGACAGCGTCATAGCCTGCCGTGGTGAGGGCGGCATAGTTTGACCAACCTCCCGGAATATCCCCTTTGTCGTTATAGAGACGTCCGGTCTCCCAGAGCATTCCCGGTCGGGTCTCGTTGCCGACCTGCACCCAATGCGGAGTGACTCCTGCGGACTTCAAGGCGGTCAGAACATCCTTGGTGTGCTCGGCGACCTTGGCGGAAAGGCCTTTCAGATCCAGGCCAGCCCACTCGGCGGGAGTATTCTGACGGCTCGGATCAGCGAAGAAATCGCTGTAGTGGAAATCAATCATCACCGACATTCCGGCCTCGGCGGCCCGTTTCGCCATCCTCACGACATCGTCCTTGCCGCTCCATCCGTTCGGATCCTCAGGCTTCACCCAGACACGAAGGCGTATGGCGTTGATCCCGGCGGCCTTAAGCACCGGATAAAGCCCGGCATTGCCCTTGGAGTCCTTGAAAGCCGTTCCGCTTATCCGGGAAGGATTGTGGGTCATATCATACTCCATTTCCGAAGCCCAGCTGACATCCGCACCCCGTGCGAACGCCACTTCGTCCACAGAAGGCGCATCCGGTTCGTCTTTCTGATTGCCTCCGGATCCACCGCAGCCGACAAACAGGGAGGAAACCGCAAATGCCAATGCGGACAATGTAGCAAGACGTGAATATAATGTACTCATGCAGCGTAACGTCTTTCAAAAGATCCGGTGACCGGGACGGCCACTAAAGGCTTTCGATGTTCTTCTCGTTGAGTAGATTCTTGCCCTCGGCAGTGTAGGCGTATTCGATGCGGTCAGCATAATGCTTCTCGACCTTGCCACGGACAATCTTCATCGTGCTGTTAACCAATCCATTCTGCTCGGTGAAAGGCTCTGGAAGCACAGCCACGGCGGCCGGCAGCCACCTCTCCGGGAACATACCCTCGTGTGAGCCGCCCTTCTTGTAGGAATCAATCTCTTCCTGGATCTTCTTCAGCATCGCCTCCTTGCCCTCACGTGTGGCTGGATCCAGACCCTTCGAGGAGACATATTCCTTGAGGGCATCCTTCGCCGGAACGATCAGGACGATCGTGTAAGGATCCTGGTTGTTGTGCAGGATGACCTGCTCGATGTACTTCGAGCCGTCGGTGAGCGAGTCCTCGAAGCCTTCCGGACTGTATTTCTCTCCGTCGGATGAGATCAGCAGAGACTTGAAGCGGCCGACAACGTAAAGATATTCACTATCATACATATAGCCCATATCTCCAGTGTGCAGCCAACCGTCGCGGAGAGCCTCGGCAGTGCCTTGTGGATTCTTCCAGTAGCCGGCCATCACATTCTCGCCGCGCACCACGATCTCGCCCTTCGTGCGGAGCGGAACCTCCTTGCCGTTGTCGTCGCAGATCTTGATGTCAAGCGGCTTCACGACACGGCCCGAAGAGCCGAACATCGCATGGCCGGTCGAGTTGGCGGAGATGATAGGGGTCGCCTCGGACACGCCGTAGCCTTGGAACATAGGAATGCCGATGGCGCAGAAGTACCTCTGAAGCTCGATGTCCAGAAGCGCGCCGCCTCCCACAAAGAACTCCATCCTGCCGCCGAATCCCTCACGGACCTTCTTGAATATGATCTTGTCGAACAAGGCCATCAACGGCTTCTTCCAAAGCTGAAGGATGCCGCCACGGTTGTAATATTCCTTGTTGTAGGAGATTGCGAGGTTGAGGGCGTAGTTGTAGAGTTTCTCGACCTTCGGTCCCTGCTTGTGGATGGTGGTCTCAACGTTTTTCTTGAAGTTGCGGGCAAGCGCCGGCACTGACAGCATCACGTGCGGACGGACCTCCTTGATAGCTATAGGAATATTCCTGAGCGTGGCGAGCGGGTTGGCTCCGACAGGCACGGTGGCGATGCTGCTGCAATAGGACATCATCGTGTAGAATCCGGCCACGTGCGCGAAGCAGTGGTCAAGAGGCAGGATGATGAGCATCGTGGAATCAGGCTTGACTCCGATCACGGAATGAGCCTGCTCAACGTTGGCAGTGTAGTTGCGATGCGTAAGAAGAACGCCCTTAGGGTCGGCTGTTGTTCCGGAAGTATAGCTGATCGTGGCGTAATCGTCTGGCTCCACAGACTTGTAACGCTCCTCGAACTCGGCCTTGTGACCGAACAGGTAGCTGTCGCCGAGAGCCTGAACCCATTCCATCGAGACCTCCTTGGCGTTGGCTGCCGGAATGTTATCCAGCACGATGACCTTCTCCACACAGTCCAGCTGTGAGATTATCCTGCGGATCTTCGGGAGTTGCTGTCCGGAAACGATCACGAACCTGGACTCGGAATGCTGGATCCTGAAAGTCAGGTCGTTGCTTTCCTCAAGCTTGATGGAGAGCGGGACGCTCACGCCGCCGGCGTAGAGGATTCCCAACTCGGAAAGGATCCACATGTTCCTTCCCTCTGAAAGGAGAGAGACCCTCTCGCCCTTGTTGAGTCCCATGGCCATCAGGCCGGCCGCGATGCGGTAGCCTTCCTTGCGGGTCTGCTCGAATGATGTCTCGGTCCACTTTTCATCCACTTTCTCGCGGAGGAACACGTGCGTAGAGTATTCGTGGGTATATTTCTCCACGAACTCGATGATTGTCGGTCTTGTAGCTGACATACTATGTAATCGTTAAAATTATCTTTGTCAAAACCGCGGCGGGTTATTCCTTGCCGTTAAGTAATCATTAAAAAATAGCTTGAACAATTTGTATATCTTTATGGTCTATATTTCTTTTCTCATCAGTCATGTGCCACCGGCACACTCCTTCTTCCAAAAGAAATCTATCCTCATAAATCTGACACAAAATTTAGTTCAACTTATTTTTTAACGCTTACTAAGTCATTATTCATCAATCTGTCTGACCTCCGGGAAGAGGCCGAAGAGTTCGGCGTCTATCTTGTCGGTGACGGTCTGGAAGTCCTCCGGACGGTTCTCAAACTTGATGTTGTCCACATCGATGACCAGAAGATGCCCGTCATATTTGGAGATCCAGTCGTCGTAGCGCTTGTTGAGGCCCGTGAGGTAGTCGATGCGGATGCTGCTTTCATATTCCCTGCCTCTCTTCTGAATCTGCGCCACCAGATTAGGAATGGTAGATTTCAGGTAGATCAGAAGGTCCGGCTTGCTGACCAGCGACATCATAAGGTCGAAGAGATCCGAGTAGTTTTCGAAATCGCGGGTGCTCATCAATCCCATATCGTGAAGGTTCGGGGCGAATATGCGCGCGTCCTCGTAGATTGTCCTGTCCTGGATGATGACATCGCTGCATCTTGAGATGTCCACGACATCCTTGAACCTTTTGTTCAGGAAATAGATCTGGAGGTTGAATGACCAGCGCTCCATATCAGCGTAGAAATCAGAAAGATAGGGGTTGAAGTCAACCGATTCGAACTTCGGAGTCCAGCCGTAATGGGCCGCCAGCATCTTTGTCAGGGTGGTCTTGCCACTGCCTATGTTGCCTGCTATCGCGATGTGCATATCCTTTGTGTGTTTTGTTCAGTCTTCTCGCTACCTCTTGTTGCAAAGATCATCAAATCTTTTCGATATGATTCCATACCTGCCGAAGAGACGCAGTGCAAAATTAATAAATATTCCTCGTAAACTCTGCCTTATCCAACAAGAATATGCCGGCATCGTCTCTGTCCCTCACAACGAGAACAACTCGTTGACCGTCTTCCCGAAAAATGCTGAGAGCCTCAGGGCAAGTTCCGTGGAAGGAACGAACTTGTTCGGATCGCCGAGGTGAGCAGCAGGGAAAAAGCTTGTCCATAACCTTCAAACAAGCAATCCAGCACAGCTTCTAAGACGCAATATGTTACTCCTGCCGCTGACTTTGTGAAGATTAACGTCTTGTTTGTTAATAGCTTAAGCGGTGACCTTTAGTGGACTTGCACTAAAGATAAGAATCTATTTGCTTTGTTCAGAATGTTTTACGCATCACTTGCTGATAGCCAACTGGTGACGTGTATAACCTTGACTTTCAGAACTTTAGGGCATAGCCTTCTGCTTGTAAGCACCGAAGGTTATCTGCTTATCTTCTGTGTTTCAGTGTTTTATCCTCCACCGCCTCAATCCGCAGGAATTTCCGCGCGTGCTCAATGCTGACTCCACAGCGGCTGATGAGCTCGTTGAGGTAGGCGATGCGCTCCTCTGCTTGGAGTCTCAGCACATCCTCGATGCCTGAAAACCGCCCGTCTGCCGCCAGATGGTGTGTCATCTTCTTGTAGTCGGCACCAGAATAAGGATCGTGTGGCTCCCTGATGTCATATTCACTGCCTGTGTTGCTGCTGAAAGCGGTCAGCATATTCCTATAACTTCCATAGTAACTGATCACACGTTTGAAATCAATGACTGAATATTCCCTTACAATGAAATCAATAAGCTGTTTCTTCTCGCTCACATTCAGCGAAAGGAACAAGTCATCAAGCACTTCGTACGAAAGCGGTCTGCCGTGTGCATGTAGCATCCTTACTCTCGAAAGTGCTTTTCTCATACTTACAGATGCTTCACGAGAGATGAGCTTGTCTGAATATGGATGGTCAGATTCCGCATAGACCAGGAAATTCCAACGCCAGTCTTCCGCCCGCTTGCAGATACGGTCCTCAACCGGGTTGTTGTAGAGGTAGGCGAGTGAGGTTCTGGCCTGCTTGCCGCCTCGTTTGTTGGACAACCCGTAAGTGGAAAGCAAACTCCCCTTTAATCCGTGTCTGATGTTGTAAGTCTTTGAGAATTTTGAGCATAGTTCCTGCATGAACCTCGCGATAGTTTTGTGATCCTCAGCCTCGACCAGTACATGAATATGATTGTACATCAAGCAAAGCCCCAGCACACGGATCCTATGCTTGGCCGCAGTCAAAGAGAATATCGTAAAGAAAACCAGCGAGTCCTTCACGCTGTAGAACACCACGAATCCGGACCGTGCTCTCTGGAAGATATGCCCGACCGCACCCTTCTGATAAATCATTCGCCTCAAACGAGCCATAATTCAATAATTTAAGTTGGTCAATATGTTTGTGACAAGATAGGCATTTATCCGTAGAACTCCAAAAGAATTCGGACCAGGCATTTTAGGCTTGCGCTTAACATATAGATGAATCTTTATTATGTCGAAAGGCCTAAGTAAAATGTAAAAAAATAACATGCATCACTTTAAATTTGCAATATATTGATGCTCAAGGTGATTCTATGTGTCCATGTTTATCGATTGATGCAACTTATTTTTTCGACATTAGTACTGATGCGTTAATAATTATCAAATAAAGTAAGTTCTGAAAAATCCTTATTTCAAATGAGTAGTTGGGGGGCTGTCATAAACCTTCAGTACAAACTAATTTCAAATCGAGGTTATAGTAGAATATTGTTAAACTTTGCAATGTTGATAACTCAAGTTTCGCATTTGCGAAACACCACTCTTCTTCACTGCTTGCAGTGAAAGCAAGTCCCTCCCCCGAGGGGAGGGATTTAGGGAGGGGGTAACGTGAATTGGTGAGGGTGGGCAATCACCTTCGAACGTGAGATAATGTACTTTACAGCAGGTAATTGCCTACTTGCGAAAGTTGAATTGATAAGTTACGAACATAGATGCGAAAGTTAGCGCATCACTAATATTTCGACATTACTAAAGTACATAAGTCCGGAAGAATTTCATCAGATGTATCAGGGGCTGTGTTTGAGACTGTATCTTGGCAGGAGTATCAGTTGTATCTTTCAGACGAGGTACCCCCGTTCCTCACTCTTTCGTCTCTGCATGGGATGTAATGCCCTGACTATCATTGATAAAGTTACTTGTCTTCGGTATGTTTGAACCAAAGGCATGTCGTTGGTTATCTGACATTCAATGCTTTAATCCGCACTGGTTGATTGTCAAGGAGTGACGTGTAATACTTTGGAAACAAATACCTTAAGACGAAGTGTTAAATTGCATCTGACCAATGCTTTACGTGGCACTGATTGATAATCAATCGGTGGCGATTAATATGCTGAAAATGAATCTAATAACGTTGAGTCTTTGGCTGGAATCAACCAAAGGGAATCGGCTTTTTTTCTGAATATGAGTGCGTTATCAATAACGGACTCTTCTACCAGATGAGGCGGTTCACTCATCAGGCACCTGCGAAAAACGATTATCCTTCCGCCGGAAAGGACGGAAGGATAACGCATAGTTTGATATTCATAATTAGTTGACCTTCATGTGAGCCGAGGCCTGTTCCATGCTGTTTGGCTTTGGTGGCCGATTGCTGGTCGTGTCTATGATTCCGACGTCTGTCACTTCGACAGGCTCATTGACCGGAAAGTAAATTTGGTCAGTGGCCATGACTTCCCTTGGCCTTGCGGCGGTCACTTTGACGGGTTCAGTGACCGGTTGCAAAGTAAGCTCAGTGACCGTTCGGCTCTCCGAAGGCCGTGAAACATCTAGTCGAGTGTGTGGATGGCGAGGCCGGAACGGAGTTTCGGCTCGAACCATGTGGTCTTCGGAGGCATTATGTTTCCGGTGTCGGCGATGTCGATGAGCTGCTGCATCGAGACAGGGTAAAGCGCGAAGGCGACCTTCATCTCACCGCTGTCAACCCTGCGCCTGAGCTCGCCGAGACCTCTGATTCCACCTACGAAATCAATTCTCTTGTCCGTGCGCAGATCCTTGATTCCAAGCACTTTGTCAAGTACGAGGTTCGAGAGGATGGTCACGTCAAGAACTCCAATCGGATCCTTGTCGTCGTACCGGCCAGGAAGAGCCTCCATAGAGTACCACTTCCCGTCAAGGTACATCGAGAAGTTGTGCAGATGGTCAGGGTGGTAGATTTCCTTACCCATCTCGCGGACCGTGAAGTTCTCCTCAAGAGCGGCGATGAACTGTTCCTTGGAAAGACCGTTCAGATCCTTTACGACACGGTTGTAGTCCAGGATCTTCAGCTGGCTCTCAGGGAAGCACACGGCCATAAAGAAGTTGTACTCCTCGTCTCCGGTGTGGTTCGGGTTCTGAGCCCTCTTCTCGGCTCCGACTCGAGCGGCTGCTGCTGTACGGTGGTGACCGTCAGCAACATAGAATGCGTCAACATCGTTCTGGAAAAGCCTTGTGATCTGGTCGATGGTCTTGTCGTCATCGATCACCCAGAACTTGTGGCCGAACTTGTTCTCGTCGATGAAATCGTACTCCGGAGCCTTCTTGACGGTCTGGGCGACAATCTCGTTCAGAATGTGGTTGTCCTTGTAGGCGAAGAACACCGGCTCGATGTTGGCGTTCTGGATGCGTACGTGAACCATTCTGTCGTCCTCCTTGTCCTTGCGGGTCAATTCGTGCTTCTTGATCTTGCCTGAAGCGTAGTCGTCCGTGTGGGCGCAGAGAACGAGTCCGTACTGTGTGCGGCCCTCCATAGTCTGTGCATAGACGTAGTAGCACTCCTTAGGATCACGCTTGAGCCAACCCTTCTTCTGCCACTCCTTGAAATTCATCACGGCCTCGTCATAGACCTTCGGGTCGTGATCCTCAAGGATAGGATTGAAGTCGATCTCCGGCTTGGTGATGTGGAGGAGGGATTTCTCTCCGGCCATCTCCTTGGCCTCTTCGGAGTTAAGCACGTCATAAGGCGGGGCTGCCACCTCTGTCACAATATCTTTCGGCGGTCTGATCGCCGCGAACGGTTTTACTCTTACCATAATATTCTTGGAAAAATGTTGAATGAATATGCCAATGTGCCTAGAAGAATCTCTTTCAGGCAGCCTGAACTGCTTTTGAAATAGATGGCACCGGTGCAAAGGCAGGGGTGCCATCTGAATATTCATGAATTACTTGTTGACCTGGAAGCGTGTGTTGCCTGTGGCGAAGAAGTCCACGATCTGGCGAGCGGCAGCAAGGCCTGCGTTCATATTCGCCTCGGCGGTCTGCGCTCCCATCTTCTTAGGGGTGGCGAAGATGCGCACACCGAACTTCTCCTTCAACGCGGCGTAGTTGTCCGGAGCCACGTCGGTGATGTATTTCAGATCAGTCCTTTCCTCAAGAGCCTTCTCCAGTCCGGCCTCGTCGATGACCTCCTTGCGGGCGGTGTTCACCAGACAGGCACCCTTAGGCATCTTGGTGATCAGGTCGTAGCCGATCGAACCGATGGTCTGAGGAGTGGCAGGAATATGCACGGAGATGAAGTCGCAGGATGCGTACATATGCTCAAGCGAATCGGCTGGCTCCGCTCCGGCCTCACGGATCTTCTCCGCAGGAATGAACGGGTCGATGGCCATGACACTCATTCCAAGAGCCTCGGCCTTCTTGCCGACCAGACGGCCGACGTTGCCGAAAGCCTGGATGCCGACCTTCTTGCCCTGGATCTCGGATCCCGTGGCAGGAGTGAACTGGTTGCGGGACATATAGATCATCATCGCGATGGCAAGCTCGGCGACAGCGTTGGAGTTCTGTCCCGGAGTGTTCATAACGACCACGTTGTGCGCGGTCGCCGCGCCGAGGTCAACGTTGTCATAACCGGCTCCGGCACGGACAACGATCTTCAACTGTTTCGCGGCGTCAAGCACTTCGGCTGTGACTTTGTCGGAGCGGATGATGAGAGCGTCCACATCAGCGACGGCGGCGATGAGCTCCGAAGCGTCGGCGTATTTCTCAAGAGCGGCGAACTCGTGTCCTGCCGCGGTGACAATCTCCTTGATCCCGGCGACAGCCGCCGCTGAGAAAGGCTTCTGTGTTGCGACTAATATCTTCATAATGAGCTATTTCTTAAGTTCCTCGAATTCCTTCATACAATCAACAAGGGCCTGAACGTCCTCGACGGTGCAGGCGTTGTAGAGGGAAGCCCTGAAGCCTCCGACCGAGCGGTGACCCTTGATGCCGATCATTCCGCGCTCTTTGGCGAACGCCAGGAACTCGTCCTGAAGAGCCTCGTAGCCAGGGGCCATAACGAAGCAGACATTCATCAGCGAGCGGTCCTCCTTCGCGGCGGTGCCGACAAACAGAGGGTTGCGGTCTATCTCTGAATATAAAAGGTCAGCCTTCCGCTGGTTGATCTTCTGGATGGCAGGAACTCCACCGATGCTCTTGAGCCACTTGAGGGTCTCGTTCATCATAAAGATGGAGAATACAGGAGGGGTGTTGTACATTGAGAGTTTCTCGATGTGGTTGCGGTAGTCAAGCATCGCAGGGAGGTACCTTGAAACCCTTCCGAGAGAGTCCTTCCTGATGATCGCGAAGATCACGCCGGCAGGACCTACGTTCTTCTGCGCGCCACCGTAGATGAGATCGTACTTGCTCACGTCCACCGGACGGCTCATGATGTCGGATGACATATCGGCGATCAGCGGAACAGGGCAGTCGATGTCCTCCTTGATCTCGGTGCCGTAGATGGTGTTGTTCGTGGTGATGTGGAAATAGTCGATGTCCGTAGGAATCTCGTATCCCTTAGGAATGTAAGAGTAGTTCTTGTCAGCCGAGCTTGCGAGAGCGTAAGCCTCGCCGATTCCCTTGGCCTCCTTGAGGGCTTTCTTCGCCCAGACACCTGTCTCAAGATAGGCGGCCTTCTTCTCAAGGTAGTTCATAGCCACATAGAGGAACTGCAAAGACGCACCGCCTCCGAGGAACACGATCTCGTGTGTCTCGGGAATATTCAGAAGCTCTCTCCAGAGTGAGCGGCACTCGTCCATAGTCGCGTCCCACTCCTTTGTGCGGTGGGAGATGCTGAGAACAGAGACACCTGTGCCTTTGAAATCCTTGAGGGCTTCAATGGCATTGTCGATGGCCACCTGCGGAAGCAGGCAAGGGCCGGCGTTGAATACGTGTACTTTCTTCATTTCTATTTTAGTTTCAAAGTATTATTAAAATATACGGTTTAAAATCAAAACTGATTTCGCGGTAAAGATAGGCAATTAAAAGGATTTGCCCAACATTTACCGCGAAATTATAAATTATCTGTAGCCGAGGAGGTACGAGATGATCGCCATCCTGACGTACATTCCGCCGCCGGCCTGCTGGAAGTAGTAGGCGTACGGAGTGTCATCGATGTCCGTGGCGATCTCGTTGACCCTTGGGAGCGGGTGCATTATCTTCATATTCGGCTTGACGGAGCCAAGCATCGAGGCGGAGAGTCGATAGACATCCTTTACCTTATTATATTCATCCATGTCAGGGAACCTTTCCTGCTGGACTCTTGTCATGTAGAGCACGTCGCAGATGTTGAGACCATCCTCTATCCTGTCGGTCTGCCGGTAGTCAACTCCCTCACGGTCAAGGATCTCAAGATATTTCTTTGGCATATTCAATTCTTCAGGAGAGGTGAATATGAAGTGTGGGTCGAACCAGCGCAGCGCTTCCACAAGGGAGTGGACGGCACGGCCGTACTTGAGGTCTCCGACCATATTCACTGTCAATCCATTGAGTTTGCCTTGGGTCTTCTGGATGGCGTAGAGGTCGAGCAGGGTCTGCGTAGGGTGTTGGTTCGCTCCGTCGCCGGCGTTGATGACAGGCACCGACGCCACTGACGCGGCGATGTCCGCCGCTCCCGCTTGAGGGTGCCTCATCACAATCATATCCACATAGTTGGACACAATCTTTATGGTGTCCTCCAGGGTCTCTCCCTTGGTCTGGCTGGTGTTGCGGTTGTCAGGGAAGCCGATGACTCTGGCTCCCAGCCTGTTGACCGCGGCCTCGAACGAGAGCCTCGTTCTGGTCGAAGGTTCGAAGAACAGGCAGGCCACCACCTTTCCGGCGAGGAAGTTCTGTTCACGGTTCGCTTCGAATTCCTTTGCTACCTCAAGGATGTGAAGGACTTCGTCCTTTGAAAAATCCTGGATTGAAATTAGACTTTTAGGCATGATGTTTATGATTTAAAGTTCGTTTATCGTACAGTTTTCGATTTTCCCGATTCTGGTACGGAAGTCATCCTCGGCGGAGAGCCGGATCCAGACCTGAAGTGTGCACTCCGCTCCGAAAGCCTGTCCTTTCTGCTGGAGGTCCATGTCTTTGAGAATCTTCATGACGCTGTTCATCGCCTCGTAGCCGAAACGGACGCTGAACCATTTTCCGGCGATCTTCTCAACGCATCCGGCCTTGTCAAGGGCTTCTGCCGTGGAGGTTTTGTAGGCTCTGATAAGTCCCGGGATCCCGAGCTTGATTCCTCCGAAATAGCGCACTACCACCACCAGCACATCGCTCAGCCCTCTGGAATCGATCTGGCCCAGGATCGGTCTGCCGGCCGAGGATGAAGGCTCTCCGTCATCGTTGGCCCTGAACTTGTCTCCAAGGTAGCCGAGGCGGTAGGCGTAGCAATGGTGGCGGGCATCGTGGTACTTCTTTTTCAAGTCACCGACAATGCTCTTGACCTCTTCTTCTGTCTCGACAGGAAAAGCGAATGAGATGAAGCGGCTGCCGTTGTCTTTGAACAGCCCTTCAGCCGGTCCGGGAATGCTCTTGTAGGAGTCTCGGATGATGTTTTCTGGTCTTTCCATTCCTAAGACACGAAATTAGCGTTTTTCACATAATTTTGCAACCGAACGATAAATTTTGTAATTTTGAAATGGTTTTGAATCAAAAATATTTATGGTTTATAAATACAGGGTGACTTTGGCCGGGATCAAAGGATTCTACCGGGTTTATGAGATGAGGGGCGAAACGACCCTTTACGAATTCCACAAACAGATGCGTGCGGACATGGAATTTCCGCAGGATCAGCTGATTATGTTCAAGGCTATGGATGCCGGCGGCGGAGTTCTCGCCCGCTACGGACTGTTCGACCTTGGCAGCGGCACAGTGGACAATGTAACCGTGGCGCAGACTGTCAAGAACGGGGTCGCCTCGTTCCTGTACTTCTACGATGTGCCTAACCGCAAGAGCGTGATCGTCACGTTCGAGGGCGTGGAGGAGAAGCCGGAATGCTCTCCTACGATCGTCGAGGTGAAGGGCCCGAATCCTATCGAGTTCGAGAACGGTTATGTGGCTTTTGAGGATCTTCCTGATTCTCAAAGACATCTGCCTGGCCAGAAGCCAGACTGGGGTTCGGATGATGATGACGATGAAGGTGGCTCGTCCCTTTCCTTGGATGAAGACAGTGACGATGAGGAGGACGATGACGACGAGGACGGAAAGATAGTCTTCGACGGGACCGAGGATCTGGACATCTAAGAATCAGTTCCTCTGCTTCGAATATGTCCCGGCGGCTTCTCATAATCCTTGGACCTACCGCAGTCGGCAAGACTGACTTCAGCGTCTCGAAGGCTTTGGAATATGGCTCGCCGGTGATTTCCTGCGACTCCCGCCAAATCTTCAGGAATATGTCGATCGGGACCGCTGTCCCGAGTGCTTCGCAGCTTGCCGCTGTGAAGCATTATTTCATTCAGTCCGTTCCGGTCACGCAGGCCTACACGGCGGGGGATTACGAGCTGGAGGCTGTGGCTCTGGTCGAGAGACTTTTCGATGAGGGACACGAGACCTTGGTGATGACCGGCGGCTCGATGTTCTACATAGACGCGGTCTGCAGCGGGCTTGACAATCTTCCGGACGGGGATTCGGCTTTGCGGGTCGAGCTGTGGGAAAGGCTTGGAAAAGAAGGCGTTGGGACTCTCGCCGAGGAACTTAGGCTGAAGGATCCGCTGACATATTCACAGATTGACACCCGCAACAGCCAGAGGGTCATACGGGCCTTGGAGGTCTGCCTGGTCTCTGGGAGGCCGTTCTCGTCGTTCAAGACGGGGAAGAGGCGCGGGCGTTCCTTCGAGATAGAAAAAATAGGACTTACGCGGCCGCGTGAGGAACTATATTCACGGATTAATCAGAGGGTTCTGAATATGATTGACGAGGGGCTTGTGGAGGAGGTCCGGTCGCTGCTGCCGTACCGGGATTGCCAGGCGCTTCAGACCGTCGGCTACAAGGAGATCTTTGAATATCTTGATAAAAAGATTCCTCTGGAGGAAGCTGTCCGCCTCATCCAGAGGAACACTCGTCATTACGCCAAAAAGCAGCTTACCTGGTGGCGCCGTGACCCTTCCATCCGTTGGGTTGACATCCACTAACAGTAGAAGGATGAATAAGATGGGAAATGGGAATCGGAGCGTAGCGACGCAAGGGGTATGGGGAGAACGCTCCCCATTGCCCCACCGGGGCTGTCACGAAGTGACTGGGGGTTGGATGAAAAGGGCGCGCAGCGCGTAGCGACGCAAGGGGTATGGGGAGAACGCTCCCCATTGCCCCACCGGGGCTGTCACGAAGTGACTGGGGGTAAAAAAGGAAGGGATCTTCCGTTCTGACCTAGAACGGCAAATCATTGCTTGGATCATCCGCAGGAAGGTCATCGATGGTCGGTGCGGGAGCTTGCTGCTGAGGCTGTGCGCCGTAATTCGGCTGAGGAGCCGGAGAGTAATTCTGTGGAGCCTGGTATGCCTGCTGCTGCGCCGGGGCTGATGCCGACTGTCCCGCCGGAGCGATTCTCCAGACACGCACATCGTTGTACCAACGTCCGTTGTATTCCCGTGCCCTTAGATTGAAAGCCACCTTAACCGAGTCTCCGACCTGGTACTTGTCCAGATCCGCGACCTTGTCGTTGCCGAAAGCCGTCAGACACACGTCCGCCGGATAGTTGCCGTCTTGATATTCAAGGACAAAATCTTGTTTTGTCCAGGAGCCCTTGGCTCCCTGTCCACTCTGCTTGGCAAGCTTCTGCTTGATCCTGCCTTCTATTTCCAATGCCATGATATTCTTTGTCTTGTAAAAATTAAACCTGCTCGGCGCACGGGCGCGAAGCAGGCTTGTCATACGCTGCCTGAAGGCAGAGATTATTTTTTGTCCTCTACAACCGGCTCAACGAAGTGCTTTACAGAGTCGAGCTGGATGTCGAACACGAGAGTCGTGTTAGGGTCGATGCCGTTAGATCCGCGCTCGCCGTAGCCAAGCTCTGAAGGGACATAAAGAGTAGCCTTTCCACCCTCACCAAGAAGCTGGAGACCTTCTGTCCATGCAGGGATGACCCTGTTGAGTGTAAGCATGACAGCGTCCTGCTCCTCCTTGACCTCCTCGATGACGGTGCCGTCGGTGAGGGAAAGCTTGTAGTGAACATAGACGGTGTCCTTGTTGGAAGTAGGCTTTACCTCGCTTCCGGCCTCGGCGATGATGTACTGGAGTCCGGACTCGGTCTCCTGAACACCGGCCTTCTTGCGGTTGGCCTCAAGGAACTTCTGCTCTTTCTCCTTGTTGATCGCGCCTACATATTCAGCCCTCTTCTGAACGAACTCGTTCATGATCCTGTTCATCTCCTCAGGGTTGACCTTGAACTGCTTTGTGAACTCCTCGTCGCGCGGGTTGCCCTTGGAGGCCACGAAATCAGCGGCTCCCTTCTTGATCATGTTGAAGTTGAGGTCTCCCATGTTGTAGTTCTTGATCATGGAACCAAGCTGGATACCAAGAAGATAACTTACTGAATCAACGGTCGCTTTTGAAGGAAGGAGATCCTTTGCGCTGGTCGGTTTCTGAGGAACCTCGGCAACGGCTGTGCTGTCCGCACCATCCGCCTTGCCGTCAACCTTGTTTGAGTTGCAGGCCGCGATTGAAAGAACCATCGCTGTCGCCGCAAGCATTTTGAATGTCTTCATAATACTATTAAAAATTTTAAAAGTTGCCGATTTGTCGCTTCCAGGGTAAAGAACCCCGAAAGTCCCGCAAATATCGCAAAAAATATTGACTTTATTGTCCATTAAATTTCAAAATGCATGTTTATCCCGAAAACAATCACTATTTTTAGAAATAATTAGGTAATTCTATGGAAATCGACTCGTCATCGCTGAATTCCAAGTTGAAAGAATTCTTTGGTTTTGATTCCTTCAAGGGGGATCAGGAGAGAATCATCCGGAACCTTCTGGATGGCAAGGACACTTTTGTCCTCATGCCGACGGGCGGCGGAAAGTCTTTATGTTTCCAGCTGCCGGCCTTGGTTATGCCTGGCACCGCCATCGTGATCTCTCCGCTGATCGCCTTGATGAAAAATCAGGTGGATGTGATCCGCGGGTTTGTGGAGGAACAGAACGGAGTCGCTCATTTCCTGAACTCGTCCTTGAACAGAGCCCAGATCCAGGAGGTCAGGGCGGATGTTCTTTCCGGTGTGACAAAATTGCTTTACGTGGCTCCGGAGTCGCTTACAAAAGAGGAGAATGTGGATCTGCTTCGGGAGGTGAAGATCTCTTTCTACGCCGTGGATGAGGCCCATTGCATTTCCGAATGGGGACATGACTTCAGGCCGGAGTACCGCCGGATCAGGGACATGGTCCAGATGATAGGCCGGGCTCCTATCATGGCCTTGACGGCGACAGCCACCCCGAAGGTCCAGAACGACATTCAGAAGAATCTCGGAATCATGGACGCTACCGTCTTCAAGTCGTCGTTCAACAGACCTAACCTGTACTACGAGGTTCGTGACAAAGTAGATCCTGACAAAGACATAATAAGGTACATCAAGCAGCATCCAGGGAAATCAGGAATCATATACTGCTTGAGCCGCAAGAAAGTTGAGGAAATCGCCAAGCTGCTGGAGATCAACGGAATCCGCGCGCTTCCTTATCATGCGGGACTGGATGCGAAGACCAGGGCGGAGAACCAGGACAGGTTCTTGATGGAGGACGTGGAGGTCATTGTGGCGACCATAGCCTTCGGCATGGGAATCGACAAGCCGGATGTGCGCTTTGTCATACACTATGATATTCCTAAAAGCATCGAGGGCTATTATCAGGAGACCGGACGTGCCGGCAGGGACGGGGAGAACGCTGAATGCATCACGTTCTACAGCTATAAGGACATCCGCAAATTGGAAAAGTTCATGCAGGGCAAGCCGGTTTCGGAGCAAGAGATAGGCCGTCAGTTGCTTATGGACACCGTGGCGTACGCCGAATCCAGCATGTGCCGCCGCAGGATGCTGCTGAACTATTTCGGAGAGGATTATCCTAAGGACAACTGCGGATTGTGCGACAACTGTCTCAATCCGAAGGCCACATTCGACGGGCGCAAGGAGATGTGTCTGGTGATAAGACTTGTAAGGTCCCTTCCGGAACATTTCAAGATCGAACATCTGGCATCGGTCCTGGCCGGGCAGTCGACGGCGATGATCAAATCCTACCGTCACGACACATTCCCGCTTTTCGGCTCGGGTGCTGGCCACAGTCTGAAGTTCTGGTGCTCGGTCATCAACCAAGGGCTTCTGCTGCATCTTCTTGAGAAGGAGATCGAGACATACGGTCTGATCTATGTGACCAGGAAAGGTGAGGATTTTTTCAGCAACCCTTATGAGATCCGTCTTGTGGAGGACAAGAATTTCAAGGGGAAAGGTACGGGCGATGAGGATGATGAGGACGCACCGGCTGCCGGCATGAAGGGAGGGGGTGGAGACGCGGCGCTCCTGTCCATGCTCAAGAACTTGAGGAAGGACATTTCCCGGAAGTTGAATCTTCAGCCGTGGATCATATTCGGAGACCCGGCTCTTGAGGACATGTCCATCCTCTATCCGATCACTTACGATGAGCTCCATAACTGTCAGGGTGTAGGCGAGGGGAAGGCAAGAAAGTATGGCAAGGAGTTCATCGACTTGATCCGAAGGTATGTGGATGAGAACGACATCACAAGACCTGAGGACTTTGTGGTCAAATCGGCTCCGACCAAGAGTTCCGACAAGATATTCATCATCCAGAGCGTTGACCGGCGGATGTCTTTGGAGGATATAGCTGACGCGAAAGGCTGGGAGATGGATGAACTTGTCGGGGAGATCGAAGGCATCGTGTCTTCCGGCACCAATCTGAATCTGAATTACTACATCAGCCAGACCATTGATGATGAGGTTGTTGATGAAATTTATGAATATTTCAAAAGCGAGGCGACCTCTGACTCAGTGGAGGAGGCCATCAAGGTGCTGGGCGCTGATTATGAGGAGATGGAGATCCGCCTTGTCCGGATAAAGTTCCTTTGCGAGATAGCCTCTTAGATGGTCACCATCTTGAGTTTCCGGCCTTCAAAATGTCCGAGCCGTCGGAATCCGAACATCTTGACATACTGTGCGAAATAGTCGAACCTGTCACCCACCTGCCTGGGCGTGTGGGAATCTGATCCCATGCAGATGATCTCGCCTCCGAGTTCCATGTACCTTATCAGAATGTCCCTGTCAAGCTGTGGGGTGCGGAGACCGTAGGTCTTGTAACTTTTTGTGTTGATTTCCAGACCTTTGCCATTCTCTATCAGGTACTTGAATATCTCGTCGAACAATCCCGGAAAATCCCTGTACAGCACACTCTCCTTGGGATATGGCGCATAGCGGGCAACATAGTCGAAATGCCCCATGATGTCGAAGTCGCCGAGCCATTTCATCTCCCTCAGGAGGGTCTCAAGGTAGCGGCCGTAAGCCTCTTTCCAGTTCTTGCCTTTGTAGTACGGGCCGAAATACGGATCCGTGTCCTCAAGGTAGTGGACCGAGGCGATGATCTGGTCGAACCTGTACTTTGAAAGTAACGCTCTGGTCTGTTCGTGGTTCTTCTCTCCGAGACCAAGCTCTATTCCTTTGAATATCTTGAATTTCTTTGATGCCGATTTTCCGAAAGCCCCGTCGGTGGCCAGTCCGTTCACCCTGTCTATCTCCGCCTGCTGGGCATCCACATCGAAAACCTCGCAGACGATCGGTTCGAACTCTTCTTTCATCTTCGGGACATAGAAATCACAATGGTCGGTGAAACATATTCCTCCGAACCCTTTTTCCACCGCCGCCAGGGCGCTCTTTTCAACAGTTGTTCCCTCTCCGTCGAAAGAGAATTGGCTGTGATTGTGTGTATCGAAAAACATAGGCACGAATATAGCATTTTTTACTTAAATTTGTAAGTTGTAATATTAAGGAATGGAATTATGTTCACATTTGGCTACAAAACTTCGTTCAGCAGCATTCTCAGAGCGCTGGCTACCATCGGTATAGGTCTGGTCATGATTTTCGACAACGCGGCTTCCGTGACTGTAGTGAAGGTCGTGGCGGCGTTCTTGCTCGCTTCGGGAATCGTGTCGTTGGTTTATGGTTTCATCCGTAACAAAAGGGACGGGGTGCTTCCATTGATGGCGGTGAACGCTGTCGTGGATTTGATACTTGGCATTCTATTGTTCCTCAATCCTGTCTGGGTGGCCGGCTTCATTGTTACGCTGATAGGAATCGTGCTGATTCTTTTCGGCGGCATCCAGCTGTTAGCTTTGGCCGGAGCCATGTCTCTGCTGGGGGCCGGATTCTCCACATTGATCCTTTCGATCTGCGCGGTGGCGGGGGGCGCGTTCCTGCTTTTCAACCCGTTCGGTGAGAGGATCATGAGTGTCTGCGCCGGAAGTTTTCTGCTTCTGTACGGTGTGTCCGAACTGATCTCGTCGTGGCGGATCCGCAAGGCCAAGGAGGCCTATGAGATTCGTTTCAACACACCGGACGAGCCTCAGTCTGACCAGGATGTGATCGAGACCTCTGGTCTTGATGATGCCAAGGAGGTGGACTACACAAAGGTGGACGAGTAGGATGATTCCTCAGGAAACGGTACAGAAAATCCTTGACACCGCCCGTGTGGAAGAGGTGATCGGCGACTTCGTGACTCTGAGAAGGCGTGGGGCCGACCTTTGGGCCTGCTGTCCGTTCCACGGTGAGAAGACACCGTCTTTTCATGTCATTCCTGCCAAAGGGCAATATTATTGCTTCGGCTGCCACAAGGGCGGCTCCGCTGTCGGGTTCATCATGGACTACGAGCATCTGTCCTACGTTGAGGCTCTGCGGTACCTTGCCAGGAAATACAACATCGAGATAGTCGAGAAAGAGGAGACGGCGGAGGACATAGCGAACCGTCAGCGGAACGAGAGTCTCCTGCTTGTCTCTGAATATGCCGGCAAGTTCTTCAAGGAGCAGCTCCATACCGATGAGGGACGGTCCGTCGGCCTTGAATATTTCCACTCCAGAGGGCTGGAGGACGCTACAATCGAGAAATATGGTCTCGGCTGGGCCCCGTCGAGCCGGCATGCCTTGACAGACGCGGCGAAAGCGGCCGGGTACAAGGATGAATATCTCCTTGAGACAGGTCTGTGTGCCGCATACGATTCTGACAACAGGCTGCACGACAGGTTCTATGACCGCGTGGTGTTCCCGATCCATTCGATGAGTGGAAGGGTTATCGCGTTCGGGGCCAGGACATTGAAGTCCAAGGAAGAGGGAAAGCCATACGCCAAGTATGTGAACTCCAAGGAGTCGGACATCTACGTAAAGAACAAGTCTCTTTACGGCATCTGGTTCGCGAAGAACGAGATGGCCCGCAAGGACAAATGCTATTTGGTCGAGGGCTATCTGGATGTGCTCTCGATGCACCAGCTCGGTATCACGAACGTGGTGGCTTCCAGCGGCACGGCATTGACCGAAGGGCAGATAGGTCTCATCAAGAGATTCACGCAGAATGTCACGATCATGTACGACGGGGATTCCGCCGGCATCCATGCGGCTCTTAGGGGGATCGACATGTTTCTGCGCGAGGGGATGAACGTTAAGGTCGTCCTGATCCCGGACGGAGATGATCCGGACTCATATTCAAGAAAGCACTCGCTTGCGGAGGTAGAGGAGTTTCTCGCCGCTGCTGAGATGGATTTTGTGGATTTCAAGTCCTCGCTGCTTTTGAAGGACACAGCGAGGGATCCGCTCAAGCGTGCCGAGGTGATCAATGACATAGCGGACACGATAGCCGACATCCCGGATGCCGTGAAACGTTCTGTCTATGTGGATTTCCTGAGTGACAAGTTCGAGATCCGCAGGGATATTCTGGACGAGAGGATCGGCGCGACACGCTCCAAAAGGCTTATTGAACAGAAGAAAGCCGCTGACCGTGACAGGGAAAGGCTTCGTAACCAGACCTCGCGGTCCGGAGCCTCGGCAGGCTCAGCCACCATATTGCCTGGGAATGGTTATGCCACCGGCTCCGGAAATGGTTCGATTGCCGGAACATTCGGAGTTTCTGGCTCTTCTACGGATGGTTTGGCCTACGGAGGAGCGCCGGTGGCTGAGCCTGTCGAAGCCACCCGTCAAAGCACCGGCCTCGATGCCCTTATTGACAACCGCATCATGGCTACAGCCGAGCGCGATCTTCTGAACTTCATCCTCACCTACGGTACCACGAAGCTGGAGTTCCAAAGTGATTCGGCTTTCTATTCCGGATCGGACGAGGATGCGTTGACCGTGTTTGATTTCATAGGCCAGGCTTTGGAGGGAGACAACTCACAGTTCGCCAACTCCGTTTTCAGAAAAGTGTACGAGGCTTATTCCAAAGACTACTATGAGGGATATTCGCAGGATGAGATTGTCAAGCGTCTGATGGACGGGGAGGATAGGGACATGGCCTATGTGGCCGCCCAACTGTCAACGGACGAACGGTATGACTTGTCTGTGAAGAATCTGCGGCAGTCAATGATGTCGAAAGGGTCATGGCTGACGATCTATGTCCCGAAAGCGATCCTGGTCTATCAGCAAAGCCGTTTGGAGGACAAGGAAAACGAACTGAAGGAAAGACTCGGAGAGGCGCAGGCCGCTTCCGACGATGACCGGGTGCTTGAGATAATGCAAGAGATGCTTAAAGTGCAGAAGGCACTTAAAATGGTGAAAGTCAGATTGGGAAGAGAAAAATAATATTCATGAATATGGAAAAGAAATTCAAGAGAACACTTGTGACCTGTGCGTTGCCTTATGCCAACGGGCCGGTCCACATCGGTCATTTGGCCGGGGTATACGTGCCGGCGGACATCTACGTCAGGTACCTCAGGATGAGGGGAGAGGATGTGCTTTATGTCTGCGGAAGCGATGAGCACGGAGTCCCGATCACGATCAAGGCCCGCATGGAGGGCTGTACCCCTCAGGATATCGTGGACCGCTACCACAAGATCATCAAGGATTCGTTCACGGGTCTGGGAATCAACTTCGACATCTATGGCCGTACATCCTCTGCGGTTCACGAGAGGAACGCTTCCGAATTTTTCCGCAAGTTGTACGATGAAGGAAAGTTCATCACAAAGGAGTCCGAGCAGTACTATGATCCGGAGGCCAAACAGTTTCTTGCAGACCGCTACATTATGGGTACATGCCCTAAGTGCGGTAATCCTGATGCCTATGGTGACCAGTGCGAGAAGTGCGGAAGCACGTTGAGCCCGGAGGAACTCATCAACCCTAAGTCCAAACTCAGCGGGGCCGAGCCGATAAAGAAGAAGACAACCCATTGGTATCTACCTCTGGACCAGTACGAGCCTTGGCTTCGTGATTGGATTCTCGAACAGCACAAAGAGTGGCGAAGCACTGTCTATGGCCAGTGCAAGAGCTGGATTGACGGCGGTCTTCAGCCTCGCGCCGTGAGCCGTGACCTTGACTGGGGCGTGCCTGTCCCTGTGGAGGGTGCCGAGGGCAAGGTGCTCTATGTCTGGTTTGACGCTCCGATCGGGTATATTTCCAACACTCAGGAACTTCTGCCGCAGTCTTGGGAGAAGTGGTGGAAGAGCGGGGACACTCGTCTCGTTCATTTCATCGGCAAGGATAATATCGTGTTCCACTGCATCGTCTTCCCGTCGATGCTCAAGGCTTACGGTGACGGTTACATCCTGCCAGACAACGTTCCGGCGAACGAGTTCCTCAACCTTGAAGGGGATAAGATCTCTACATCCAAGAACTGGGCGGTCTGGGCTCACGAGTATCTCCGCGATTTCCCTGGCAAACAGGATGTCATCAGATATGTCCTCACGGCCAACGCTCCGGAGACCAAGGACAATGATTTCAGCTGGAAGGATTTCCAGACACGCAACAACAGTGAGTTGGTGGCCATCTTCGGCAATTTTGTCAATCGCGCCATCGTGCTGACCCACAAGTATTTCGAGGGGAAGGTTCCGGCCGCGGGAGAACTTCAGGAAGTGGACAAGGCCGCTCTTGCGGAGATTCCTGCGCTCAAGGCTTCGCTTGAGAGGGACATCGAGGGTTATCATTTCCGTGAGGCATTGAAAGATGCTATGTCGATCGCCCGTGTGGGGAACAAGTATATTTCCGACACTGAGCCTTGGAAGGTGGCCAAGACAGACATGGAGCGTTGCGCCACGATACTGAATGTCAGCCTCCAGATTTGCGCTGACCTTGCGATCGCTTTCGAGCCGTTCACACCGTTTGCCGCGGAGAAACTTCGCAAGATGCTGGGTGTCAGCCTTTGCGCCGGAATTGACCACAGGAAGGGCGAGCAGGAGACCGTCAACACCTACAAGGATGGTGAGGGTGTGGCTCTTCACACTGTGTCTGCCGCCGCGGAGCAGGAGTGTTCGGGCGTATGCCTTGGTTGGGATATTCTTGGCAATGAGAATATCCTTCCGGTGGGCCACGAGATCGGTGCCGCGGAGTTGTTGTTCGCCAAGATCGAGGATGAGGCCATCAATGCTCAGTTGGCGCGTCTTGAGGCCATCCGTGCCGCGAGAGAGGCTGCTGCCAAGGCCGAGGCGGCGAAGCAGGTCGCACCTCAGAAACCGGAGTGCTGTTTCGATGATTTCGAGAAGATGGACATCCGTACGGCCACCGTGCTTGCCGCCGAGCGTGTGCCTAAGACGGACAAGCTGCTGAAACTCAGCATTGACACAGGAATCGACAAGAGGACGATTGTCTCTGGAATCGCTGAATATTATTCCCCTGAGGAGATGGTCGGCAAGCAGATCTGCATTCTCGCCAACCTTCAGCCGAGGACAATCCGTGGCATTGAGTCCAGAGGAATGATCCTTATGGCGAAGCAGGGCGACGGCAAGATGCGGTTCATCACTCCTGCGGAGGCGCTTGGCAACGGAGCTATAGTAGGTTAATATATTCGCAAAACATCATGAGAAAAATTTTCACTTCATTTGCCGCGGCCGCTCTCGTTATGGGGTGCGCCCAGAGTCCGACCCTCACAAAGTCAGGATTGAATCCGGAGAATTTCAGGGGAGAGCGTGACGGTGCGCAGACCGCTCTCTACACTCTGACAAACAAGTCAGGAATGGAAGTCTGCATCACCAATTTCGGTGGAAGGATTGTGTCAGTGATGGCTCCGGACAGGAACGGGGACTACAAGGATGTTGTCCTTGGCTTCGACAAGGTTTCCGACTATTTCCCGGAGAACAACCAGACTGATTTCGGTGCCACCATCGGTCGTTACGCCAACCGTATCAACGGCGGCCGTTTTACATTGGATGGTATTGATTATCAGTTGCCTCAGAACAACTTCGGGCATTGCCTGCATGGAGGTCCGGACGGGTGGCAGTACAAGGTTTACAATGTTCTTGAGGCCGATGCCTCGCACCTGAAACTGGAGATTGTCTCTCCTGACGGGGACGCGAATTTCCCTGGCAAGGTGACCGCTGACGTGACTTTCACCCTTACCGAGGACAATGCGATCGACATCAGGTACTCCGCCACGACGGACGCTCCGACGATCATCAACATGACCAACCATTCGTACTTCAATCTGTCGGGTGACCCGGCGAACCATCAGATTACGGCTGACTCGTTGTACATCAACGCTTCCAACTACACTCCTGTGGACTCGACGTTCATGACCACAGGCGAGATCGCTTCCGTGGAGGGCACTCCGTTTGATTTCAGGAAGATGAAGCTTATCGGGGATGACATTGACTCTGACAATGAGCAGGTCCGCAACGGCCACGGCTTCGACCACAACTGGGTCCTTGACACCAAGGGCGACGACACCGTTCTCGCCGCCGAGGTCTATTGCCCTGAGACCGGCATCGTCCTTAAGGAATATACCAACGAGCCAGGCGTGCAGGTTTATGCCGGCAACTTCCTTGACGGCACCGTAACCGGCAAGAAGGGCGTTGTCTATGGCCACCGTACCGCCATCTGCCTGGAGTCCCAGAAGTACCCTGACACCCCGAACAAGCCGGAGTGGCCGTCAGCCGTCCTCCGTCCTGGTGAGACCTACACCAGTCACTGCGTCTTCGCGTTCAGCGTGAGATAATTTTGGATCTTAGTTCGTTTGGATCCATCGAGCCGGAGGGGGACTCTGGCGACCTACGCTTCGCGCCCTGTCCGGGTGAAGGGTCGCCAGAGTCCCCTCCGGCTCGATGAATGTTGCTTATATTCTCAATCCACGGTCACTTTGTGACCGTCCTCTTGGCGCTTCGACAGGCTCGGCGACCTGATGATGCCGGTTCGAACTTCATCATTTTGGCCGCTGAGCCTCTAAAAACCCTGATTCGTTTCAAAAATGAGATGACGGAGCTGAATGTCAGTAAGAATGTAGCGCTAAACTATCTGAACTGTGCTACCAACAAATTGACCAGTTTGGACATAAGCAAGAATCCGGCTTTGACATATTTGAACTGCAATAATAATACTATAAACAGCATCAATTTCGGCGACGGCGACGCTTTGGAGGAGTTGCGGTGCCAAAGTAATCGGCTCACGGAACTGAATCTAAGCAAATTTGCCTCGTTAAGTTTATTGGGCTGCGCCTATAATCAGATGACCACCTTGGATGTCAGCATGACCGCCATAGGAAGCGGCAAGGAAAGTACGCCTCTATCGTGTCAAATGGAATCTCTAAAGACCCTGTACCTGAAAACAGGATGGGAGATTCAATATATTACTATGGACAGGTCCCCAAACTTCATTCACGTGAACACCGTCATCGAGTACAAGGATTAGCACTCATTTCGAACAAAGGTTAAAGCCATGGCGGCCATTCACCCGGACAGGGCGCGAAGCGTAGGCCGCCGTGGCTTTTACATTTGTTCGAATCCAGCCCTTTATAGTTTCCGGATGGCGTTGAGGCCGTCGCGGAGTGGGAGAAGAGCGGACTCTACACGGGGGTAATTGATCTCAAGGGTGTCGATGTGGCCGTCCTCCGGCCGCATGAATTGTAATTGTATTTAAAATTCAATGTATTGAAAGAAAATAATATAAAACGTTGATATGTTTTGCATGTTGTCGTTTAATTTCCTATATTGCCAAAGACTTATTCAAATAACCAATTATGTATGAAAGCATTCCTAAGATTTTGTCCGTTGCTATAAATCCTCGTACGGGGGATGTGTTCAAACCTGGTGATGCGATTTATAAGGGAGAACTATTAGGCTACACTGGGAGGACAGGAAACGCCTATAATGTCACCAATAAGCACCTTCACCTCGTTTATAAGGTGAAAAACTCTAATGGGGTATATGTGTTTGCGAACCCAGAAAAGATAATCAACGGTTCCGTAAATTGGAAAGACGGTGATCCTTCCACCAAAATAATTATTGGTGGAAAGATAGTTGGCGTGGAATGCGATACTGAAGATAAAGTTAATATTTTATAATATCATTAATGAATATGTTTAAGAAAATAGTGGTAATATGCTTGACAGCATTTTTATACGTGGCAGTTAGCGCACAGAATTTTTGGGATGAGTTCAGGACTAAAAGTCTTGATGTTGAAGGTGTGAAGATCGGCCAGAAGATGACTTACGACAAGTTCGTGGCTAAGTTCGGGAAGCCAACGGAATATACTCAAAGTGATTCTGATTCTGGAGAAGATGGGACTCCTACTCTTGATGAATATTACAGGGTTGGGAAAGATGTGTTTTATTTTAGGAATAATGGGAGTTTTTGTGGATTTTCCATAAAGGACAAAAGGTTATCAGTTCTGACATTGTGGATTTCTGGAGGTGTTCGTGTGGGCGACAAACTGTCGAGTCTGGACAACTTTAAGTATGGGAAACCCAAGGTCGCATCTTGGCTCGAGCCGAAAGATGGTGTTGTCAAATATACACTGTTTTATAATTATTTGGATGGCCTTGTGTTCCTCTCGGTAAAGAATGGCATAATCTGTTCCATAAGTTATTCCGATCCAATATGATTTTGGGGAACATATGAGTTTATATGAGACATTCATGGTCTGACAGAAAGGGAAGATTAATGTGTTTATGAAGAAAATGGCAATATGTTTGGCTGCACTTTTATATATGGCAGCAAACGCACAGGATTTTTATGATGAGTTCAGGGCTAAAAGCATTGATGTGGAGGGTGTGAAGATTGATCAGAAGATGACTTACGGCCAGTTTGTGGCGAAGTTCGGGAAGCCAGATCGATATAAACAGGATAAATCAGAAGGAGATGGCTACTCTTACTTAGATGAATATTATTGGGTAGGGAAGAACTCTTTTTCATTCATAAATAATGGCACATTTAATGAATTCTTTTTAATGGACGATCGATTTGCCGCTCTGACATTGTGGATTCCCGGAGGTGTTCGTGTCGGTGACAAACTATCAAAGCTGGACAACTTCAAATACGGAAAGCCCAAGGTTGCATCTTGGCTTAAACCAGAAGATGGACTTGTGGACTATGTGCTATTTTATGATTATTTGGATGACTTGGTTTTTCTGTCCGTGAAAGATGGTGTGATTCAAAATATACATTATTCTTCTTCGATGTAGAAAAAGAGAATTATGAATGCGAAAATAGTGGCAATATGCTTGACAGCATTTTTATACGTGGCAGTTAGCGCACAGAATTTTTGGGATGAGTTCCGGGCTAAAAGCATTGATGTGGAAGGTATGAAGATTGGTCATAAGATGACTTACGACCAGTTTGTGGCGAAGTTCGGGAAGCCGGACAGATATGAGCAAAAGGATGTCGGAGAATCCGGCTGCCCTAGTATAGCCGAGTATTATGATGTTGGCGGAAACTTCTTTTCTTGTAGAAACAATGGCGTTTTTGGTACATTCGTATTGGATGACAATCGTTATGCCGCTCTGACATTGTGGATTCCAGGTGGCATCCGTGTGGGCGACAAACTGTCGAGTTTGGACAACTTTAAGTATGGAAAGCCCAAGGTCGCGTCATGGCTTGAGCCGAAAGATGGTTTTGTCACATATACGTTGTTTTATGATTATCTGGATGATCTGGTGTTCCTCTCGGTAAAGGATGGCATAATTTGCTCCATAAGCTATTCGGATCCAATATGATTTAGATAAAAGATGAGTGTATATATAACTTTACAATCAGGTGAATAAAACATGAATATATTTAAAACGATAGTGACAATATGTGCAGTTGCGTTTTTATACGTGACGGTTAGTGCGCAGGACTTCTATGATGAGTTCAGGGCAAAAAGCATTGATGTGGAAGGAGTGAAGATTGGTCAGAAGATGACTTACGACCAGTTTGTGGCGAAGTTCGGGAAACCAACGGAATATACCCAAAGTGATTCCGGAGAAGGTGGGGAGTCGAGTATTGACGAATATTATAAAGTTGGTCAAGACGTTTTCTATTTTCAGGATAACGGGGCTTTTAGTGGCTTTTCCATAAATGAGAATAAGTTTTCAGTCCTTACTTTGTGGATAACTGACGGGATACGCGTTGGAGATAAACTGTCAAAATTGGATAACTTCAAATATGGTAAACCCAAAGTGGCATCTTGGCTGAAACCAGAGAATGGCTTTGTTGAATATGCCATATTCTATAATCATTTGGATGCTTTTGTGTATTTGTCAGTAAAGGATGGCATAATTCATAACATTCGGTATTCTGATCCAATATAAAGTCAAATGTTTGAAAAAATAGTCACAATATGCTTGACTGTATTCTTGAGTGTTACAGCTAACGCACAGGATTTTTATGATGAGTTCCGGGCTAAAAGCATTGATGTGGAGGGTGTGAAGATTGATCAGAAGATGACTTACGACCAGTTTGTGGCGAAGTTCGGGATACCAGACAGATATGAACAAAACGAACTTGGAGATCCGGGTAGCCCTTGTCTTGATGAATACTATTGGGTAGGAAAAAATTTTTTATCATTTACGGAGAATGGTACATTCTGTGAGTTCTTTTTAAGAGATGATAGATTTTCTGCTCTAACTCTGTGGATTTCTGGTGGCATTCGTGTTGGTGACAAGCTTTCGAAACTTGATAATTTCAAATACGGAAGGCCTAAAGTGGCATCTTGGCTTGAACCTCATAATGGTCTTGTGGAATATGTTCTATTCTATGACTATTTGGATGATTTGGTTTTTCTGTCCGTGAAAGATGGTGTGATTCAAATTATACACTATTCTTCTTCGATGTAGAATGACAAAAAGAAGAGACATATTGAGAAAGGTGTTGGTAATTTGCTTGTTGGCGTTGCCCGCTGTTACGATGATCGCTCAGGACTTCTATGATGAGTTCCGGGCTAAAAGCATTGATGTGGATGGAATCAAGATAGGTCAAGTGTTGGATTATTCGCAATTTGTTGCCAAATTTGGATTGCCCGATAAATATGAAAAACAGAGTTCTAATGGCGGTGATTATGAGGTGACTGAAACTTACATAAAAGGTAAATGCTTTTTTGAGTTTTGCGATGGGGGCTATTTTTGTGGTTTTACTCTTTTTGACAATTCGTTTTCCGCATTGACATTGCTCATCAAAGGAGGAATTAAAGTGGGTGATAAGTTGTCCAAACTAGATGATTTTAAGTACGGAAAACCTATTGTCGCAGAATGGCTTAAGCCTTTTAGCTACTATATTCCATATGTTTTATTTCCAGAGCAAGACGGTAAGGTGTTTCTGTTTGTGCGCAAAGGAATAATCGAGAAAATCTCATATTCTGATCCAACATAGAATGGAGATTGTTAAAACACAAAAACTATTGAGTAGTGTCCTGAATGCCAATGCCCAAAAAATCAAGGTCGATAGTCAACTTGACAGCGTCTGGACTCCAGAGGGGAATGCGTGGTTCATGGCGGGATACAAGGATCAGATGGTGTCGTACTGTGTGGGATACAAAAATCCGAGTGAAACCTACACCAGCCACTGCGTCTTCGCCTTCAGTGTGAGATAAATATAGGTTGACTAGCTTATAGTTTCCGGATGACGTTGAGGCCATCACGGATGGGGAGGAGGACAGATTCAACACGTGGGTCGTTGACCACCAGGTCATTGAAGGCGATGATGCCTTGGGTCTGCTTGTCTTTCGGGACGGGATCCTGCCAGAGTTTGCCGTCCCAGAGGACATCGTCGGCCAGGATCAGGCCGCCTGGCCTCACAAGACCGAAGACCAGATTGTAGTAGGTGACATATTCACGTTTGTTGGCATCCATATAGACCAGATCATAGGGACCTTCCAACGTGGAGAGCGTCTCGCATGCATCCCCGATGTGCAGGGTGATCTTGTCGGCCACGCCGGCCCTTGACCAGCCTTCGCGCATCAGATCCTCAAGCTCGTCGTTGATCTCAAGGGTGTCGATGTGGCCGCCCTCCGGAAGTCCGTAGGCCATGCAGGTGGCGGAATAGCCGGTGAACGCGCCGATCTCAAGGATGCGTTTCGCCTTCGAGATCTCCACCAGCATTGTCAGCAGGCGACCCTGGACCGCCCCCGACAGCATCCGAGGGTAGTTCGTGTGGATGTTGGTCTGTTTCTCGATCCAGTCCAGGGCCTCGCTCTGGCGTGAGGAATGTTCTCTAAGATATTTGTCTGCCGGAGATTCCATATTCATAAAATTTGTGGCCGCACCTTGCCTACAGGAAAATCAGGGAAGAGGTGCTTTCAGGGTTGAATATTCTCAAAGCTGCGTTCCTTATGCCTTCGGAGGTCACCGCCTCGATCGCCTCAATGTTCTGCCTGTCCGTGAATATGGTTCCCAACGACACGAGGCTTTTCCCCATCGAGAGGCACTGGGACTCACCGTTGTCGGAGCTGATGGCGAGCTGGCCGAGGAACTGCTTTTTCGCGGCCTTCAGCTTGACGGAGGAATATTCCTCGTCCTGCATCTTCCGGATAACCTTCCAGATCGCATCCAGACATTTTTCCAAGTTGCCTCGCTCGCACCCGAGACTGATTGTCATTATGCCTGATTCTGTGTACTGTGAATATGACGACTCGACACCGTAAACCCATCCGTTTTTCTCCCGTAATAGGCTGTTCAGCAGGGAATTGGATGCCGGCCCGCCGATGATGTTGCTCATCAGGATGGCCGCGAAACGCTCCTCTGTGTTGTCAAGCGAAGGAGCGAAGTTCCCGATGACGGCGTTGACCTCATGGTTCCTTTTCTCTACCTGCTTGTTGAAGGCGGACTTGACCGGAATCGGGGTGACAATGCGTTCGCCACCAGTCGCGGGTTCATTTTTGAACACCTTGCCTACCAGCTTGAGCACGCTCTCCTCCAACTTTTTCTCGTCAATGTCGGCCACTATCGCAAGAGCCATATTCATTGGCACGAAATGCTCTTTTGTGAATTGCCTAAGCTCCTTGCTTGTGATCTTTTTCACACTGGCAGCCGTTCCGAGAATCGAACGCCCGAGAGGATGCCCTGCGAACAAGGCCTCCTCGAACTTGTCATAGACATCATCTGCGGGGGAGTCTTTGTAGGAGTTGATCTCATCGATCACCACACCTTTTTCGACGGCTATCTCTTCTTCCGGGAATGTAGGGCAGGTCGCCAGCTCAAGTAGCAGGGACGCGGCCTTGCCGAGATCCTCCTTGAGAACCGTGGAATGGATCACAATCTCTTCTTTGGTGGTGAACGCGTTCAATTCGCCGCCGAGTCTGTCAAGGTAGCCGCTTATGACTTTGGCACTTTTGCGCTCGGTTCCCTTGAACAGGGTATGTTCGGTGAAATGGGCGATTCCGCTGTGGAAATCTCCCTCGTCCCTTGTCCCGCATTTGATTGTCAGTGAGCAGTATCCCACCGCATTGCCGCTTCTCTTGACCGCATATCTCAGTCCGCAGCCAACCGTCCCTACGATCATTATTTCCTTAGAAGTTTGATTGCCTTGATGTCGCCGGGGAGGAATCCCTTGCCGTTTCTGGCCGTGATCTTGTGCTTTTTGAAATAGTAAAGTTCGTGGTTGTCGGAGCCGATGAGCATCTTGTAGCAGATGGATCCGTTCACGGGCTCGGAAGGGGCCACGACATAACTTACGACAGTGTTGAAGGTCCCTTCCGAGAAGATCTCATCCACCTCGTCCTCATCTTCCTTGATGAGGATGTCCTCGTCCAGAGAACGTTTGGTCTGCTCGTCAACCTGAGGCGCGAAATCCTCTGCCCAGAAGAATATTCTTTTGATTCTCAGTTTTTTTGAGTCTTTCGCTCCGATGTTGGAATAAGCCTTCATCTCAGTGTCGGTGAGGCTGGTGGTGTGCTCCTGGATTATCTTCAGGAAGGCCGGAAGGAGCACGAACTCGCGTCCGGACGGATCCTCGGTCGACCGGAGCGGGAAGCTTACGACCTCGAACATGTCATTGATGGACTTGTCGGCTCCTTCTCCACCCTTGACGAGGGTCAGCATGTCGATTCCCGGCTCGGATTCCCTGCGGAACTGTCCTTTGACGACCATTAGAAAATAGAAGTCCGCGTTTCCCTTGAGGTTCTGGAATTCCTCGTTAGAGCAGAATTCGTAAGGGGAGACCGTCCATGTCGCGGCCACGCTTTCCTTGACGGCTTCGTCCAGAAATTCGTCACCGGTGAGGACAACCTTTGTTGTCTTGGATGTGAAATCCTTCAGTTTCTCCCTTCTTGTCGTGATCTGTGCCTGACCTAAGGCATCGGTGGTCAGAAGCAGCCCGGCGATGGCCAAGGCAAGTATTTGAATGAATCGTCTCATGTCTTGTAGCTATTTGTTTTTCAGTTTGTTTATTCAATATTGCATTGGGGGGTACGGGCTTTGCCGTTGCTCGCGCCGACAAAAAACTCCATACTTCATGCCTCACGACACAAATGTACGAAATATTGCGTAAATTTGCCTTACAAAACTTGGTGCGGACAACCACTCCCTAAGATTTGAACGCTGTTATGTCTGAATACATCGTATCGGCAAGAAAATATCGTCCTGACTCGTTCGAGTCCCTTATCGGTCAGGACAACATAGCCCAGACCCTGAAGAACTCCATCATCAGGGGGAAACTGGCGCACGCCTACCTGTTCTGCGGGCCGCGCGGAGTGGGGAAGACAACCACGGCCAGGATATTCGCAAAGGCCATCAATTGCTCCAATCCTTCGCCGGATATGGAGCCTTGCGGCGAGTGTGAGTCCTGCCGGTCCTTCCAGGAAGGGCGGTCCTATTGTATTCACGAATTGGACGCCGCGTCCAACAACGGTGTTGATGACATCAAGAACCTGATGGACCAGGTGCAGATTCCTCCGCAGGTGGGAAAGTACAGCGTTTACATCATAGACGAGGTCCACATGCTTTCTACCGCGGCTTTCAACGCGTTTCTCAAGACGTTGGAGGAGCCGCCGGCACACGCCATATTCATTCTTGCCACGACCGAGAAGCATAAGATTCTGCCGACGATCCTTTCGCGTTGCCAGACCTACGATTTCAACAGGATCTCGGTGCCGGACATCGTGGGCAACCTTAGGATGATAGCGGGGAAGGAGGGTGTGAATATTGATGATGAGTCCTTGCATGTGATAGCGCAGAAAGCCGACGGGGCTATGCGTGACGCGCTTACGATCTTTGACCAGACGGTGGCGTTCTGCGGGACCGATGTGAAGTACGAGGAGGTTTTGAAGAACCTCAATGTGCTTGATTATGACTATAGTTTCAATCTCGTGGACGCTTTTCTGGCGGGGGACTACGGCTCCGCGTTGCTGAAGTTCGATGAGATTCTTTCCAAAGGGTTCAACGCATTGCATTTCTGCGCTGCTTTGAGTTCGCATTTCCGGGACTTGATGGTGACGAAGAACGGCGGGCTTGAGGCTTTGCTGGAATTGCCGGATTCGCTGAAGAAGAGGTATGAGGAGCAGGCCTCCAGGTGTTCGCTGAAGTTTTTGTACGATGCGTTGAGTGTCACTTCCGCTTGCGAGGCTGGGTATAAACAGGCTGTGAACCCAAGGTTGCACATAGAGTTCGCTTTGATGAAGCTCAGTTTCTTGATTAAGGCGCCGGAGGCTGGTACAGTTAAGGTTGCTGTTGAGAAGGCATCCGCCGACAGTGGTTCATCAGACTTCCGCGCTTCGCGCTCCATCCCGTCACCTGCCTCGCAGGAGACACCCGTTCACGAGGCCACGGGCGGTCACGGCCTGACTGAACCGCAGTCGGCGGACGCCGCACGGAAACCGGGAGCGGTAGGCGCGGTCGCTGAGCCTGTGGTTCGACAAAACTCACCAACCATCGAAGCGGCTTCGGATAGGCCTATTGAAAGTGCGGTCACTTCGACAAGCTCGGTGACCGAAACCGCTGACTCGGCGGCCGGAAATGATGTGTCTGTAGAGAATGTTGGTTCGCAGGTCATTGCTGAGGAGAATCCCGCCCCGAGGACGAGAAGGAAGCCGGTGAAGACCGGGGTGTCCTTGTCACTCAATTCGATGATCGAGGAGGAAGAGAACAAGAAAGTCGTCAAGGAGGCCGCACCGGTCGCTGACGTGATCCCGGATGACGATGCGGTGCTGGAGGCCTGGAAGACAATCCCGGCCGAGAACGCTTCAAGCCCGAGACTCGCCAACACCCTTCAGAACGCGGAGGTCGGCATCGAGACGAAGGACGGCTACAAGATGTTGATATTCAAGGTCAGCAACGCCGCACAGGAAAAATGGATCCGGGAGAACCGGCTCATGGTTCTGGAAGGAAATTTGCGGAAGAAGGTTGGATCTTCAAGAATCCGTCTTGAAGTGGGTGTGCTGCCGATTGAGGACAAAGGTGTACAGCCCTATACCGATCAGGAAAAGGCCACCGTCCTGATGGGACAGAACGGGGAGGTGCAGAACCTGGTCAAGGATTTCGGCCTTGAGACAAGATAATGATTGACAATTAGATTTGAGATAAGATGAAACTTCATTGCGAGAACCTCGTCAAGAAATATGGCATCAGAACTGTCGTGAAAGGCGTTTCGATGGAGATTAACCAGGGAGAGATTGTTGGCTTCCTCGGTCCTAACGGAGCAGGGAAGACCACCAGTTTCTATATGATCACCGGACAGATTGTCCCGAACGGAGGACGTGTGTTCCTTGATGATGAGGACATCACCGAGCTTCCTATGTACAAAAGAGCTCAGAAAGGAGTCGGCTATCTGCCGCAGGAGGCTTCCGTGTTCCGCAAGATGTCTGTGGAGGACAACATAATGTCCGTGATGGAGATGTCGGATATGTCCAAGGCGGAGAGGCAGGAGAGACTTGAGGATCTGATCAATGAGTTCAATCTCTCGAAGGTGCGCAAGAGCCTTGGAATCCAGTTGTCCGGAGGTGAGAGACGACGCTGCGAGATCGCCCGCGCCCTTGCCATCGACCCGAAGTTCATCCTGTTGGATGAACCGTTCGCCGGTGTGGATCCTATAGCCGTGGAGGACATCCAGTTCATCATCGCGAAACTGAAGTACAAGGACATCGGTGTCATCATCACCGACCACAATGTGGGTGAGACTTTGGCGATCACGGACCGCGCCTACCTGCTTTACGAGGGCACAATCCTCCAGCAGGGCACTCCGGAAGCCCTCGCCGCCGACGAGGACGTCCGCACCAAATACCTCGGTTCCGGCTTCGTCCTGAAGAAGTCCGTCTCCGTAGAGCGCGCCAAAGCCGAACATGCTGCCCTTGAGGTCGCCCGAGCCGCCAAGGCAGCCTCAGCCGCTGACTCGGCTGAGGGGTAATATTCATACGCTTTATCCCAACAGGCCTTGCTTGAAAGACCCTGAACACATCGTCCTTGAAGCGCTCCTTGTCGAACCAGGCCGCCTTCTTCGAGAGACGGTTGAGGTTTGAGAGTGAATCCACAAGTGCAAACCCCATAACACTCAGGTGTGTGAATATGTTCACACACCTGGAAGAGCAACTCGCTGGCTGTCAAGTTGATGGAGTTTCAGGTGCGCGTGGTTTCTCGTACCTGGAAGTCCGAAGCACCAATAGAACACTATGTACCACGGCCGCTGACTCTTAGGTGTGAGAATATCCCCGCACCTGGAATGCTAACTCGCTTACTATTAGATGGGTGATGCTTTAGGTGCGCATAATTTCTAGCACCTGAAGTCCGGAGCACCAATACTGGTGTACCAAATGAACTAAGAGGCAGAGGCAACATTCTTGATTGGCATCGGGTGCGGAAAGCCACTTTTTCACCCGAAGCATAAGCTCGAAATCTTCCGCTTATCACAGGTACAGAAGGATGTACCCGACATATAGGCAATCATAACAACAGGTCATGCTCCTGAAAGAGTCGGATCACATCGGCCTTGAAGCGCTCCTTATCGAAACCGGCAGCTTTCTTCGAGAGACGGTCAAGGTTGGAGAGGGACTCCACAACCTTTCTTGCTATGGTACGTTTGGCCTCCTCGTCAGTGGCTGCAACGAATGCGTCATACTCCTCGAAGTCAATCTTGAAGCCACACGTATAAACCCCGTAGAAGTCGGTGAAGGTATTGTCAACGTTGCGTAGTCGTCGGTGTTCGACAAATCTTGGCCTAGGAATTTTAGTAATATGCTCTAATCCCGGTATAGTCTTTACTATTTTGCACAATATCCAATAATGGTTGATGACATTATAATTTCTATCTTTCAACCCACTCTCCAACAAATTTGACACATCAAGTATGCATTCGGTTTTATGTTCCGAATTCGAGTCTAATGATATTGATAATCCTATGTCCATGTTGACTAAGCTATTTTGTTATTATCTAAATATTGAGTTTCCTGGTGGGTGATGTCCACATTTGACACAATAGAGATTCTTTTCTATTTCACCCAATATCGTTTCTTCAGTTCTGCCATTAATCTCTCGGCAAGCGCTTTTTTTTCATCAGAGGACAGGTTATTGACGACAACGATGTGCTGCTTGGCACTAGCTGATAATGTCGCTTGATTTCGTTGCAGACAAACAACACAACTTTTATTCATATTTTTGGCACTCCTTATTATCAATATCGTATCATTAATAAAAATGTTTTTTCTTAAAACAGTTTTGCCATTGTATTCCATCTTGTCAACTTTGTAAGCATAATGGAAATTTGGGTTAAACCCGTAGTTGTGCTTTTCTGTAACCACGGCCTCAATAATAATCCCGTTCTTGACTAAAAAATGGTCAAGTATGGGAGGTAATGTATATATAAGTACTATACCAACTAAAAAGCCAATGGCGTTAATACTCCAATCTTCCTTTGTCTTAAGTACTGTTCTTGGCATGTTATTAAAATGAGTAACCAAAAAGTCTTTATTCTACGCATATTCATTTGCCAAATCTACTACCCATGTAAGATTTGACTGATTTAAGATTGGCATATCGCTGACTTGAAGAAGACAAGGCTTTGATCTCGTTGGACAGTTCACCATTCTCGTCATATTCCCATACTTTAGTTGTATAGTCATCCACTCTTCGGACAACCTGCTTTGGTATGCCGTTTTTGTAAAATTTGACTATGGTTCCTATCCAAGCATTTCCAGATCTGTACCCCACTATTTTTATATTCCCCTTTTTGTCAAAGATAAACTGTGGACCCTCCAATACTCCGTCAAGATATGTAGAAATGTTAATAGTCGCGCCCTTGTCATTTTTTTTAACGAATGCACCATTCCTCCTTTT
>ULVB01003471.1_pt1 | contig 82946 bp, 45 predicted proteins | sample 1959071 | NCBI WGS metagenome assembly ULVB01 (sample SAMEA4835776, study PRJEB28245) | human gut metagenome | biome: gut microbiome; material: fecal sample | place: Denmark | collected 2008 | reverse complement strand
TGACTCTTTTTGTGAGTCAACCTTTTTCAGGCAAATACAGGTCGCAAGAAAGAGCATTATTTCAATGAAAAAAAGTATTAACAGCCGCCATCAGTATATTATTAAGACACAATGAATTAAACCCATGTTAAAATCAAGAATCTTAACACGTGCGCATATCGGGCTCAATTTCAGACAGTTATACTGGCAGGAAAGGACAATGGATTCCTGAACAAATTAAATATCAGACTTTTACGTTTGTCAACCTATAAAGTCAAGGTAAAAATCCTTGTTCTCAGAGACGATTTCGGAGATCTTGGCCCTCATACGAGCCCGTTTCGTATAGACACTCTGCACCGTGTAGCCCATGATGCGGGCGATGGTCTTGGCATCAAATCCGAGGATATTCAGTGCGATGAAACGGAACCCATTGTCTGTAGCGTCCGGCAAATCCGCTCGCAGCTTCCCCATGATTCCGTCCAGATTCTCGTCTATCATCCGCTCCAGTTTCTTCTGGTTGCAATCATCAATTACACTGACAAGCCTCTTCACCTTCGCATAGATTCTCTCCTTCTCCTTTCCGCTTCCTGCCGTCTCCCAATATTCCACACATAGATCATTCAATTGGCTGTACTGACGCTTGTAGGTTGAAACATACTTCCTCCTGAGATTCCTCAAGGCAAGTTCCTTGTCCGACAAAGCATCGTGCTCCTTGGAAAGCCTGGAGCTTACCTCCTCGTTGATCATGGACATCTCGCTCATCCGCCTCGCCCACTTTCGTTTGCCGTGCATATAGACCGTGATGACAACAAACAGGCCAATCACCGAAAGCAAAACGACAATCCATCTGACAAGAATCTGCATGTCATGGTCTTTTTCCATCATTTCTGACTTGGTCTTGAAATAATCCGACTGCGCTTGAGTGACGGATTGGTTCAAAGTGGCGTTCAATGATTCTTCCTGCAAGACCACAGACTGTTCGAGCATATTCAAAGCCTCCTGAAACTTTCTCCGATGTTTGAGCACACGGTACTTCCAAATCATTAACGGAACAGAGCCGTTCACTCTCTCCTCCAATTGTGAAAAGATGCTGTCCGCCGCACGATGGCAGCCTATATTGTCCAAGGCATAAGCAAAAGAGGCATAATCAATCGCGGAAGGTTTCCCACCATATTCATCAACCGCTTTCTGAAATATCGCCACGCTTTGCCTCGGATTTGGCTCCGGACGGAAAAGAGAGTATCTGGCGATATTGAACAAATGTTCAGCCAAGACCGCGGTGTCATGCGGAGGACTGGAAAGGAATATCGAATAAAGGCTGTCCGATTTGTCCCAGTCCTTGCAATCCGCATAGTAAGAAGCCAGACGTCCTGTCGTTATCCAAGTCCTGCAGGAATCACCCGCCTCACTGAAACAGTCAAGAGCCTCTTTTGAATATCTGATCTTTTCGGGGAAATTGTTGTTCTGCGCATATACATCCGAAATGGCGGAGGAAATCAAGCCTCTGAAGACAAGATCGACAGAACGCATTGAATATTCCTTCGCCTGCATATAGCATTTGACCGCGGAGAGATAATCGCCTCCATTATAGTAAAGTCTGCCAAGATAATAGTACGACATCATCCGATCGGTGTCAGAGCCGTGGCGATCATAATATCTGACCGCCAGGCTGAGGACACTGATGTCAGCCGTGTCGATACAGTTTCTATCCAGCGCCATCGCATAAAGCAGGGAGAATCTTGCGCGACTCGATTCTGGCCTCAATCTCAACGTGTCCACAGACCCAAGCACAGACAGCGAGCTGTCCGGCCTTGTCCAGATAAGGTTTTCCGCAACGTCCAACGCATAGTCTGTCTCATTGCCTGAGCATGAAGAAAAAGCAACCACGGCAAATGCGGACACAACAAAAGTGTTGAATATCCTGAATAGTTTCATGGTGCGAAAATATGAAAATATCCAGGAGAGGAATTACAACCAAAGGTTATTGGTTACAAGTTCAAGTTTCAACGAAATAAAAAATCCGGTCACTTCGAGATGTTCAGTGACCGGATAACTTTATGACCTGCCTGTTAATATGGGCTGAAATCAGAAGGAATAGGCTCCAGGGCCGATGCTGTGGATCTCGTAGCTGGAGTCGTCCTGCGGGTCAAGGATGGCGGCATCCGTGTTTTTCGGGACATAGACCGTGGCGTGGGTTCCAAAAGGGATCCGGCCTTCCATGCGTACCTTGTCACCGTCCACCGTGACTTTGGAGACCAACGTTCCGTAAGGAGTCGCCGTCGTGTAGGAGACTTCGCCCAGCTCACGGACTGGAACCGGACGGATGATGATGTGCTTGTAGCCAGGCTCTTCCGGATCAGTGCGCACTCCCGCAAGCATCCTGTAGAACCAGACGAGACCGCCACCGAACATCGGATGGTTGCGCGAATCGTTGCCGTTCCACTGCTCCCACGTGGTTGTCGCACCCTGCTCAAGCCACCATCCGAAGCTCGGGAAGTCCTTTTGGTTGAGGAGCGTCCAAGCGACATCGTTCATTCCGTTCAGGGCAAGCGTCTCATAAAGGAAGCGGTGAGCGACGAATCCCACATTGACATGGCCGTTGTACTTGACCATCAGCTCGTCGCGGAGTGTGGCGCGCACATCCTCAAGTCTCTCGCAGGGAACACCCATGTACAAGGCATAGACATTGGAGCCGAAATCACCGTAGCTTTTTGTCTCAGGATCGTAGAACCGTTTGTTGAAGGCGTCACGGATTCCTTCGGCCTTGGCGGAATAGGCGGCGGCTCCCGCCTCGTCTCCAAGCACCTTGGCCGCTTTCGATGTGATGTCGGCGCACAACCAATAGAAGAATGTGTGGACGAGTTCGTCCTGAGGCAGGCCGAATGCCGGAGCCCAGTCGCCGAGGTTGTACCAGTAGAGAGGCGCGCCCTGAGGCGTAGGCTTGTGGAAGGACGAGGTGCCGTCCTCTGCCCGCCAGGTGTCGTAGTAGCGCACGAAATCCTTCATCGGCTGGAGGCAGTCGGCGAGAAGCGTCTTGTCACCGTAGCTGTTGTAGAACTCCCAAGGCATGACACAGATGGCGGCTCCCCAGGCCGGGCCTCCTCCGCAGCATGGCTCCCACGGAGCGCCGTTCGGAACATAGCCTGACTCCGGATTCTGACTGCCCTTGACATCGCCGATCCATTTGTTGTAGAAGGAGGCGGCATCGAAGTTGGCGAGAACCATCGGCATGGCTACCTCGCCGTCGCCGGTGTAAGGAAGTCTCTCCCGGTGAGGGCAGTCGGAAGCCACTCCAGCATGCATGTTGTCCACCTGCGACTGTCTCCAGATCTTTTCGATCTGACAGAACAACGGATTCGAGCAGTCAAACTCGGCGACAGGCTTCACATTGCTGCCGACCGACTCTGCCACGACCTGTGAGACGTCAAGGTTCTCCATCCCGGAGACTATCGCCTCCCGGAACACGTACCAGGTGAACCGAGGGCTTGTCGTGACCTTGCCGTCGGAAGCGCAGACATATTCACACCTGCCGGCCGGATACTCGGACAGGTGGTTAACCCTCAGTGTGTCTCCTTTCCTGACATTCACGCCGTCCAGCTTGACCCATCCTGAGATGACCTTGCCGAAATCAATCTTGAACGTGCCGTCCTCCAGACGCTCGAAACTGACAGGCTTAAGGGTTTCCAGCACCTTGTCTGTCGGTCCCATGTTGGCGGTCAGCCTGCCCTGCGGAGCTTCCTTCAGGACGGCGTTGCTCAATGAGGAGTCATCCAATCCTGGCTGGTTCCATCCCGGAATCTCAAAGTTGGCATCATAGACTTCTCCCTGGTAGAGGTTGCTGAACACGACCGGAGAGTGAGCCTCCTTCCATGTGGTGTCCGAGCAGACATATTCAATGCCTCCGTCTGAATATTCAAGCGCCATCTGCAGGATGAACCTCGGGTAGCCGTAGTTCGCTATGGTGTTGTTGTTGAACAACCCTTCATGGAAATAGCCGCTCCCAAGGAGCATCGAGACGGCGTTCGCCCCCTTGCCGAGCATGTCGGTGATGTCATAGGCGAGATACAGGGTTCTGTAAGCGGTGACTTCCGGCTCCAGAGGGATCCGCGGATTGGTGAGAAGCGCCGGTCTGGCCGTGTAGTCAGTCAGGCCAGGAACGAAATAATCGTCTCCGACCTTGCCGCCGTTGATGGACATCTCGAACCAGCCAAGTCCGCAGACAAATGCCTTCGCACGGACAAGTCCCTCTCTGACAGTAAATTCCTTTCTGAATATGGGTGCGGAGTTGTCCGCCTCCGGAACGCTGTCATCCTGCCATGAGGCACCTATCCACTTCGCCCGCCAGTCACTTTCGCTGAACATTCCGGTCGTCCAGCGGGCAGGTCTCGCCCAGGTGGAGACCTTGTCCTTGCCGTCCCAGATCCTGACCGTCCACCAATAGTCCTTCATGGACTCCATAGCCGGGCCTGAATATGCCACCAGATGCGACTCGGCACCAACCGTCTTACCCGAGTCCCAGATGTCGGCCTTGCCTTCCTTGAGGGCATTCCTGTCCGTCGCCACCAGCACCTGCCACGCCGTCTGGGTCGTGTTGTTTATCCAGGAGAGCCTTGGGGCCTGGGTGTCAATCACGATGTCATCGCCTTCCTGGTACTCGCACCGGAGGGATTCCGGCGCCGTGGCCGCGCCACATCCGCATAAACCCAATGTAAGACCAATAAACATTGCCGCCAGAATGGCCGGCCGGATTCCTGTTGTCTTCATATTTCAGTGTCTCGGTAATCCGTTACTTGATCTGAGGCAGTCCAAGATCCTTGAAGGTGCGAGGAGCCGGGGTCTCAGGGAGCGGCTTGCGGTCCTTGATCTGCTGGAGAGCGGTCTCGATGGCCTTGTCAAGCTGCTGATCCTCACCGGCATATTCCTTGATCGGGTCATTGTCCAGCACGATGTCAGGATCGACTCCGTGGTTCTCGACGATCCACTGGCCCGTCGCCGCGTCGTAGTTGGTGAAGAACGGCACGCGCACGTCGGTTCCGTCCATGTACGGCAGGGAGCCGCTGATGCCCACGATACCTCCCCATGTCCTTGTGCCGATCACCGTTCCAAGGTTGTTGGCCTTGAAGCTCCACGGGAACAAGTCGCCGTCCGAAGCGGAATATTTATTGATCAGCAGCACCTTAGGGCCCGTGTGGGTTCCTTCCGGAATGGTTCCGTTCTGGTTGGAGTTCCTGTACATCGTCATCCTGTAAACCTTGCGGAGAAGCCTCTCGATGACCATCGGAGAGATGTTTCCGCCACCGTTGGCACGATCATCGATGATGAGAGCCTCCTTGTCGAGCTGAGGATAGTACCAGCGTGCGAACTCGTTAAGACCCTCCGGCCCCATGTCTGGGATGTAGATGTAGCCTACCTTGCCGCCGGACTTCTCCTCAACGGTACGGATGTTCTTCATAACCCATTCGTAATGCTCAAGAGGATATTCATCGGCGATAGGCTTGACAACGACCTTGCGGCCTCCCTCGGCGGCCGACTTGTTGACGGTCAGTTCGACAAGTTTGTCAGCTTTTCCGACAAGGAGCCTGTAGATGTTGTCAACGTCCTTAAGAGACTGTCCGTCAATGGCTGTGATGAAATCGCCCTCGGAGATATTCATTCCCGGTTCGGTCAACGGTGAGCGGAGTTCGTTCCTATAGACAGCGCCGGAGTAAATGTGATTGATCTTGAAGTAACCGCTCTTGTCCTTGCTCATCTTAGCACCGAGAAGGCCCATCGGGATGCGCTCAGGCTTAGGGTAGTCGCCCGGATTGACGTAGGCGTGACCGCTGGCGACCTCGCCGATCATTCCGCCGATCACGTAATTGAGGTCAAGACGGGTCTTGACATAAGGCAGGAGAGCTGCATACTTCTCCTTGACGGCCTTCCAGTCGCGGCCGTGCATATTCTCAAGATAGTAGCCGTCGCGGAACGCTCTCCAGACCTCGTCAAAGATCTGAGGCCACTCCTGGGCGTAATCCACTGTCGTGTACATATTATCAAGGTCAATGGCCTCGCCTCCGCCGACTTTCGCGGACGGGAAGCTGACGGCTGTCCATTTGCCCTTGGCTGTCGAAAGTGCCTTCTTGTCTCCCGGACGGTAGATGACCATTCCTTCAGAACACTGCTCAGACTTACCGGTCTCGAAATCAAGCACCTGAGTGCCGCGGCCATCCCTGTACCAGAGCTTCTTGCCGTCAGAGAAATATGAGCGTGAGCCTCCTACAGGAAGTTTTATGGTTCTGTCTACCAGGCCATTGATGTCGATCTTCACGTCCACAGTCTTCTTGCCGGAAGCAGCATTGCCGGCGTCTTTAGAAGCCTTGGCGGCCTTCTTGTCTTTGGCGGCTTCCGCCGGAGCCGCTTCATCCTTCTTATCTTCGGAAATATTCACAGACTCGCTGTCTGTCGGCAGCAGCGGTGAAGGTGTGCCGGCAGCGAGCATCGTCATATAAACTCCGCTTCTGTCAGTGTAAGCGAAGTTCCACTCGATCCAGCTGTAGATCGGACGGAAATCCCTGTCAGATGTGAATATCAAGTACTTGCCATCAGACGAGAACTTCGGCGAACTTGAGTCGTACCATTTCTCCGTGACAGGATATTCCTTGGCGGAAGCGAGGTTATAGACATAGACCACGCTCATTTTGTTCGGGGCAGGGCGGCTGTAGGTAAGCCACTTGCTGTCAGGGGAATATTCAACATCCCTTATTTCCTGTTCAGGGCATTGAAGGACAGTCCGTTTGGTTTTGGCGAACGGATCGACCTCAACGATGCGGTTCTTTCTGTCGGTGTAAAGGATGTGCTTGCTGTCCGGACTCCATTGAAGGTCACGGATGTAGGTGTCGTTGTCCTTGGTGATCTGGACCGGCTCGCCACCGGTGGCGACATCGTAGAGGTAAACCTCGGTCTCCCCTGTTCCGTCACCGATGAAGGCGATGTACTTTCCGTCCGGGCTCCAGTCGGCACTGCGCTCGTTCGAGCCCGGGGTCTTGGTGATGTTCCTCGTGATTCCCTTTCCGACAGGCACGTCGAAGACCTCACCACGTGCGGTAATGGCCATTCTCTTTCCGTCAGGGGAAAGGCTGAACGACGAGCGGCCTTTCTTGCCGACATTCATCCTTTCGGCACGGGCATAGACAAGGTCGGAGCCAAGGGTGATGTGGATCTGCTCCGCGGCCTTTGTGGCAGGATCCAGTTTATAGAGGTAGCCACCTTTCTCAAACACAACGAGTTTGCCGTTCGTACTCGGAAACTTGACATCGTAGTCATCGAAGGATGTCACCTTGGCCGTTGACTTGGTCTTCGTGTTGTAAACGAAAAGGTTCATCGTCATATCCCGATCAGAAGCGAAATAGATCTCGTCGCCAACCCACATCGGGAATATGTCCTGCGCCGGATTGTCGGTGATCTTTTCTACCTTCTTGCCATCATAGACCCAGACCTCGTCGGCCATTCCGCCACGGTAATATTTCCACGTGCGGAACTCCCTCATCACACGGTTGTAGGCAAGTTTCTTTCCGTCAGGGGAATAGGAGCAGAAACCTCCTTCCGGGAGCGGTATCTCCTTAGGCATCCCGCCGTTTACGGAGACCGTCCAAAGCTTGCCGGAAAAGCCGTCGCCCGTGCGGTTTCTGAATATGATGTTCTTGCCGTCCGGTGTCCATCCCATCACGATGTTGTTAGGTCCCATCCTGTCACCAAGGTCGTCACGCCCGTTGGTAGCCGTGTAGGTCAGACGTACAGGCTCACCGCCTTTCGCAGGGATAATGTAAACTTCACGATTGCCGTCATATTCCCCGGTGAAGGCGATTGTCTTGCCGTCCGGCGAGTAGTGGGCGAACATCTCGTAGCCGATGTGCGAGGTCAAGCGGCGTGCCTCGCCACCGCTGAGCGGAGCCGTGAACAAATCTCCGGCGTAAGAGAACACAACTTCCGTCCCGTTTGTCGCCGGAAACCTCAGAAGCCTCGCCTCTGTGCCCGCTTCGACAGGCTCAGCGACCGAAAAAAGCGCCATCCCTCCCAACAGGAGAGTCAAAAAGATTTTCCTCATAATTATATATATTATTGAATATCAAGTATTCAGCATAAACCAAAAACTAAGTTTGGAAATACGCTCCAAGATAGCAAAAATTATTCTGCCAAAATTATTTTAGCAGAATAATTTTAATGGAATAAAAAACATATCCTCTTACGGCAGAAAACGTCTTTTCCAACCAGATCATATTCAGAAGGTCCGGTACTGGGTTTTCAGCCAAAGGTGAAACATCGGATCCTGAATGAAGACACGTTTCCCTTCCACATCTATTATGTCCCTCTTTCTCAATGCGTCTCTTATGATGCGCACATTCCCGTTTGTCCCCAGTTTGTAACGAGATAAGGTTTCGGTGGAACTGAAGTGCTCTACACCATCAGCGACCGCACACAAATAGTTGCGTTGTTTCTCGGTCAGGGAATCCATTGTGTTCAGGAATTGAAGGTTCAAGGAGTCCATTATACTTTCCAGAGCAGAATCAACAACACTTTCGGAGCAACTCACTGTGCTTCGGAGCCAACATGCCTGCGCGAGTTGCTGCACATAGTACGAGTGGTTGTCAACCCTCTCGGCCAGATATGATGCCACATCAGGGCTTATCGACTTACCTGTCTTTGAAAATCGGCGAACTATATAATCACACCAGTCCTTATTGGAAATCTTGGGGAGAAAAAGGATGTCGCCGAATCTGTAGAAAGGGCTGTTGTATTCCCCGAAAATATTCAGCATCATGTGCTTTTTGCTTCCATAAAGGACATACGCCACATCGGATTGCTCCTGCCAATGGTTGCGAAGAATCTTCTGAAACCTGGCAGAGTCCGCGAACTCTCCTATCTGTTGGAACTCGTCTATACAGACAATGATCTTTCTCCCTTTCTTGATGGCGATTCTTTGCGGCAGATCAAGAATATCCTCACCAATGGGGTTGGTTTTCACATCCAGCCCGAATGATAGCTCGTAATGTCCTGCCGGGTCAGACACCGCGATCTTAGGAAGAAGTGATGAGATAAATTCCTTTGCGTTTGTCATCATGTTCTCCAATGTCGATGAGACCTGCGACATAATGCTCTTTGCGTAAGCCTGATAAAATTCCTGCTCATCACCGCATTTGAAGATATTCATCCTTATAAACAAGCGGTCTTTTCCGCTCGCCTCGGCTATTCCGATGGCTTTGGACACCAAGGAAGATTTTCCCCATCTCCTTGGGGAAATTATCGCCGTGTTTGTCAGTGAGCCGATGTTCGCCAAAAGCTTGGCTGTCTCTTTCTCCCTGTCGGTAAAGTCCTCGTCCACGACAATTTTACCATATACAAAAGGAACGTCCATCAGATTCGTTTTCGCAAATATAGGTGGTTTCTACAAATTATACAATTTTATTTCATATAAATTTATATCAAACCGTTGTCGGTAAAACACATTGGCAATGCACTTAAGGGCAGAAAAATAAAACGACGGATTTTGGTAACGTGCAAAATCCGTCGTTTTTGTTTTTTCTGCCCTTCTATCAGCGGTTGTATAATGCATTATCGGCACTTCGACAAGCTCAGAGAACGACGGAACAGTTTTCAATCATCTGGACAGAAGAAGGACATTCCCTTTTTGATAATTTTGGTAACTTGCAAAATTTCAAAAAGGGAATGTCCTTCTTCAAAACTACCAGTCTATTATTCAGTCAGTCCACGGGCGCGGAGGAGGGCGCCGGGATCAGGCTGGGCGCCACGGAAGGAGAGGTAGAGGGTCATCGGTTCCTCGCTTCCACCCTTCTCAAGGAAGGTCTGGCGGAACTTCATCGCAACCTCAGGATTGTATATTCCCTGCTGCTGGAAGTACTCGAAGGCATCCTTGTCCAGAACCTCGGCCCAGAGGTAGCTATAGTAACCAGCGCTGTAGCCACTGTTGAAGATGTGGTTGAAATAGGTGGTGCGGTAGCGAGGGATGATCTCGTCGATGAGACCCATCTCCTTGCAGACCTTCTTCTCGAACTCAGCCACGTTGGCGGCCTGATCACCCTCTGAAAGCTTCGCAAGATCCTCCTCGGCAAGCTCGTGCCACTTCATATCCAGAATTGACGCGGCGCAAAGCTCAGAGGTCATAAAGCCTTGGTTGAACTTCCTGGCGTTGTTGATTTTGGCGACGAGAGAGTCAGGAATAACCTCACCGGTCTCGTAATGCTTGGCATATTCGGCGAGAATCTCAGGCTGGAAGGCCCAGTTCTCGTTGAACTGAGAGAATGTCTCCACGAAATCACGGGCAACATTGGTTCCGCTGACTGACGGATAGTGGCACTTTGTGAGAAGTCCGTGAAGGGCGTGGCCAAACTCGTGGAACACAGTCTCGACCTCATCGATGGTGAAGAGGGCTGGAAGTGTCTCGGTCGGAGCGGTCATATTCCCGACATTGATGATGATCGGACGAACGTCATTACCCTCAGCGTCAACATATTGCTCACGGAAATTCGTCATCCACGCACCGCCTCTCTTCGAAGCGCGAGGGAAGTAGTCAGTCGTGAATATTCCAAGAAGGCTTCCGTCCGCGTCGGAGACCTTGAAGGCCTCGACGGCAGGGTTGTAGAGCGGAACGTCCTTCAACGGCTCCACATTGATGCCATAGAGTTTGTGGGCGGCGAAGAATATTCCATCGCGGACATTCTCCATCCGGAAATATGGTTTCGTCAGATTCTCGTCCAATGAATATTTGCGCTGACGCACCTTCTCGGCATAGTAAAACCAGTCCCAAGACTCGATTTTGGAGCCGGACGCTACCTTGCCGGCCTGAATATCCTCGTCCATAACCTTCTGCATATCAGCGATCTCTTCCTTGGCCTTGCTGACGGCGGGGCCGATGATCTTGTCAAGGAAAGCGTCCACGGTCCCAGGATCGTGGGCCATCTTGTTGTCCAGCTGGTAGGCTGCGAAGTTGTCGAACCCGAGCAGTTTTGCCCTCTCGGCGCGGAGTTTCAGAATCTCAAGGCAGAGAGACTTGTTGTCATATTCATTGCCATTGTTTCCTCTTGATGAATAGGCCTTGAACATCGCCTCGCGGCGGTCTCTGTCCTCGCAGGATGTCATTTCGGAGGTGTAGGATGAGACAGGGAGTCCGAATTGCTCCTTGAACGCGTTGTTCTCGGCCAGAAGGTTCGTGCCGAACTTCTGCTGCGCGGCGGCGATCTTCTGGTTGATCTCCTTAAGCCTTGCCTGGGCGGCCTCCTCCAGATCCACACCGTTGCGGGTGAAACTCTGGTAGAGCTTCTTGAGAACCATCTGCTGCTCTCTCGTAAGTCCGCTCTGGTCAGCGTCATAGACAGCCTTGACACGCTCGAAGAACGCCTTGTTCATCGAGATGTTGTCCTCGTGCTCGGTCATCAGGGCCGTGGCCTGCTCGACCACCTTGCTCATCTCATCGCTGCCTTCTGTCTCCTGAAGGTTGAACAGCACGGCCGTCGTCTTGGTCAAAGTCCTGCCGGACAGCTCGTAAGCCGCCACGGTGTTCTCAAACGTCGGCGCATCCTGATTGTTCAGGATAGCCTCAAGTTCCTTGTTCTGCTCCTCAATCCCGGCCTTGATGGCTGGAATATAATCGGTAAGCTGAATCTTCTCGAACGGCGGAATGCCGTAAGGTGTGTTCCATTCCTCCAGGAACGGATTGTTCTTTGTCTGTGTGCAGGCTGCCATCATCGCGATCGCCCCTAATGCTAAGATTGTTTTTTTCATCTTAGTGTAAATATTAAAAATGTTCATTAACCTCACAAAAGTAACGAATAATATTCAAATTCGGGTATTCCTCTTACAAAAAAGAACGAATATGACAAGAAGAATGACGAGGCTGGGAGTCCTTGGCTTTCAGGCGAATAAAAAGGACTGTCCTGCCACCCTTTATAGGAATCAGGACAGTCGTTTATATATTTATAATCAGATTTTTAAGCTCCGTGTCTGATTATTCAGTCTCGTAGTTTTTCACACAACGGACATTCAGGCGTGACAGTTTGTTGGCCTCATCTCTTTTCGTTCCGTTCATCATCTGAAGGTTTAGGCTGGTTCCGGAAATGCACAGTGAACGTGCGAACAGGTCCGACTCCTGACCGATGAACCACAGCAGTCCCCATTTTCCGAGGCTACCGGAATTGAATGTTCCGTCCAGGTTCACACGTCCGGCAGGGAACCAACCGAATCCCACCTCGTCCGCACCAGTCGTAAACTGGTCGATTTTCTCCCCGGCATCACTCAATTGTGTGTTGGCCTGATTCCAGACACCACCATCGGACACACGGCCGTTGCCTCCTCTTAGCCAGGCACCCACATTGCCCATATTCTTAACTGTGCTTCCACTTTTGTAGAATGCCGCCTTGGTCACAGCGTTGGCGGGCTTATGGTCGTGCCCCCCATCAAAACCGAACCCGGCCTTGACAAAGTCATCCGTGACATCATATTCAGATTTTATGGAGTTCAGCAAGTCCCACCAGTCATTGGCGTTGGCGATATGCCAGCCTTCAGGGCAGCATCCACGGAGCTGCACATTGAATTCGCCCTCTTCCGAGCCGTCAAGCGTAAAGGAATATCCCATATCATCCTTTCCTGAATATCCTGGTTTATAGACACATTGCTCCGGAGTGCAGTTCGAGATGCCGGTGATCGCCTCGTACCAAGTGTAGAAACGTCCGGCGTTATCATTGATTTTCCCAAGAGCGTCAGCTGTCATACCGCTGACCGTAAATTGAGTCATATCCCACTGGACTCCAAGATTGCCGTCAGAGCCTTTCTCGTGGCAATTGGTTGTCATCCAAGCCTTCTTCCCGTACATCTTGACACTGTAGCCAGGAAGTTCGGGAACTTCAGGAGCGCCGTAATCGCCTATTTTCAGAATCGCCAGAAAATAGCGTGGAGAACTCTGCCCCAAGTCGTTATATGCCGTGACCGACACACTTCGCCTTGGAATCTCGCAATCCTTGTCGGATGTCTTGACCGTGATGATGTTGGTTCCCTGGCCCTCCACGATCGTAAGCAAATCCTGAGCTTCCGGAGCGATCGTCCATTCGTATCTGTCCGCCCATTTGACATCGTTCACACTGAACTGGAAAGTCTCGTCTTTCGCACACTTAAGTGTAGCCGGCACCTTAGAGATGTTATCCGGCATCGCCGGAGCCGTCCTGACCTGCTCTTGAGACTCTTGCTCACGGACAACCGCTTTGGTACATGAGAGCATCGCTACGGACAAAATCGTGAATAATAGTATTTTAGCTTTCATATTCATCTATTTATTGTATTAATATGAGAATGGCTGGTCAACATACCATCTTGCCTTGTAGATCTGATACTTGAAGTACGAGAACAGCCTGTTTCCTTTGAAATCAGCCACTTCGCTTGTCCACCACGAGGATGATGTAGGGCGCGTGCAGATCGAAGGCCAACCTTCAGGGCCTGTCGAAACGCTCTTTATGTCTTTCTGCTGGAATATGCTCACTTCCGCGAATATCCCCGATTCCGGATTGAATCCATAGACGTGCTGCTGCGTTGTCACATACAATTCATCCTCTCCATAGACAGGTGTCAGGTCATGGGCTGTCGTGTTACCTTCAGGAAGGTCATAACTATACTCTTGTGTGAGTGTGCAATCGGACTCATTGTACGAAAGTTTGTACAAATATTTCCCGGAGGCCGTCCACAGGCAACCACGTTTCTTGTCCCACACGACATTGTGTGCGTCATCCATTTTCAGGCTGGAAGCCGCTTTGGCTCCGATTGTCCCTTCTGAAGGAGACTTGTATACTTGCAGTTTGTTGCCAGTGCTTGACGCGACCACAATGCTCCCGTCCGGAAGCATCTCGGCAGAGTGAGGGTTGCCTCCGGCGTTCGCCGCGAACAGGATCGCCTTGTCTGAGATCCGTATCAGAGCGACTCCGCCACCCGAAGCTGTCACAAGAACGCAAGATTTGTCTTTCACTGGTTTGCATTCGTCCGGCAGGTTGAACCACTTCACCTGAGAGGCTGACAGGTCACTCTTCTCGGCACTCCAAGCCCACGCAAGTTTTCCTGTAGGCTGATCTATCATGACAACCTTGTTCTCGGCTTGCTCCGAGAGAATCATGAGTCTTGTCGCCTTGTCGAACGCGATGCTGTCTTCTTTTTGCTCTTCCGGCCTCCAAGGCACGTAAGGTTCGTCCTTTTCAACCTTGCCGCACGACATAAGACATACTGTCAGGATTACTATCAATATTAGATATTTTCTCATCACTTTCTAATAGTTAGGATTCTGTTTGAGATTCTTGTTCAGGAGAATCTGGTCCGCCGGGATCGGCCACCAATAATCCCTTTCCGGATCGAAGGCCCTGATGGCTATCGCCGTGCCGGAATAATCACAGATCTCGTCATTCATCACTTCCTCGGCTGTTTTCCACCGCCTGATGTCGTTGTAATACAGGCCCTCTCCGGCGAATTCCACTCTGCGCTCGTGCCTGATGACCTCGCGCATCTCGTCTTTTGTCAAAGATCCGTCCGCGATCTCACGGATGCCGGCTCTTTTCCTGACAAGATTCAGAGCATCATAGACACTGGAAGAAGGCGAGGCTTCCACCTCGTTCCGCGCCTCGGCGTACATCAACAACACATCGGCATACCTGATGAACATATAGTTTGTCTCTCCGTTGTTGTCGTCCGAATCCCTTTCCTGATCATCATAGATCGTGAGTTTCTTGAAAGCGAAGCCGGTGAACTGACATATCTGACTGGCCGTACTGTTCGCTTTTCCCAAGAATGTCGAGCCCGGGTAGAAGACGGTAGCCTTGAATCTTGGATCCAATCTGGAATACGCGTTCCTGCCATAATCCTTGCCGTCGATTGTCTCGTAGTCCTCGACAAGGTTAAGCAGCGGCGCGTTGTTCCTGTATTGTATACTGTACTGGTTGTAGGCATTGACCGGAGCGTTCTTGGTTTTTGTATATTCAACATCGAAAACGCATTCGCAATTGTGCTCGTTCTTGGGCAGGAACAATCCTCTGTAATCCGGGAAAAGGTCATAGCCGGCGGCGGCGGAATTGTCGATGACGGCTTTGGCCGCCTCAGCCGCGGCTTCCCATTTGGCGAGATCGCCCGACGTGTTGACCAACGGGCTTGCCTCAAACAGCAGCAGTCTGGCTTTAAGAGCCATCGCCGCCCCTTTTGTCGCCCTTCCCTGATTGGCTCTGTCAGTCCATTTCCATCCGAGGCATTCCACGGCGCGGTCGAGATCCTCGACAATCGCGTCCACGACTTCCTGACGGCTGTTACGTGGCTGTGAGCCTTGGGACATCTCCGGCATATCCAAAATCAACGGCACGCCATTGTAGTAGGTGACAAGCAGATAATAGTACAAGGCTCTCAGGAATCTGGTCTCGCCTTCCATCTGAACCCTCCGCTCGTCGGAAGTCACAGCGTCAGGCAGACGGTTCAGATGCGTGTTGCATCGTCCGATGCCTTCGTAGGCTGCCTTCCACCTGTTTTGTATCACACCAGAGGAGTTAGGTGTCTGTGTCCCGAGTGCGATAACATTCCACCCGCTCGCGTTATTGTAGTTGTACATGTTCGGTGTCGCCGTGTCCTCCAGAAGCGGGTCGATATTGAGCGCTCCGGAATATGTGAGGACATTATAACATCCTGTCATAGCGGCTTCAGTGCCCTCTTTTGACTGCCAGAATGTGTCCACCGTGTACCTGTCGGATGGCGTGGTGTCAAGATCGCATGAAACGACCGCAAGTGCGGCGGCACATGCGCACAATGATTGCTTTATCGTATATATTCTCATAATTATCAGAAAGTTATGTTGAATCCGAAATTATATGTCTTCAAGGACGGATACTGCATCAGGTTCGTGCTGGAAAGATTGATCTCCGGGTCGAACATCTTAAGAGGGGAGAATGTGAACAGGTTCTGGCCGTTCGCAAAAACCTGGCACTGTTTGATTCTTGCTTTCCCGAGCCACTTCTCCGGCAATGTCCAGGAGATCTGGAGTTGCTTACACCGCAGATACGATGCGTTGTAGAGCCACTGCGTGTTCTTGTAGTCGTGCATTTCCGGAGCACCTGTGGCTGTGTGCAGGATAGGAAGTCTGGAATTGTGGTTCTCTTCAGTCCACGCGTCGGTAGCCCACTCCTTAAGGACTCCCGCTCCGTTCCAGAATGGAGCGGCGAGGTTGCCGGACAGGTAGGTGCAGACATCCGCGACACCTTGGAATTGCGCGGACAGATCAAGTCCCTTCCATCCTAACGAGAGATTGAACGCATAGGTTATGCTTGGAGTAAGATTCCCGGACACAACCCTGTCTTTGTCATCAATCTTGCCATCGTCATTGATGTCCTTGTAGCGGATATATCCCGGCTTGACACCATTACCGACCGTCACGGAGTTCGCGATTTCCTCGTAACTGTTGTAGAATCCGTCGGCTTGGTACAGGTACCAGGCGCTGATCGGCTCACCTTCCTTTATAATGTTGAACGTGCTGATATATTCCTGACCGTCAAGGTCAACCACAATATTCTTGTTGTAGCAGAAGTTGCCGCCGATGCTGTACCTGAAATTACGGTAGTCATCCCTCCATTGCAGACTGAATTCCATACCGTCGTTGGCGACCACTCCGATGTTGGCTTTCGGCCCGTTCAGGTTGCCGATCTGCGCTGGAATCTTGACATCCCTGAGAATGCCTTCCGTGCGCTTCTTATAGAAATCGGCTCCGAAGTTGAGTCGTCCGGCGAACGCCGTAAGATCAAGACCGGCATTGTAGGTGGTCGTTGTCTCCCAGGAGATGTTCTCGTCCACAAAATCCTTGATTGCCGCACCTCCTGAAAGAGCGTCTCCGAAAGAGTAATTGTAGGAATCGTTGGCAAGCACCGACATCAGATATTCATAATTTCCGATGGCCTGGTTGCCCATCTGCCCGACTGAACCACGGATTTTCAGGACATCCAGCCATTCCGCGTCTTCCATGAAACCTTCCTTGTCCAGTCTCCATCCCACTGACATGGCAGGGAAAAAAGCCCATCTGTGGTTTTTCGCGAATTTGGAGGAACCGTCATATCGGGCGGTGATGTCCAAAAGGTATTTTTCCTTGAAATTGTAAGTGATTCTGCCGAAGTATGAGGACAGCCGCTCTTCGTAAGCGTTGCCGTTGATCTCGTCCATGGTCGTTCCCGGAGTGAGGGCATCGAGTTGATTGTTGAAATAGTCCCTTTTCTTGGCCTGGAACGCCTTGGTGTCGTTGCGTTTATATTCAGACCCGACCATTATGTTGAGATTGTGTGAGCCGGCGAAAGTCTTATCCCATGTAAGGGTGTTGTAGAACGTTATGTTGAAAGCGTTCGTGTCCCAGTCCTTGACATACACGTACGCGCTGAAGTTCTTCTTCTCGTAGGTCTTCGGGTTGTAAGTGTACATCGCGTGCTTGAAATTCTTGGAATAGTTATCGGATTTGAGGTAGCCGAAACTTGCGTTGTATTTCAATCCCCAAGGCAAGGTGTACTGAAGGTCTATCTTGCCCAGAAGACGGTGATACTGCCGGGTCGTCCGGCCTTCATTCAAGTACATAAGCGGATTCTCAGGGTTGTTTCTGCCAGGAGTGGACAGCCACGTGTTCAGATACCTGCCGTCCGGAAGCCGGGTGGAGAAAATCGGCAAGGCCCTGTTGATGATGTTGATGGTGGTCGATGTCCCGTAAATCGGCTCAGTGTTGAAACGGAAGTTGCCAAGCACGCTTGTCCCGATGTGAAGCCGCTTTGTGACCTGCGCGTTCAGTTTGATGTTCCATGAATATCTTGACGCGTCATCGCTGTTCACCATCACACCCTTCTGGTTCATGTACCCGAGACCTACCATATAACTGATCTTGTCCACACCTCCGGACACGCTGGCGTTATATTCCTGAATGGTTCCAGGCTGATAGCAGATGTCATACCAGTCCGATGCCGGGTAGATGTACTTGTCATGCTTCATACCTTCCTCATATTCAAGAATATCCGCATCTTTGTACGTAACAGCCAATTTGCCTTCGTTCAATTCGGCCTGGTTCCTCATCCTCATGTATTGGATAGGATCAGTCACGACATCAGGCACATAGGTAGGTGTCTGCACGCCGAAATTGGTTTTCAGTTTGACCACGGCGGCTCCTTTTTTCGCCTGTTTGGTGGTGATGAGGATGACACCGTTGGCGGCCTTTGATCCGTAGATCGAGGCCGACGCGTCTTTCAGGACGGAGATGGTCTCTATGTCCTCCGGGTTGATTTCGTCGAGGGAATATTCTATTCCGTCAACAAGAACCATCGGGTTGGTGCCGCTCAGAGTACCCACACCTCTGACACGGATGGTCGCACCGTCAGAGCCCGGTTTCGAGGACGCTTGGTTGATATAAAGTCCCGGCAATGAATATAAAGCCTCGGAGGCGTGTGTCATAGGCCTGTTCTCTATCTCGGCCATATTCCTGACCGTAATTGAACCAGTGAGAGTCTCTTTTTTCTGGGAACCATAGCCGATGACCACGGATTCATTCAATGTACTGCGATCCTCGCGAAGCACAATATTGAACGGAACCGGCTCTTCTCCGGTGAGATTGAACGCTCTGGTTATGAAGCCGAGATAAGCAACCTCAATGTCGGCGGGGAATCGGACATTTTCCAGAGTATAGTTTCCATCAGCATCGGTGAGGCTCCCTGTCGTTGTCCCGGACAACATTACAGAAGCTCCGATGAGTGGCTCACCTGAGATGTCTGTCACCCGGCCTTTCAGTGTGCCGGTGACTGGTGTTGCGCCGCCTTTTGATTTCGAGGGACTTGCGATCACAATGACTTTACCGTTGAATCTGGCTTCTGTTCCTGTTCCGGCAAGAATCCCTGTAAGAACTTCCCGCACCGTTCTGCCGTTTGGTGTTGGTACGATTTTGTTGACATCCAGCATCCTTTCATTGTAGGCGAATGTCAACCCGCATTGTTTCTCAATCACGCCGAACGCTTCCAGAACCGTCATCTCCTTCTTCGGGAAATTCACCTTTTGGTTCTGAGCCAAAACGTTCCATGAAAAAAGCGTCATCAACAATGCAAGTGTCAAGAATGATGTGATTTTTCTCATAGAAACTAACGTATGTAGATATTAGAGTTAATGATAGTGTATTTCATGCCAGGGAGAATATGACTGATTATTCCCAAGATGTCATTGACACTCTCTCCGTTTATGAACTTGGCCGTTATGATTTCCGAATCATACTTGTCGGTGGTCAGGTAGATGTTCACATTGAAATGCCTCTCCAGGATACGCACAATGCTGTGGATGTCCCCGGAGCGCAGATAAATGCCTCCGTTCTCCCAAGCCACAGCTTCTTCCGAATTGACTTTGGACACCTTGGAAGTTCCGGATTTCCAGTCTAATGAATATTCTTCCCCTGGAGTAAGCATTAACTCCGGCTCATTCCTTGAGTTCCTTATTATGCCTATGGATCCGCGGCAAAGTGTCGCTGAAACCAAAGGCTCATCAGGATAAGCCTGGACATTGAAAAGGGTTCCATGCACCTTGACGGTAAGGTTCGAAGTCGCCACGAAGAACGGCTGCCGCTTGTTTGGCACGATGTCAAATGTGGCCTCTCCTGACAGGCATACCCTGCGGTCTTTCTCTGAGAAATTTTCGGGATAAAACAGCACAGAGCCAGCGTTAAGGACCACTTTTGATGAATCCGGAAGGTAAACGGTCTTGATCTCGCCGTTCGCGGTCGCCTGTACCATCATTGTTTTGCCTGAGTTATCTCCGATCATCACTTCTCTGAGGAAAAGTGTCAGTACCGGAATCATAACGAGAATCACGGCAGCGGCAGCGATTCTAAAAATTGAATGGATTTTCCTGTGTGGTTTTTCGATGTCATCGGCCTTTCTCATCATTTTGCGGTAAGCCCGTTCCACATCCTTTTGAGGAAATATTGACGCATCGATTCTTTTCCAGTCGAATTCAGTGTTCTTGTGTGGCATACTGTCCTGCATTTACTATGTAGATGCACAAACACAGCCTTACACCCAAAAATATTCTTGGAAAAAGTCAGAATCGTCTTTCTTGTTGATCGTCTAAATAAAGAATATCACGGCGACGAGTATCCTGCGGATCTCACTCAAGGCGAGATTCAAGTGATTCTCCACAGTTTTTTTCTTGATATTCAGTTCTTTTGCGATCTCATCATTGCTCATTCCCTGTTCTCTGCTCATGATGTAGATCTTTCTTCGTTTAGGAGGCATTTTAGAGACCACTGCTTGAATATATTCCAGATTCTCCTTGACCGTGCACTGTTCTTCGATCGCCTGGTCGATCAGCAGGTCCAGTTCATCTATGGAAACTGTCTGGTGTTTTTTTCTCCTTAGGTACATAAGGGCGGAATTCTTTGTCATGACGTACAGGTACGCCCCGAAATCCGCTATTCCGGACAACGCTGAACGCGACAGCCAGATTTTCAGGAATATGTCCTGCGCCAGATCTTCCGCCGCATCTTTGTCATCTTTCAGGATTGAGCTCAGGAACACAACGGTTTTGGGATAATAATGGCTGAATAACGAATGGAATGACTCCCTGTCATCATTCGATATCCCGAGCAAATATTCTTTCTCCTCCGCGTTCATCATCCGGATTCCCTTATGTGATTGTGGTCAAAGTTGTATTGAAAACCAGCCTGTTATCCGCCACGTCGCCATTTTGGGTGATAACTCATCTATACTCCACAATCCATTTCTCGACAGTGCGGGTCTTGGTGGAGATATTGACTCCTACCTTGACAAGGTTCTTGCCTTCCTCCAGTTTGTATGGGAGCATATAGCCTTTCTCGTCGATTTGTTTCAGAGCAGCCTCGGCGGAACCGTCAACCTTGAACTCGAAGACGTAGATGCTGTTGTCGGTGTAGCAGACGGCGTCGGCTCGTCCGATGGCGGACTTGACCTCGGTACGGATATAGAATCCCAACAGCGAGAAAATCAGGTATATGATTGTCTGATAGTGCTTCTCGGCCTTGTTCTCCAAATCATTCGGGATTCCGGCAAGGTAGGCCTGAAGCTTCTCCATCGCAAGGTCGATGTCTTGGGAGTCCATCGCGGCATAGAAATGCGCCACGAATCCGGAGGCTGTTCCTGTCTTGCTCGGATATTCACCGAGAAGTCCTCGGGTGAAACCGATCTTGACTTCCCTGTTCGGGTAGCCGAGGGTGTAGAGCTGCATCCGCTCATCGTAGGACTTGATGGTCAGGTAACCAGTCTGATAGAGCATCGGCAAGGAGTTGTCGGAGAGTTCCGGAGACACGTCAAAGTCGGACTGGGGAACCAGCGGGATGTTGTCCAATGTGGTTTCGTCAATCGGGTTACGCCTCAGCCTTTCTACAAGGTAGGTCGGCGTGCCGGAATCAAACCAGTAGCTGCCGACACGACGGTCACTCAAGGCATTAAGCAAGCTGAAAGGATTGTAGATATCCTCGGACCCATCGCAGAAATGATAGCCGTCGTAGTTATATTTCAACAATTTCAGAGCTTCTTCGTAGGAAATCTTCTGCCTGTCGGCAAGCGCCTGCACACCATATTGAATATTGTCCTCCAGCTCCTTCTGAGAAATACCGCAAATCGCCGAGTACTTAGTCTCCATCGAAATATTCTTCAGGTTGTTCAGCTCGCTGAATATGCTGAGTTGGGCGAACTTGTTGATCCCGGTGATGAATACAAACCGCAGATAAGGGTCAAGACTCTTTATCGGGCTGTAGAAATTCCTCATTATCTGCCTCAGGGACGGAAGCCTGACCTTGTCGTTCATCACATCCAGCAGCGGTGCGTCATATTCATCAACGATCAGCACTGCTGGTTCCCCGGTCTTGGCGAACGCCTCTTTTACCAGAAACTCCAACCTTGCGTTGACATCCATCTTGTCCAGATTCTCACCTTTGCCATAAACTCTTTCATATTCAGAAAGTTTATAGTCGAGCTGGCGCAACAGTTGATCCTCGTTCACGTGCATGGCCGTGGACATATCGAAATGGAAGACCGGATGCCGCGTCCATTCTTTCTTCATATCTCCGGCCTTGAGCCCTTCGAAAAGTTCTTTCCTTCCTTCGAAGTAACTACGGAAAGTCGAGGACAGCAGGGATTTACCGAAACGACGCGGACGGCTCAGGAACACGTACTGATACTTGTTGGCAAGATCATCCACATATCCTGTCTTGTCGACATACAGATAACCACCTTCGATGATCTTGTCAAATGTTTGTATCCCGATAGGGAATCTTTTGAATCCGGCCTCCATAATTCAATATAACTCAACTCTCAAAGATAAGGCTTTTTTCCAAAGGAACAAAGCCTTGACACTCACAGACATTTGATATTTTCATTGAAAAAGCCTCCGCACGGGAAATGACCGAACGGAGGCTTTCAAAGTTCACAATCTTATTAGATCACTTTCTCAACTCCATCAAGGTCTATCAAGGTGAACTGTGCCTTACCCTGATAGATAGTGAGGATTCCTTTGACGTTGATCGGGGCGCCACCGAGGATGGCCTCGTCAATCTGGGTGTCGGCGAAGCGGGAATAGCCGCTGGTGCGGATCTGCACGGACTGGCTGCCCATTTTGAAATACTGGCTTACGGCATAGGCGTCGGCGTTCTTCAACAGGGTAGCCTTGAGTTCGGGATCCGAGATCTTCCTCGAATAGTCAGCCACATCCCCGTCATCGAACTTTCCGGAATTCAGGTAGCCGATGAAACCCTGCTTGGACATCGCCCAGGTCGTTATGCCCCACGTCGGATCCGCGACCGGCTTGTAGTCCTTGCCTGTGCCGGAAAGGAAGATCCTGTTGGACGAGGACTTCTTGTCCTTGTAGGAGTCTATGTAGATCAGGCAGAAGATCTCTTTGGCGTAGGTCAGGCCGTCAAGCTCGACATAGCAGCCGATGTTCTCCTCTTTCAGAAGATCGGCGGCGGAGACTTTCTTAGGCTGCAGCGGAGTGTCAATCTTACCTCTGAATATGTGAGTGTCAATGATGTACTGAACCTCGATGTAGGAGGTCTCATATTCACCGGTAGGATCGGCGTAGCCCAGCTGGATCATTCCGTTGTAGGCACCGAGCGTGAGGCCGCCGCACTTGACATAGACCCACTGGCCGAGCTTGTAGTCGTTGTAGAGGGCGTTCTTGCCGATCTTCAACTCTATGCCGCCCGTGGCGTCCTGGATGTAGATGCTCTTGTAAACATTGCCGCTGCGGTCCTCGGAGACCACCTGTCCTCCGATGACGATGTCCTTCTCGATCTTCACCGGACCGGACTTGTACAGAGCCTTGAGCTGGGCGATGGTCGTGTTGGGGGTCATCGTCACAGGCTCGTACACGTCAGCCTTGCCGTAGTCCGTGGTGAAGACCTGGTCCCATTCCTCGCAGGAGGCGAGGACGAAAATGGCGGCGATCAGCGCGAAATATATTCTTTTCATACCTTGGAATCCTTAGAATCTGAAATAAATGTTCAACATGTAGTTGATTCCGCTCATGTAGAAGTACTTGGAATCAAACCTGTAGAATCTCTCCTTGCTGACGGTGTTGTCCACAAGGCGGGTCTGCTCGTAGCCGCCGGTGCGTACATCCCTGTTGTTCAGGAGGTTCTTCACCTGCATCGAGAAGCCGAGCTGGTACTTTCTCTGAATATACCAGGACTTGCCCACGCTGGCGTTCACGAGCATGAAGTTCTTGAACTTCTCCTGCGCGGCCATGTACTCGATCTCCTGGGCGGTCACCTGACCGTCAGGCCCGGCTGTGGCCATGTCCGTCCTGTAGAGAGGATTCATGTCCAGATAGGAGTTCCCGAAGAAATCCACATCCGCGTCGATGAACCAGTAGTTCTTGTTCCACGCGAGGCCGAGACTGGCGGCGAACTGAGGAGTGCTCGGAACATAGTGATCTTGAAAATGGTCTACGATGGTGTTGCCGTCAGCATCTAACATATAAGAGCCGTCATCGTTCTTCTTGTGAACAGGGTGGCTTTTCCAGTAAGGGATGACGACGCCGTAGGTGCCTGCTACATATTCAGCGCTGTTGTCATAGGTCTGGTACATCGTAGGGTTGGAGGTGTAGATGTACTGGCCGTAGGTGAACACTCCCTGAAGGGAAAGGTTAGGCACCGGAGTCGGCACCTTGAAGCCGAGTTCGACTCCGACGTGCCTCTCGTCGATTCCGGACATCGCGAAGTTGGTGAACGAGTTCTGCGAGTCATCGTAGAAGCTCATCACGTCCGTCTGATCCTTGATGGAGGTGTAGAATCCGGTGACGCGCACATCGTAGCCGGAATTGCTGTAGGCGTAGTTGATGTCCGCCGTCAATGTCTTGATGGTCTTGAGGTCAGGCATCACGGTGTTCCTCGTCCTCGGGGAGATGAACGCCTGGTTGAATGTCGGGGCCTCGGTGATGTAGGCTGCGTCGGCGTAGATCCTGTGGCCTCCGCTGATGAAGTAGCCGAGGTTGATCTTTCCGGATCCCGTCAGGAAGTCCTTCTTGTCGGACTCACCCTTCGAGGTGATCGGCCTGCCGTCGATCTGGTCGTACTTGGTGATGACTTCCCCATTGTAGGTGAACGGGTTGCCGTTGTCGTCAAGTCCCGGGAAAAGACCCTTCCTCAAAAGACCTTCCCTCCAGAATTTCGAATATCCCAGCCTTCCGGCCACCGTCGCCTCGAAGCCGCCGAACGTGAAACGTCCTGAGGCCCAGGCCTCCGCGCGGCGGACGTGGGCATAGTAGTCGTAGCCGTACTTGTCACCCTGGGCAAGGGTCTGGGCGGCTCCGTTCCTGAGATAGTAGTCCAGATCGTTCTGGATCATCGTCGGATAGGCGGCGAAATCCCTCTCGGCGAACTGGTCGATGTTGACATAGTAGTCTCCGCCGAGCAGGTCGTCCAGAATCTTGTAGTACTCCGTGCGGTTCCACTTGTAGGAGAGTCCTCCGTTGACTGTCAGGAACTTGACAGGATTCCACTTGGCGTTGACAGCGAAGTTGAGGTCGTTCTGGTCCACACGCCTCTCCTCGATCACGTACTTCGAACGGTTACCTGAGGCGGTGGAGTTCAAAGAGTTCACGGCATAGAGACGATCCCAGTTGATGTGGGTGGTCGATGAGAGGTCGGTCTTCCAAGCCTCCTTCGCCCATGCGTACTTGGCGAAGTTACGACGGTTGTAGTCCGTGTTGTCCATGTAGAAATAGCTCGGAAGGTTCCTGTAGTAGTCAGGACGAGGATCCGGGGCATCGTACCAGTCAAGAGCCGTGTAGCCGTTCTTGCCGAATCTGTAAAGCACTGTGGCCGAGGCCGAGAACTTCTGGGACTCCGGTGTGAAGTCGTACTTGAGGATGGCGATCGGCTCGTGGGTCTTGCGGACGCGGGCGTTGCGCACCTTGCCGTTATAGTAGCCCCAGTTGGAGTTGTACATGTTGTCGCCCATCAGATCGTAGACCTCCTGGGTGGAACCGTTCTGCGCTCCACGCTCGCCAGGGGCGGCCATGAATGTGAATCCCAGCTTATGCTCCTCGCCGAACCTCTTCTCCACGGCTCCGTAGTAGCCGAACGAGCGGTAGAAAACACCCTTTATCCAATCATTTCCGCCAAGCCTCGCTGATGCGCTGAAAGCGTAGGACCAACCGTTGTCCAACTGTCCGGAAGCGTAGGTCAGCATCAGGCGGAGCCTGTACAGAGCGCTGTTGGTCAGCACGCTTCCTCTCCAGCCTGTGCGGACGGAAGAGGCCATCGGCATGATGTTCGTGAGGCCGTTGTAGCCGCCGAATCCGAAATCGGAGACCTCGGCTCCGTTCACGGACTCCTTGCTTCTGGTGGCCTCGTTGAGACCGCTCCAGAGGGAGTACGGCGTGTAGCCCGTGATAGCGTCGTTCATCCTCACGCCAGCAAGATAGACATCCTGTGACTCACTGGAATAGCCGCGGACACGGAAGCGCACGGAACTGAAATTGTAGCCGGCCATGTTGTTGAACACATCGTTCTGGCCGAAAAGGATGGTAGGGCTGTCCTGGTAGCCGGAATCGTCCATGTCGAACTCGGAGAAACTGGCGTCGTCCACCTCGGCGACTTTCGCCACCGGGGTCAGGGACAGGTTGAACATGTTCTTGACATAGCCGTCATTGACGGTCACGTTCACTCTGGACTGGAGGTAGTCCGGGCTCTTGATGACAAGGTCGTACATTCCGTCCTTCAGGTTCCCGATCTGGAACGTTCCGTCCTGTCCGGCCTTCACACGGGCGACTTCCTTTCCTTCTGAATACAGGATCAGATCCGCTCCGTCAATGGTCGCCTTGCTCAAGCGGCTGACGACCGTACCTTTCACGCCACCGGTGTAGTTCTGGGCCGATAAAGTCAGAGCCAGAAACAGAGCCGATGCGGCAAGGAATATTCTTTTGTTCATATTTATTGAATATTAACTATTTATCCATTTGGAGGGTCACTTCGACAAGCTCAGTGACCGAGCCTCTGCGGTCACTGCACTTTCAGTCACCGAGCTTGTCGAAGTGCCGAAGCGACTGCAGTAACTACTTGTTACTAATGACAATATAGGTCGGGTAGTGGTCGCTGTAGCCGCCGACGTAGGAGCCGGATGAATATGTCCGGAACGGCGTACCCTTGTACTGTCCTGTCTGCTGAACCATGAACGGCTGGTTGAAGACGCGTCCGTAGTACTTGCCCTTCACGATCGGAACAATCCTGAGCGTCCCCTTCGGAGCGTTCACAAGCGCCTCGTTCGCAAGGATGATGTCGTAGATGTTCCACTCGCCACGATAGGCCAAAGAGCCGTAACCGGCTTTCAACATTGAGGTAAACGGAGAGAAGAAGTCCATCTTGCCGACTTCGGAGACATTCTCCTTGCCGTGCATATAGACGGCCATGCTCTCGTCCGTAGGGTTGTCGTTCATGTCACCCATCACCACGATCTTGATCCCGGGATATTCATTCATCAGTTTGGCGGAGTTCTCGTAGATGATTTCCGCGCCACGGCTCCTAAGGTCGCTCCCCTTGCCTCCGATCCTGGATGGAAGGTGGGCGACGAAGAACGCGAACATCTCGCCCTTGATCTCGCCCCTGACCATCAGCACATCACGGGTGCGGAAGTGTCCCTGAGACTCCTCGTCCATGTCGAACTTTATGTCCTTACTGTTGAAATCAAACGGAATGGATTTGCTTTCAATCAGTTTGAACTGCTCCGGCCTGTAAAGCAGGGCCACATCGACGCCTCGCCTGTCCGGGCCGTCATAGTGCACGATCTGGTAGTTCGCGTCGGCGATCTCCTTCTGGCTCACAAGATCCTCAAGCACATGGCGGTTCTCAACCTCGCTAAGACCCAGAACCGTGTGGAAAGCCTTGTTCTCATCAGCCATCGCCTTGATCACCGTGGCGATGTTGCGGAGCTTGCGGTTGTACCGCGCGTCAGTCCAGCGGTTTGCCCCGTCGGGGAGATATTCATAGTCATTCTTGCCCTCGTCGTGGTAGGTGTCGAAGAGGTTCTCAACATTGTAGAAGCCGATGACATACCCCCTCGCGCCCTTGTCCCCCTTGGCGCAGGCCGTGGCGGCCACAACCAGAAGCAGGAGTGCGGAATAAAGTATTTTTCTCAAACGCATATCAGTTTAGTATTGTATTAATTCATGGTATCTTACCACCACCAGGAAACCTTGGACGGGTCCTCGGATTCAATCTTGGCGGCCATTTCCTCGCCGACTACGGCAGGCAGGTTCACAAAGAAATCCATGCCGACCTTCTTCTCAAGATCCTTGACGGACATCGAGTACTTCGAGTCTATGTTCTTCGTGCTGTAGACTTTGTGGTCCAGCCACACGGCACAGGCGGAATAGCCCGAATAGCCAACCGTGGAATTCTTCATGTAGCGGAGCACGGCCTTGTAGTAGGCTGTCGGCACGGTCACTTTCTTGCCATTGTTGTCAAGAGCGTACTTGACGGTCTCTCCGTCTTTGTAGTCTATCACGCAACCGGTCACGACATAGAGGGTGTCGGAACTGTTGGCCCAGGAGCGAACTTTGCCTTCGAGGGTAGCCCAGATGTCACCGTTGAAACCATCCTGTATCTGAGGAGTCATATTCGTGCCGTAGAATGTCATAGAGTTTGACTCGTACGAGGTGAGTCTGTCCGCCGAAGGGATCTGGTGACCTCTGGCATACCATCCGTTATTACCTTTGCTGAACCCTCTGTACAGCACCGGCTGCTTGCCTTCCGGAAGCAGAGGATCCAGCCCCCAAGCATTGGTTCTCTTGATGTTGTTGCCAATGTTCCATTTGCACAGAGGATAAGCCACCCACGGCGCCACCAGATTGTCGTAATCCCAAAGGAATGAATAATTTCGCGTGCTCACCGATCCGACAGTCATCGAATGCGTGAACGCATCCATCCCCTTCGGAATAGCCGGAAGCTCCATCCACCCTGTCTTCGGAGAGAGATTGCCGCCGGATGGTGTCGGATCAGGCTTCACTTCTGACCCTTTAGCCTTCTGACTGATAGTCTTCGAAGCCTTGCCCGCGCTGTTCTCCACCGTGATCACAGCCGAGCGCTCCTTCTCCGATTTGTTCTCCTCCACCTTCAGGGTGACATCCATGTCGCCGCTGCCAGAGCTCGGATCAGCAATAATCCAATCCACAGGCTCGCCGCCGTCCACCGAAGTTATAGTGATCCTCCAGGATGACGAGGCCTTCACATAAATGAACTGTGAATATCCTCCCGCCTCAACCACCGCGGTCTTCACCTCGACTGTCGGCGGAAGCACATCCTCCTTACCACCTGAGCCACAAGATGATAGCGCCAGCATTACAACCCCGGCGCAAATCATCCAAAACCTGCTCAACGTTATCTTCATGTGTTCGTATTATTAGAGAGCAAAAGGGCTGCCCGCTTTTCCGGGCATCCCTTTGCTTATGTTTTTCGTAATATTACTTAGCTTTGTAAGTAACGGCAAGTTTGGTCACTCTCATCTGGTTTTCTGACGCTGTGTATTTCACAGTCGCAGTGTTTCCGGAAACTGTTATTGTACCAACATTACCACTTCCGGCAGAAGTGCTCGTCGCGCCAGCGTCAACACTCACAGGACTTGTAGTGTAAAAGCCTTGCTTGACTCCACAATTCTTCGTGCAAGTGAATTCAACTTTTGTGATGGTGTACCCGTCCACCGCCTTGATGGTCAGATTCTTCCCTTTATAGACACGAAGTTCGGTAACTGTAGTACCAGCATCATAATCAGTATCGTTTTCATAAGAAATCACATCATCCAGCTTTCCACTCTTGTTCTTGGCCAAATAATCTTTATCAACAGAAGCGACAATCTCCGAACCACCTTGAGAACCGCTCTTTCCTCTATGAGTAAGAGTAACCGTGTAAGACTTGGTTGCGACATCTGCGGTTGTGGAAACCGTGAGCTTCACAACCTTGTCAGTCTCCGCTGTGTTGGCGGCGAACTTCACGGTAACCGTAGCGTTCTTGTCACCGGAGGCCGGCTCGACAGTGTAGGCGGAGTTGTCGGAGGTGATTGTCCAGGCGACATTCGCTTTCACATCAAAGGTGGCTGTGGTGGCATCAGCCGCGGCAGAAAGAGTTGTGGTGCTGACAGTCAGATAATCAGAGGCCCCTGGGACAAGATCCGTAACCATTGTGTTGACGTATTTGTTATTGCTGGCAAGTCCCACATAGAAACCGGTCACCTTCACAACCGCGCCATCGAACGACTTTGCGTTGAAACTGTCATTGATGTAGGCAAGACTGCCCGTGTGCTTGGTCGCGCCGGCAACTTCAACATTCACATAATTTCCACTCACATAAAGAGTTCCCTCGTAGGAGATATATTCAATCTTGCTTGATGAATATGCGTCAAAGGCGGCAGCGTCCAGAACCTTAGGCGAAGGCAGAGTCAATGCGTTGCCGGAAGATACGACAGTCACCTCCGGAGAGGCCAGCTGGATAAGCCCGCCATATTCAGAAGTCGTTCCTGACACCTTCACATTGTCCTTCTCTTTCGCGGCGCATTTGGTGCCATCGTAAACAAGAAGATAGTCCGCACCGTCTGTGATGACGAAACCTCTCTGGTAAGTGGCCGCAACAGTGCCGGTCACAATGGCCGCTGTTCCGCTAGGGGAGCTGAGAACCTCGGAGATTTTCATTTCCGTGGCAGGTCCTGGATTGTCTCCACCGCCGGTGCCAAGGTCAACGCCCTTGGAGAAGTCGATGACGGTGCCGGCCTTTTCGGAAATCGAAAGGGTCAAGTCATCAAAACAATAGACGCTTGCCTTTGTGGACATGAAATAAAGATAGAGGGCGGAAGTCCCGTCAGGAACAGTGAATGTAGAGGAAGCAAGATCCCAACGCTTGTTCTTGTCGCCGGCAGGGAATGAATATTCAATCTGCACCCACTTGCTTCCATCCTTGCTGACATACACCTTGAACTCATCATGCTTGAAAGTGTTGTCGATGTCCCCGCTCTGGGAATATTCATTGCGCTCAGCTCCGAACGAAAGTGTGTAATTCTTTGACGCCGGCAGCGTTATGTTCTTTACCTCGAAATAAGGTTCCTTCCCGAACCAAAGATAATTCATTCCTGATCCCTGATAGTCCGATGAGGATGATGACGAGTTGTACTTGTCATTAGTTCTTGCGCTTACTCCGCTTGAGGCGTAGGTAACAGACGAGATTCCCGTGCCGGTCTCATTGCGCCACCCCTCGAACGAATCAAGGTATGTCTTCCAACCGCTGTCGCTCTTGACGGCCTTCTCCTTGTCAAAGTCGTTCTTGTAAACGGTCATGTCAGCCACGGAACCTGTTCCTTTCTGCTTAACGGTCAAAGTCTTGGAGTCAAAGCCGATGTCGAACTTCACTGATCCTTCACGATCAACCCCGGTGTTCTCCGTCACCTTGATCTCGACAGTCACAGCCTTCGAGGAGGCCTCTCCTCCTTTCGGTCCGATGGAGATCCAGTCCTGCTCGGTGGTGGCCTTCCAGTCTCTGGTGGCCGTCACCTGAACGGTCTCGGTTCCGCCGGTCTTCTCAAATGAAATCTCGGACTTTTCGACCTCCACCGACGGAGCGCCCAAGTCCTCTTTCTTGTCATCACAAGCCGTGGCCGCGAAAGCAAGGGCCGCCACAGACATGATGAAGCCTAAAAATCTATTTGTTTTCATATTCATTAGTGTTAATAAATGTTCCACTCATTATGCAGCTCCGGCACTTCCCCGCTCCAGTCCTTCCTTTACCGGCACTTCTATCGATACTTCGACACCATCCACCCCCGCAAACTCAGCTGTCGCATCCAAGCGACCGGCTATTCTTCCCCACAAATTCTTTGCCTGTCAAGCAGTTCGCTAAGTTACGACTAAATATTCAATTAAAAAACACGTAGGCAAAGAACCCTTCTGCGGGAGACTATCTTCGTGACTCACGAAATAAAAGAATATGCATTATGAAGTTGACTCAATGCCCACGTATTGTGCGATATTCAGATTCGTTTCCGAAAAGTGGGTAACTCTTTTGAGTAACGTGTGCCCTAATTTTTGTCGAAGAAAAACCGTCGAATGAGATATTTGTTTAGAAGCTGTTTTGATTTTCAGAATAATATGTTTACATTTGCAATGCGTCTAGGAGGAGTCGCCAAGCGTCTCAATCATAGGCTACGGCCTTGATACTAGTCGCTTTTTTTATACCTTGAAGTCTCGGAGAGTATGGTTTACTTTTGTTATGTTGATGAATCTGGAACACCTCAGATTCCTGGAAACACCTCACACTACATCCTTTGCGGCATTTCAATTCCAGTCAAAGATTGGAAGAAGTGCGACAGCGCCATCAACAAAATTAAGGCTAAGTACGGTTTGTCCGAATCAGAGATCCATACAGGATGGATTATGCGTTCATATCTGGAGCAAACCAGAATTCCCGGATTTGACACAATGAGTTTCGCAGATCGTCGCAGCGAGGTAATCAAGCAACGTAAGGCAGAAATATTTAGAGTCAAGAAGACCAACAACTCAAAAGCGCTCAAGCAACTCAAGAAGAATTACAAGCAGACGGATGCTTATATACATTTGACCTACGCGGAGCGCTTTGCATTCATCCGAGAGATTGCAGATCAGGTTGGCTCTTGGAGGCACGCCAGAGTCTATGCGGAATGTATCGACAAGGTTTTCTTCGATCCTACCAAATCCAAATTATCAACAGAGGATCAGGCTTTCGAACAAGTCATCTCGCGTTTTGAGCACTACATGGGTAATGTCTCTCACTCTGAAGACCTGACTTACGGTCTGCTGATTCACGACAACAACGAGACTGTTTCAAAGAAGCATACCGAACTTATGAAGCGTTTTCATAAGCAAGGAACACTTTGGACATCAATAAAGCACATCATTGAAACACCGCTCTATGTAAATTCAGAACTCACCGGGATGGTTCAGATTGCTGACCTTTGCGCTTTTGCTTTAAGACGATTCTTTGAGAATCAGGAAACGGACATTTTTTATAGGATTAAGCCGCGCTTCGATTCACATAGAGGGAAGATGGTCGGTGTTCGCCATTTCACAGAACCGACGTGCCAGTGCGAAATATGTAGTAGCCGCGCATAGGCAGAACATCTTTCTTATTTTTCTCACCCGACGAAAAATCGTTCAATTAAAAAACACGTCCGGAGAGCCACTTGGCGAAGAAGCGGTCTGACACATAGTAACCTTGAGGTGTCTTGCTGATCAATTGTTTGTCAACAAGGGATTTCAAGGCCGCTTTAACGCTGCTGACAGCGGGAAGGTCATAGGATCTGACAAATTTTTGGCCTAACGGCGAAGCGACCAGACGTTCTCTGGCGATCGCCGTCAGAAGACGCTGCTGGTTTTCGGTGAGCCATGCGCAATAATTTTGGTAAGCCGTGGATTGGCTTTCAATTATCTCACGCACGACATCATCAACCAATTGTCTGTCTATCACATCCTTGGAATGCTCGTAAATGCCATGAAGAATCGCCTGGACATACCAAGTGACTTTATCAGAGACATCGTAAATATATTCAAAAGTATCTTCGTCCATAGCCCTTGACTGTCCTTTGAAGAAGTTGTTGGCGAAATCAAGGTACTTCTCCTTGTCTATGCAAGAGAGTGCCATCATGGAAGAACTCTGGAAGAACGGGCGGTCCGCCGAAAGGAACATCTCCTCCATCATGTGTTGCTGGCTGCCGGAAAACACAAAATACACGTCAGGCAAGAATTGAATATATGAACGGATGAGAGCCTCGACCCCGGATTCCGGGAAATCCAGTATCTGCTGAAACTCGTCTATGGCAATGTAGCATCTTTTTCCCGATTGTCCCAGATATTCGAATATCTGCTTCAAGGTCTCACGTCCTTCCGAAGGCCGAATGTCAAGGGAGAATATAGGGCGGCCCGTTACTTCATCTATTGTAAGAGTCGGCCTCCATTTACTGAAAAATTCCTGGACACGGCGCATGGCCGCCTGGGAGACAGAATCCAAATTCCCGATGATCTCACTTCCCAACATCCCGACCATCTGATCCAGATTCTTCGCCGGATAGATGTCCAGATAGAAACACTTGATGTCCTTGTCCTGCTTCTCCATCTTGGCGAACACATGCTTGATGAGTCCGGTCTTTCCCATCCGACGAGGAGCCACAAGAGTAACATTGCGTTCATTATGAAGGGCGGAGATCATCTTTTCGGTCTCCTCCTCACGGTCACAAAAATACTCAGAACCTTTGTAACCATAGATGACAAAAGGGTTGTTCAATGTAGCCATATTTGTTATTACGTAATTGTCGTTGCGTAATTATCGCAGCGCAATTTACGCAATAATATTCAGACTTCCAAAACAGCTTTGAATCCGTGAGCGAAGACACCCTCTTCGCGCACGAGACCAATGAATATAGCGACCTCGTGAGCAGATGGCCTGTTCCCGCGCACGGCCTTGTCTTACAGATCGAGGTCGAGCTCGACGGGGCAGTGGTCTGAGCCGAGGATCTCGGTGTGGATCTCGGTGGCTGCGATCTTGTCCCTGAGGGAGTCGGAGACGAGGAAATAGTCCAGCCGCCACCCGACATTCTTCTCGCGGGCGTGGAAGCGGTACGACCACCAGGAATATTTCACCTCGTCCGGGTGCTGTAAGCGCCAGGAGTCAGTGAAACCAGAGTCCAGAAGCCCGGAGAACTTGCCGCGCTCCTCATCGGTGAACCCGGCGTTGCGGCGGTTCGTGTCCGGATTCTTGATGTCTATCTCATTGTGGGCCACGTTCATGTCACCGCAGACCACCACACCCTTCCGGGCGGCGAGGCCGGCAAGATATTCCCGGAAATCATCCTCCCACCGCATCCGGTAGTCGAGCCTCCGGAGACCGTCCTGAGAGTTCGGCACATAGACGCAGACGAGGTAGAACTCAGGCATCTCCAGAGTGATTACGCGTCCTTCGTGGTCGTGCTCCTCAACGCCGATGCCGTAAGTCACCGACAATGGCGTGTGCCTTGAATATATCGCCGTCCCGGAGTAGCCTTTCTTCTCCGCCGAGTTCCAGTACGACGTGTACCCCAGGAACTCCAGATCCAGCTGCCCCGGCTGCATCTTCGTCTCCTGCAGACAGAAAAAATCCGCGTCCAGCGTGTTGAACACCTCATCAAAGCCTTTCCCCGCGCAGGCGCGAAGCCCGTTCACGTTCCAACTTATGAATTTCATACCATTTCTCATTTTACGAATAGCCATAACCTCCGGCGACCGGCCCACCCTTCCAGGCCGACACCGACGCAAAAGCTTGCGGCAACAAATTTAACACATTATCAATGAATATCCCAACGAACTTCTCCGCCGCCACGCGGATGTTGCTCTTCCAAACTTGGATCTTCAACTATTTTGCTGCTGTTTTGCCGTTTTGTCGTTATGTTGTTTTGCTGTTTTTCTGTTTTGCGACAATGTCGAAACCGCAGATCTGATTTATCGTGGAACCGTACTGAGTCAAGGTCTGAAGCTCGACCTCAGCGACGTATCGTTCCGCTGGCATTGACAGAATTGCATAGCGGACACGTCTGCAAAGCCCTTCAGCCACTCTTCCGCTGCAATTCTGGCGGCCTTTTCGCCCGAAAAGCCTAATTTTCAACACAGAATTGCGACTTAACAGCCCCCAGGCCCTTTTTCGTGCAATTCCGAAGAGTGACATTCCCACCTGGCAGTGAAGCGGGCACCGGGCAGTGAGGGGTAGCTCCCCCAGACTGTCTGAAAGGTATCGACGAAAATGGAAAAGTATCGCCCGCATGCAGAGTAACAACGAATATTCAATCCTAACTGGGGGTGATTATACTTTTAGACAGTCCCCCATGGCAGTGATGTTTGATGGAATGGGTAAACGCTAACTGCCGCCTGACAGTCAGGCGCATCCCGCGGCACGGGAATATTCATCAACTTGCAGAGCCTCTGCAGCTCCTTCAGCATACAATTAACTAATTATTGTATCTTAACAAAAATTTTCATCCACTGGCCAAAAAGAAAAAAGGCCAAGAAAAAGCAGACGCTCCTATACCAGGAACAGTAAAAAGAAGACAAGGACTCTTGAGATTGGCGACTGCCACATCAATAAGAATTAAAAGGAACATGGCCAGAGAGTGGAGGACACGTTTTGCCCCGCTGCGCAGACTCGTTTAATAACGCCTTCAAAATGTGTCAGGCAACTTCAAAGAAAGCATCCGCAAGCTCCTTCCCGGACTTGCGGATCGCCATCCATTATGCTACTCGGGATGAGCGAACGATGCGATTGTTCCATCATCAACTCCAGTGCAGTTGACAATCACATCAACCGGTGTCCCGGCCTCGAAAAGCTTTCTTGCGATAGAAAGTCTTGTCTCCTCACGTCCTTGCTCCAGACCCTCCTCACGGCCTTCCCGCAGCCCCTTCTGCAACCCCTTCTGCAGCCCTTCTTCCAAGCCCTTGCGCACGGCATATTCCTTCTGCGCTTGAATGTCCCACTCGTTCATCTTGTCAATCTCGTATTTAAGTTTCTTCTCCTTGTCGAATGCCGCCACCTCACACGCCTCGGCGAGCCGTCTTGAGATCCCGCCTGCCTCCTCAATCCATTCAGGGATCCTTTGGAAGCCATCACTGTTCTTGAATATGTAGAACAGCCTGTCGAACTCCGTCACGCACTCCTCCAGCGTCTTGGTGAACAGTGCCATCTCCACAAAGATAACACTAATTGTCTGATCCGCAACCATTCCGGTGCGTTTTTCGGTGAACCTCCAGTTGGAGATGAAGTGGTCGGTGTCCCAGAGCGACTCGTCGTCGTGCCTCAGGCGGTAGTTCAGGAACGACACCACGTAGACCGGCCGCAGTCCCTTGTACCGCACTCCGTCCGAGAGCTCGAGATGGTAGAGTCCCGACGCGTAGTAGACGCACCTCTCGAAGAAGAAGTCCTCCTCCGAGGCCTGCATCTCCACGACGAACGTCCTGTCGTCCCTGTCCACGCAGACCAGATCCAGCACCGTCTTCTTCCCGTAGGGGACATCCCTCCGCTGCTCCCTGTCGGAGTACTCCTTGATGTCCTCGATCCTCGCCTCCGGAGGCAGGATCTGGTTCAGCACCCCGATGAGGATGTCCTTGTTGTTCCTGTCCGCGAACACGGCCTTGAATCCCACATCGCTCCGCAGATTCACGAACGGAGCGAGTCCTTGTTTCTTTTCATTGAAATACATAGTTCAAATTTTAAATGAATATTTGAACCGCAATAATATGCACTAAAAACGTAAATAATGAAAAGAAACATATGCGGATAATAAAAAACAGAAATATTTTCGGATGATACCCCTAAGTAATCCTTAAATAATAACCAACTTATTGTTTATCGCTAACCAAGTAATCCTTCGCCAATCAATTTGGTCGCAGCCGAAAACCATTCTTCACCGGCTTGCGGGACATCACGAAATGCAGCTTAGCCCCGTCCTTGATGTCAGAATAGCGGATGACTGGGGAGACAAGACGTTTTCCGTTGAGGTACGCGGCCTTGATGTAAACCGCTTCCTTGCTCCAACCTTCCGTTGTCATTTCCAGCAGACCTCCGTCTGACAGCCTGACCTTCAGCCCCTTGGCGCACGGAGAACCGATGTAGTACTCATCAGATCCGGGGCAGAACGGATAGAATCCAAGGCAGTTGAAAATGTACCAGGCGGACATCTGGCCGCAGTCGTCGTTGCCGCTCAGCGAGCCGGGTTCGTTGCCGTAGAAGTTGTCGGCGATGTAGCGCACCCATTTCTGGCACTTCCACGGCTGGCCGAACCAGTCGTACAGATAGGTGACGTGGTGGCAAGGCTCGTTGCCGTGCCAGTAGCCGCCGATGCGGCCCCAGATGTCGTGCGCTCCGGGAATATCCTCGGGCAGCTCGATGGTGAAGAGGCTGTCGAGGCGGCTCTGGAGCAATTTCCGGCCGGCTCTCTCGACATAGCCTCCGAAATCGTGCGGCACTGTCCACGTGTACTGCATCGTGAACCCTTCCGTGATGTCGCCCCAGCCGTGGACCGAGTTCGGACCCTGATAGGCGACAGGGGCGAACGGGTCGCGCCAGTCGCCGGCGGAATCCTTTCCGCGCATGTAGCCGGTCTCGGGATCGATGAGATTCCGGTAGTTCATCGACCGGTTGAGGAAGAACTCGTAGTCCTCCCGGTGACCCAGAAGCTTGGCCGCCTGGGCAATGCACCAATCGTCGTAGGCATATTCAAGAGTCTTGGAGACCGATTCCTTCTCCTTGTCGAAAGGCACGTAGCCGAGGGAGGTATATTCAGGAATGCAGTCGTAGTGAGGGTTGGTGGCGGTGGTCTTCATCGCCTGGAACGCACGCTCGTAGTCGAATCCACGCACGCCTTTGAGCATCATGTCGGCCAGCACCGAGCAGGCGTGGTAGCCGATCATGCACCAGGTCTCGCCGCCGTAGAACGACCAGATCGGGAGCATCTTCTCGGTACTTTTGTCGAAATGGGCGAGCATCGAGTTGGCGATGTCGGCCTGAAGCGGCTTGTTGACGAGGTTGAGAAGCGGGTGGAAAGCCCTGTAAGTGTCCCATAGCGAGAATGTCGTGACGTTGGTGAAGTCTTCCGCATTCCCGATCGTGCCGTCGTGCTCGCGGAAGCGTCCGTCCGCATCCTCGAATAGGAACGGGTGGAGGGCTGTGCGGTAGACGCTGGTGTAGAATGTCTCCCTCAGCACCTTGTCGTCGGAGTCAAGCTCATACTTCCTGAGTTCCTTCTCCCAAAGCTCCTCCGCCTCGGTCCTTACAGCGGCGAAGTCCTTGCCTTCCAGCTCCTTGAGGTTGTTCAGAGCACCATCAGTGCCTACAGCCGACACGGCGACATCTATGAATATGCTCTCGTCGGCTCCGGTCTTGAACCTTGCGACAGCCTTCAGTTTCTGTCCCCACGCCTCAAGCGAGCTGCGGAACCGCTTGGTGTTGTAGATCACAGGCTTGTCATCCTGGAATATGTTGAATTCCTCGATTGGCCTTGAGAATCTGGCCACGAAATAGACATAACGTCCCGGGTTCCAGCCGTTGACGACCTTGCTGCCGATGATCGTGCGCTCGTCCAGCAGACGGACCGTGGACCAAAGACAATCCCATTTCAGGGTGTGGTCAAGGTCGATCATCACAAACGAACTGTCCGACTGCGGGAATGTGAACTTGAATATTCCGCTTCGCCGGGCTGCCGTCATCTCGGCCTTGACCCCGTAGTCCTTCAGGATCACTCCGTAGTAACCCGGCTCGCCCCATTCCTGGTTGTGGTCGTAGGTTGACGGATCCATCTTCGATCCGGTTCCCGGCAGGAACAGGAAATCGCCCATGTCCGGGATTCCGGTTCCGCTCAGATGCGTGAGGCTGAATCCCTGGATGAACGGCTTGGAGTACTTGTACCCCGCCGCGCAGTCATAGTCCTTGTCGTCGCAGTCCGGGCTGATCTGGATCCCTCCGAACGGCACCTGCGGCCCCGGGTACACGTTCCCGAACCCGTCCGTGCCCACGAAAACATTCACGTCATCGATCAGTCGCCCTTTGCCGGATCCTTCCTGTCGAACCACGGTTCCTTCGACGACAGGCTCAGGGACCTCCTTAACGCGGTCGCTGAGCTTGTCGAAGCGCCCTTCCGCGGCCGCCGAAACTGAAAACCCACACAGCACCGCCATGCCCAAAAACATTCTCCGAATATTCATAATCCATCCAATTTTCATTTTCCCCGTAAAGTTACCGAATATTTCTGTAAATCATAACTACATGTCTTTGAATATTTTCGCAAATCCTGCCAGTCAAATTCAGAGGGCAGCGTTCCGTAACTCACTGCTGCTTAATCAGTGGGGTGCCATCCTTTGATATTCATCAATTTATGGAATCGTGCCGATCCTTCGGCCATAAATCGGCCATAAAATTAATTGCCGTGTCTTTACGGAAATATTCAGAAAATGGCGAAGAAGAAAAAGACCGCGCAGCGGCAGACGTTCCTTTCTCCGGAACAGTATGTAAGGGAAAAGGCAAGAACCTTGGCGGCGGGTGGCGTTGTGTTAAATAATCACTCGAAAAGATCCTTCAAGGTCACCTCGTTCTGGACCACGCCGCTATATTCATTGGGCTTCAGGCCATAGGTTGTGATGAAGACGAGGTGGAGGGTCCGGCGGAGTTTGAGGGAGTCGCGGAAGGAGTTGATCTTATTGTCCAGTTCCTGACGGTATTTTTTTGTGATTGAGAAAGGGCCTTCCCAGAATTTGATCTCGCAGAGGTCTATGACACGGTCGGCGCGGCTTATCACCATATCAATCTGAGCGCCCGCCGAGCGCCAAGACGAAGTTTCCGTCATAATACCCTGAATACCAAGCGATTTCTCTACCTGAACATAATGGTACATACACAGTCTCTCGAACGCGATTCCTGCCCAAGCATTATGAAGGGTGGTGCCGGCCTGGTAGGACCAGAAAGATTTGTCCGAAGTGCCATATTTCTTGATGAACTTGTAGTAGAAGATTGTGTAGAAGTCAGTCAGTTGATAGACCGCGTCATTTTCTTTTTTACCGAAGGCCTTATATTTCCGGATTATGTCGCAGTCATCCAAGTCAGACAGGATAGTGCTAAGGCCTCCTCCGTCAGGAAGCCCTGTCGCCGCGATGACCTCTTTTCTGGTCAGGCCGGCGTTTCTGCGGCTGAGCGCCTCGATCACTTTCATATAGTCCTCGCTATTCTCAAACAGGGAGGCGTACAAGTTGTCGAACTCACCATCCAGTTTGCCTTTTCTTTTGAAGAATAGGTCATCCACATTCTGCGCGAGATTTTTCCCTTTCTCAAAGAGGCTGAGATAGTAAGGAATCCCGCCCATGATCATGTAACATTCCGCGATATCCTTCTCATCAAGGCTGATGCCGGCCGACTTGAAATAGGCCTTGCACTCCATCAGATTGAACGGTCTGAGGTAGATCTTTCCTGTCACCCTGTTATGCAGACCGCCTTTGTTCCGGAGGATCTTCTTTGTTATCCACGATGTGGCGGAGCCGCAGACAATCAGCATAAGATTGTCTTGCGTGCATCCCCAGTCATTCCAGAAATGCTCGAGGGCCACAACCAGATCGCATCGATTGGTGTACATGAACGGCAACTCATCAATGAACACGACCTTGCGCCCATTCACCTTTGAACTTTCGATAAGCGTCTTCAAGAAGCCAAACGCTTCCATCCAGGATTTCGGGTAAGGGCAAAGGGGCGAGCCCTGTTTTTTGAGAGCCTCTCCGAAATTGACAAGTTGTGCGGCCTTGTCCTTGACCGCAAGCCCGGTCACCTTGAAAAGGAATTTATTGTCGAAGAACTGGTTCACCAGAAAAGTCTTTCCCACGCGCCGTCTTCCATAGACAACAACAAACTCTGATTTTCCGGAATCATACAACTTCCGGATTTGCCCAATCTCTGATTTTCTGCCTATTACCTTCATGATATTTATTGATAACCTTGCGCAAAGTTAAAAAAAATCGACTTTCCGCAAGGTTTATTATGAATAACTCTGCGGTAAGTCGATAAAAAAAATGGGCTTACCGCAGAGTTTGCTTCAATTGGCATATAGATGAAATATCTAACTCAACTAAACGTTCTTGGATTCGACCGTCTCCGACAAGATCATCCGTGTCGTAGATCTGCCGAACATCCGACTCTGTCGGAGGACATCCTCTACAGATAATCGCTGCCGCCGTAAGGACTGTAGATTCTTTCGACAGGCCTGACTGTTGCGCTTGTGGAATTCGTTCAGATAATGCGGTGACATCGTTAAATATTACAAGTCATCTTTTCGAAGCGCTGTCATTAATCCGTTCATTGATGAGTTCGATCAATTCCCTTACGATGATCAAAACAGGCTCCATTTCTTCTTTACAGGTATAATAAAAGACATCATAGTCACAATTCTCCCTTATAGACCTCATTTGAGAAAGAACCTTTGAATATTTCGGATCAATTTTTCCTGTAATAACATACTCCCGGCCAAACTCGGTAATAAGGCCACTATGAGTCTTGGGCAAAAATCCATCATTAACCATCATCGCCATCACTGCGTGATAAAGCGCATAATACGCCCTGTTCGCCACCACGTTCCACATTTCCAACCTTGCCAATTCTTCGGCATCAGTCAGAAATTTCAGAGCTTTCACCATTTCCTGATCAACAATCACCCGTCTCTCCTCTTCATTCATGGTTAAATAATTTTTATTGAGTCTGTTTGAACATTATGATAGAACAAAGTGCCCTTACGGTTGTTCCAATCGTTTTCCGTGTAGATGACAGGCACAAAATCAAGACCTAACTTCCATCCAAGGAGGGTCAATGGATATATCACACTGTCGTAGTCGCTTTTCTCAATTCTGTCTTTTTGAAGAATGACCAGAAAATCCCAATCCGAATCTGCTCTGAAGTCGCCCCGTGCCCGTGATCCGAAGAGAAAGACGCGCCCGCCCTGCGGAACAGTCTCATTGGCGACCTTCCGCACCTGATCAAGCACCTGTGACAAATCTTCTCTCATAACTGCAAAGAAAATGATTTTCAATGAATATTACAAATCCGTGAACTGATGGACGATAGATGATGTCGGCATATTAACAAGTAAAAAGAATTTTGATATTTCCATTAAAATGTTATTTTTGCAATAAACACATATAGGCTATATGATCATCACACGCCTGTCGTTACACTCAAAAATGGTTCTGCCATTAATTTAAAACCGAATATAACGATGCATGAGGATGGTTAAAGCATCTAAATTTTAATTGAGATATGGACATACAAGTTAGGTTAAAAGATGTTGGTTGGACTAAACTTTATGTCCAAACTGACGCCAAAGATAATACCATGTTCTTGCTCGTTGACAATAATCTTGATGTGTCCAAGCCCTATTTGACATTAAAAATGAAAGACGATTCTTTGGCAATAAAACATCAACGTGGTGAGGTCGAAGATGATAACGATGAATTAAAAGAGAAACTAAATGGACTGTACCTGCGCATAATAGAGGCGAAAAACCAAGATTCAATATATCCTGATTCAAAGAATCAAACAGTGATGAATCATCGGTTATCATAATCTTACAATTCCAGCATTACCTGCAAACTTACATAAAATCTGCGATTTTTACGCCCGTCCCATAAGAAAGAAACATTTTTATAGAGGAAATATAACACATTCTCCATAATAATCAAATGGATATGATCTCACTCCAATCCAGGCGGCCCTCTGGAGATACCTCCGGTCTCCTCGATCCACTCAGGGAACTTCTGGAAGCCGCCGAAAGTACCACAATGAGAAAGCTTCCCTCGGATATGTGAGTATTCTCGCACACAGAACAGTGAGTTGCTGGTTATTAAGCAGATATGTTTTCAGGTGTGGAAGATTTTTCACTTTACAAATAGGCAACAGGATGCCTTGCGATGAAGGCAGCGACTTTTAGGTGTGCGAATATTCTCACACCTGGACTTGCAAGTCGGTGATTATTAGACTAATGCATTTCTAAGTGTGCGCGATTATTCACACTTGGGAGAATTAATGAGCCACAGGATGGCCTACAACGGAATCTATGACTTCTAAGTGTGCGAATATATTCATACCCAGAATAGCAAATAGCTGTTCGTCAATGATGTAGAGTTCTAGGTGCGAATGAAAATGAAACGATGTCTCACGTTGTGTGGAAAAGCAAAGTATGTGAAAGGAAAAAACGGGCGGCCACAATAGGCCGCCCGGATTGGGGATAATGGGAATGCCGACCGGGATGAGCCAGAGGGCATACAGTGCTGGAATTACTTCTTGGTGATGGTGAAATCGTTCTGAATCACTCTTGCGTAGGCCGCGCCAGACAATTTGAGGTTCTTAAAGGCATAAGCACTCTTCTGTGAGCGGATAAGAGCGGTTCCGGCTGTGCTTTCGGAAGCGTACCTGTTCACGAGAATACCAACGACATTATACGTATTGAATGCAGTACATTTCTGTCCCTTGGCGAACTTCACAACGATGTTGCCGGTGGACAGATCTACTGAACCATAATAGTTGAACGCACCCCCGTTGCCGAATCCAAGACACCAGTTGCTGCCCTCCATGAGTTCTGTCGCAAAAGCTGCGTACTGGCCAAGATCCTTATACATTCCTGAAGTGATAAGATAAGCCTTGTTCTCGATGACGAAATTCATCCCGAAAGTCTGCTTCTCGTAGTCGATGAGAAGATCGACAGGCATCACGAGATTCTCGTATATGCCCTTGGCACACATAACGTGCTCACCTTCCGCAGCCTCCAGGGTGATGTCAATGCTGTCACCCTTACCATCTGCAATCCACGCCTGATCATACCAAGATCCTTTCGTTACGCCACCCAGAGTCCCATACTTGACACCAGCCTGATTATCAGTCGTTGCCTGTGTCGCGGCACCGCCCTTGGTAGGAGTCCTGACATCACCGGTAAGGGTGTAAGCACCAGCGAAAGTAGCGACCAGATCCTTAGGATCCGCCTGCCACATCTCGAATGAAGAACCATTCTTGAATGTGAGCTTGGCATTACGCAAAGCCCCAGTAGTGTTGGCTGTCCATGAAACCTTTCCTTCCTTGCAGGAAAGCCAATCACTTGTCAAGTCCTCGCCACCGCTATATTTGAATTCAACCGAACCAGCATCATCATTGGTCCACATAGTTACAGGTTTAACTACATTCGTTATGGTTCTGGTAACATCATAGACCTTACCAGCCTCCAGGGTCTCCTTCTTGAGTTCAAGAGCAACACTGTAGGTGTCTGCACCCTGAGCCACGGAAATCTTGCTGTCTTTAAAATTGTCGGCAGCCCAGACACAGGCATAAGCGACTGCGACGTTCTTCTTGCCCAAAGTGTCAGTAGGATAGAAAACAATATCACCCTTGGCACTTGTCTCGGCCAGTTCGCCCCAAACGATGTCAAGGGCATTGTGTACAGTGTTACCGGCATTATTGAGGGTGATGACGGTATTCTTGTCCATCGTAACCTTAACATCCTCAGGGAAAGTCAATGTGAAGCGAAGAAGCGCTGTTTTGTAGGCGAACTTGAGATTCGCTACAGCAACACCATTCGCATCGGTTTTGATGTCGGCAACATTAGACGTCGCATAAAGAATATGATGGGATTGAGCGGCGCCGAGATTAGTCTGAAGGCTAAGGTCGGTAGTGGCCTTCTCATCAGTGTAGGTTGAGCCGGTACCTGAATAGAGATAAGCGGCGAGCTTGACAGCGTCTGTAGGGATCGTAAGATCCGTGGTCTCGAACTTGGCGGTTCTGCCATCATCCGAGATTGAATAGCCATTGATGCTGAGAACACGGCTGAGGGCGACACTGTTGTCGGCCTTAAGGAAATAAAGGCTTATCTTCTCCGACGAAGTGAACTTGGCGGTGAAGCCATTCTGGTCATTCTCAGTGTAGCCGAGCCTTGTCACAGGATCTCCTACAGAGGCCGTGATGACAAACTTCTGTCCTTCAAGCGCAGGAGAAGGAGTCTCGGAAGCCTCTTTTGAGCAGCCGACAAAAGCGGCGGCGAAAGCGATTAACGCAAATATTTTCTTTTTCATTTTGATTCCTCCTCTAATTAGATCTGTCCACCGTTTCCAAGGTCATAGTCTCCGCTACCGAAATCAGTGTAGGACGGATAGACGAACTTAGGACCGGTTGTCCATGAATAGTAAGAGAGATTGCCGCTCCTCCATGCATTGAGAGCCTCTACCACATTAGAATAAGTAGTGCCTTTGATTGTCACAGGATTTAAGATATTACCATCTTTATCAACAGCTGAAACACACTGAGATGTTGTAAAGCCCTTTGAATTCGGCGCTGTCATCCGGTTGCAAGCACTGTCAAGATAAAAGAGGTTGTCAACATTACCCGCTGCGGCATTATAACCGATAATAGCTCCCAACTGTGCATTTTCAACCGGGGCAGATCCGTCCTTCGGACCAATCCTGCCGGAATTATAGCAGTTTCTGACAAGTCCGTTAGCTCCCTGATTGATCACACCTGCAATACCACCTACATTAGGAACCTTATTGTCTGCAACTGAATAAGCGATATTTCCATCATTGAAGCAATTCTCAATCATGACACCCTGACTCAATATGTAGTTCAATGGACCACCAAAGATTCCTCCAGCAACAACATTGACATCTGCAGACTTATCATTAATTTTTGTGCCTAGCACGTCTCCGTGATTCTCACAATTCTGAATATTTACTCTACTCCAGTTAGAATAACGCCCAACGCAGCCTAAAATACCGCCAACATACTGAGGACCTGTAACTTCCCCCTTGTTTTGACAAGCGAAAATGTCAACTCTAGCGACATTGTTCATGACCCATGCGTAACCGATAATACCACCTGCGGCGTTACCATCTGTAACAAGAATCTTTCCCTCGTTCACACATCTCTCATATTTAATTGAGGCCGCATACTTTGGATGCCAAGACTGTGTCTGTCCAACAATACCACCTGCCTGATAACGTTTCGTAGTGATTTCACCCTTATTATGGCAATCATATATCACCGCCTGAGCATAATTCCATCCTACGATACCACCAGCGGCATCCTCATTTACGGATACTGAGCCATCGTTCCGGGAAGAAATAATACTTCCCCAATACAATGTGCCAGAAATACCACCGCACTTATTCACACCCTTAACAGCACCATTATTGGTACATCTCTTAAATACTATATTTTGGGCGTAACCAGTGAGGCCACCAGCTCCTCCAGCATTGGTTTGTCCACCACCATTACCATTCAGGAAGGTCCCCGCTGACTTCGTCGCTGTTATCGCTCCAGTATTACTTCCATCGTATATCTCGCCCAAATATGCATAGCCTACAAGACCTCCGACATTTAAAGTCCCGCTAACCTTCATAGTATTGGTGCATTTTCTGAGAGTGCAATAACTCATCTGTGAGATAAGTCCTCCGACCTGATTACTCGTTCCAGATACTTCTGCCTCATTTGAGCAATTATCGATCAATATCGCAGCCACATTGCTACTGGCAGCCTTAGTATCGACCCAACCTGCTATACCTCCAACATAATTGCTACCGGTAACTTTTGCCGTATTCTTACAGTTGGCGATTCTAATTAAAACCTTACCTGTATAATTTGCATGGGTTCTTACAAATCCGGCGAGTCCAGAAGCATGTTTATAGGTTGATGTCACATTTCCCGCAATGGTAACATCATGGATATAAGCAGAATCCGCCACGTTTGCAAACAATCCCGAAGCTATGGCAGAAGTATTGTTCATATTAACCGTAACAGTCTTGCCGTTTCCATCAAACTCTCCTTGGAAAGGAATATTGCCAAGAATGATTTCCGTTCCTACACCTTCAGTATCATTAGGACCCAAGACTCTTCCCCTGTTATCGAACTTGATGCTTCCGACAGAAGTCTTCACACCTTTGATGTCATTCATCAGCTTGACGCTCTGGCCGCGCATAGTCTTTCCAGAGTTCACATAGCTGGTGAACATCAGGAACTCGGCGTAGTTGTTGATCAGGTAAGGTTTGGCGGCAGATCCATCCCCACCAAGAGGTTGGAGATTCGCTCCGATGTTTCCAAGGTCATAGTAAGCGTTGACCTTGAGTTCCTTGTCTGAGACAGTGGTTTTGTTCTCGATGGCCTTGTTGATGTCAAGGGTGACAGCGGACATCGTGAATCCGGCCTTGTATGTTCCAGGAATGACGGTAGCATAGAAGTTATTACCATTGTTGCCGTCCGTCTTAACGGTGACACTTGACGTGTACGTGTTCTCCGCCGGGGTCTCAACGACCGGCGTGCCGCTCGTAAGATCCACATTGAACTGTCCCGCCACATTATTGTCAACCGAATTGATCACTACGGATGTCACTGGGGTGATCACCTCTTTTGGCACCCTGAACTTCAGAACTGCGGTCACATTCTTCATCTTGACATACCTGTCTTCCGCTATGGCGCATGCAATGTTGGCGCTGCCGAACTCACCGTTCTGAACCTCAGGAATCTCAAGAGTGAACTTGCCGTCTTTGATTTCTTTTACAGAGTTATAAGGATAAACCACATAAATTTTGCCCTGAAGTGTCGTTGTGAACTCGAAGTACTTCTGTCCAGCAAACTTTGAGTCAACTGTAAGAGTGTCAGACTCTGTTCCATTGGAAACAAGAATCCTGTCACCCTCTTTCCAGACGGTCTTTCCTTGCTTGGTAATTTCCGTTCTAGTCTGGGCATCCTCGTCAATAGCGCAGGTGAAAGTCCTCGACTCTCCTCTGGTCATCTCGCTCTCGAAGATTTCCTCACGGGCGCAAGCCGCTGAAACTATCGCAAAAGCGGCTGCGAAAAACATTTTTATAGTCTTTTTCATCTTAAATCCAATTCAAAGATTACTTGTTCCAATCCCAGCCTGGTTTGTCATAATCCTCAGTACCAGTGGAATTGTCTGGTTGAGTAGGTTCCTCGTTCTTCTTTACCTCAATCTTGAGAATCTGCCAGATACCGGCGGACTTACCCTCTTCGCTGGTGTACTTAAATGCGAACTGTACTACGGATCCGATATACGCATCAAGCTTGATGTCCTCAGAAACAGTCTGTTCGCCAAGTTCATCCGGGTAAGAGAAAGTGATGGCAAGTTTGTTCCATTCACCACCTTCCTTTCTCACCCAAACGGAAGTCTGCTCTTTCGCCACATCCATGTCCGCAAAAGTTCTGCCGACCATGTGTTCGAAAACCAATATCGGCTTCTCTGCATTTTTAAGGTCAACTTTCTCAGTGTATAAAGTTGCCTCTGTCGTGTAGTCCACATCATTCTTGTTTCCGGAGGCCTGCCAACCTGTCGAGGCGCTCCAAGACCAAAGGGCACCGAAAGCCAGAGGGAATATCTGGTTGTTGACGATGACACCGTTCTCGGCGGTTTTGTAGTCGGCGGTGTAAGGGAATGCCTTCGTCTCGGCTGTGTCAGGGCTTGGCTCTGAGTAGCCTTCAACCTTAACGAGATAGGCATATACGAGCTTGCCTCCCTCATAATAACCGATGATGGTGACGGTGTCGCGCTCCTTCACATTTTCGAGCTTGCCGCCCTGAGTGCCGTAGGCAACCTCTGAGGCGCTGAGGCCGGCGACCTGAACAGAGCCGGTGTTGTCGATGAGGTTGAACGCTCCGTCAGACTTGAGGTTCTTGACAACACCTGTGAGCTGGAACGCCTGGTACTTGTAGATGTTCGTCATCTTGGTCAAGGTTGCGGCATCAACAGCCTTCATCTCAGGAACATAAGCATCCTGATTGATGGTGAGTTTCGCGGTGCGGGCACCGTCGGTCTCCTTGAAAGTGACGGTGGCGGTACGCTCGATGTCCTCGTTCTTTGAGACCTTGATTACCACAGGCTGGAGTTCATTTGAAGGATCCCCGAGCATAGGGGTCACGGTCACCCAACTGTTTGTGTTCTCAACGGTCCACTTGACTGTCGCTGTAAGGTTGACGGTCTCTGTTCCACCCTCAACCTTGAAACTCAACACGTCAGGGCTGACCTTTACGTTAGGATCGCCGTAGTCGGGATCCTTTTCGCCACAGGAGGTGAACGCGAATGTCGCGAGGACCGCTGCGGTCAGTGTTAATAAGTGTAATTTCATCGTTAAATAAAATTAATTGTGATTAGAGATAATATTTAGTTTCTTGTGAAGTACATGCCTTGGGAACCGGCATTATTGTAGTTGGCCTGGTAGATCACGTCATAGCTGGCAGTAGTCAATGTGGAAGCATCCGTAGAGGTTGCCTTGACGCAGGAAATTCCACAAATGTAATGTCCACCCTTGGATGTTTTCTGTCCACCGCCTTCATATAAGTATTTAAGAGTACTAAAGTCTTTACTTACACTGAACCATAGCCACTCATAATTATTGTCTGAGAACACTCCGGCACCCGGAGCGAAAACATAATTATTCAGAGCCCCCCAAGCGTTCCCAATGTTCAATTCTGGAAGGAACGCCATATATCTGCCGTTTCCGGCATCTTGAGCAGTCCTTCGGTCAAGGAATATCCCGAAGTTGACAGACTGAGATTCATAGTCGATCTTCACTGTGCCATCCATCACCGCGTTGAAGTACAGGCCTTTGACACCAAGATTGTTGGCGTGTTCCGTTCCAGAGACATCTTTCAGTGTCTCTTTCTTCAGCGGTTCTCCGAAAGTCAGAGTTGTGGAATATGCATTGGTCGTACCTTTCCCTATGGTCTTATTAGGATCGAATAGTTTGGAGTACAATGTCCAACTTCCCTTGAAATCCTCGACGGAGATCTGGGTCACTGAATATTCAGTAGCGTCCGGGAGGGTAAGCTTCGCTGTTCTCGGTTTTCCAGTGGTGTTGGCTGTCCATGAGACCTTGCCGTCCGCATAGGTCAGCCAATCGTTGGAGACAGTGCCGTTTCCACCAGAGACAGCATCGCTTCCGGCCTTGTCATCAGTCCAAAGGCTGCTGGACGTCGATCCAACCTGGAATGTCTTTGTCAGCGGCTTGGCGGCTGCGTCCCATGAGTCGTAGGCCTCAAGGGTCAGCTCGTAGGTGCCGTCGGTGACGTTGCCGAGGGAGCGTGTCCACTCCTTCTTCATTCCCGATGTCTTCGCGCTCTTGTAGAAGTCCGCAAGAATCTTCTTGGTTGTGACAACAGTCCCTCCTTTCCTGAGGGTCAGCACATAATGGTGAACGAACTCGTCATCAGTTCCTGCCGCCCATTTCGCGGTGGCGACACCATCTGTGACATCAACATCAAGCGTTGAAAGGACCGGGGCGGCGTTGGCAAGGCTGCGGGTCGTGTGGTTGTACTTCGTGAGATGACTCTTGTCGGATGTCGGATAGGAGGACACGACAGGTTCCCCGATGACATCCTTGTTCCAGAAGTCCATCCGAAGCACGCGCATGTTGCCGTTGGAGTCGAACTGGAGAAGGTTACCCTGCGAGAAGTCGTTGCAGTCCTTCATCACGGTCGCGCTGGACATGTCCTCATACTTGCCGTTCTCTATGGCCATATAACGGACAGAGCCACAACCGAAGACCGTGAAATCGCCTTGCCAGACACTGCGGGGATCGTTCAGCGGGAAGTGAAGATGGCCACCGAAGACAATGACCTGAGGGTACTTCTTCAGAACCGGTGTCAGTGCGTCCGTCGCCCAGTAGTGAGACAAGGATGATGACCAGATTCCTCCCTCCTCGCCGAGACGGCTGCCATAGACTGTGTTCTTGATCATCGGATGGGTGATCAGGATCACGTACTTGTCAGGCTCGGCGGAAGTGACGGCGGCAAGCTGGCTGTCAAGCCATGACACAACCGCCGGATCATAGACGATCGGCTGGTCTCCGTTCGGTGAGACGCTGAAGATGTGACAGTCGCCGACAACGCAATGGCGAGCCTCATAGCGGGTTCTCATGTCCTGGTCCTTGTCATAGAGGTAGTAATCGTCGCCGAACATATTCCTCATGTACGTGACATCGGACGGCATGGTCGCGGCCCAGGCATAACTCGGCACATCGTGGTTGCCGACCGTGTAGACAAGCGGAGTCTTCTTCACGTCCAGCTCAGATTCAAGGGTTGACTTGAAGAGGGACAGCTGGGTGTTGTTAGGGTTGTCGATGAGGTCACCGGCGACAAGAACACCCGCCAATCCGTCCGGGTCATTCTCAAGAGCCTTGGCCTTGAGCTGCTGAAGAGCGGACTTCCACTTGTCCGCCGTCCACTGAGGATTGACGTGGACATCGCTGACAACGCCGAGTGAAAGCACTATATTTTTGGCGTCGAAATCCTTGGAGACCACGACCTCGCCGCCGAAGACTATCGGCGTGTATGCCGATGCCACGTCTCCTATGCCGTCGGAGACATGAAGTGACACACTTGCGGCAAGGCTTCCGTCAAAGAACGCATTGTCGAGAGCGTCGCACTTCACCTTGACTGTCAGGAAGTCGCCGCTGACGGAAGAATTCGTCACCTCAAGGTCAACGACATCCCCAACGGCAGTCTTGGTAGCGGTGTAGAACGCTTTCACCGAATATTTCACAGCGCCGCCCTCGGAGAGTTTGGCCAGAGTGCCGGAAGGCAGAACCTCGTACTTAATCGTGAGGGTGTTCCAGCCGTTTCTCCTGATGACACGTGCCGCTCCGTCCGAATGTGTCGGAACGACGTTGATGCAGCCGATCATCGAGACAAGGCTGCCGTCTGACACGGGGATCTTGAAAGCAGTCCCATCAGCCAGCACGACATTCACGAATCCACCATCAAGGGACACGCTTTTGAAGATGTCCTTCTCCTTGGCCTTGCCGAGATTCGTCCAGGTCTTGCCTCCGTCCTGGGAGATGAACCAGTTGTCGTTCTCTATCTTGAACTTCGGTGTGACAGCGTCCTTCCCTTCAGCCTTCACTTTCTTGCCGCCGGAGAGTAGCCACTCACCGTCAACTGTCCAGTAATAGATTCCGTCCGAATCAGCCTTCACCCCGATCGCGGGAGTCGAACCGTTCTTGCCATGGTAGAGGGTGATGCTCTTGCCGGAGGCGAACGTGATGATGTAGCCAGATTTGTCATTCAGCTCGCTGAAACCTGTGACGGCATCGTTGTTCTTGGATGCCTCCACGAGTGCCAGAATGGACTGAGTGTTGGCGTTGACCGCCGACTCAAGTTTGGCCACGCGGTTCTCCAACTCATTCACCTTGTTCTTAAGTTCGGTGTCGTCGTAGCTGCCGCAGGAAACCAGCATCAGCGCTGACGCAAACAGTGCAGAGACTGTGGCTCTTATAACACTTTTCATTTTACCTGTCATTTTTAATCAGCCTGCGAAGGGATGTAGCCGTAAGGGACGAGTTCCCAAAGATCGATGAAGCCGTCCTTGGTGTTCCATGAATTCTTGAACACGATGGAGAAATAACGTCCTGACGCTCCTTGCGTGGCAGATGCCGTAGAAACTTTGCCTTCCGTGCTGAACTGAGTGCCTATGAACGGGATACCATAGTGATTGAGATAATCATTGTCATCAGGGTCATAGTATGTTGAGCCGACATAGATGACGATATCCTTGATGTAACGAAGTGTCGGTTGGTCAGGATGCTCATAAAACTCGAATCGAGTGAATGAATACTCCTCGCCGAACGCTTTCTGCGTGTCAACTGAAAGTATTTTTGGGAATATATTCTTTGTAGCGTCCGATTTGGAGCTATGCCAGCTGAAAGCAGGGAGATCTTTGTTACCGTCAAAAATGTTGTCTGCCACATTGATTCCGAAAAACTGGTTCTTTGTGACAGCGACATTCCACCTCTTGCCGTCCAAAGCATATGAGATGCCATCAACAGATTTCGTCCAGTGGCCCCAGACAGTGTCCTTTCCCGCCGCAGGGCAGAAAGAGGATGAATATTCAAACCTCTTGCCTCTGAGGGCGTTCGGGAAGGTGACCTCGTTCTCGCCCGGCTTGAGGATCGTCTCGCACTCGACCCATTCATCCTGAAGGTTCTTGTAGCGGAAGCGTGTGGCGACCATCTCGTCCGTGGCCTTAGACATCACGATTTTGGCATCCCTGCCGTCCATTCTCGAGGAAGTGACCGTACGCTCGGAGCGGGATACCATCCAACTGTCACCGTAAGGTGAGACAGTGATCTCGGCGGCGAGGGACTTGTTGCCGACCGCGTCGTAGTTTACGATGTCGAAAGTGTAAGATCGGTCCTCAAGGTTTCCGACCTCCATAGAGACCTTTCCATCAGAATAGTCGGCGTAGTCGATGCTCTGTGAACTTGCGTAGTTGTCCCAGAAAAGGGTGGCCGTGGTGACAGCCGGATCCATCGGTTTCTCCCAATTGATTATCACACTCTTATAGCCTATCACAGAAGAAAGGTTGACGGCCTTGGCCGGATAATCGTAGCCGCCTTTCTTGACCCACTCCTTATAGATCTCGTCCTGACCACCGCATGAGGAGAGCGCAACGGCCACCCCTACGGTCAGCAAAATGCTCAAATATGTTTTTCCTGTGTTCATAGTCTCAATTTTCTGTTTTGGTTACCCGGCCATAAAGAGATAGTTCTCCGAACTGTGCGGCGGCATTGGCCGCGTCAGGCATCTCCCATGCCACGTAAGACGTTAGAACTACCCTTAGGTAGCGAAAATGGTAGTAGGCATCCGGATAGGCCTCGCTGTCCAACTCGAAATCATTGCCTTTGTTGAAATACTCCCTGTCTTCCTGGGTGACAACTCCAGGTGTGCCATCATCAAGATAGCCGGATGGTTTGAACTGGATGAACTTGCCAAGGCACTTCCAGCTGTCATCGAAGCCGTGTTCTCCCTCTCCGGGAACACCGGACGGATTGTTGCTGCCCCAAAACTCGAAGTTACGGATGTGCGCGTCACCGAAGATCTGTGGATAGTCAATTCGTGGAAGAGTGGCGATACGGCTGAGTTCCACCTCGCACCCAAGATCAATTGTGAACCAGCAAGGGATAGGAGCTTTGTCGACGGCAAGGAAATGCGGAGATTTCGACTCTCCGGAACCATCCCAGAGACCTTTGACAGGGAAGGAAGACCTCTCCGCCTCATACTTGAACAGATTGTCGTCGAGACTCCAGACTGCGCCACTGTTATAGGAGAAGCCTTTGGCGTTCCCTGGCTTGCCGTCAACATCCACTGCCGTCGCCGCCTTAGGAATCATGATCTCAGGCAGCGGAGCCAGCACTGTTTTGACAGTGTCGGAGATATTCCCCCAACGGTCACGCACATATACTCCGAACACAGCCTCTGTGGCCTCAATTCCCCTTCGTGTGAGGGTTATGTCATTGCTGGCCGTAAAGAGGGTTGTGACCTCCTTCCACTTTATATCACTTACCGGCTTGTCGGCGTTGTCCACATTCTCGTCGCGAAGCAGACAGACGGCAAGATCAGACTTGCTGTCGTTGCCTGTGATCTTGACTTTCACGCCTCCGGCGGCGGCTATCATGGTCGGTGTCACTTTACGGATGGCCGGAGTCTCCGGAGTGAACTTGACAGTCACAGGTTTGGACTTAACCTCGTTCACGTTGAATGAACACACCTCAATTTCATGCTCATCGGTGTCGGCGTACCCCTCGACCTTGAGGCTGTCCACGTAGCGGGAGACCTTGGCCTCGACATTGACACCGCCACGGGTGTAGGAGGCAACCACGCCCTTGATGTTCTTGTCATCCGGGATCTTGACCCAGAGGACGGCTCCTCCGCTTATAGGCTTTACCTTTGTTACCTCCACAGGCTGCGGGGCCGGGAGGCTTTCATCAAGCTGGTCGAGCCTTCCGTGGTTGTCCTCGGCGCAGCCGAAAGCCAGAAGCAGGGCGGAAACTATTGTAGATGCAACTATTGTTCTTTTCATTTGCTATGATTCTTAACTGTTACCAACCAATGTTCTGCACGAGGTTTGGATTGACCTCGATGTAAGGTGTGTAAATCGGCCAGAAGTAATCCTTGAGACCGAACTTCTGCTCGTAGATGAACTTCTTGACGTAGTAGTCCTCAGGATTCTTGGCGGTGATGTCGAACCCGTATATTCCTTTCTGGTACTCGGCGGCGGCCTCCTTCCATCTGCGAAGATCCCAGAACCTCTGACCCTCGAAAGCCAGCTCGTTGAGACGCTCCCTGTGGATGATGGCGCGCATTCCGACCTTTGTGTTGTAATAACCCGGGCTGTTGCTGTAGGTGTCCCAGGCGGTCTTCACGTCAGGGATCTTCGCGCGCTCACGGACGGCGTTGATGTACTTGAACAGGTCACCACTGTGCGCTCCGTTCGGGCCTTCCGCCTCGTTGATCGCCTCGGCATAGAGGAGGTAGAGGTCGGACAGACGGATCATCGGCCAAGGGTACCATGTGGTTCCGGCTCCTGTGAATGTGTTTGTTCCTGTCCATGTAGCCTGTACAGGGAAATGCTTCTTCGGGAAGAATCCTGTCACCGGTCCTGTCTGGTTGCCTCTCTTGGCGTGGATTCCACCCACACGGCAGGCCACATAGTGAACATCCTCCGGTTTGAGGTCGTTGAAGTTGCCAAGCTGCCCGAGCCAGTTGCCTCCGTCGAATCCGAGAGAGGCGTAGTACCGCGGCTCTCGATCGAAGTTGAGCTTGATGGTGGTGTAGCCCTTGCAGATGTAGTAGGCATGCTGGTCATCGCCGACACGGAGATCCATCGGGTTGATGTTCGCCCATTCGGAATCGTTCGCGATAGGAAGCCCGTGCACGGTGTAGAACTGCTCTGCGATCTTGAGCGGAACGCCGATGAATATGTAGCCTCCGAGCATGTCGGTGTACCCGTTGAGGATCGGCATGCAGAGCTTGTGGTACATATTCATTGTTTGGGGATTCGGCTGTGTGTTGCCCCAGATGAGCTCGCTGTTCCACTTCTGGTTGAATGCGTTGCGGAGGGTCAAAGTGGTCTTGAGGGAGTCTGTCATGCGGTAGGTGATGTCATCGCCCTCGTAGAGGGAGATGTTGGCCTCCTCGGAGACTGCGATGGCCTCGCGGCAGGCCTCCATGGCGGCTGTCCAACGGACGAGCTTCTCATCATCTGTCTTCTCCGGAAACAGCCTCGTGGTTCCGTCTGTGTCCACGAGAGCCGCCTGTTCGGAGTTGCCGTTGAAAAGCGGGCTGGCGGCGTAGACCGCTACCTTGGCCTTGAAGGCGGCACAGATGGCCTTGTTGACGCGACCATATTCATCAACCGATGGATTGATGAGCGGAAGGTCAGGCATCGCCTTGTCCAGAAGTTCAATGATAAAGTCGAAGCATTCATCGATGTTGTTGCGGTGGACACGAACCTCATCGACAGAGGAGTCGATAGGGAGGCTCTCGCGTACAATCGGGACCGGTCCCCACTTGCGGACAAGGTTGAAGTGGAAGTAGGCCTTGAGGAATGTCACCTCGGCGATCCACTGCGCCTTCTCCGTCTCATCCATGTCCGGGACCTTACCGATATTGTCGACAAAGATGTCACAACAGCGGATTCCTTGGTACATGTCTGCCCAGTCATTGGCGAACACGCTGTTGGCGGTCATGTTGCCTCTGGCGATGTAGGACATCGTGAACGGCACACGGTAGGAGGTGTTGGTCGTGGTACGGCCATAAAGATCCCAGTACTCATCGCTTCCGAGCATGGCCGGGTCGTTGCCCATAGAACCCTCAAGGGTCATGTAGGAATAGCAGGTGGCCAGATAGCGGATAGCCGAGGACCTGAGGTTGAACGCGGTCTCGATCGACGGCAGACCGTCGTCAGGAACCACGTTGAGGAAGTCGTTGCAGCCCGCCGACCCCAGCAGCAAGGCCGCGGCCGCAAGGGAGGACGCTATTGATTTATGAATATTCTTGCACATGTTCATAGTCGAAGATTATTTGAATGTCACGTTCACACCGATGTTGAAAGTCCTCTGGATCGGGTAGTTGAATCCCTCTCCGGCGAGCTCCGGATCCCAGAGTTTGAACTTGCTCCAGCACAGGAGGTTGTTGCCCTGGAAGTAGACGCGGAGATTGTCGATGTGGATCTTGTTGGTAAGCTTCTGAGGAAGGGTGTAGCCGAACTCCATCTGCTTGAGACGGACGAAGGAGCCGTCCCTCATCCACCAGGTGCTGACCTGTGTGTTGTTGTGGTTCTCGTAGGCGCTGTAGCGCGGGTAGAGGGCGTAGATGTCACGGTTGTCCTCGCTCCAGTGGCTGTCGGAATAGGCCTTCAGAAGCTGTCCGTTGTTGACAAACGGAGCTGTTCCGTACTTGTTGTACTTCGTGCTGTAGGCGCTTGTGGCGTCAATCCAGAAAGACTCGCGTCCCAGACCTTGGAAGAACACCGAGAAATCGAAGCCCTTGTGACCGAGGGACACACCGAACCCGTAGATGATCTCCGGGGAGGTCGGATAGCCGATCGGCACCATGTCCGCGTTGGTGATCACACCGTCACCGTTGACGTCGGTGTACTTGATGTCACCGCCGCCGTACTGGCTACCGAAAGCGGCCTGCGAAGGGCTGTTGGCGGCATCCTCGTCATCGACGAACAGACGCTCGGCGATGTAACCCCATGTCTGCCTGATCGACCTGCCTGCGTGCTGGCGGTAGGACTCCGGATAAGTAGGCTCCTCATAGACATCATACTTGCCGGTGGAGTAGGTGAAGTTCGCCCTCGCGGACGCCCAGAGGCCGCTGGCCCAGGCCTGCTTGTAGTCGGCCTGGATGTCGATACCCTTAGAGCGGGCCTGGCCGATGTTGCCATAGACCGCGGCCTGGAGACCCATGGTGTTAGGGATGTCGGCGCGCTGCATGAATATGTCGGTGCGGTGTTCGGTGAAGTACTCGGCGATGATGTCGAGCTTTTTGAATAGACCCAGCTCGAGGGCGTAGTTGCTCTTGTAGGACTTCTCCCAGGTGATGGCCTCGTTGGCGTAGCGCACGACTCCGATACCGTTGTAGCTCACGTTTCTGGTCTCGCCGAAAGATGCTCCCAAACCGCTGTTGTTCATGCTCATCTCCGACAGGTAGTAGAAACGGTTGGAACTTGAGCCGATGTTGTCGTTGCCGACAAGACCGTAGGAGTAGCGCAGCTTGAGATTGCTGACCACCTTGGTCAACGGCTTGAACCACTTCTCGTTGGACATCATCCACGCGAGACCCGCCGAAGGGAAGAATCCCCAGCGGTGGGACTTGTGGAAACGCTCGGAGCCGTTGTAGCCGAAGTTATATTCAACAAAATACCTCTTGTCGTAGCCGTAGGTGAAACGTCCGGAAAGGCCGGCGTTGCGTGATGGCAGGGACAGCTGGAGTGAGCCGGCGTTGGCGGTCAGGGACTCGCTGGCGGTGAAAACCAGAAGTCCTGTCACGTCGTGCTTTCCAAATGAGCGGTTGTAGTTCAGGCGGGTCTCGGAGTACATCGTGTTCTTCACCGTCTTCCCACTCTCGGAATATGTCAGGTAGTCCGTTCCGTTTTCGTTGATGCGGTTGACGTGGTACTCTCCCGTGTAGGAGTCGTAACGATCCAGCCTGTACCAATAAGGATTGAACTGGCGGTTCACTGTAAATTCGGACAACCTTGTGAGGTTGAACAATGTCATGAACGACAGACCCTTGGTGATGAACTTGAGATCCTGCTCAAGCTGTACGGCGGCGATCATCTGGGAGCGCTGGTAGTTCTTGTAGCCCTTGACAAGGTTGGCATAAGGGTTGATGTAGGAGCCATCCTCGTAGTTACCGAACATGATGTGCTGGATCCCCACGTGCTCGTCGTCCACAGGGTAGTAGGCCGGGAAGAGCACAGGGTCGGAGTGCATGACCTGACGGTAGACATCGCTACCTCCGTTCAGAGGGCCTTGATAGTCCCTGAAGTTACCGGTCAGGCGGACAGCCAGCTTCGTTGTCGGGGTGACGTTGATGTCCACGTTGGAGCGCAGGGTGTAGTTCTTGTCGTCGATGTTGTTGTTGAAACTGTTGCGCTTATCGACTTTCAGAACACCCGTGTCCTCGGTGTAGGCACCGGACACATAGTAGGTCGCAACCTTGCCTCCACCACGCGCTGAAACGTTTGCGCGGTAGCTTGTGGCAAAGTCCTTGAAAAGCATGTCGTACCAGTCGTTGGCCGGATAGATGAGGCGGTTGGCGCCCGGTTTTCCGGTCTGCTCGATCTTGTCGTAGGTGTACATCAACTCTCCGAGAGGGTCACGGGTGGAGATGGCCTCGTTGTACGACTTCATGTAGGTCACAGGATCAGCCAGCTCGACTACATCGGTCGGGGCGGAGATCGAGGTCTCGACACGGGCGAAGATTTTCGCCGGGCCTTCCTGACCGCGCTTGGTGGTCACGAAGATCACACCGTTGGCTCCGCGGGCTCCGTAAAGGGCCGTCGCCGTGGCGTCCTTCATGATCGAGAAGCTCTCGATGTCGTCCGGCTGAAGGCGGGCGAGGTCAGTGGAGGTAAGCTCGATGTTGTCGATGAGGATCAGAGGGCTGGTGTTCGCGCCGAACGTGGTGATACCACGCACGAAGAAGTCGGCGTTGTCCTGTCCAGGCTCACCGGTACGCTGGTAGGCGATCACACCGGCCACGTTTCCGGCCAGGGCGGTGGTGAGGTTGCTGGAAGGAACCTTCAGGGTCTTGACATCAACCGTGGAGATGGAGCCGATGACGCTCTCCTTCCTCTGTTTACCGAAGGCGACCACAGTCACCTCGTCAAGTTCGTTTGCCGCGTTTTTGAGTTTCACGACGAAGTTGGTCATAGTACCGACCTGCAGAACCTGAGTCTCCTTTCCAAGGCACTCAAACTTTAGCTTGTCGGTAGGCTTGACACCGGTCAGCTCGAACGAGCCGTCAAGGTCGGTCATCACACCTCGGGTGGAACCCTCGACGGAGACCGTCGCTCCCGGCATAGGCTCGCCAGTCTCCTCCTCGTAGATCACACCCTTGACGGTCTTGGTCTGAGCCACGGCCGCAACGGTGCTCAGGATGAGCGCAAGCGTCATTGCGATCTTTTTGAAAGACATAAACGTTTTTATAAAATTTGTTGTTTAATTAAAGTGTTACCTATCTTTAATATATGAGTCCTACTTTGATGATAAACCGATTTAACCAATGCGTACCAAAAACTCTTGGCGCAAAGATATGAAAAACAAATTTAAAGACTTTTTTTATAAAAAACAATAGAATTGTGTATATTTGGACTATGAACATTAAGTGGTTATACGCAGGCATATCCCTGCTTCTCTGCGTCGGGGCAGCCGCGCAGCAGCCTTCCTCCAAGGCAAGTTATGTAGATCCGTTCATCGGCACCGACGGAATGGGACACACTTTTCCGGGGGCGTGCGTGCCTTTCGGCGGAGTCCAGCTTAGTCCTGACACGGACACCATCCCTCACAATGTGAACGGGAAATACCAGCCGAGGGCTTATGAATATTGTGCCGGCTACCGTTACTCAGACCCTACGATCGTCGGGTTCAGCCACACCCACTTCAGCGGCACGGGTCACTCGGATCTGGGCGACATCCTGCTGATGCCGACCACGGGAGCGCTGAGACTTAACCCCGGCACGGCGGACAACCCTGACGGCGGCTACCGCAGCCGCTTCTCGCACTCCACGGAGAAAGCCTCGGCGGGACGCTACGAGGTGACGCTGGACGACTATGGCGTAAAGGCCCGTCTGACCGCCACCACCAGAGTCGGAATCCATGAATATTCATTCCCTAAAGGCGTTGACGGACAGGTGATTCTGGATCTCATCCACGGAATCTACAACTACGACGGCAAGACCCTCTGGGCGGAGGTTCAGGTGCGGAACGACACCCTCCTGACCGGCTACCGCATCACCAACGGCTGGGCCCGCACCAACTACACCTACTTCGCGATCTCCTTCTCGCAGCCTATTTCTGAATATGGCTACGCGGACCGGGAGAAGATCAATTATAAAGGAGGCTGGAGCAAGTTCGACCAGTACCACAACTTCCCGGCGATGGCCGGACGCAAGCTGGTGGCCTGGTTCAAGTTCGCGACTTCCAGGAACCCGGAGCTGACCGTGAAGGTGGCCCTGTCGGCGACCGGTGCGGAGGGCGCACTGAAGAACCTTGCGGCGGAGGCCTCCGGGAAGTCTTTCGACCAGATCGCCGCCGAGGCGACATCCGCTTGGGAGAAAGAGCTTTCCCAGATTGAGATCCAGGGAACCGAGGACGAGAAGAGGATGTTCTACACTTCCCTCTACCACACGATGATCAACCCGTCAGTCTACATGGACGTGGACGGGAAGTATAGAGGCCTCGACCACGAGATCCATCAGGCCGACGGCTTCACGAACTACACAGTGTTCTCACTTTGGGACACCTACCGTGCCGAGCATCCGTTCCTGGCCCTGTTCAAGCCAGACCGTGACAGGGACATGGTGGAGTCGATGCTGGCCCACTACGACCAGAACGTGCTGCACTTCCTTCCTGTCTGGAGCCATTGCGCCAACGAGAACTGGTGCATGAGCGGCTACCATGCCGTGCCTGTGCTGGCCGACGCCATCACCAAAGGGCTGGACATCGACCGTGACCGCGCCCTTGAGGCGATGGTAACCACCTCAAAGGCAGACTGGTACGCCGGGCTTGGGGAATATATGAGGCTCGGCTACGTGCCTTACGACAAGATCTCCACCGCCGCCAGCAACACGCTGGAATATTCCTACGACGACTGGACCATCTGGCACACCGCCCGGCTCGCGGGTAATGACAAGGTGGCCGATGAATATCTCGCACGCGCGCAATATTACAGGAATGTCTTTGACACGGAACTCGGTTTCGCCCGTCCGAAATACGCTGACGGCTCCTTCAAGAAGGATTTCGACATCATGCAGACGATGGGCGAGGGCTTCATCGAGGGCAACTCGCTGAACTTCTCTTTCCACGCCCCGCAGGACGTTTTCGGCGTGATGGCGCTGATGGGCGGCGAGAAGAGGTTCATCTCCGCGCTGGACGAACTCTTCTACCACGATCTTCCTGAATATGCCTACGCAACCAACGAGGACATCACGAAAGACTGCCTGATCGGTGGCTATGTACACGGCAACGAGCCGAGCCATCATATTCCTTATCTCTATGCCTGGACAAGCCAGCCGTGGAAGACACAGTACTGGATGAGGGAAATCATCAACAGGATGTATCGTCCTGATATTCACGGATTGGGAGGGAATGACGATTGCGGTCAGATGTCCGCTTGGTACATCTTCGGCGTGCTTGGATTCTATCCTGTCTGCCCCGGAAGCGACCAGTACGTGTTCGGCGCTCCGTACCTTCCGTACGCCCGTATCGCCCTTCCTAACGGCAAGACCCTTGAGGTGAAGGCCGACGGCGTGAGCGACACGAACCGCTATGTCAAGAAGGTACTGCGCGACGGCGTTGAGTTCAAGAAACTCTACATCACCCACGAAGACCTCCTCCAAGGAGGCACCCTCGAGTTCGTCATGGCCTCCAAGCCGAACAAGGCCCGCGGCCAGAAGCCTGCCGACAAGCCATACTCGCTTTCCGCAAAAGCAAAGTAACTTCCCGCAAAGGGTAAGCCTCTGTTTCACAGCATATTAAGCGAAGCCCTTCAGCTGATATCAGCTAAAGGGCTTCGCTTTTGTAATTGATTTTCAATCGCTTACTCCCCACTGCGTTTTAACGTAATCACTCAACCCTGTGAACAGCATAATCTGATCCACTGGCATTCCGTTAAGAAGCATAGCTTTTGCCACCTCGGCCTTTCCTTCGGTTCTGCCTTCGGCCAGCCATTTGTCTTTTCCCTCTTTGAACCCCCTGCGGTAGCCCTGCTGTTCACTGCCCTCAAGGTAAGTCAGCATCTCATCCTTTGAAATCGTATCGCTGAAATAACTTTCTATCTGCTCGTCACTCAGACCGCGGATGCGCATCGCCCCCTCCTGTTCTTTGAACCAAGAGCATTTCGCCGCGGCGGTCCTTGCAATAGATACTGAAATTTCTGAATATCCGGCACCATCCGGCGACAGGGCTGTCATATCCCTCGGCGTAGCGCATGCGGTACTCCCGTTCCTCATCATTAAAGGACACCTATCCGATAACACTGTTGTCCTTTTGTCCGGCCGTCGTGCCCTTGACCGTGGCGTACATATCTCTCGAATCTTTCATAGTAAAAAAATGATTAATGGTTAAACTTACTGTTTCGAAGACCGTCCCGGAACATAGTCGCAAAATCGGAATCGTAAGCGTAAAAAAGAAAAGAAACCTATAAGGACTATAAAAAACAGGAATTAACCAACAAAGAAACCACTTCGACAGGCTCGATGATTCTGTCAAGCAAGATCTTTTTGTTAAACAACAAATTTAGTATTTATGTCTTTCAAAAAGATCGTTTTGTCTCTAGTCCTTGTACTGGCGCCATTGGCGGTTTTGGGTCAGACCAAGACCATCAAAGGTGTGATCTACGAGGAGGAAACCGGCGAGACCATGCCGGGAGCGACAGTGTCGGTCGTCGGATCCACAAAGGGTGTGATGACTGACCTTGACGGTTCTTTCGAACTGTCCGGAGTCAAGCCGACTGACAAACTCAAGTTTGAGTGTCTCGGAAAAGAGACTCAAATCCTGGAAGTCGGAAGTATGACCAACTTCATCGTTAAGCTGAAGAACGCGGCTAACGAACTGGACGAGGTGACCATCGTCGCCTTCGGTAAGCAAAGGAAGGAGAGCACTGTCGCCGCCATCACAACCGTTGATGTCGGAACCCTTAAGGTGCCGTCCAGCAACTTGACAACCGCATTGGCCGGTAATGTCGCCGGTGTGATCGCCTACCAGCGCTCCGGTGAGCCTGGACAGGACAACGCCGACTTCTTCGTGCGTGGTATCACCACGTTCGGCGCGAACACCAGTCCTTTGATCCTCATTGACAACATCGAGCTTACCTCCACAGACCTCGCCCGCCTTCAGCCGGACGACATCGAGAGCTTCTCGATTATGAAGGATGCCACGGCGACGGCTCTTTACGGAGCCCGCGGAGCCAACGGTGTGATCTTTGTGACCACAAAGCGCGGCCAGGAAGGCCCGGCGAAAATTTTCGCCCGTGTAGAGACCTCGATCTCCCAGCCTACCGATGTTGTACAGCTTGCCGACCCTATCACCTACATGAAGTCCTACAATGAGGCCATCACCACCCGTGACCCTCTCGGAGACCTGATGTACTCTTACGACAAGATCGAGAACACCGGTAAACCGGGCGCGAATCCGTACATCTACCCTGCCAACGATTGGTACAAGATGCTCTTCAAGGATTATTCCACGGCATACCGCGCAAACGTTTCCGTTCGCGGTGGAGGCAAGGTTGCGACCTATTATGTGTCCGGTGCGTTCACCGAGGACACGGGTATCCTGAACGTCGATAAGAGGAATAGTTTCAACAACAACATCGACCAGAAAACCTATACCCTCCGCTCCAACATCGACATCAATGTGACCCCTACCACGAAGCTGGCTATCCGCCTTACCGGTAACTTCACGGATTACCGAGGACCGCTGGACGGAGGTAACAAGGTCTATGTGGATGTTGTTCACTCAGATCCTGTTCTCTTCCCGGCGTACTACCCGATGGATGATGACCACATCGGCATCAAACACATCATGTTCGGCAACTGGGACAAAGGAGGTTACACGAACCCTTATGCGAATATGGTCAAGGGGTACCGCGACTACCAACGTTCCCAGATGATCGCGGCGGTCGAACTCAACCAGAATCTTGATTTCATCACAAAGGGGCTCAGCGCGATGACATTGTTCAACCTGACTCGTCTTTCAGACTTCAGCGTCAACCGTCAGTTCAGTCCTTATTGGTACACGATGGACAACTACGACTCCTACACTGGAGAATACCACTTACGCAGAATCAACGATGATGGTACCGACTACCTCACCTACAATGAAGGAAGCAAGACTGTGCAGAACACATTATATTCAGAGACCAGACTCAACTATGCCCGTGACTTCGGCCGCAGCGAGGTGACCGGCCTTTTGGTACTCACCGCCTATGAGTCACGCAAAGCCAACGCCGGCTCCCTCCAGCTTTCCCTTCCTTCCCGCAACGCCGGTCTTTCCGGACGTTTCACCTACGGTTGGGACAAGAGGTACTTCACCGAGTTCAACTTCGGTTACAATGGCTCCGAACGTTTCCACAAATCCCACCGTTGGGGATTCTTCCCTTCTGCCGGTGCTGCGTGGGTGATGTCAAACGAGCCTTGGTTCAAGTCTTTGAAGAAAACTGTTGACAACCTTAAATTCAGGGTATCGTACGGTCTCGTCGGAAACGACAAGATTGGTAATGAAAACAACCGTTTCTACTACCTCTCTGAAATGAATATGAATAGTTCCGCTAATCAGGCGTTCTTCGGTGATCGCAGGCAGGTCAACTACAAAGGCATCGATGTGACCCGCTATGCGAACGAGGCTATCACTTGGGAAAAATCCTACAAGACCAATTACGCTGTGGAACTCGGTCTGTTCGACAACTTCGACCTCATCGCCGAGTACTTCACCGAGAGGCGTAAGGACATATTCATGACTCGTGCCGACGTTCCAGAGACAATGGGACTTCAGGCGGGAATATCCGCCAACATCGGTGAGGCCAGAGCCCACGGTGTCGATCTTCAGGCTGAGTACCAAAAGGTTTGGAACAAGGACTTCTGGACATCCGCAAGAGCGAATTTCACTTGGTCAACAGGCAAGTACGATGTCTATGAGGAGCCCACCTATCCAGAGAAGTACCGTCAGCACGCAGGCTACTCCATCAAGCAGACCTGGGGCTACATCGCAGAGCGCCTGTTCATTGATGACGAAGAGGCGGCCAACAGCCCTGACCAGACTTCTTTCGGTTCTCCTTACGGAGGTGGTGACATCAAGTATACCGATGTCAATGGTGACGGCAAGATCACAACCGCTGATATGGTTCCGATCGGTTATCCTACCTCTCCTGAGATCATCTATGGATTCGGTGTTTCACTCGGTTACAAAGGGATTGACCTTTCCGTGTTCTTCCAAGGCCTTGGACGAGAGTCGTTCTGGATTGATGCGACAAGTACCTACAGCACCAAATATAACAGGTACGGTACCGCTCCGTTCGTGAACAACACCCAGTTGCTCAAGGCTTACGCTGACAGCCACTGGAGCGAGGACAACCGTGACATTTACGCTCTTTATCCAAGGTACAGCGCCTACGAAAACTTCAACAACACAGCGACGAGTACCTGGTGGATGAGGGATGGTTCATTCCTTCGTCTGAAACAGCTTGAACTTGGTTATACCATTCCACAGAAGTTGACCACTAAACTCCATATTGGAAGTCTGCGTGTCTACTTCCAGGGCAATAATCTCCTGTGCTGGAGCAAGTTCAAACTTTGGGATCCCGAGCTTGCCGGTAATGGACTTAATTACCCTATTCAGAGGACATTCAACTTTGGTGTGAATGTTACGTTTGACACCAAATAATGTACGAGAATTATGAAAAAGTTTTTTAAGAATATCACAATTTCACTGCTGGCGGCGGCTTCGCTGTACGGAGTCAACGGTTGCAACAAGTTCCTTGATGTTGTCCCGGATGATGGACTGGCATCAATCGAAACCGCATTCAATCTCAGATCGACAGCCATCAGGTATCTGGCCACCTGCTATTCATATATGACAAATGACGGAGTGGCCGGACAAGACAGCGGAATGCTTACCGGTGACGACCTTTGGGATCTGGACAGCCGTGTCACCACGTACTTATACAACAAGAACTATGCTTCTTTCCCTATCGCAAAAGGATTGCAAAGTGCTGCCATCTGCTATAACAGCGACTGGAAAAGTATGTACGAAGGAATCCGTTGCTGCGACATTCTGGTGGAGAATATCGATAAGGTTCCGGATATGAACGAAGATGAGAAGCAGCAGTGGAAGGCAGAAGTCTCCTTCCTTAAAGCATACTATCACTTCAATCTTATCCGCAAATGGGGACCGGTTCCGATCATTCGTGAAAGCCTTCCGATTGATTCCAATGTTGAGGAAGTGCGCGTCTATCGTGACAACATTGATGACTGTTTTGACTTTGTGCTCGACCTTCTTGACGAGGCTCTTCCGTATTTGCCGATTGTAAACCCATCTGATGACGAGTTGGGACGTGTCACAAAGCCAATCTGTGCGGCGCTGAAGGCCAAGGTCGCTGTCTACGCGGCCAGCCCGTTGTTCAATGGAAATGAAGAGGAAGCGTCTTTGATTGACGGCCGTGGACAAAGGCTTTTCCCAGCCAAGTCTGACGCAGACAAGCTTAAACGTTGGGAGGACGCTCTTGAGGCTTGCGAGGATGCCCTTGACATCTGCGAGGAAGCCAACTTGAAGTTATACGAGAGGACATATGTTGAACAAGATTATAGAATGTGTGACTCTCTTGTCACAGATCTTACAATCCGAAACGCTTTCTGCGAAAGATGGAACAGTGAACTGATCTGGGGTAATACTCAGGTATCAACCACCTCTTTCCAGCAGTGGTGTGTGCCGATTCTGCAGATGGATCCAAGCGATGGAAAAAAACTTGGAGGTATCGGAGGAACGGATTTCATTGGCGTACCACTTAAGATCGCCGAGCAGTTCTATACGAAGAATGGACTTCCTATCAATTACGACAAGGAATTCGCTAGTGTAGATCAGTTTAAACTCAGGACAGGGGATGCAGCCCACAAATACTATATCAAACAAGGTTACGAGACTATCCAGCTGAACTTCGACCGTGAGCCAAGATTCTATGCCGATCTTGGGTTCGACGGTGGAAAATGGCTCGGTGCGTTGTCCAACTACAATGACTTGACTCCTGATGATTTACACACACTTGAAGCTCGCGGAGGTAACTCAAATGGTAAGTCCAACAATAAGGAAGCAGGCCCTGTAACAGGATATTTCCCCAAGAAATTGGCTCCATACAGGGTTACTTGGTCCGGAACGTCATCAACCGCGAGCCTTGCGTCATATTGGTTCCCGTGGCCTATAATTCGTTTGTCTGACCTCTATCTGCTTTATGCTGAAGCTATCAACGAGGTAGAGGGACCAAACGGCGCATACAGCGAGGAACTTTTCAACGCTCTTGACGCTATTCGCAAGCGTGCCGGTATTCCTGGAGTAAAAGAGTCTTGGGATAATTACAGCACACGTCCTGACCTCTATAGGTCACAGGCCGGAATGCGTGAGATCATTCACCGCGAACGTCTGATTGAGCTTGCGTTCGAGAGCCAGAGGTTCTGGGATCTCCGCCGTTGGAAAGAAGCTTCAACAGAATACCAGAAAGGAATATATGGATTCCGTGTTATGGCGCCAGCTGCCAAGGACTACTACCAGAAGACCTACATCGCAGACCAGAATTTCGGTCTAAAGGATTATTTCTGGCCTATCTACACATACTACATTGAAAGAAACCCTAATCTCGTACAGAATCTTGGATGGTAACACTTTAAAAGTCATAAGGAATGAATAACATAATTAAAACGACGTTCACTCTTCTATTATCAGCCATTTTCATAACCGCCTGCAATGACGGAGCGAATGATTTTGGCAGAGTAGATCAGAAGAATGATAATATTCCGGCTCCCAGCCCTGTTTCGGTGGAAAGCGTCAGAAGCATCAGCGGCGGTGCTGTCATCAAGGTGAATATTCCGGATGATGACAACGTGAAAGGTGTAATCGCAAGGTACACACGTAATGGAAAGCAGGTCAATTCAAAAATCTCTCGTTATGTTGACAGCCTGACCGTGGTCGGCTTTGTTGACACTAAGCCACATACCGTTGAGATTGCGGCTATTAATGTGAATGAAGTTGAATCAACACCCGTGAAAGTTGAGATTACTCCTCTTGAGCCGGCTATCTCACTTGCTAAAGCCACACTTTACCAGACTTTCGGAGGTGTTAAGGTTCGCATAGATGGAAACACCCCTAAAGAGAATCTTACAATTGTTCTCCTTAGGGACACAGACTTGAGTGATTTTGAAAAACCTACCTCTCAAATGAAATGGGAACAGGTGACAACCTTGTTCACGGCCGCCGAGACCATCACTCTTCCGAGACGAGGGATAGAGCCTGTAGAGGCCATATTCGGAGCTTATCTCCGTGACAGGTGGGGTAATGTGTCAGACACCGTTAAGGCAATCCTTACACCTCTTGAGGAAGTGGAATTGGATAAGGATAAGTTCAGAGATGCCAAAATCAAGGATGACAACTGTACGGCCAGCGCGACAAAATACAAGATCGAAAATCTTTGGGACAAGTTGAATGATGACGGAAAAGGTAATTATATATTTGACAGCAAGCAGCTTGACCTCCCTACATGGCTCACAATTGACCTTGGAGTCAAGACCAAGTTAAGCCATATCAAGACTTTGCCTCGTGGGCAAGGTTATTTGACATACACTGCCGCACATCCAAGAATTTTCGAATTTTGGGGTAGTGCGAATCCGACAGGTGAAAAAGTAGAAGGCAACACCCACGGATTTGACAACTCTTGGTTCCTTCTTGGAAGATTCGAGCAGGCCAAACCATCCGGCTATGACCCTGACGGTTCACCTGGTGTTATCACACAGGATGACAATGCCTACTGGAATGCCGGCAATGACTTTGAGTTCAATAACGAGGAATATCCTCACGCCTATGATGAGCTCCGGTATTTACGTGTTGTATTCATTGATTCTTTCGGAACTTATGGATTCGACACAAAATCCTCCAAGATTCAGATGGGCGAGCTTACGCCATTCGGGCAGGTTCTTCAGGAATATAGGTAATAAATTACTCTATGATGAATATGAAAACATTGAAAACGAGCATATTTGCTGCGGCAGCCATTCTTGGCTCGGTTGTCTCCTGCACATCTCAGGATGACATCTACAAGGAGTTCATCAAGGATGGAGGGTACATCTATCCTGCCAAGGCCGCAAACATTACTTCCGAAACAGGTTTTCAGAAGGTCACCTTGTTTTGGCCTGTTCCCAAGGATCCTTCCTTGAGAAGTGCCAGGGTCTATTGGGACAACTACACCGACTCTCTTGATCTGAATTATTCGGATTTTTCAGATACTGTGTCTGTAACAATCACGAACCTTGCCGACAGAAGTTACACGTTCGACATAGTGAATTTCGACAAACTCGGAAACAAGTCCATCGCCGCGGAGAAGTCCGCCACACCTTACGGAATGAATTGGCTCTCCACACATGAGGAAAGGCAGTTCAAGCATGCTTGGGTTGACGGCACCACAGCTACTGTCCAGCTCACAGAATCGACATCGGAGATGGTCGCCACCAAGTTCCGCTACAAGAATCTTGACGGCGAATGGGTCGAGTTCGGTCCGAGGATGACCCCGAGGGAAGTCAACTTCAAACTCACTAACGCCATGCGCGGAAAGTATTTCGAGTTCAGCTCCGGATTCCTTCCAAGCGACGGTAGGGACACGGCCTGGATGGAGTGGACAAAGTCCTCCTACCCGATTGTCTATCCGCTTGACACCAAGGATTGGACTGTTACCGCAACCACTGGCGGCACTATGGGAGAGAATACTCCGGACAAGATATTCGATGGAATCGCGGATGCCAATCATCGTTGGCACAGTACCGCAGGCAATAATTTCCCTAAGATATTGTCAATTGACACCAATTGCGAAGCCGGAAAAGAGCCTACTTACAAGACTTTCTCCATGGCTCGTAACCCTAAAATGAGCTACCGTTACATCTTCAACTTCCAGATTTTCACAGGCAACGAACCGTTCAATCCGGATGAGAAGAATTTCGCTTCAGTATTCGGAACTCCGATATGTAATTCCTTGCTGTACTGGGGTGACAACCCCGGCAGCAGGAACTGCACGATGGAATCAGGACGCTACATTGCGATTGTCTTCACCAACTCCAGGAACAAGCAGGGTTACCTCGACCTTTGGGAGCTTACTGTCTGGGGCTACATCGAGGCTGACGCCAACTAATAATTAAACTATTTGGGAAAAATGAACATCAAAAAAATGTCAATATTCTTTCTGGCGGCATTGGTCTCCGCTACGACTTTCCTTTCCTGCAACGTGAAGGAGGACAACGGAGGCGGTTCGGACAAAGAACCTGAAAAGCCGACTCTGACCGAGATCAAGTTCAAAGCCGAGCTCCCTGACGCTCCCGCCGGATTCAAGACGACCTGGAGCGCAGGAGACGAGATTGTCGTCTACAGCGTGAAGGGCAACTTCACCTCTAAGGAGACAATGAAGGCCACAGACGTTACCTCTGACGGCAAGACCGCCACATTCGTCTCTTCCGGAAAGCTTCTCAAAGAAGCTGAATATTTCTACGGAATGCTCAAGGACTGCGGAGTCAAGGGCTTCAAGCTCAAGCAGTACTGGTCAACGGACAATATGGACAGGTGCCGTGATGCGGTGCCTTCCGTTACCGTGGCAGGATGCGACAAGAACGACATGACTCTGAAGTTCCAGAACATGTTCTCTCTTCTTTCTGTGACAGTCACCAACCCGGACACCAAGTATGTCAGGGTCTCAGGCAACAACGGTGAGGTCATTAACAAGAACGCCTTCATCGCTTTCGCAGATTACACCCTTTCTGACAACCCGTCACCAGACTTTGAAAGCACAGTTTCCATCAGGAAATATGTCAACGGAGCCGGCACCTACCATATCGGTCTCCGCCCTGACCTTCTCTTGAACAGCGGCTACACAATCGTGGCCTGCGATGCCTCCGACAACGTCATCGGCAGGATCGCCTCCTACGAGACACTTGAGACTCAGCCAGGCAAGGTTTACAACGCCGGAGAGATCGAGGCTCCACGTGAGCTCTCTCCCGTATTTGACGAGTCTAAGATAGCCCTTTCCCTCGCCGCCATCAGCGACGTGCACATCGAGGGGTCGAGCGATGCCTATGCCAATAAGTTCACCGCAGCCCTCAACCAGCTCAAGGCCAAGGCCGCCGAGAATGATGCTAATGGCATTGATGGTGTCCTTGTGGCGGGAGACCTTATTCAGAAGGCGGAAGTGACAATGGCGCAAAACTTTAAGGCTCTTTACGAAGAAGTGTTCAATCCGACTGATGTTCCGATGATCTACACGGTCGGTAATCATGACATGAATCCTAAATATGATTGGACTCCTAGCACTGTCGCTCAGTCGGTCGCTATGGCCAATACATTCGGCGATGACTATTTCAAGACAGACATCGACAACACGATGAGGAACAACTACGAGGCTCGCCACTGCGTCATCGGAGGCTATCATATTCTCGCTGTGACTCCTAACGGCGACCAGCCGATCACATATTCACCAAACGTCATCACTTGGCTTGACCAGCAGTTGGATGCCATCACGAAGACAGATCCTAATAGGTACGTGATTGTGCTGACGCACCCTATGATCTACAACACGATCTACGGCAGTCTCCTTGGTGAGGACGGCGGAGTCTGGACTTCCACTCTGCCTAACTACTGGGCCACAAGGGTTCTTACAGGCGTGCTTGAGAAATATCCTCAGGTTGTCTCGTTCCACGGCCACCTCCACTTCCCGATCAACGATCCGCGTTCCCTCTGGCAGGGTAAGTGGACGGCTCTCGGATGTGGATCCACAAGGTATATGGCCATCGAGCCTGCTGGCTGGGAGGGAATCAGCAACACCCCTACCGTGATGAACGATGCCAACAACTTCTCACAAGGCTATCTGGTGCAGTTCGATGTAAATGGCAATATGCGTGTTGTCAAGATGGACTTCTTCAACAACGGAACCATCGGTGAACCTTATGTGATGCAATACCCTGACGCCGCCGGTGCGAACCTCGCGAAGTACAACAACGTGACCCGCAAGGCCGCCAACCAGGCTCCGACAATGAGCACGATCGAGGCCAAGGATGTAAAGGATAACGAGGCTGCTTCCGTGACATTCGCCGCGGGCAAGGATGATGAGTTTGTCCACCACTATGTCATCACACTCTCAAAGGGTGGCAATGTGGTCGCGACCAAGAAGATCCTCGCTGATTTCTACCTCCATCCGAATACCTCGGAGATGAAGTCCAGCTGGACCTACGGTTTCGGAACCCTTTCAGAGTCCGGTCAGTACACCGTTTCTGTTGTCGCCGTGGATTCCTGGGATGCCGAGAGTGCCCCGGTCACCGCGACCTTCAACTGCGGTGACGTCACCCCTTCGGAAAAGGTGGAACTTTGGGAAGATGACAAATCCGGCTCAAGAGAACTCTCCGGACCAGTTGCGGATAACGGCAAGACCGCCGGTGTCGGAGGTTGGCTGAGCTACAAGGACGGTGTCGCCTACTGGACAGAGAACACCACCGGAGCGCCACGTACCGCAACCTTGGAACTTTCCAACGGCAGCAAGATCACTGTAAATCAGGTTGAGGCTAAAGATCTTGCGGGGAATTATACATTCTACAATTATTCCTTCAAGGCAACTGGCGTCAGCAATACCAAGATCGTAAACAACGACAAGAGGCAGCACGAGACAACAGTCGAGTTCAAGGCTGTGGAGAATCCGGAGATTCTCAACGGTCATGTACACAACCTTGATCTCGTAGGTATGTACCTTGACTTCGCGGTTCCTGCATCCCTTGAGATTGTGGATGGCACCCCTGTCATCTATACCTATATGTCACTGGATTACCAGAAGGTAAGCAACGGAAGCGAGGTTGCCTGCATCACCGAACTCACCAACACTACGGGTTATGGAAAGGGTTATTTCGCTCCGCTTAAATTCGGTGTTGACGGCTGCAACCATGCATGGATCGGATGGGGAGTTGACGACATATTCTTATCTCCTAAGTTCGGTCTTGGCACAGGTGCCCAAAGACTCGTTTCTGAAGGGATGTACTGCTGCGGCTTCTCATTTGTGACCAAAGGTTACAAGGAAGGCGGTTACACTACTATTTATCAGTTCAACTACAACAACAAATGGACATATAATGGTACCAATGGAGGAGGATATTTCGCAAAGAAATAACTCGCTTGAATAATACTTTATAGGGGGTAGGCTCGACATCCGGTCTGCCCCTTATTAATTTGTGAAACCATGTAGGTAACATCACAAGCACGAAAGCACCCGGATTCCACTGATTGATGAATATCAAGGCGTAAAATGTTGTTTATTGAATATTAAAGAGTTATAAAAGGCTGCCCTCTGAATATGACTGGCAGGATTTGCGAATATATTCAAAGACAGCCAGTTATACTTTACGGAAATATTCGGAGAAAGTTTTTGGGCGCTATGCAGCTCTTCAGTTCTGATACGCTGGTGGTCGCTGAGCTCGTCAAAGCGTCTGCCAGCGTACGGCAACAGAGTCTGCCGAACCATGGTTGGTGAGTCCGAACCATCGGGCTAGCCGCTTAGATAGGTTCCAAGTGGTATTTAAGGGAGTAACAACCGAAAATATTTCTGTTTTTTATAATCCGTATATGTTTCTTTTCGTTTTTTACATTTATTGTGCATATTATTGCTGTTCAAATGTTTGTTTAAAATTTGAACTATGTATTTCAATGAAAAGAGACAAGAGCTCGCTCCGTTCGTCAACCTGCGGAGCGACGTGGGCTTCAAGGCCGTGTTCGCGGACAGGAACAACAAGGACATCCTCATCGGGGTGCTGAACCAGATCCTGCCTCCCGAGGCGAGGATCGAGGACATCAAGGAATATTCCGACCGGGAGCAGCAACAGGATGTGATCTACGGGAAGAAGACGGTGCTCGACCTGGTCTGTGTGGACAAGGACGACAGGACGTTCATCGTGGAGATGCAGGCCTCGGAGGAGGACAGCTTCTTCGAGAGGTGCGTCTATTACGCGTCAGGACTGTACCATCTGGAACTGTCGGAGGGGGATCTGTACGGGAAGCTCCACCCGGTCTATGTGGTCTCCTTCCTGAACTATCGCCTGAGGCACGACGACGAGTCGCTCTGGGACACCGACCACTTCATCTCGTATTGGCGGTTCTCCGAAAAACGCACCGGAATGGTTGCGGATCAGACAATTAGTATTATCTTTGTGGAGATGACGCTGTTCACCAAGACGCTGGAGGAGTGCGTGACGGAGTCCGACAGGCTGTTCTACATATTCAGGAACAGCGGTGGCTTCCAAAAGATTCCGGAGTGGATCGAGGAGGCCGGAGGAATCTCCAGACGGCTCGCCGAGGCGTGCGAGGTGGCGGCGTTCGACAAGGAGAAGAAACTTAAATACGAGATCGACAAGATGAACGAGAGGGACATTCTGGCGCAGCGCGTATTCGCCGAGCGCAAGGGCTTCGAGAAAGGCTATGCCGACGGAGAGGCCAAAGGAATCGCAGATGGCATGGCCCAAGGTATGGCCCAAGGCATGGCCCAAGGTATGGCTGAAGGCATGGCCCAAGGTATGGCCCAAGGTATGGCCCAAGGTAAGGCTGAAGGTAAGGCTGAAGGAATAACCGAAGGTAAGACCGAAGTAGCCAAGGCCATGCTTGAAATCGGTATGCCGATAGGGCAGATCCTACAGTTGACCGGGCTTACCGAAGAGCAGATAGGGGCTTTAAGGTGATGTTTTTAACTGCCATTGCCAAAGAAAGAAGGCGGCCGGGGTTTCCGGTCGCCTTCTTTTGTTGGATTGACTGAATGCAGGATTACTTCTTGAAGTACATGCTTTCTTCGTTGCTTCCGTTGTAGTTGGCCTGATAAATCACGTCATAGCTGCCTGCAATGGAAGCCTTGTCGGTTGAAGTGGCCTTCGGAATAGAGATTCCGCAGATGTAGTACTTGCCGTTACTGGTCATCTGACCTGCACCATAGTACTGGTACTTTAGGGTCTTCAGGTCTTCGCTTACCGTGAACCAGAGCCACTCGTAGTTGGAATCGGAGAATCCCTTGTCACCAGGAGCAAAGTTGTAGTTGCCCCAACCGTTTCCGCCAGAACATTCAGGAATATATGTGCAGAACTTTCCGTCTGCGGCTTTCTGGGCTGCGCGGCGGTCAAAGAACACACCGAATTTGACAGTCCTTTCATTGTAGTCAATCTCGACACAAGCGTCCAGAACCGAATCAAGATAAAGGCCCTTGATGCCAAGGTTGTTTGTGTGCTCTTTGCCAGCGGCATCCTTCAAGGTCTCTCGCTGACGTGGCTCACCGAATGTGACAACAGTTTTGTCCGCATTGGTGTTACCCTTACCCAGTGTCTTGTTAGGGTCAAATAATTTCGAGTAAAGCGTCCAGCTTCCCTTGAAGTCGTTGGCTCCGATCTGGGTGAAGATGTAGGTGTGACCGTTGTCAAGCACAACCTTTCCGACGCGTACGCTACCGGTCTTGTTCTCCCCGACTGTAAGGACACCATCCTTCACTGTGATCCACTTGCTAGCGCTCTCAACCTTCGCATAGACATCATGGACTTTATATTCCTCATCGCCGATCCAATAGTTGAACTCTTTGGCATCAACACCCTGAACGATCTCGGTCGTCTTTCCTGCCGTGATGTTCGTGACCTCAAGCGCATTGCCGTAGGTGGTAGTCTGGATATGGGAGATGAGGTTGGTGTTGGTGTACTCTCCACCTACAGGCCAGATGGCGACGTAAGCGGTGGAGGTGCATTTCACCGTGTCAACAATGGCAGGGACGGTGATTGCACCTTTCGTGCTTGACTTTTCAGGAGAATCAAGCATCAGTTCAATCTTGTTGTACTGTGCGTCTCCACCAAGCGTTATTGTGGTCTCGCCCTGTTTGACTCTGGTTCCCTCCGGATAAGACACCACAATCTTTGCGATACCGGTCTTGTAGGCGAGTGATACGGAGCCCTTACCTCCTGACAGGCCGCTGACAGGGGTGGAGCCAACAATCACCTGATGTGCCATGGCATCAGCAAGCGTACCTTTCTGACCGCTCAAATTCACAAATGTCGGAGCGGATCCATAGTTCACGAGATTAGTCTCGTTGTTGTCAACATAGACGAAAGCCGTTTCTGCGTCATTCGGCACGGCCACACGGTTGCTGAATGACGCGGTCTTGCCTTCTGCCGCCTCGCCTCTGAGGATCTGGGTTCTTCCCACTGAAGTACCGTCAGCCTTCGCGAAACGTATACGGAGGAAATCCTTGGCTGTGAAAGCAGTCTTCATGCCCTCACCCTGTGCGGACGGAAGGGTAGCCTCGATTGTCAAGGCCTTCACGGTAGCGTTTTCATCCTTGAACTCCTTCACATCCTCTCCCTTGTCGCAGGCTGAGAACATTACCATTGCGGAAAGAGCGCAAGCGAATGTCAATAATATTTTTTTCATCTGAATATAATTCTAGTTGTGGATAATGACTGTTAGTTCCAGTAAGGATTGCCCTGACGCTCCTTCTGAGGAATCTCCCAAGTGAAGCCTTCGGCAGGAATCTGAGTCTCGCTCCAATGGTTCGCTCCACGGGCGTTCTGAACGCCCCAGCGCTTCTGGTTGAAGAACGCCCAATCGCCTTCTCCCCACATCTCGATGCGCCACTGAAGTTTGACCATCTCCATAACACTCTTGCCAGGCATCGTGTTGTCGCATGTCATGGCGGTGGCGCCGCTCTTTGTGCGGGCCGCAAGCAGTTTGTCAAGCAATGCCTTTGCCTGAGCGTCCTGCCCACCCTGAGCGTATGCCTCAGCGACCATCAGCAAGACGGCTGAGGAACGGAGGTATATGTTGTCGGATGTGGTAGCCTCGTTCGTGTGGTTTTTGTAACCGATAGCCGAGGATGCCGCCCATTTGAGAGACGTGTATTTCGGCATAGTGTACTGGTACCATGTCGTGTCTGCTCCGTTGTTGGTGTAAACGTGGAAATCCTCGAAATCCTCAGGGAGAATGCAAGCCTTGCGGCAGTCATCATCCGAAAGTGCGTCATAGATTCCTTTGTCCACCTGATAGTAGCCTGAAGGGCTGCGCTTGAGGGCATTGAGACCTGCGTTAGTCCAGAAGATGTTGGATGAGCCTCTGGCACCGCCGAAAATCGCCTCTGGATTCTTCTCCAGATTGTAGAAGGCGTTCTGTGTGGCGTTGAAGTCGGATCCGTTCCAAGAGGTTCCCTGAGGCAGGGATGCGGTGACACCAGCGCGAGAGTTCACAGAGGCCAACAAGCTTGACTTCATACCATAATCTTCGGCGTTGATCAGGTTAGGGAAATGGCTGAGGAGGTCATTCCCCGCCTCTATCACGGTCTTCCAGTCCTTGCTGTCGAGGGCGGCGCGACAACGGTAGTACTGTGCCACGGCACAGTCTATGTCGTAGATCTGGGCAGCCTCGTTACCGATGGTATAGCCTTTCTCTCCGAGCGTGGAATCGTGGAAAAGATCCACTGCCTCCTTGAGCGTAGTGTTGATCCAACTCCAGGTCTCGGCGACCGAAAGCGGAGCCTTGGCGGCATTATAGGTGTAGGCATCGTAGATCGGCCAGCCCTGCTTTGTAGTGGAGGTTACATCCTGAAGGTCTGTGTAGCGCTCCATCAGCATCATGTAGCAGATAGCCTTCATTGTCAGTGCCTGGGCGCGGCTGGAACCCATTCTTGGATACTTCTCGACACGCTCCTCGGTAAGGAAGTCAAGCGCCTTGAGTGCGGGTCCGAGCTTGAGTACAGGGGCGAGATAGTAGCCATAGTTCTGGATCTCCTGATCTGTTCTCCAATAAGTGTTGTTTGCAAGATTCTGATACCAAGTCGAGTATGTTCCTTGATTCAGTCTATCTCCTTCAACCACATCGCCAGACTGGCAGAAACGGCGAAACTCAAAATTGGATTCGTAAGCGGAAGCGTTGGAATAGCCACCGGCGATCGCAGCGTTGTAGATGTTGATGTAACCCGGCAGAGAACCAACGAGACCTGTCAGAACCTGCTGCTCAGCTTCCTCGCTTCCATTGATGAATTCTGCCATCTCATCATCCGTGAAATAGTTCGGATTGTTGACATCCAGCAGTGAGGTGCAGGATGAAAAGCTCAAGCCAAGGATCGCGGCAGCCAAAAGACTTTTATATGTTTTCATATTTATTCGCGTTTAATTTTAGAAATCAAGATTCAAACCGATGGTGAGAGTCTGCATCTGTGGGTAGATGAAGGTGTCAACCTCTTTTCCTCCGATTGTTGAGAAAGTAGGATCCACACCTTTCTGCTGAGAGAAAATCAACACGTTGTCAGCTGAGACGAACGCACGGAGGGCACTGATGTTGACTTTTTTTGTGAGTTTCTTAGGCAGGGTGTAGCCGATGGTCACGTTCTTCACACGGAAGTAGCTTGCGTCAAAGAGGCTCATGTCTGTGTAGTTGTGAGAGCCTGGCAGCAAAGATCCATCAAGATAGTAACTGCTTGCGCCTGAACTTGGGAACCACTGCATAGGGTAATAGGCACTGGTGTTGTCCGGATTCCAGGTGTTGCCCACGAGATCCTTTGAGACAGGAATACGCTGTCTGCCCATAGATGAGCCGCGGAACAGATGCTGGGAGTACTCCATAGAGAAGAACTTGCCTCCGATCTGGTAAGCGGAAACGACGCTGAAATCGAAATCTTTCCATTTCAGGCTGAGGGTAAGACCTCCGATCCAATCAGGAGTGGCTGATCCTACCTCGTAGTAAGATGCGTCTGCCGCCACGTCTGTCTTGACATTGTCACCCACCTTATAGTTGGCGTAACGTCCTCCGTGCTCGTAGACACCTGTGGTCTCGTTCATATTCACATCATAGTAAGTGACTCTGTGCCAATAAAGCGGAAGACCGGATTTTTCGTCCACACCGGCATATTTAGGCATATAGAGGTTGAAAAGATCCTTCCCTTCTCCACGGAGGTAGAATATTCCTCGTCCGGCGTGGCTTGCAGTTCCGGCCTGCGCCATATCCTCAGTCGCGACGGTCCAGCAGCCCTTAGGGAGATCCATGGTCTCGTCGTAGTTCGGAATCTGGTCGGCAGGAACGCTCAGAAGCGTGGTGCGGTAGTGTGTTCCGTTGATGCCAACGCTGAGGGTGAGATCTTTCTTGCGGATGATGTCAGCATCGAGTTCTATCTCGAATCCTCTGTTGCGGACCTTGGCAGCGTTTCCAAGAACGGTGGTGTAGCCGGCGCTGGCGAGAGGGGAGACTGACTGATTGAAGAGAGAGTTGACAGTCTTGTGGTCATAGAAGTCAAGCGCACCGGTGATGCGGCTCCTCAGGACACTGAAGTCAAGGCCGAGGTCAAACTGGTGGATGTTCTCCCAAGTCAGGTCGGAACGAACCAAGTCGTTGCCGGTTCTGATGGCGGTTGAGGCAGGAACGCCGGTACCGCTTGAGCTTGTCTGCCACGTGGCGACAGCGTAGTACCAGTAGTGGTTGAGATAATAAGAGGTAAGACCATTGGAGTTACCCGTCACACCATAGCTGGCGCGCAGCTTGGCGTTGTCAAGCCATGTCTTCATCTCCTTAAGGAAGCTTTCCTCTGAGAAACGCCAACCGGCTCCGACTGACCAGAATGTACCCCAGCGGTTGTCCTTTGTGAACTTGGAGGCGGCATCACGCCTGAGGGATCCAGACAGATAATATTTGCTGTCGTAGTTGTAGTTGAAACGGCTCAGGTAAGACTCTGTCCTGTAGATGTTTGTACTGAAGCCAGGGGTAGTGGAGTTCTCACCACCAGCGTTGACATAGCGGCCGATGAAGTTTCCGGCGATGGCATAACCCGGAATCAGCTCGTAACCAGTACCGAAATTGAGGTCATCCCTGTTCAGATCCTCATACTCGTGACCTAGCATAGCGTCAACGTGATGCTTGTCGAAGTCCTGATTATAGGTAAGGATCTGCTGGGTGTTGATGATTCGGCGCTGGTAGGTCTTGATACCGAATCCTCCGTTAGGAGTTCCGCGGCCCGCGACACTGTTCACGTACATCGTACGTTTCCAGTGTGACTCGTCCATATTGAAGTTCACGTTGAAGTTGAAATACTTCAGGAAATTGACATCGGCGAACAGACGGGTTGTCCATGTTGAGATGTCCTGACGCTCGATGTTGGTCTCGGCGATGTACTTGAAGTCACTGCCATAAGGACTTGTGGCGACACCGAGCGGTGAATACGAGGCGTTCTTGGTGTTCAGAATCTTGTCACCATTGGCATCGAGAACATAGTCACCGTTCTTGTCAATGGTGTAGACTGGCTCGATTGGCTGCCATCCTTTGACGTGAAGCATGGCGTTGCCATACGCTCCACCGATCTGACGGGAGCCCCACTTACCGGCCTGAGCTCTGGTGCTGGTCTTTGAATAGCCGACATTGGCGCCGATCTTCAGCCACTTGAGAGCCTGGGCATCGACATTCATACGTCCGCTGTAACGCTTGTACGAGCTCGCAATCAAGAATGAAGGCTCGTCCTGATAACCTAGGGAAGCGTAGTAGTGGATCTTGTCTGATCCGCCGCTGGCCGAAAGGTTATATTCCTGACGGAAAGCTTTTTTGAACATAATGTCAGCTGCGTCACCATTGTAGAGCAGCCTTGCGTCCTTGTTGATTTTTCCGGTTACTGGATCGACAAGGTAAGCACCGCTCATAGTCGCGGATGCGTTCGAGCCGGATCCCGTAGGCGTGTAGATCGCCCCAGGAACATTGTAGGCCATATTGTTGCCGAGTGCGTTCTTCTGGAACTGGGTCTCGCTTCCGTTGTAGTCGAACAGGTGCTGGCTGGCAAATAGCCTTGCCTCCTCGTCTGTGTGGTTCGGAGTGGCGATGTTTGTGTAGTAGTTGCCGTTCGCATCAACTCCAGGAAGACCTGTTCCGTTCACGCCGTAACGGTAAGAGTTGTAGATTGACTGCCAGGCATATTCATAATACTCAGCGGCGGTGTCGATCGAGTTGACGTTGTAGTTTCCGATGGAGTTCCATCCCCAGCGGCTCTGGAAGGAGATCTTTGACTTGCCTTCGGAGCCTCTCTTGGTGGTGATGAGGATCACACCGTTACCGGCCCTTGATCCATAAAGAGCGGTTGACGCCGCATCCTTGAGGACAGTCACGGAAGCTATGTCGTTAGGGTCCAACTGGGAAAGAGGGTTCTCATAAGTGGAGTTGGTCTGCTGGGCCACACCGTCGATCACGACGAGGGCGGCGGCAGAGGCTCCGTTGGTGGAGCTGACACCACGCAGACGGATAGCCATGTCATAACCAGGCTGGCCATCGACCATTGAGACCTGAAGACCAGGAGCGGCTCCCTCGAGTGCCCTGGAGACGGTCGTGGTGTTCTGAATGGCCACGATCTCGGACTTCACGTCGGTGATGGAACCGGTCACATCCTTCTTTTTCTGAGTACCGTAGGCGACAACCACAACCTCGTCGAGATACCTGTTGTCACTCTGGAGAACTACATTGATGACAGCCGAGGAGCCAACCTTGACTTCCTGTGTGGTGTAACCAATGCTTGAGATAACAAGGATGGCTCCCTGCTTCACGTGTGGCAGACTGTAGTTACCGTCAAAGTCTGTCATTGTGCCGGAGGTCGTGCCCTTTATGAGGACATTGGCCCCGACACAGGGTTCCCCTGTCTCGTCCGTGACCTTTCCGGAAACGGCTGACTGGGCGAATACCTACACCCCGACTAACAGGAGCGCAAGCAAAGCTGTGATGAAACGTTTACCCATAAACTGTGTTTTTAATAATGGTTTTGTGATTTTCTCAATCAGTCTTGTCAAGTGGATTGCAACAGTGTCACGAATATGTGGGGACATATTGCCGGACATGCCGACGGCGGCGTAAAACGGCGGAAAGTGTGAATATGGTCATAGTTTACCTTGTGCTATTATACGTCTGTGACATTTAAACCAAAAACATTGGCAAAAGTAAGGAATATTATCCCCCGCTTTTTGAAATATTGATAAAAATACTTTGAAATTTGATTTACACCTAAAATTTTACGCAAACCTTTTCGCAAAACAGCGCAAAATGGGTTCGTAATGTGAAATTTATGACCA